>Ga0335077_10000285_pt1 | contig 54221 bp, 49 predicted proteins | sample Lox_Sample_31_FD_207151 | JGI IMG/M metagenome (GOLD analysis project Ga0335077, IMG submission 207151) | Soil microbial communities from Loxahatchee National Wildlife Refuge, Florida, United States - Lox_Sample_3.1 | ecosystem: Environmental > Terrestrial > Soil > Wetlands | place: USA... | reverse complement strand
TCTCATCATCCTGGCGTTGCAGCTCATCGTCCTGGCCGCGCGCCCGCTCACCCAGGGAGCAGGGGTGAAGGTGATCTTCGCTTCGCTCACCGGCGACGTGATGCTCGACATGCTGGTGGCGGCGCTATTCACCATGATGTCCTATTCGAGCCTCGCGGTGGTGCTTCTCACGGCGGCGCTGGTCACGTCGAGCGTGATCTCCCTGCACGTCGCGCTTGGCCTCGTGCTCGGAGCGAACCTCGGGAGCGGCCTGCTCGCGATGGTCAACACGATGTCCGCGCCGCCCGAGGCGCAGCGCGTCAACCTGGGCAACCTGCTGTTCCGGCTGGTCGGCTGCGTGATCGCGATGCCGCTGCTCTCGTACATCGAGGACTTCTTCGTCTCGTTCGGCATCCCCGGCGGCAGCGCAGTCGTCGGCTTCCACCTGCTGTTCAACGTCGCGCTCGCCGCGATCTTCCTGTTCCTGACCGAGCCCGTGGCCCGCGTCGCCGAGCGGCTCATGCCGACGCGCACCGACGAGGAGAACCCGGCGAAGCCGCGCTACCTCGACCCCTCCGCGCTCACCACGCCGGCGCTCGCTATCGGCAACGCGGTGCGCGAGGCGATGCGCATCGGCGACGTCGTCGAGCAGATGCTCACCGGGATGCTCGCCGTGCTCAAGACCAACGACCGGGAGCTCGCGGAGCGGCTGCGCAAGATGGACGACATCCTCGACAAGCTCTATACCGCGGTGAAGCTCTACCTCACGCAGATCAGCCGCGAGGCGCTCGACGAGAAGGAAGGGCGGCGCTGGGCCGACATCGTGTCGTTCGCGATCAACATGGAGCAGGTCGGCGACATCGTCGAGCGCATCCTGGTGGACCTCGAGGAGAAGAAGATCGACAAGGGGCGCAGCTTCTCCGACGCCGGCATGCAGGAGATCTGCGACCTGCACGGACGGCTGGTCGCCAACCTGAGGCTGGGCATGAGCGTGTTCCTCCATGGCGATCTGAAGAGCGCGCAGCAGCTCCTGGCCGAGAAGGTGCTCTTCCGCGACCTCGAGCGCAGCTACGCGAATTCGCACATCTCGCGGCTGATGGACAACACCGCGCAGAGCATCGAGACCTCCTCGCTGCACCTGGACATGATCAGCGATCTGAAGCGCATCAACTCGCACATCTGCTCGATCGCCTACCCGATCCTAGAGGAGGCCGGCGTGCTCGCCAGGACCCGGCTCAAGGAAGCGCCGGAGCCGGCCCCGGAAGCGCTCGGCGCCGAGCGCGAGGACGGCTGGAAGAAGCACAAGACCCGCACCGCGTGATGGAGCTCACGCTCGGGATCACGCTCGCGGTCCTGGGCGCGGGGCTGCTCCACGCCGGCTGGAACGCCCTGGTGAAGAGCGCGCCGGGCGGCGATGCGCTGCTCGACACGGCGACCGTCGTGGCCGGCTCCGAGGCCTGCGCGCTGGTGCTGCTGCCGTTCGTGGCGGCGCCGGCCCCGGCGGCCTGGCCGTACATGGCGGCCTCGGCGACGATCCACTTCGGCTACTACCTCACCCTCGCCCGGGCCTACAACGTGGGCGATCTTTCCTTCGCGTACCCGCTGATGCGCGGCACAGCGCCGCTCATCGTGGCCATCCTCGGCATCGTCTTCCTGGGGGAGCTGCCGACGGCGGCGACCGCGCTCGGCATCGCGCTCATCTCGCTCGGCATCGTGAGCATCGCCTTCGTCCGACACGAGGGGCGGCGCAAGCATCCGCCGGCCGCCGCCTGGTGGGCCTTCGCCAACGCCGCGCTGATCGCCGCGTACACGCTGGTCGACGCCACCGGAGCGCGCGCCTCGGGCACGGCCGCGGGCTACGTGACCTGGCTCATCTTCCTCGAGGGCCTGCCCTTCCTCGCCTGGATCCTCGCCCGGCGCGGGTCCGCGGCGGCCCGCTATGTCGCGAACAGCGCCGGCCGCGGCCTCGTCGCCGGCGCGTGCAGCCTCGCCGCCTACGGGATCGTGCTCTGGGCGATGACGCGCGCGCCGGTCGCGGCGGTCGCGGCGCTGCGCGAGACCTCGGTGCTCTTCGCCGCGCTCATCGGCTCGCTCTGGCTCAAGGAAGGCTTCGGCTTGCCGCGGCTCGTCGGCGCGGTCGCGGTCGTGCTCGGCATCGCGGCGCTCAAGCTGTGAGCGGCATCCCGGGCCGAGCTCGCGTCGCGATCGTCGGCGGCGGCATCGCCGGCGTGTCGACCGCCTACCACCTCGCGAAGCTCGGCGTAGCCGACGTCGTGCTGCTGGAGCAGGGCAAGCTCACCTGCGGGACGACCTGGCACGCCGCCGGGCTCGTCGGCCAGCTGCGCGCCACGCGCAACGCCACGCACATGAGCCGCTACGGCATCGAGCTGTATTCGAGCCTGGAGACCGAGACCGGGCTCGCGACCGGCTGGAAGCGCTGCGGCAGTCTCAATGTCGCGAAGACGCCGGAGCGCCTGAAGCTCTACAAGCGCCAGATGGCGCGAGCAAAGGGCTTCGGCATCGAGTTCGAATTCATCACACCGAGCGAAGCCGGAGCCCTCTACCCGCTGCTGCGAACCGACGATCTCTGCGGTGCGGTGTGGATCCCCGGCGACGGCAAGGCCAACCCGACCGACCTGACCCAGGCGCTCGCCAGGGGCGCGCGCCTGCGCGGCGTGCGCATCTTCGAAGGCGCGCGCGTCACCGGCGTCGCGACCGGCCACGGCCGCGTTCGCGGCCTGCGCTATCGCGTCGGCGACGGCGACGGCGAGCTCGAGTGCGAGACAGTCGTCAACTGCGGCGGCCAGTGGGCGCGCGAGCTCGGCAGGCTCTCCGGCGTGAACGTGCCGCTTTTCTCCGCGGAGCACTTCTACGTGGTGACGCGGCCCATACCGGGCGTGCATCCCGACCTGCCGGTCATGCGCGATCCCGACGGCTTCATTTACTACAAGGAGGAAGTCGGCGGGCTGGTGATGGGCGGCTTCGAGCCGGTCGCCAAGCCCTGGAACGTCCCGCGGATTCCGGAGCGCTTCGAGTTCCAGCTCCTGCCCGAGGACTGGGACCAGTTCGCGATCCTGATGGAGAATGCCATCCATCGAACGCCGTGCCTCGAGAGCGCGGAGATCCGCACGCTCCTCAACGGCCCGGAAAGCTTCACGATCGACGGCAACTTCATCCTGGGCGAAGCGCCGGAGCTGCGCGGCTACTTCGTCGGCGCAGGATTCAATTCCGCCGGCATCGCCAATGCCGGAGGCGCGGGCAAGCTCCTGGCAGAGTGGATCGTCCGCGGCGAAGCGCCTATCGATCTCTGGGACGTCGACATCCGGCGCTTCGCGCCGCTGCACGCCAACCGCCGGCACCTCGCCGACCGCACCGTCGAGACGCTGGGCCTGCACTATGCCATGCGCTGGCCGCGCGAGGAGCTCGCGACGGTGCGCCCGCTGCGCCGCTCGCCGCTCTACGACCGTCTCAGGGCCCGGGGCGCCGTGTTCGGCAGCAAGCTCAACTGGGAGCGCGCCAATTACTTCCTGCCCCCGGGCCGGGCGGAGCCCGCGCCGACGCTCGACACGCCCGGCTGGCTTCCCTGGGTGCTCGACGAGCAGTGCGCGTGCCGCGAGCGGGCCGTCGTCTTCGATCAGAGCTCGTTCGCCAAGTTCGTGCTCAAGGGCCGCGACGCGCGGGCGGTGCTCCAGCGCCTGTGCGCCAACGAGATCGACGTGGCTCCCGGACGCATGGTCTACACCGCGATGCTCAACGAGCGCGGCGGCTTCGAAAGCGACGTCACGGTCACGCGGCTGGCGCCCGATACGTACTTCATCCTCACCGGCACCGCGCAGGCGACCCGCGACGCCGACTGGATCGAGCGGCACATCGGCGAGCGCGAGTCCGCCGCGCTCGTCGACGTGACCTCGGCGTTCTCGATCATCTCCGTGATGGGCCCGGGCGCGGAAGCGCTGCTGACGCGGCTCTCGAGCGAGGAGCTCTCGAAGGCGGCGCTGCCGTTCTCGACGACCCGCGAGATCGACGTGGGCTATGCGCGCCCTCGGGCGGCGCGAATGAGCTACGTCGGCGGGCCCGGCTACGAGCTGACCGTCCCGACCGACCAGTGCGTCGCGCTCTACGAGGCGCTGTGGTCCGCCGGCGCCGAGCACGGGCTCGCCGACGCCGGCTACTACGCCATCGACGCGCTGCGCATCGAGGCCGGCCGACGCGCCTGGGGTGCCGAGCTCGGCCCGGACGATACGCCATGGGAAGCGGGGCTCGGCTTCGCGGTGAAGCTCGACAAGGCGGCGCCCTTCATCGGCCGCGAGGCCCTCCTGCGCCAGCGCGAGCAGGGTCTCGCGAAGCGCCTCGTGCTCTTCACCTTCGACGATCCGGCAGCGTATGCCTGGGGCGGCGAACCCATCCTCGCGAACGGGGCGCCCGCCGGCGAGCTGACCTCCGCCGGGTACAGCCGCAAGCTCGGCCGCGCGGTGGCGATGGGCTACGCGCGCGGCGACGCCGCGGGTTCCGATAACGCTCTCCTCGCGGCGACGTTCGCCGTGGACATCGCCGGGGAGCTGCACGCGGTCACCCCGCATCTGAAGCCGCCGGCCTGAGCCGCGCGCGCTCGAGTCCCGCCGGCGCTCGACAAGGTCGCCTCCCTGCCCTTACGCTACCCCGCCATGTCGCACCGCTATCCCATCCCGCCGCGCCGCGGGCGCGCGCCGAGCAAGCCGGGCGCGCCGACGGGGCAGGTCCAGAGCCTGACCCGGGGGCTCTCGATCCTCGACGCGCTCGCGAAGGCCGCTGCCGGGCTGACGCTCACCGACGTCGCGCAGCGCGTACAGCTCCCCGCGTCGACGACCCATCGGCTGCTCTCCACGCTCGAGAGGATGGGCTACGTCCACCAGGCCGGAGATCTGGGCCTGTGGTACATCGGCCTGCAGGCGTTCGCCGTGGGCACGACCTTCCTCGCCAACCGCGATTTCATCGCCGAGAGCCACGCCTACATGCACCGCCTGATGGAGCAGGCCGGCGAGACCGCGAATCTCGCCATCCTCGACGGGACGGAGGCCGTGTTCGTGGCTCAGGTCCAGTGCCACGAGATGATGCGCACGCTCGTGAAGCTCGGCAGCCGCGTGCCGCTCCACGCCTCCGGCGTTGGCAAGGCGCTGTTCGCGGCGCTGCCCGACCCGCAGGTCGACGCGATCCTCAAGGTCAGAGGCCTGCCGCGGATCACCGACAACACGATCGTCGCGATCGAGACGATGTGGGCGGCACTGCGGGTGATCCGCCAGCGCGGCTACTCGTTCGACGACGAGGAGCACGCCCGCTCGACGCGTTGCGTCGGTGCGGCGATCTACGACGAGCACGCCGAGCCTCTCGGCGCGATCTCGATCGCCGGACCGTCGTCGCGGATGCCCGACGAGCGCATCCGCCACCTCGGACCGGTCGTCGGCCACATCGCCGAGGAGCTCACGCGGCACCTCGGCGGCAAGTGGCCGCATCCGTACTAGTCGCGGTCCGGCGAGACGTCCCGAGGCCGGCGACGCATCGATGCGGCGCGCGCTTCCGGTCGGCGCAGCGACCAGGCGAGCAGCATGGCGAGCGCACCGGCCTTCACCAGCCCCAGGCTCGAAGGTTCCGGCACCGAGAGCCGGATACTCAGATTGTCGTAGGGGGCGATGAACTGGCCTCCGGCCGGGTAACCGCCTTCGGTGAAGATCTGGCCGAGGCCGAACAGCATCGGACCGCCCGCGAAATCCGGATGGGTAGGCAGGAACGGGCCTGTGCTGAAATCGAACTGCTCAAAGTCCGACGCAAGCAGAGAGCCGGAGATCGACTGGAAGCCGGTGTCGCCCCCGTATACGTGGGAAGGTCAGCAAGGTCAGAAAGAAGTCACCGCCCTGCTCGATCAACGGACGAAACCCATTGCCGAACGGAAAGCCCGGGAACGCCGTGAGGTTCGTGCTGATGTCCTTGCTGACCGACGCGTCGGTGGAGTCGATGGTCCCTTCCGCCGAGGGATCGTAGGAGAACGCATCGCTGACGAAGCCGAGGGCCGTGAGCCCCGTGACGGGCCTGCGTTTGCCACGGGCCCGGGACGTGACACATCGACACAGGCGCCGAAACCGGGGTCGGTCGTCAGCGTGATATAAGATTTTTCGACCCGCCGACGGCTTGCAAAGGAACTGCGCCGAGGTCAGGCCGGGGCCGGCGTTCGCAGCGCGAGCCGGGCGCACCGGGCCTCCGAAGCGGTCCTCGGCTGCGGCCGCCAATGCGAGAGCAGCGTCGCCGCAGCTTCCGGGTCGTTGCACACGAGCACGACGTCACAGCCCGCCTCGTGCGCGGCGTCGGCCCGGGCGACGACATCGCCGGCGCCGAGCGCGCCCGCCATCGACAGGTCGTCGCTGAAGATGACGCCGTCGAAACCCAGGCGCCCGCGCAGGATGTCGAGCAACCAGACGCGCGAGTAGCCGGCGGGCTGCGCGTCGACCTCCGGGTACGCGACATGCGCGGGCATGACCCCTTCGACGCCGCCCCGGACGAGCGCACCGAAGGGGACGAGATCGTCCTTCTCGAGCGCGGCGAGCGGTCGCGGGTCGACGGGCATCTCGTGGTGCGAATCGGCCGCGACGAAGCCGTGACCCGGAAAATGCTTGATCACCGCCGCCATGCCGCGCGAGCGCAAGCCCGCGCAGAAGCCGGTCGCGAGGTGCGCCACGGCATTCGGATTGCGGTGAAACGCGCGATCGCCGATCACGCCGCTGCGCCCGTGATCCAGATCGACGACCGGCGCGAAGCTGAAGTCGACGCCGCACGCGGCGAGCTCCGAAGCGATCGTCGCGCCGAGGCGTCGCGCCTCGCCCGCCGCGCCGACCACGTCCCTGTCCCACAGCTCGCCCAGGCTGCGCATCGGCGGAATCGCCGTGAAGCCGTCGCGGAAGCGCTGCACCCGCCCCCCTTCCTGATCGACGGCAATCAGCGGAGCCGGGTCGCGGGCGGTGCGGATCGCGGCGGTCAGCGCGCTCAGCTGTGCGGGCTCGGCGTAGTTGCGCGCGAACAGGATCACGCCGCCCACGAGCGGGTGCGCGATGCGCTCGCGCTCCTCGGCGGAGAGCTCCAGGGCCGCGACGTCGAGCATCACGGGGCCGCGTGGCGCGCTCATGCTTCGATGGGCTGCGAGTCCGGCGGGCGCATCGGGCGGCGCAGTCGTCGCGGGAGGATGCTTACTGTGCGGCCGTGCATGTCTTCCGGCGGGCGCTGACGAGCCGGAACCCACCCGACGACGGGCCGGGCCGCCGGCGCCGAGGCGATTCGCGATACCTCAAGCCGCTGCCTCGCGAATCAACGCCTTCATCTCGCGCACCGCCTCGCGCAGGCCTACGAACACGGCGCGGCTGACGATCGCGTGGCCGATGTGCAGCTCGCGCACGCCCGCCAGCGCGGCGATCGGCTGGACGTTGAAGTAGTTGAGCGCGTGACCCGCGTTGAAGCGCAGGCCGTGGCCGAGCACGGCGGCGCCGGCCTCCCGGATCCTGGCGAGCTCGGCGACAACCGCGGGGCTCTGCGGATCGCGGCCCCGGGCGTGAAAGGCGTGGGCGTAAGGCCCCGTGTGGATTTCGCAGACCCGCGCTCCGATGCGCGCGGCGGCGTCGACATGGCGCTGCTCCGCGTCGATGAAAACGCTGGTGACGATGCCCGCGGCCGAGAGCTCGCCGACGATTCCGCGCAAGCGCGCCTCCTGACCGGCGACGTCGAGGCCGCCTTCGGTCGTGATCTCCTCGCGCCCTTCCGGCACGAGCATCGCCATCTCCGGCTTGAGCTCGCAGGCGATCGCCACCATCTCCGCGGTCGCCGCCATCTCCAGGTTGAGCTTGATGTGCACGAGCTCGCGTAGGCGCCTCACGTCGCGGTCCTGGATATGGCGCCGGTCCTCGCGCAGGTGCACCGTGATGCCGTCGGCGCCGCCCAGATGCGCCTCGACCGCCGCCCAGACCGGATCAGGCTCGTAGGTGCGCCGCGCCTGCCGCAGCGTGGCGACGTGGTCGATGTTGACGCCGAGCTCAATCATGACCGCTTTCCCCCTCGGTCTCGTCTTCGATCGCGCGGAGGTCGCGCACGACCCGGCGACTGACGAGCGTGCGCCGCTCCAGGTAGTAGTCGAGCACCTCGCGCATGAGCTGCTTGGCCTCCGCCGCCGACTCCGGAGCGGCGTAGTCGGCGCTCGCGAGCGCGAGAAGCGTCGCGCCGCGCACGACGGGGTAGCGGCGCCCCGGCTCGGCTGCGACGCTCCGCGGTCCGCGATCGAAGGCGTAATAGTACCGTCCCGCCGGATCGACCGGTCGCCCGGTGTCGGCTTCGTGCGTCAGCGGCAGCGCGTAACCCATCTCGGCGAGCAGCCGAAGCTCGAAACGGCGCAGCACCGGCGCCTGGTCCTCGCCGCTCGCGAGCCGCGCGAGCGCCATCTGGTACTCTTCGAACAGCCGTGGATGCGGGTCCTCGCGCGGCAGAAGCTTGATGACGAGCTCGTTCAGGTAGAACCCGCAGAGCAGCGCCGATCCGGTCACGAGCGGCAGGCCGCCGCGCCACTCCGCGCGTATCAGCGTCTTCAGCTCGCCCGCGCCCGCCCATGAAAGCGACAGAGGCTGGAAGGCCTGCAGCACGCCGCGGAGCTCGGAGCGCGTGCGCTTGGCGCCGCGCGCGATCAGCGCGACGCGCCCGTGGGCCGCGGAGAGCGTCTCGACGATCGCGCTCGTCTCCCGGTACGGATAGCTGTGGAGGACGAAGGCCGGCTGGTCGTCGCGCCGGTCGCGGGACGGCTTCATCGCGGCGGGATCAGTATCCGAGTCGCGTCAGCATGCGCTCGTCGTTGGCCCAGTCGCGCTTGACGCGCACCCAGACCTCGAGGAATACCTTGCCGCCGAAGAGCCGCTCCATGTCGCCGCGCGCCGCGGAGGCGATCGCCTTCATGCGCGCGCCGCCTTCGCCGAGCAGGATAGCCCTCTGGCCCGGCTTGTCGACGTACACCGTGGCGTGGATGCGGCGCAGCCCACCGTCCTGCTCGAAGCGCTCGATCGCGACCGCCGCGGCGTAGGGCACCTCGTCGCCGAGCTGCCGGAAGATCTTCTCGCGCAGGAACTCTGCGGCGAGAAAACGCTCGTCGCGGTCGGTGAGATCGTCCGCCGGGAAGAGCGCCTCGCCGGGCGGCAGGTGGCGCTCGACCTCGCGGGTAAGCTGCCCGAGACCGATGGCCTTCGCGGCGCTGATGGGCACGATGGCGGCCACGTCACGCGCCGCGGCGATCTCCGCGAGCAGCGGGAGGAGCCGGGACTTGTCGGCGAGGCGATCGATCTTGTTCACGGCGACGACCGCCGGAACGCCCTGCGGCAGCAGGGCAAGGAGCTCGCGCTCGGCGTTCCCGAGGCCGCGGGCCTCCAGCACGACGATGATCGCGTCGACGTCGGCAAGGCTCTCGCGCATCGCGCGGCTCATGCGCGCGTTCAGGAGCGAGCGATGCAGCGTCTGGAAGCCGGGCGTGTCGACGAAGACGAACTGCGCCCGATCGGTGGTGAGGATCCCGCGGAGACGTCCGCGCGTCGTCTGCGGCCGACGCGACGTGATCGCGACCCGCGCGCCGACCAGCGCATTGACGAGCGTCGACTTGCCCACGCTGGGGAGCCCGACGATCGCGACCTGGCCGGCGCGGAAGGGCCCGCGCGCGGACGACTCAGATCCCGCTGTCTTGCGTCGCCCGGTCATATGCTCGCGCGGCGGCGGCCTGCTCGGCAGCGCGCCGGCTCGCTCCGGTGCCGGTCTCGGCGACCGCGAGCGAGGGGATGCGGCAGACCACTTCGAAGGTCTGCTGATGGGCCTCTCCCTGGACGGCGAGGATCGCGTACTCGGGCACCGCCAGATGGCGCGCCTGCAGCCATTCCTGCAACTGCGTCTTCGGGTCCTTGGCGATCGCCGCGGTGTCGGCCGCGGCGATCTCGTCGCCGTAGAGCCGCTCGATCGCCGCGTAGGCGTGGTCGAATCCGCCGTCGAGGAAGATCGCGCCGAGCAGCGCTTCCAGCGCATCGGCAAGGATCGAGGGACGGGCGGTGCCTCCGCTGCGAAGCTCGCCCTCGCCGAGCCGGATCGCCGCGCCGAGATCCAGCGCGGCGGCGTGCCGGTGCAGGGTCTCGCGGTTGACGAGCGCCGAGCGCATCCGCGAGAGCTCGCCCTCCGACATCCGCGGGAAGCGCTGGTAGAGCATGAGCGCGATCGCGCAGTTGAGCACGCCGTCGCCGATGAACTCGAGGCGCTCGTTGTGCTCCGCCGCGAAGCTGCGATGCGTGAGCGCCTGGCGCAGGAGCTCAGGCCGCCCGAAGACGTGACCGAGCGTCGCGGCCGATGCAGCGTCAGCCGCCATCCCCTACTTGCGTGCCGATGCCTCGAACTCGAGGAGCAGGCTCACGTTGCCGATGAGGTGCAGCGTATTGGTCCACGACGCGGAGGCGACGAGCTCGGTCCCGTCGCGGGTCAGATCGACGTCGGTGCCGCGCACCGAGTCGATATAGTCGGCGCTCGCCTTCAGGTCGAAATCCTTGCGGAATTCCGCCAGCGTCACATTGTCGCGGGAATTCTGCAGCGTCTGGCGCAGGGTCTTCTCCACCGAGAAATACTCGATGTAGGACGGCAGGACGCGAAACCCGATCATGGCGATCGTCAGCACGATCACGGCGACGAAGATGAAGCCGACGATGCTGAGTCCCGCCTGTCCGCGACGCGTAGCCATGCTCTCCCCCTTCAATGGATGCTGGTCCCGATGCGCTTGAACGCGAGGCTGCTGATATCGTCCCAGTTGAACCAGATGAAGATCGCCTTGCCGCGGATGTGATCGTCCGGGACGAAGCCCCAGTACCTGCTGTCGTCGCTGTTGTCCCGGTTGTCGCCCATCATCAGGTAGCTTCCCGGCGGCACCTTGCAGCTGAACCCGCGCTCATTGTAAACGCAGTTTTCCCTTCCGGGGAACGAGCGCACGTTGAGCGGATAGATGGGCTGCGCTGCGGGATTCTCGGCGATCGAGTAGCTCTTGCCGTCCCAGCGCTCGGTCAGCCGCTCGGTGGTGACGTAGGTGAGGCCTTCGAGATAACCGTAGCTGCCGTCGGCGGTCTGCTGCAGGGGCACGCCATTCACGGTGAGCTTCTTGTCCTGGTAGACGACCTGATCGCCGGGGAGGCCGATCACGCGCTTGATGAAGTCCTGAGACGGATTGATCGGGTAGCGGAATACGATCACGTCGCCGCGGCTCGGCTGCCCGGTCTCGATGATCTTCTTCTCGATGATCGGCAGGCGGATGCCGTAGGCGAACTTGTTCACCAGGATGAAGTCCCCGACTTCGAGCGTCGGCCGCATCGACGAGCTCGGGATCTTGAACGGCTCGGCGACGAACGAGCGCAGCAGAAAGACGATGAGCAGAACCGGGAAGAAGCTCTTCGGGTATTCGATCCACCACGGCTCCGGAGCGTCGGGAGCGCGGTGCCGCGCGAAGAACAGGCGGTCGGCCAGCGCCACGACGCCCGTGGCGACCGTCAGCAGGAACAGGATCAGCGCGAAGTTCATCGGCATGACAATGGGCCGGAGAGAGGATTATTTTTCGCCCACCTGCAGGATCGCGAGGAAGGCTTCCTGCGGGATCTCGACGCTGCCGACGGCCTTCATGCGCTTCTTGCCGGCCTTCTGCTTCTCGAGGAGCTTGCGCTTGCGCGTCACGTCGCCGCCGTAGCACTTGGCGAGCACGTTCTTGCGCAGCGCCTTGACGGTCTCGCGGGCGATTACCTGCGCGCCGATCGCCGCCTGGATCGCGACGTCGAACATCTGGCGGGGAATGAGCTTGCGCATCTTGGCGACCACCTCGCGGCCGCGGTACTGCGCGTGGGCGCGGTGCACCATCACCGAGAGCGCGTCGACGCGCTCGCCGTTGATCAGGATGTCGAGCTTCACGACGTCGGCGGCACGGAATTCCGCGAACTCGTAGTCGAGCGAGGCGTAGCCGCGCGAGACCGACTTGAGCCGGTCGAAAAAATCCATGACGACCTCGGCGAGCGGCAGCTCGTACTTGAGCATCACCTGGCGGCCGACGTACTGCATGTTCTTCTGCACCCCGCGCTTGTCGGTGCACAGCGTGAGCACGGCGCCGACGTACTCCTGCGGCACGAGAATCGTCGTCGTGATGATGGGCTCGCGGATCTCCTCCACGCGCGAGAGGTCGGGCAGCTTCGCCGGATTCTCGATCTCGATCGTCGTGCCGTCGCGGAGCTTCACCTCGTAGACGACGGTCGGCGCAGTCGTCACGAGCTCCATCTCGTATTCGCGCTCGAGGCGCTCCTGGACGATGTCCATGTGCAGCAGCCCGAGGAAGCCGCAGCGGAAGCCGAAGCCGAGCGCCTGCGAGACTTCCGGCTCGTAGTGCAGCGAAGCGTCGTTGAGCTTCAGCTTCTCGAGCGCGTCGCGCAGGGCCTCGTACTGATTGGCCTCGATGGGATAGAGTCCCGCGAACACCTGCGGCTTGACCTCCTTGAAGCCGGGAAGCGGCTGCGTCGCGGGGCGCGCCGCGCTGGTCACCGTGTCGCCGACCGCGGCCGCCTTGAGCTCCTTGATGCCCGCGACGACGAAGCCGACGTCGCCCGCGGCGAGCGCCTCGCGGGCGACCGACTTCGGCGTGAAGACGCCGACCTGCTCGCAGTTGTATGCCGCTCCGCTCGCCATCAGGAGCACTCGGTCCTTGGGCCGCAGAGTGCCTTCCATGACGCGCACGAGCATGACCACGCCCACGTAGTTGTCGAACCACGAGTCGATGACGAGAGCCCGCAGCGGCGCCGCCGGATCGCCCTGGGGTGGCGGGACGCGCGCGATCACCGCCTCGAGCACGTCCTCCACGCCCTCGCCGGTCTTGGCGCTCACCCGCAGCGCGTCGCTCGCGTCGATCCCGATGATGTCCTCGATCTCCGCCATCACGCGCTCGGGCTCGGCGACGGGCAGGTCGATCTTGTTGAGCACCGGGACGACTTCGACTCCCTGCTCGATCGCGGTGTAGCAGTTGGCCACCGTCTGCGCCTCGACGCCCTGCGAGGCGTCGACCACCAGCAGGGCGCCCTCGCAGGCGGCCAGCGAACGCGAGACCTCGTAGGCGAAATCGACGTGCCCGGGCGTGTCGATCAGGTGCAGGCTGTAGGTGCGCCCGTCGCGCGCCGCGTACGACAGGGTGGCCGTCTGGGCCTTGATGGTGATCCCGCGCTCGCGCTCGAGGTCCATCGAGTCGAGCACCTGCTCGCTCATCTCGCGCTCGGAAAGCCCGCCGCAACGCTGGATGAAGCGGTCGGCCAGGGTCGACTTCCCGTGGTCGATGTGGGCGATGATCGAAAAGTTGCGTACGTTCTGCATGAAACGCGAAGGGCACCCACCGGTGCCCCTGGCCTTGGTTCTCCCCAGTCTGCGGCTCGAAGCGGGGGCCGCCCGGACTGGCGTCGGAATCCGTTGAATCGACGCGAATTTTAGCTGAAATCGCGTCGCGACGCGAACCTGCGGGCCGCCTTGCCGGAGAAAGGCCGCGCAGGAAAGCCCCGGCCAACCGCGCCGAGGCCGCCCTTCAGCGCGCTGCCCGCGCCAGGAAATCGGCGAGCGCGCGCCGATCGAGCCGGTAGCGACAGAGGATCTGCTCTCCCGCGAGCAGCACGGGAACCTCCTCGCCCCAGCGGGCCTCCAGCTCGGCATCGGTGTCGACGTCGATCTCGTGCAGCGCGAGACCGGCATCGCGCGCGAGCGGCCGGAGCGCATCGCGCATCTCGTCGCAGAGATGGCAGTACGCGCGGACCAGCAGCGTGAGCCCCGGCCGCGTCGCCGTGCCCTCGGGCGGCGCCAGCCCGAGGGGGCCGGCCGCCGCCCTACTCCGCACCGTTGCCCGCCCGGATGCTCGCGTAGAACTGGGCGTCGCCGCGACGCAGGAAGAACGTTACGGCAGCGCCTTTCTCGAGCTTGGCGATCAGCGCGTTGACCTGCTCCGCATTGCGCGCTTCGATCGCGGCGCCCTTGCTGACCACCGCCAGGATCACGTCGCCGGGCTGAATGTTGCCGCGGGCGATGCCGGTGATGTCCTCGATGAGGACGCCGTTCTTGATGTCGAGCTCTTTCTTCTGGTCGTCGGTCAGGTCGGAGAGCACGAGGCCCATTCGGTTCGGCTTCGCCTTCTCCTTGGGCGGCGCGCTCTTGCGCGCGACCTTGGGCGCATCGTCGTCCTGGAGCTCGGCGACCGTCACGTTCAGGTCCTTCGTTGCCCCCTTGCGCCACACCTGGAGAGGGATGCGCGTGCCCGGCTTGACCTGCGTGATGATACGCCGCAGCTCCGCGGAGGAGCTGACCGTCCTTCCGTCGGCCTTGAGGATGATATCGCCCGATTCCACGCCAGCCTTGTCCGCGGGCTCGCCCTTGACCACCGAGTTGACCAGCGCGCCTGTCGGCTTGCCGAGCCCGAACGCGTCCGCGGTTTCCTTGCTGACGTCCTGGATCTGCACGCCGATCAGGCCGCGCGTCACGTGGCCCTTCTCCTGCAGCTGCTTCACGGCGTTCATGGCCACGTCGATCGGCACCGCGAAGGCGAGTCCCATGTAGCCGCCCGTGCGGCTGTAGATCAGCGAATTGATGCCGACGACCTCGCCCTTCATGTTGAACAGCGGCCCGCCCGAGTTGCCGGGATTGATCGGCACGTCGGTCTGGATGAACGGGATCAGGTTCTCGCTCGGCAGCTCGCGTCCCTTGGCGCTCACGATGCCGGCGGTGATGGTGTTCTCGAGTCCGAAGGGCTTGCCGATCGCCGCGACCCATTCGCCCACGCGAAGCTTGTCCGGATCGCCGATCGTCACCTTCGGGAGCCCTGCGGCGTCGATCTTGAGGAGTGCCACGTCGGTGCGCCTGTCGAGGCCGAGCACCTTCGCCTTGAACTCGCGCTTGTCGCTCAACCTGACCAGCACTTCGGTCGCGTCGTCGACGACATGGGCATTGGTGAGCACCAGCCCGTCGGCGGACAGGATGAACCCCGATCCGACCGACTGCTGCTCGAAGTCGCGCTGGCGCTCGCGGCCGCGCGGGACCTGCCCGAAGCGCCTGAAGAACTCGTAGAACGGGTCGTCTTCCGACAGGTCCGGCATCTGCGAGCGCTTCACCGTCTGGGTGACGTCGATGCTGACCACGGCCGGCGCCTGCTGGTCGTAGAGGTCGGTGAAGTCGGGCAGCCCGCGCCCCGACTGGGCGGGTGCCGGCGGGGCCAAGCAGGCGGCGCCCGCCAGCGCCCCGGCGGCTATCCAATTGCGAACGTTCATGCGGTTCCCCTGTGCTGCCACGCGGCAGCGCTAGCGGTGCGCGACGGAAAACGCGATCTGGCGCACCGTCGTGCCCGGCGTCTCGCCGAGCACGGTCACGAGATGGTCGTCGAGCTGCCGGCTGTAGACGTTGATGCCGCCTTGCTGCGAGAGCCCGATCGGCTGCGGCGCCTGCGGCATCGGCTCGACGAATACCGATACCGCCACCAGGCCGTCGGAGTAGACGATGTGCGCCACCGGGCCCACCTTGCCGCGCAGCGTCCGATAGCCTTCGACCACTTTCTGGAATCCGGGCGGCAGATCCTTCACCGTCCAGCCCGTGTCGCGCTGCACCACGTCGCCGGGAAGCGACTCGCGCATCTGCCAGTCTGCGGGCGGCGGCGTGAAGGTCGGCCGGACGCTGTCGCGGTCGATCTTGCTGCCGATCTGGATGTCGGTGAACGCGAACTGCTCGATCGGAACGTTGTGCTCGTTCAGGAGCTGCGCCTTGAGGAGCAGTCCCGAAGTGAGGTCCGCCCAGAGCTTGTGGCCGTAGCGCATCCCGTCTTTGGGCTCGAACAGGACCGCCTGGCTCTCGACCCCGGCGATGCGCGCGATCTCGGCCTTGCGGAAGAAGTAGTAGCCGGCGAGCGTGTCGAGCTGCTGGGGCAGGAGCGACGGGAAGGCGTTGCGGTAGGTGCGCGGCTCGACGCGGATGATCTTCGCGTCGGGGTAGTAGCAACGCACCTGCTCGTTGTTGCGGATGACTTCGCGCGCGGGCCCGTCCAGGTTGACGAGCTTCTCATGCTCGCCGCGCTCGTCGACCATGTGCAGCAGGCGGGAGGTCTCGACGCGTCCCGCGTGCTGATAGACCAGCGTGCCCGAGTAGGTCTGCTCGCGCGCGGCCTGCGCCGCGCGCTGCAGCCAGTCGGCGGCGTCCTCCGCAGCGGCCGCTCCGGCGCCGAGCAGCGCCGCGGCCGCGAGCAACGCGCAGCCGCACGCCATGGCGGGCCGCGCGGCCGGCGAGCGCGAACTACCGCGACCCATCCTGATCGTCGGCGGCGACTGCGCGCAGGTACGGGCGGACGCCGGCGATGGCGGTCGCCGGCGAATACTCCTGGTGCGCCAGCAGATACTCGTTGACGACGGGGCGGCGCGCGTCCGCGGGCCGCACGGCGCTCGCCTGCTGCGCCGTGGCGACCACTTCGTTGCCGGCCGGCATCGTCGTCAGCGCGACCCAGCCGACGACGGCGACGGCCGTCACGGTCGCGGCGATTGCCAGCGCCACGGCGGCCGGCGCCGGCCGTGGCCGTTGCGGCGCGAGCACGGTGGGCTCGGCCGCGAGCCTCGTCGAGAATCGCTGCGCGAATCCGTGAATCGGCTTGCACTGCCCGCGCATGGCGTCGCCGATAACGTGGTAGCACACCCACGTCTCCACCGCCGCAGGCGCGCGCAGGCCGTGACAGACGCGCTCGACGCGATCGGCGTCGAGCTCGCCGTCCACCAGCAGCGAGACTTCCTCGGCGGTTACCTCGGTCGACTGCGCGCTCGACCGCTCGGGGCGGTCCCCGTCCGGCAAAGCTTGCGAGTTGCCCATTACCATCTCCGGTCCTTATCGGTCCCCAATAGCGGCCGCAACTCCGCGGCGATCGCTTCGCGCGCCCGAAAGATCCGGGAACGCACCGTGCCAATCGGACAATTCATCACGTTGGCAATCTCTTCGTAGCTCAAACCCTCGATCTCGCGCAGCGTGATCGCCGTGCGTAGATCGTCAGGCAGCGCGTCCATCGCCTTGTTGACCGTGGTCGCGATTTCTCTGCCCAGCAGCTCGTTTTCCGGCGTGCTCGAGTCCCGCAGCTGCTCGGCGTCCTCGAAGTTCTCCGCCTCCTCGTGGTCGAAACCGGTCGAAGTCGGAGCTCGCCGCCCGATCGCGACCAGGTAGTTCTTGGCCGTGTTGATCGCGATGCGGTAAAGCCAAGTGTAAAACGCACTGTCTCCACGAAAGCTCGGCAGCGCGCGGTAGGCCTTGATGAACGCTTCCTGCGTCACATCCTCGACTTCGCCCGCGTCGCGCACCAGCCGCGACAGCAACCTCGCCAGCTTGCGCTGGTACTTCAGAACCAGCAGCTCGAAGGCTCGCTTGTCGCCGCGTTGCGCCCGCTCGACGAGCTGCTGATCTACTTCGCGGTCACCCATCCGCGGGCCGCCCCTGATGCGAATATTGTTGTGACCACGCCTCGTCTGGCTGGCCCGGCACCCGCCGGCAGTATAGCCGAGCCATGCGGGGCGTTCGCGGCGGCCCGTGCCGCGCAATGCCTGCTGCTCTGGACCGTCGGCGGGTCGGGAAGTTCACTTCCGGACAGGGTCTTACGCCGGTCTTCAAGCGCTCGGCCCGATTTGGACCACGGCTCGCACCCGGCCCGTGGTCAGCCCGCGATAGTTGCGGATCGCGGGCTCCTTCCAAGGCGCCAGCGCCGCCCGCCGGGCGCCGTCGAGCAGCCCGAGCTGATCGAGCACGGCGACCGTCGCGGGGTGCAGTCCGCGCGCGTTGCCGTCGACGACCTTGAGCGCGATGCCCCAGCCCTTGCTCGCGACCCCGATGGCCTGGACGCCTTCGGCGCCAACCTTGGTCACCCAGTCGCCTCCGCCGGCGCGCATGAGGATGAGGTCGTTCCGGCCCTCGCCCGACACCATTTCCGGATGCGCGGTCATCGCCGCGGCGAGCCTCGCCGGCGCCCGCCCGTAACGCTCGTCGTCGGTGGGCGTCGCCAGCCGCGCGAAGGCGAAGGCCAGGCGATCGAGCGGCACGGCATAGTTGGGCGCCGAGCAGCCGTCGATGCCGGCGACCAGCGAGCTTTCGGGGACGCCGGTCATGTAGGCGACAGCCGAGCGGATCGCCTGTTGCAGCGGGTGCTCGAACTCCAGGTACGACGCCGTCGGCAGCCCGCACATGCGGCAATAGGCGAGCATCCCGGCGTGCTTGCCCGAGCAGTTGTGCTGGAGCGCGGTGAAGCGTGCGGCGGCCGGGGGCAGCTCTTCTCGAACGGCGTAGAAGAGCGGCGGATGCACGCCGCATTGCAGATCGTCGACGCTGCAGCCGGCCCGCTCGAGCATCCGGGCGACAGCTTCCACGTGTCGCGGCTCGCCCGAGTGGCTCGCGCACATCAGCGCCGTCTGCGCGGCGTCGTAGCCGAAGTGCTCGAGGCCGCCGCTCGAGGTGAACGGCAGCGCCTGCAGCGGCTTGAGCGCGCTGCGCGTCGTCGTCAGGTAGTGCGGGTTGCCCGCCGCGTAGACGAGGCGCCCGGCGCGGTCGACCACCGCAACCGACCCGTAGTGGACGCTGTCAGTGGCGTCTCCCCTCGTGACGAGGGCGAGCGGAACGTGGGGCGGTGCCGCGGAAGCGACGGTCGGCAAAGAGGGAAATCGTGCAGTAAACCATCATTTTACCGCGAATCCCCTTCCGCCAGCGCCTGCCGGATCTGCTCGAGTGCCGACGGATCCTCGATGGTCGTCAAGTCGCCCGGATCGCGACCTTCGGCGAGCGCCTGGATCGAGCGGCGCAGGAGCTTGCCCGAACGCGTCTTGGGCAGCCCGGCGACGAAATGGACCGCGCCGGGCCGCGCGATCGCGCCAAGCGCGCGGTCGACCGCGTCCATGAGCTCGCGGCGGACGACGGCGGCGCCCTCGGCGGTCGCGACCCGCGCGGGATCCTTGACCACCGCGAACGCCACGGGGACCTGCCCCTTGAGCTTGTCGGCCACGCCCACGACAGCGACCTCGGCGATGCCCGTATGGGTCTGCACCGCCTCCTCGATCTCGCGCGTGCCCAGACGATGGCCCGCAACGTTGATCACGTCGTCGGTCCGGCCCAGCACGAAGTAGTAGCCCTCCGCGTCGCGCGTGGCCCAGTCGAAGGTCGAATACACCTGGCGCCCCGGGATGGTGGTGAAGTAGGTCGACACGAAACGCGCGTCGTCGCCCCAGACGGTGCTCATGCAGCCCGGGGGCAGCGGCGGCTCGATCGCGAGCACGCCCTTCTCGTCGGTGCCCACCTCTTCGCCGGTGGTTTCGTGCAGCAGCTTCACGTCGTAGCCGCAGACCGGGAACGACGGGCTGCCGAACTTGAGAGGCGCGTCCTCGATGCCGGGCTGGGCGGAGAGGATCGGCCAGCCGCTCTCGGTCTGCCAGTAGTGATCGACGATCGGCACGCCGAGCGACTCGGCGGCCCAGCGTGCGGTGGGCTCGTCGAGCGGTTCGCCGGCGAGGAACAGATAGCGCAGCGAGGACAGATCATGCTGCTTCATGTACGCCGGATCCTGCTTCTTCAGCACGCGGATCGCGGTGGGCGAGCTGAACATCGTGCGTACCTTGCGCTCCGCGACGATGCGCCACCAGATGGCCGGATCCGGACGGATGGGGAGGCCCTCGTACATGATCGTGGTCGAGCCGTTGATGAGCGGCGCGTAGACGATGTACGAATGCCCGACCACCCAGCCGATGTCGCTGGTGGTGAAGATGGTCTCTCCCGGCGCGAGGCAGAAGATGTCGCGCATCGACGTCGCGAGCGCCACCAGGTAGCCGCCGGTATCGCGCTGGACTCCCTTCGGGCGGCCGGTCGTGCCCGAGGTGTAGAGGATGTAGGAGGGCTCGGAGGACTCGAGCCAGACGCAGGGCACGTTCGCGCCGGCGTGCGCCGCCGCGAGCGTCGCGTAGTCGAGGTCGCGCCCGGGAACGCGGCTCATGCCGGGATCGAGCTTGCGATCGACGATGATCACGGTGTGGGGCGGGTGCTTCGCGAGCCGCAGCGCCTCGTCGACCAGGTGCTTGTAGGGCACGGTCTTGCCGCCGCGCATGCCGGCGTCGGACGTGATCATCACCTTGGGCCGCGCGTCGTCGATCCGGGTGGCGAGGCTCGCGGAGGCGAATCCCCCGAAGACCACCGAGTGGATGGCGCCGATGCGCACGGTCGCGAGCATCGCGAACACGGCCTCGGCGATCATCGGCATGTAGATGAGCACCCGGTCGCCGCGCTCCACACCCTGCCCCTTGAGCATGGCCGCGAAGCGGTTGACGTTTGCGGCGAGCTCGGCGTAGGTGTAGGTCCTGTCCTCTCCCGTCTCGGTGGACAGGTAGATGAGCGCCGGCTGGTCCGCGCGGCCAGCGAGGTGCCGGTCGACGGCGTTGTGGCAGAGGTTGGTACGCCCGCCCACGAACCAGCGGGCGAACGGCGCCCGGCGGTAGTCGAGCACGCGCTCGAACGGCGCGTGCCAGTCGACGAGCGCGGCCTGCTCGCGCCAGTACGACTCGCGCTCGTGGATGGATCGCTGATGCGTTCGAGCGTAGCTGCCCATCGCAGTCTCCTCCGGCGGGCTTCTAGCTTAGCCCGCCGCCGCGCGCGCCACCTTGCGCCGGATCAAGCCTGCGGCGGGCCCGGACCTGCTCAGGGATGGCTGTCGGCCGCGATCCGGACGACGGTGCGGCCTCGCACCAGGCCCTTCAGGTAGGCATCGAAATGGGTGGGCAGGTCGTCGAAGTCGATGGTGCGCACCAGGTCGTGCACGCGATCGGGTCGCCAGGGACCGGCGAGCTTGTTCCAGATCTTCTGCCGCAAGTCCATGGGGCAGTTGGCGCTGTCCACGCCGAGGAGCTGGACGCCGCGCAGGATGAAGGGCATCACCGTGGTGTCGAGCCTGGAGCTCGCCGCCAAGCCGATCGAGGCTACCGTCCCGCCGATCTTCATGCTCGCGAGCAGCCACGAGAGCAGCTCGCCTCCGAGGTTGTCGATGGCACCGGCCCAGATCGACTTCTCGAGCGGACGCATCTTCGCGAGGTCGATCGACTGCCGCAGCCGGACTTCCTTCGCCCCGAGCCCGCGCAGGTAGTGGCTTTCCTCTTCCTTGCCGGTGATGGCCACGACGTGGTAGCCGATCCGCGCCAGAATCTCGATCGCCACGCTGCCCACGCCGCCAGTCGCCCCGGTCACCGCCACGGGTCCCTTGTCGGGGGCGAGCCCGCTGTGCTCCATGAGCATGATCGCCTGGGCCGCTGTGAAGCCCGCGGTGCCCATGGTCATCGCGTCGAAGGCGGTCATCCCCTCGGGGCGGCGCACGACCCAGTCGCCGGGCACGCGCGTGTACTCCGCGTATCCGCCGTCGTGCGCGACCCCGAAGTCGTAGGCGTGGACGATGACCTTGTCGCCGCGCTTGAAGCGCGAGTCGGCGGAAGCCTCCACCGTTCCCGCCATGTCGATGCCGCCGACGGTCGGGAACTTGCGCATGATCCGGCCGCTGCCGTTGTACGAAAGCGCGTCCTTGTAATTGATGGTCGAGTACTTGGTGCGAACGAGGACGTCGCCCGGATCGAGCTCTTCCTCAGTCATCTCGACAAAGCGGCTCGACACGCCTTGGTCGTCCTGGAACGTGCGGTAGGCTTTGAAACGATGCATGGGCAGGGTCCTCCTCAGGACGGCGTGACTTCCGGCGGTTCGCCCGCCTGGTGCGGCAGCGCCATGTATTCTCGGGTGCGCATCTCGATCAGGCGGCTCACGGTGCGCGCGAAATCCTGGCTGTTGGGTCCCTCGAGGTAGAGCGCCTCGACCGGGACCGCGGCCGACAGCAGCAACTTTACCCGATGATCGTAGAACACGTCGACGAGCCACGTAAAGCGGCGCGCGGCGTTGCCCATCTCGGCGGTCAGCCGGGGCACGCCGGAGACGATCACGACCGCGAACCGGCGGGCGATCTCCAGGTAGTCGCGCTGTGAGCGCGGTCCCTCGCACAGGGTCGCGAAGTCGAACCACACGAGGCTACCGGAGCGGGCGCGCGCCACGAGGGGGCGGCCCTCGATCTGGAGGCGCGGATCCTCGTCCGGCCCGGGGCGCATCCGCTCGAAGCGCCCGGCCAGCGCGGCCTCCACCTCCGGGGTGAGCGGCGTGCAGTAGACGTCGGCGTGCTGCAGCTCGCGCAGGCGGTAGTCGGTGCCGCCGTCGACTTCGATCACGTCGAGCCAGGCCTTGAGCAGCGCGATGGTTGGCAGCAGGTTCTCGCGCTGCAGCCCGTTGGGATAGAGATCGTCCGGCCGGTAGTTGGAGGTGGTCACGAACACGACGCCGTGTCCGAAGAGCGCCCGGAACAACCGGCCCAGGATCATCGCGTCGGCCACGTCCGCGACGTGGAACTCGTCGAAGCACACGAGCCGATAGCGCCGCGCGATGCGCGCCGCGACGCTCGTCAGCGGATCCACCTCCCGATGCAGCGTTCTCAGCTCCTCGTGGACCGAGCGCATGAAGGCGTGGAAGTGGACGCGCGTCTTGCGGCGGTACGGCAGCGCTGCGTAGAACGCGTCCATGAGAAAGCTCTTCCCCCGGCCGACGCCACCCCAGAGGTAGATGCCGCGCGGCGGAACCGGAGGCTGCAGCCAGCGCAGGAGCGAGCGGCGCGCCCGCTTGAATTCGACGAGCTCGTCGTAGAGGCGCTGCAGGCGCTCGAGCGCGCGCTGCTGCGAGCCGTCGAGCACCATGCCACGCCGACGCAGCTCCGGCGCGAGCTGCCTGCGCAGCGCGCCAGCGGCGCTCGGTGCTGCGATGGGCGGAGAAGCGGCGTCGTTCAAGTCGCGTCGCCGCCTCGAATCAGAGGTTCAGGGTCCGCTTGTCGACCGCGAGCGCGGCTTCCTTCACCGCCTCCGAGAGCGAGGGATGGGCGTGGCAGATGCGCGCGATATCCTCGCTCGCCGCGCCGAACTCCATCGCGACCACGCCCTCCGCGATCAGCTCCGAGACCATCGGCCCGATCGCATGCACGCCGAGGATGCGGTCCGTCTTCGCATCGGCGAGGACCTTGACGAATCCGCGGGTGTCTCCGAGCGCCCGGGCGCGACCGTTCGCGGTGAACGGGAACGACCCGGCCTTGTAGTCGACGCCAGCGGCCTTGAGCTGCTGCTCGGTATGGCCCACCCAGGCGATCTCCGGCGAAGTGTAGATCACCCAGGGCACGGTGTTGAAGTCGACGTGCGGTCGCTGGCCGGCGATGCGCTCGGCGACCGCCACGCCCTCCTCCTCCGCCTTGTGCGCGAGCATCGGTCCTCGCACGACGTCGCCGATCGCCCAGACGCCGTCGAGATTGGTCCTGCAGTCGTCGTCGACGACAACGAAGCCGCGCTCGTCGAGCTTCAGCCCAACCGCGTCCGCCCCCAGGCCGCCGGTGTGAGGCACGCGCCCGATCGACACGATGAGCCGGTCGAAGCGCTCGCTCTGCGACTTGCCCTCGGCGTCGGCGTAGTCGACCGTGACCGTGTCGCCGGTGGCGACCTTGGTGATCCTGGCACCGAGCCGGATCGCGAGACCCTGCCGGGCGAAGAGCTTCCACGCCTCCTTCGCGACCTGCTCGTCGGCGCCGCCGAGAAACGTCGGAAGCGCCTCGAGGATCGTCACGTCGGCGCCGAGCCGTCGCCAGACGCTGCCCATCTCGAGACCGATCACGCCGGCGCCGATCACGCCGAGGCGCCCGGGCACGCTCGCCATCGCGAGCGCGCCGTCGTTGTCGAGGATCAGCCCGCGGTCGAACGGCAGCGCGGCGCCGTCGACGAGCAGGGCACGCGGCTTCGAGCCCGTGGCGACGATCACGCTCCTGGCGGCGAGCGATGCCTTTCCCGGCCCGTCGACTTCGATCCGCCATTCGCCGGGCGCGCCGCCGGCGAAGCTGCCGACGCCGTGAAAGAACTCGACCTTGTTCTTCCGGAACAGGTACAGGAGGCCGTCGTTGTTCTGGCGGACGACCTTCTCCTTCCGGGCGAGCATCCGCGCGACGTCGACCGACAGGCCCTTCACCTCGATACCGTGCTCGGCGAAAGCGTGCCCGGCCTGCTCGAAATTCTCCGAGGACTGCAGCAGCGCCTTGGACGGGATGCAGCCGACGTTGGTGCAGGTGCCGCCCAGTGCGGGCTTGCCGTCGGCGCTCTTCCAGTCGTCGATGCAGGCCGTGCGAAAGCCGAGCTGCGCAGCGCGGATGGCGGCGATGTAGCCGCCGGGGCCGGCACCGACGACGACGACGTCGAACGAATCTGCCACCGCGGGAGGCCCGGCGCCTTCAGAGGTCCAGAAGCATGCGCGCGGGATCTTCCAGCGCTTCCTTGATCGCCACGAGCGACAGCACGGCCTCGCGGCCGTCGATGATGCGGTGATCGTAGGACTGCGCAAGGTAGTTGATCGGCCGCACCACGACCTGCCCGTTCTCGACCACCGCGCGGTCCTTCGTCGCGTGCACCCCGAGGATCGCCGACTGCGGCGGATTGATGATCGGCGTGGAAAGCATCGAGCCGAAGACGCCGCCGTTGGAGATCGTGTAGGTGCCGCCGGTCAGCTCCTCGACCGTGAGCTTGCCTTCCTGCGCGCGCTTGCCGAAGTCTGCGATCTGCGTCTCGATGTCGGCGATCGAGAGCTGATCGGCGTCGCGCAGGATCGGGACGACCAGGCCGCGCGGGCTGCCGACCGCGATGCCGATGTCGAAGTAGCCGTGATAGACGATGTCGGTGCCGTCGATCGAGGCGTTGACCATCGGGAACTTCTTGAGCGCGTGCACGGCGGCCTTCACGAAGAAACCCATGAAGCCGAGCTTGACGCCGTGCTCCTTCTCGAAGCGCTCCTTGTAGCGGTTACGCAGCTCGATCACCGGCGCCATGTTGACTTCGTTGAACGTGGTCAGGATCGCGGCGGTGGACTGCGACTGGACGAGGCGCTCGGCGACGCGCTGGCGCAGCCGCGACATCGGCACGCGCTGCTCGGGGCGCGCGCCCAGATCCGCGGGCGGCCTGGCTGCCGGCGGCGCGATCGATGGCGTGGGCGGCGGCGCCGGGGTGCGCGCAGCGGGCGCCGGCTGACCCCTGGTCGCGTCGAGCACGTCGCCCTTGGTGATGCGTCCGCCGCGCCCGGTGCCCGTCACGTCGCCCGGGCGAAGCCCTGCCTCGTCCATGAGCTTGCGCGCCGCGGGCAGCGCGCCGGCGTCGCCGTCGGCGCCGGCGACGCGCGCGGCGGGTGCAGGAGCGGGCGCTCTTGCCTCTTTCGCGGGCCCGCCCGCCGGCGCGGGAGCCGCTGCGCCCTTCGCATCCGTATCGATTACCGCGATCACTTCCTGCGCGGAGACCGTTGACCCGTCGGCCTTGCGGATCTCGGAGAGCACGCCGGATCCGGGCGCCGGGAGCTCGAGCACGACCTTGTCGGTCTCGACGTCGACCAGGTTCTCGTCGCGCTTGACGGCGTCTCCGGCCTTCTTGTGCCAGTTCACCAGCGTGGCTTCGGCCACCGACTCGGGCAACACCGGCACTTTGACTTCGATCAGCATCTTGAGGGCTTCCGTTCTCGGTCCGCGACGCCGTGGCGATCAGTGCACCACCACCATCTCGCCGGATCTCAGCTCGGCCGCGAAGGCGTCGGCGACGAGCCTCTGCTGCTGCGCGAGGTGTTTGGCCCCGTAGCCCACCGCCGGGGACGCCGAGATGGGCCTGCCGGCGTACGCCAGCAGCTGCTTCTCCGCGATGTCGGCACGCAGGTAGGCGCGCAGCCGGTACCAGGCGCCCTGGTTCTGCGGCTCCTCCTGGCACCAGACGACCTCGGTCGCCGCGGGGTAGCGCGCGATCTCGGCCTTGAACTCCGCGTGGGGAAACGGGTACTGCTGCTCGAGGCGGATCACGGCCATGTCGCCGATCTTCTTCTCGCGGCGGTGCTCGACCAGGTCGTAGTAGACCTTTCCGCTGCACACGATCACCCGTCGCGCGGCGACGGGCGGCTCGGGGTCGCCGATCACGGTCTGGAAGCGGCCGTTCGCGAGCTCGTCCAGCGTCGAAACGGCCGACTTGTGGCGCAGGAGGCTCTTCGGGCTCATCACGATCAGCGGCTTGCGGAACTGGCGCAGCATCTGCCGCCGCAGCAGGTGAAAGATCTGCGCGGGCGTGGTCGGCACGACGACTTGCATGTTGTGCTCGGCGCAGAGCTGCAGGAAGCGCTCGGGGCGCGCCGAGGAGTGCTCGGGACCCTGTCCCTCGTAGCCGTGCGGCAGCAGGAGCGTCAGCCCGCAGATCCGGCCCCACTTCACCTCGCCCGCGGCGATGAACTGATCGATGACGACCTGGGCGCCGTTGGCGAAATCGCCGAACTGCGCCTCCCAGACGACCAGCACATTGGGCTCCGAGGTCGAATAGCCGTATTCGAAGCCCAGCACCGCCTCCTCGGACAGCACCGAATCGATGACTTCGAAGTCCGGCTGGCCGTCCTTGACGTGCTGCAGCGGGATCCAGTTGCCGGCATCCCATTTCTCGCGGTTCTGATCGTGCAGCACCGCGTGGCGATGCGAGAACGTTCCGCGCGCGGAGTCCTGCCCGGAAAGCCGCACCCCGAAGCCCTGGTAGAGCAGCGTCGCGTACGCGAGCGTCTCGCCCATTCCCCAGTCGAGCGGCATCTCGCCTTCGCCCATCGCGCGGCGGTCGGCGATCACCTTTTCCACGCGCGGGTGGAGCTTGAAGTTCGCCGGCACGTCGGTCAACTTGCGCGCGAGCTCCTTCACAGTCTTCATCGGCACGGTGGTGTCGGCCGCGTCGGTCCAGTGCTTGCCCACGTAGGGGGTCCAGTCCACGGCGAACGGCGGCTTGTAGTTCGACAGGATGGTCGTGTTGGTATGCAAACCCTTGTCCATGGCGTTGCGATAGGTCGCGATCATGCCTTCGGCTTCGTCGGCCTTGAGCACGCCGTCGGCCACCAGCCGCTGCGCGTAGAGAGCGCGGGTCCCCGGGTGCGCGCGGATCGACTTGTACATCAGCGGCTGCGTGATCATTGGCTCGTCGGCCTCGTTGTGCCCCTGCCGACGGAAGCAGACCAGGTCGATGAATACGTCCTTGTCGAACTTCTGCCGGAACGCGATCGCGATCTCCACCGCGAGCAGGCACGCCTCCGGATCGTCGCCGTTCACGTGGAAGACCGGCGCCTCGACCATCTTGGCGACGTCCGTGCAGTAGAGCGTGCCGCGCGTATCGCGCGGGTCCGAGGTCGTGAAGCCGATCTGGTTGTTGACGACGATGTGGATCGTGCCGCCGGTCCGGTAGCCGCGCGTCTGCGCGAGGTTGAGCGTCTCCTGCACCACGCCCTGCCCCGCGATCGCCGCATCGCCGTGGATCAACACGGGCATCACCTGGTCGAGCGTCGGGTCATTCCGCCGGTGCTGGCGCGCGCGCACCGAGCCCTCGACGACCGGGTCGACGATCTCGAGGTGCGACGGGTTGAACGCGAGCGTCACGTGCATGGGTCCGCCCGGCGTGCTCACGTCGGAGGAGAAGCCCTGGTGGTACTTCACGTCTCCGCCGGAGAGCTCGTCCGCGTGCTTGCCTTCGAACTCGGCGAACAGGCTCCCCGGCATCTTGCCCAGCGTGTTGACCAGAACGTTGAGCCGGCCGCGGTGCGCCATCCCGATGACCATCTCCTGCACGCCGGCCGCGCCCGCCTTCTGCACGAGATGGTCGAGCATCGGGATCAGCGAGTCGTTGCCTTCCCCGGAGAAGCGCTTCTGGCCGACGTACTTCGTGCCGAGATAGCGCTCCAGCGTCTCCGCCGCCGTCAGCCGCTCGAGGATGTGGCGGCGGAACTCCGGCGGGTACCTGGGCTTGGAGCGCAGCGGCTCGATCCAGTTCTGGATAAAGCGCTTCTGCGACGTGTCGGACATGTACATGTACTCGGCGCCGAAGTGGCCGCAGTAGGTTTCCTGCAGCGCGGTGATCAGGTCCCTGAGGCGCATGCGGGTCGCGCCGTTCGGCGCGCCCCGGTACGAGCCCACTTCGAACTCGGTCTCGAAGTCGGCGTCGGTGAAGCCGTAGGTCTTGACGTCGAGATCGGGGATGTACGGCAGCTCCCTGCGCTGAAGCGGGTCGAGGTCCGCCTGGAAGATGCCGAGCGTTCGGTACTTGCTGATCACGCGCAGCACCAGCGTGAGCTTGTGCATCGCCTGCGCGTCGACCATCGGCGCCGAGAGCCGGCGGTTCTTCGCGAGCTGGATGAACGAATCGATCACGGGCGCGTGGGCCACGTCGGGCGCGCCTTCGCGGAGTGCGTCGAAGTAGGCGCGCCAGTCGGCGCTGACCGCACCCGGGTTCGCGAGGTAGATCTCGTACTGCTCCTCGATGAAGGGCGCGTTGCTGCCGAAAAGCGCGCTGCTGGACTCGTACTGCTGCATGAGGCTCATTGCCGGTCCCTCGTCCACAAGACGGCTGCCTAGCGCTTCGCCATCGGCGGCACGTCGCGGCGCTTCGCGCCGGTGAAGAGCTGCCGGGGCCTGCCGATCTTCTGCTCCGGATCGGAGATCATCTCGTTCCACTGCGCGATCCAGCCCACGGTCCGGGCCAGCACGAAGATCGCGGTGAACAGGCTCACCGGAATCCCGAGCGCGCGCTGCACGATGCCCGAGTAGAAATCCACGTTGGGATAGAGCTTGCGCTGGACGAAGTAGTCGTCCTCCAGCGCGATCTTCTCCAGCGCCATCGCCAGCTTGAAGATCCGGTCGTCGTGGAGGCCGAGGTCCTCGAGCACCTCATGGCAGGTCTCGCGCATGAGCTTCGCGCGCGGATCGTAATTCTTGTAGACGCGGTGGCCGAAGCCCATGAGCTTCACGCCCGAGTTCTTGTCCTTCGCCTGCTTGATGAACTGGCCGATCTTCGAGACGTCGCCGATCTCCTCGAGCATGTTGAGCGCCGCCTCGTTGGCCCCGCCGTGCGCGGGACCCCAGAGGCACGCGATGCCCGCCGCGATGCAGGCGAAAGGGTTCGCCCCCGACGAGCCGGCCAGGCGCACCGTCGAGGTCGAGGCGTTCTGCTCGTGGTCGGCATGCAGGATGAAGATCCGGTCGAGGGCGCGGACCAGCACGTCGTTGATCTTGTACTCCTCGCAGGGAACCGAGAACATCATGCGCATGAAGTTCGCGGTGTAGTAGAGCTCGTTGCGCGGGTACACGAAGGGCTGCCCGATGGTGTACTTGTGGCACATCGCCACCAGCGTCGGCAGCTTCGCGATCAAGCGGATCGCCGACACGTGGCGGTGGTAAGGGTCGGTGATGTCGAGCGAGTCGTGGTAGAAAGCAGACAGCGAGCCGACCACCCCGACCAGCATCGCCATCGGATGCGAGTCGCGGCGGAAGCCTCGGAAGAAGGCGCTCATCTGCTCGTGCACCATCGTGTGCTGAGTCACCGTGTGCACGAACTCGGCCTTCTGCTCGGCGTTGGGCAGCTCGCCCTTGAGCAGCAGGTAGCACACTTCGAGGAAGTCGCACTGGACCGCCAGCTGCTCGATCGGATAGCCGCGATACAGCAGTTCTCCCTTGTCGCCGTCGATGTAGGTGATCTTCGAGGCGCAGGCGGCTGTCGACAGGAACCCCGGGTCGTAGGTGAACTTGCCGCTCTTGCCGTAGAGGGTGCGGATGTCGACGACATCCGGGCCGATGGTGCCGGGCAGGATGGGGAAGGTGATCGGCGAGGAGCCGTCATCGAAGCTCAGGGTGGCTGTGCGGTCGGACATAGCGTCTTACTCCAGGCGAGAGACAGAACGGGCGACCCGGCGCGACGCCGGGCGCGGCTCTTCAGATGGCACGCAGTGCATCCAGCAGCGGTTTTACCGCCGCGTCGGCGGGCTCTTGCCGGCCCGCTATCAGGTCCCACAGCTCGTTGTCGCTCAACTCCAGAAGCCGGTCGAGCGCAACGACCTCCTGGTCCGTGATCCCGTCGCCCCGGCGATCGAGGAAGCGCGTCAGGATCAAGTCATTCTCCAGCATGCCGCGCCGGCAGCGCCAGCGCAGGCGATCGAGCTCGATCCGGGTGAGCACGGCGCAGGCAACTCGCTCTCGGATCTCCGGCGGATCGCTCTCTATATGAGGGCGGCGAGCGCCGGTTCACACCGCCCGCTTCACCATGAGCTCCTTGATCTTGCCGATTGCCTTGGTGGGGTTCAGTCCCTTGGGGCAGACGTCCACGCAGTTCATGATAGTGTGGCAGCGGAACAACCGGTAGGGGTCGTCGAGGTCGTCGAGCCGGATGCCGGTCGCCAGATCGCGCGAGTCGGCGATGAAGCGGTAGGCCTGCAGGAGACCCGCGGGGCCGACGAACTTGTCGGGGTTCCACCAGAAGGACGGACAGGCCGTCGAGCAGCAGGCGCAGAGGATGCACTCGTAGAGCCCGTCCAGCGCCTCCCGATCCTCCGGCGACTGCAGGCGCTCCTTCTCCGGCGGCGGCGTGTCGTTGACGAGGTACGGCCGGATCGAGTGGTACTGCTTGAAGAACTGGCTCATGTCGACGATCAGGTCGCGGATCACCGGCAGGCCGGGAAGCGGTCGAAGCTCGACCGGCTCCCTGAGCGCCTTCAGGTTGGTGATGCAGGCGAGCCCGTTCTTGCCATTGATGTTCATCGCATCCGACCCGCAGACCCCTTCCCGGCACGAGCGGCGGAAGGAGAGCGTGTCGTCCTGGGCCTTCAGGCGCAGCAGCGCGTCGAGCAGCATCCGGTCATGCGGATCGAGCGCGAGGTCGTAGTCCTGCATGCGCGGCGCGCTGTCGCGCTCGGGATCGTAGCGGAAGATGCGGAACTTCATCGCTCTAGTAGGTGCGCGCCTTCGGCGGGAACGCGTCGACCGACAGCGGCTTGAGATTCACGGGCTTGTAGTCGAGGCGGTTGCCCTCGCTGTACCAGAGCGTGTGCTTGAGCCAGTTCCGGTCGTCGCGCTCCGGGAAGTCGCTGCGCGCCTGCGCCCCCCGCGACTCCCTGCGCGCCTCGGCCGAGACGATCGTGGCCTTGGCAACCTCGACCAGGTTGTCGAGCTCGAGCGCCTCGATCCGCGCCGTGTTGAACGTCTTGCTCTTGTCCATGATGGCGGAGTTGCGGGCGCGGCCTTCGATCTGCATGATGCGGGCGACACCCTCGCTCAGGAGCTGCTGGTTGCGGAACACACCGCAGTGCGCCTGCATGACCTTGCGCAGCGATGCCGCGACGTCTGCGACCTGCTCGCCCGAGGCAGCCGCGTCGAGCCGCGCGAGCCGCGAGCGCGACAGCTCGCCCGCGTCCCGCGGCAGGGGCTTGTGCGCTCCCCGGGCCACGTGCTGCTCGACGATGTGGTCGCCGGCCGCGCGGCCGAAGACCAGGAGGTCTAGGAGCGAATTGGTGCCCAGGCGGTTGGCGCCGTGCACCGAGACGCAGGCGCATTCGCCGATCGCGTAGAGGCCCGGCACGACCGCGTTGGGATCGCCGTCGCGAGGCGCCACCACCTGGCCGTGGATGTTGCTGGGAACGCCGCCCATCATGTAGTGGATCGTCGGCACGACCGGGATCGGCTCGCGGATGGGATCGACGTTGGCGAACTTGATCGCGATCTCGCGGATCGCCGGCAGCCGCTTGGTGATGATCTCCGGGCCGAGATGGTCGAGCTTGAGGAGCACGTAATCCTTGTGCGGCCCGCAACCTCGGCCCTCCTTGATCTCCTGGTCCATCGACCGCGACACGATGTCGCGCGAGGCGAGATCCTTGAGGTTCGGGGCGTAGCGCTCCATGAAGCGCTCGCCGTTGCAGTTGAGCAGTATCCCGCCCTCCCCGCGCACGCCCTCGGTGATTAGGACGCCGGCGCCGTAGACCCCCGTCGGATGGAATTGCCAGAACTCCATGTCCTCGAGCGGCAGGCCGGCCCGCGCGGCCATGCCCAGGCCGTCGCCGGTATTGATGAAGGCGTTGGTGCTCGCGGCGAAGATCCGGCCGGCGCCGCCAGTGGCGAGGAGCGTCGCCTTGGCCTGGAGGATCATCGGCTCGCCGGTTTCCATCTCGAGCGCCGTCACGCCGAGCACGTCACCCTCGGCGTTGCGCACCAGGTCGAGCGCCATCCACTCGACCAGGAACTGGGTGCGCGCGAGGACGTTGCGCTGGTAGAGCGTGTGGAGCATGGAGTGGCCGGTGCGGTCGGCCGAGGCGCAGGCGCGTTGCACCGGGCGCTCGCCGAAGTTCATCGAGTGCCCGCCGAAGGGCCGCTGCCAGATCGTCCCGTCGGGATTGCGGTCGAACGGCATCCCGAAGTGCTCGAGCTCGTAGACCACCCGCGGCGCCGTCTTGCACATGTACTCGATCGCGTCCTGGTCGCCGAGCCAGTCCGAGCCCTTGATCGTGTCGTACATGTGCCACAGCCAGCTGTCCTCGGACATGTTGCCGAGCGCCGCGCCGATTCCGCCCTGGGCGGCGACCGTATGCGAACGGGTCGGGAACACCTTCGAGAGCACGGCGACCGACAGCCCGGCCCGCGCGAGCTGCAGCGAGGCGCGCATGCCGGCGCCGCCCGCGCCGACGACAATCGCGTCGAACCTGCGGACCGGCAAGCCGGCGCTCACCGGCGCCCCCACAGGATGTCGACGAGCCAGCCCAGGTAGCCGAGCAGCACGACGACTGTGAGCATCTCCAGCGCCAGGCGCAGCGCAGTGGGCTTGATGTAGTCCATCCAGATGTCGCGCATGCCTACCCAGGCGTGCCACAGGAGCGCCAGTCCGAACAGCAGCGTCGCGACGCGAAAGACCGTACCGGCGAAGAGCTCCTGCCAGAACGCGTAGTCGATGCCGCCGTGATAGCCGGCGACCGCCAGCAGGCCGAGCGTATAGAGCGCCATGGCCACGGCGGTGAGCCTCTGGGTGAGCCAGTCCTTGAGCCCGTAGTGGGCTCCGACGGTGATCCGCTTCACCACAGCCGCACCGCCAGGAAAAGCGTCAGCGCGAGGCTGACGATCAGCACGACCGCGCTCGACTGCCGCGCGGGCTTGAGCTCGATGAACTGGTGAACGTCAAGCAGCAGGTAACGCAGGCCCGCGCAGAAGTGGTGCAGATACGCCCAGACCAGGCCGATCAAGACGATCCTCGCGAGCGGCGTCGCAAGCGTTGCCCGGAGCTGCCCGAAGGATTCCGGCGAGACGAGGCTCGCCTGCACGGCGTAGAGCAGCAGGGGCAGGCCGACCAGGAACAGCCCCGCGCCGCTGATCCGATGCAGGATGGAAACCAGACCGGGTAACGGCAGCCGGATCCGTGCCAGGTTCAGGTAGACCGGGCGCGGCTTGGGTGCGGGGCGCTCGACGCAAGACATGGAGGATACGGACCGGCGCGTTCAAGCTTCGATGCGCCGAGTGAAAATTATACAGGCAACCCTCGCTTCGCCGCCACTTCGCCGCGAGGAGCGCCTAGCTCAAGTCGTTGAGGTAATGATGATTTCGCGTCGAGCACCACCCGCGGCGCCACTCGACCGGCTTGTCGCCGAAAGTGTAGGTAACCCGCTCGACCGCGAGCAGCGGCGTCCCGCTCGCCACGCGCAGGAGCGCCGCGCGCCCCGCGTCAGCCGTCACCGCCGAGACCTTCTCCCGGGCGCGGACGATTCGTACCGCGAACTGGCTCTCGAACAGGCCGTACATCGATCCGCGGTAGCGCTCGACCTTGCCGCGGGTGAGCCCTTTGAACAGCTGCCCCGGAACGACGATCTCGTCGAGCACCGCCGGCCGGCCCCCGTACTCGAGCAGCCGTCTCAGGGTAATGATCGGCTCGCCGCTCCGCAGCTCGAGCGCCCGCGCGATCTCCCCCGACGCCTTGCCGCGGCGCACGCCGACTAGCCGGCTCGCGGGGTACTCGTCGCGCCCGTCGTTGCGGCGGATCCGAAGGAACCGGAACATCGACTGCTTCTCTTCGGTGTGGGTGGCGACGAAGGTGCCCTTGCCCTGGCGCCTCACGACCAGGTTGTCGGCGGCCAGCGCGTCGATCGCCTTGCGCACGGTGCCCTGCGAGACGCGGAAGCGCGCCGCGAGCTCGAGCTCGCTGGGAATCGTCTCGCCGGGGCCCCACTCGAGCGCCGCGAGGCTCTGGGTCAGGAGCTCCTTCACCTGCAGGTACAGCGGGCGATACTGAGGCGCCGAGGCCGCAGACGGCGTCATGCCGGATCTCCACGCGGCCGGCGGCGCCGGCCCAGAGTTACCTTACTTATATCATATAAAAGACATAGGAGTTTGACACCCCTCGCGCCTCCCCCTAAGATTGAGGCGCATCATGAGGACGCGGGCCCCGCGTCCGCGAGTGTCTCGAGAACGATCCGCCGCGCGCCCCGCCGCCGGCGCGATTTTCCCAGCCGACGCTCTCCAGGAGCCCTAGCCATGAAAAAGCCCGTACGCGTGGCCGTCACCGGCGCCGCCGGCCAGATCGGATACAGCCTGCTCTTCCGCGTGGCGAGCGGCCAGCTCCTCGGTCCGGACCAGCCGGTGATCCTGCAGCTGCTCGAGCTGCCCGTCGACAAGGTCCAGGCCGCGCTCAAGGGCGTGATGATGGAGCTTGAGGACTGCGCCTTCCCCCTCCTCGCCGGCATGAGCGGCAGCGGCGATGCGAGCGTGGCCTTCAAGGACGCGGACATCGCGCTCCTGGTCGGCGCGCGGCCCCGGGGCCCCGGCATGGAGCGCAAGGACCTCCTGCTCGAGAACGCCAAGATCTTCATCGCGCAGGGCAAGGCGCTCGACGCGGTCGCCGGCCGCAACGTGAGGGTGCTGGTCGTCGGCAACCCGGCCAACACCAACGCCTATATCGCCATGCGCTCGGCGCCTTCGCTGCCGAAGAGGAATTTCACGGCGATGCTGCGCCTCGACCACAACCGCGCGGCATCCCAGCTCGCCATGCGCGCGGGCGTTCCCGTCGGCTCGATCGAGAAGCTGGTCGTCTGGGGCAATCATTCGCCGACGATGTACCCCGACTACCGCTTCGCGACCGCGGGCGGTGCCTCGCTCAAGGAACGGATCGACGACGAAAACTGGAACCGCACGGTGTTCATCCCCACGGTCGGCAAGCGCGGCGCCGCGGTGATCGAGGCGCGCGGCCTGTCGTCGGCGGCCTCCGCGGCCAACGCGGCGATCGATCACGTGCGCGACTGGCTCGCGGGCAGCGGCGGCCGCTGGGTGACGATGGGCATCGCCTCCGACGGGAGCTACGGCATCCCCGAGGACGTCGTGTACGGCTTCCCGGTGACCACGGCCGGCGGAGAGCATTCGCTGGTGAAGAACCTCGAGATCGACGCTTTTTCGCGCGAGAAGATGAACGCCACGCTCAAGGAGCTCGAGGAGGAGCGCGCCGGCGTGGCGTCGCTTCTGGGCTGATCGGGCCGGTCGGCACCCGTGAGCGCGCGCCTGCATCCGAGCGCAGCACTGTACGGCGCGGAGCGCGCCTTCCCTGCTCTGCCGCCCTGCGTGCACTACGCCGGCAGCGAGCGCTACATCGCCAAGGCGCTGCAGTTGCAGCGCGACCTGGGGCCGGTATTCGACGTCGCCTGCGATTGCGAGGACGGCGCCCCTGTCGGGGAGGAGCGCGCGCACGCTACCGCGATGGCGGGCCTGATCGCGGGCCGCGACAACGCCTTCGGGCGCGTGGGCGCGCGCATCCACGACCTCTCCCACCGGGCGTGGCAGGAGGATCTCGCCATCCTGATCCGCGACGCGGGCGACCGGATCGCCTTTCTCACCCTGCCCAAGGCGGAATCGGCGGCGGACGTGCAGCGGTTTCTGGACGCGGTGGGCGAAGAGTGCCGGCGCGCCGGGCTGCGGCGCTCGATTCCGGTCAGCGTGCTCATGGAGACGCCCGGCGCGGTGCACGACGCCTGGGCGATCGCGGCGCTGCCCGGCGTCGTGAGCCTCGACTTCGGGACGCTCGACTTCGTGAGCGCCCATCGCGGGGCGATCCCCGAATCGGCGATGAGGAGCCCGGGGCAGTTCGACCATCCCCTCGTGCGGCGTGCGAAGTGCGAGGTTGCCGCCGCGGCGCTGGGGCATGCGATCGTGCCGGCGCACGGCGTGACGCTGGCGCTCGACGATCCTGCGACGGTGCACGCCGACGCGCGGCGCGCGAAGCTGGAGCTCGGATATCTGCGCATGTGGAGCATCCATCCCTCGCATATCGAGCCGATCGTGCGCGCTTTCCGTCCCGACGCGACCGAGGTCGAGACCGCCGGCGCGGTCCTCGCCGCCGCGCGGGAAGCCGACTGGGGCCCGATCCGTCACGAGGGCAAGCTCTACGACCGCGCCTCATACCGCTATTGCTGGGACGTGCTGCAGCGCGCGTACCAGGCGGGGGCGGCGCTTCCCGCCGCTGCGGCGCCATTCTTCGACTCGCCATAGTGCGCGAGGCGAGTTGCGTGCAGATTCCATGCCGATGAACCCAGCTTCCGCCGGTGGACGATTCCGCTCGGCGCTCGCGGCGGAAGCGCCGCTGCAGGTCCCCGGCGCGATCTGCGCCTACCACGCGATTCTCGCCGAGAAGAGCGGCTTCCAGGCGATCTACCTCTCGGGAGGCGGCGTCGCCGCCGGCTCGCTCGGCGTGCCCGACCTGGGGATCACGACGCTCGACGACGTGCTCACCGATGTCCGCCGCATCACCGATGCGTCGTCGCTTCCGCTCCTGGTCGACGTCGATACCGGTTTCGGAGCCTCGGCGTTCAATATCGCCCGGACGGTCCGCTCGCTCGTGCGCGCCGGCGCCGCGGCGATGCACATCGAAGATCAGGTCGGCGCGAAGCGCTGCGGGCATCGTCCGGGCAAGGAGCTGGTGTCGACGGCGGAGATGGTCGACCGGGTGAAGGCCGCCGTGGACGCGCGCCCTGACCCGGACTTCGTCGTCATGGCGCGGACCGACGCCCTCGCCGGCGAAGGCCTCGCCGCGGCGCTCGATCGCGCGGCGGCGTACGTCGAAGCCGGCGCCGACATGCTCTTCCCGGAGGCGATCACCGAGCTCGAGATGTACCGCAAGTTCGCCGACGCGGTCCGCGTCCCCGTGCTCGCCAACATCACCGAGTTCGGCAAGACGCCGCTCTACACGCTCGCCGAGCTCGCTCAAGCCGGCGTCGCGATCGCGCTCTACCCGCTGTCGGCGTTCCGGGCGATGAACAAGGCGGCGCTGGGGGTCTACCGGACGCTGCGCCGCGATGGCACGCAGAAAGCGAGCGTCGGGGAGATGCAGACCCGCGACGAACTCTACGACTTCCTCGGCTACCACGCCTACGAAGCGAAGCTCGACGCGCTGTTCGCCGAAGGTAAACGATGACCAGCGAAGCTTCCGCCGCGCCCAAGCCCAAGAAGTCCGTCGCGCTCTCCGGCGTGGCGGCCGGCAACACGGCCCTGTGCACCGTGGGCCGCAGCGGCAACGACCTGCACTACCGCGGCTACGACATACTCGATATCGCGGAGAGCTGCGAGTTCGAGGAGATCGCCCACCTCCTCGTCCATGGCAGGCTGCCCACCGTCGCCGAGCTCCGGGCGTACAAGCGCAAGCTTGCCGGCCTGCGCGGCATCCCCGCACCGGTTCGCACCACCCTCGAGCAGATCCCCGCCGCGGCGCACCCGATGGACGTCATGCGCACGGCCGTCTCCGCGCTGGGAGGCGTGATCCCCGAAGCCGAGGCGCACGACGCTGCAGGCGCGCGCGATATCGCCGACCGCCTGATGGCCTCTCTGGGCTCGATGCTGCTCTATTGGCACCACTGGACGCGAGGCGGGCGGCGCATCGAGGTGGAAACCGGCGACGATTCGATCGGCGGGCACTTCCTGCACCTCCTGCACGGCCAGCCTCCGTCAGCGCTCGCGGTGCGGGCGATGCACACCTCGCTCAATCTCTACGCCGAGCATGAGTTCAACGCGTCGACCTTCACCGCCCGCGTGATCGCCGGCACCGGCTCCGACATCTATTCGGCGATCACCGGCGCGATCGGCGCCCTGCGCGGACCCAAGCATGGTGGCGCCAACGAGTTCTCCTTCGAGGTCCAGCAGCGCTACGAGACGCCCGAGGCCGCCGAGGCGGATATCCGCCGGCGGGTGGCCGAGAAGCAGCTGATCATCGGCTTCGGGCACCCCGTCTACACGGTCGCGGACCCGCGCAACCGCGTGATCAAGGACGTGGCGCGTAGGCTCTCCTCGGCCGCGGGCGACACGAAGATGTTCTCGATCGCCGAACGGATCGAGGCGGTGATGTGGGACGCCAAGAAGATGTTCGCGAACCTCGACTGGTATTCCGCGGTCAGCTACCACATGCTGGGCGTGCCGACGGCGATGTTCACCCCGCTCTTCGTCATCTCCCGGACCGCGGGCTGGTCCGCGCACGTGATCGAGCAGCGCGAGGACGGCAAGATCATCCGTCCCTCGGCGAACTACATCGGCCCCGACGATCAACGCTTCATCCCCCTCGAGGAACGACGATGAAACTCCGTATTGCCAGCAGTCTCGCGCCTGGGGTCGTGGCCCTTGCCCTGCTATCGTCAGCGGCGGCGGCCGACGAGGCCGCCGATCGCAGCGCCGCGGTCGCCGCGGCGACGCAGGAAGCGCAGCACTGGCTCCAGGCGATGGACGAGCAGCGCTATGCGCAGGGCTGGAGCGAATCGGCGGCCGTGGTGCGCGAAGGCCGCAGCGAGCAGGAGTGGGTCAAGGAGTTCGGCGAGCCGCGCGAGGCGCTCGGCAAGCCGGTGCTCCGTGAGCTCAAGAGCGCCGACTATTCGACCCGCGTGCGCGGTGCGCCCGAAGGCGAGTACGTGACCGCGGTGTACCTCACCAAGTTCGCCAATATCCCCGTCGCGGCCACCGAGACGCTGCTGCTCACTCACGAGAACGGCGAGTGGCGGATCGGCGGATACAACCTGACGCCAGCCCAGGTGGAGGTGCCTCCGCCAGGCCCGAAGCCCGGCACGACGCTCCCCGTCCAGCCGAAGAGCTGAAAGACATGTCGGCTCCGATCTCCAACCTCCGGCCCGAGCCCGACAAGGTCCTAGTCGACATCGCCGACTACGTGTCGAGTTACGCGATCACGAGCAGGGAAGCCTACGAAACCGCACGCTACTGCCTGATCGACACCCTGGGCTGCGGGCTCGAGGCGCTGTCCTATCCCGCCTGCACGAAGCTCCTGGGGCCGATCGTCCCGGGCACCGTCGTACCCAACGGAGCCAAGGTTCCCGGGACGCAGTTCCAGCTCGACCCGGTGCAGGCAGCGTTCAACATCGGCGCGATGATCCGCTGGCTCGACTTCAACGACACCTGGCTTGCCGCCGAGTGGGGGCACCCCTCCGACAACCTGGGCGGGATTCTCGCCTGCGCCGACTGGCTCGCGCGGGGAGCCCGCACCGCGGGCCGTCGACCGCCGACGATGCGCGACGTGCTGACCGCGATGATCAAAGCGCACGAGATCCAGGGCATCATCGCGCTCGCCAACAGCTTCAACCGGGTCGGGCTCGACCACGTCGTGCTGGTGAAGGTCGCCTCGACCGCGGTCGTGGCGCAGCTGCTCGGCCTCGCCCGCGACGAGATCGTCGACGCGGTCTCGCTCGCCTGGGTCGACGGGCAGTCGCTGCGCACGTACCGTCATGCGCCGAACACCGGCTCGCGCAAGAGCTGGGCGGCGGGCGACGCCACCGCGCGCGGCGTGCGGCTCGCGCTGATGGTCGCGAAGGGCGAGATGGGCTACCCGTCGGTGCTTACCGCGAAGACCTGGGGCTTCTACGACGTCCTGTTCAGGGGCAAGCCGTTCGAGTTTCCCCGGACCTACGCGAGCTACGTCATGGAGCAGGTGCTGTTCAAGATCTCGTACCCGGCGGAATTCCACGCCCAGACCGCGGTCGAATGCGCGATGGCCCTGCATCCCCGCGTCAAGGACCGGATCGACGCGATCCGCCGCATCACGATCCGCACGCACGAGTCGGCGATACGCATCATCGACAAGAGCGGCCCGCTCGCGAATCCGGCCGACCGCGATCACTGCATCCAGTACATGGTGGCCGTGCCGCTGATCTTCGGCCGGCTCACCGCCGCGGACTACGAGGATGGCGTCGCCGGGGACCCGCGGATCGACGCGCTGCGCGCGAAGATGGTCTGCGTCGAGGATCCCGCCTTCTCGCGCGACTACCTCGATCCGGACAAGCGCTCCATCGCCAACGCGCTGACCGTCGAATTCACCGATGGCTCGAAGCTGCCCGAAGCGGTGGTCGAGTACCCGATCGGCCATCGCCGCCGGCGGGCGGAGGGCATCCCGCTGCTCGTCGAGAAGTTCAGGACCAACCTCGCCCGGCGCTTCCCGGCGAGGCAGCAGCGCGCCATCCTCGATCTCGCGCTCGACGGCAGCCGGCTCGAGTCGACCCCGGTCGACGAGTTCGTCGATCTCTTCGTCATCTGATTTCGCTACGACGCTTTACGGAGACCCATATGCAGCGAACGATCCCCCTCTTCCTCTGCCTCGCCCTTGTCGCCGGAGCGGCGCATGCCGACGAGAAGTACCAGCGCAAATCCGGCCTGTGGGAGATGAAGCGCACGTCGAGCATCGCCGACAACGACGTGAACACCTATCAGATGTGCATCGACCAGGCCTCGGACGATGCGCTTCGCCAGCTGGGAACGGCCATGCGCAAGGAGCGCTGCGAGGCGAGCAAGGTCACCCGCAACGGTGATCGCCTGACGGTCGATGCGAGCTGCAGCCTGAGTCGCGGCAAGGAGAAGGCGATCACTCACGCGGTGATCACCGGAAAGCTCGACTCGGCCTACAAGATCGAGAGCAAGTCGACGTTCGACCCGCCGCGCGGCGGCCACAAGGACGCGACTGCGGTCGTCGAGGCCAAGTGGACGGGAGCCTGCCAGGCAGGCCAGAACCCCGGCGACGTCATCCTGCCGAGCGGGAGGAAGTTCAACGTCAACGACCAGGGGCCGCGCCGCATGCTCAGCAAGCCGATGCGTCCTCCGGCGGGAGCGCCACGGACCCCGTCGTCCACCAGCCCGACACCGACCAACTGAAGGGAAATCCGATGGCGCACAACCTCCACGGCAGTCTGCAGGAGTTCCGCACGTCGAGCGGCAAGAGCGGAAAGTTCTACTCGCTGCCGGCCCTGGAGAAGGCCGGCATCGCGAAGATCTCCCGGCTTCCCGTCTCGATCCGCATCGTGCTCGAGTCGGTGCTGCGCAACTGCGACGGCAAGAAGATCAGCGAGGAGCACGTCCGCCAGCTCGCGCACTGGGGGGCGAACGCGCCCCGCACCGAGGAGATTCCCTTCGTCGTCGCGAGGGTCGTGCTCCAGGACTTCACCGGCGTACCGCTGCTCTGCGATCTCGCGGCTATGCGCGGCGTCGCGCAGAGGATGGGCAAGAATCCGAAAGTGGTGGAGCCGCTGGTTCCGGTCGACCTGGTCGTCGACCACTCCGTACAGGTCGACCACTACGGCACGAAGAACGCCCTCGACCTCAACATGAAGGTGGAGTTCCAGCGCAACGCCGAACGCTACAAGTTCATGAAGTGGGGCATGCAGGCGTTCGACACCTTCAAGGTCGTGCCTCCCGGGATCGGCATCGTGCACCAGGTCAACCTCGAGTACCTGGCGCGCGGCGTGCATCAGAAGGACGGCATCTACTACCCGGACACCCTGGTCGGCACCGATTCGCACACGACGATGATCAACGGCATCGGCGTGGTCGGCTGGGGCGTGGGAGGGATCGAGGCCGAGGCCGGCATGCTCGGCCAGCCCGTTTACTTCCTCACTCCGGACGTCGTCGGCGTCCACATGAAGGGCAGGCTCAAGGAAGGCGTGACCGCCACCGACCTCGTACTGACCGTGACCGAGCTCTTGCGCAGGACCAAGGTCGTCGGCAAGTTCGTCGAATTCTTCGGCGAGGGCATGGCGTCGCTGTCGGTTCCCGACCGTGCCACGATCGGGAACATGGCGCCGGAGTACGGCGCCACGATGGGACTCTTCCCCGTCGACGAAAAGACGGTCGACTATCTCGCGAAGACCGGGCGGACCCGCGAGGAGATCGAAGCGTTCGAGGCGTATTTCCGCGCACAGGGGTTGTTCGGCGCCCCCGCCGCCGGTGCGATCGACTACTCGCAGACCGTCGAGCTCGACCTCGGCACCGTCGTTCCGAGCCTCGCGGGCCCCAAGCGCCCGCAGGACCGCATTCCGCTGCCGAAGATGAAGGAGGCGTTCAACGCGCTGTACTCCAAGCCGGTCGCCGAGAACGGCTTCAACCAGCCCGCCGCGAAGCTCGAGCGCCGCTACGAGACCAAGCTCATGAGCGCTTCGCCCGCGCCGAGCACGAGCGCCCCGCTGCAGCTTCACGGCGAAGGCAAGCCCCGTGACTACGTCGAGATGGTCGACAACCGTCCCACGCCGGACCGCGTGGCGCTCAAGAGCGCGAAGCCGCTCGACATCGGCAGCGGCGACGTGCTGATCGCCGCGATCACCTCCTGCACCAACACCTCCAATCCCGGGGTGCTGCTGGCGGCGGGGCTGCTCGCCCGCAAGGCGGCGGCCAGGGGCCTGCGGGTCAAGCCGCACGTGAAGACCTCGCTCGCGCCCGGCTCTCGCGTGGTCACCGAGTACCTCGAGAAGGCGAAGCTCCTGCCCGAGCTCGAGAAGCTCGGCTTCTACCTCGCCGGCTACGGCTGCACGACCTGCATCGGCAACGCCGGGCCGCTCGAGCCTTCGATCGAGGAGACGATCGCCCAGAACGACCTGGTCTGCGCCGCGGTCCTCTCGGGCAACCGCAACTTCGAAGCGCGGATCCACCCCAGCATCAAGGCGAATTTCCTCGCCTCGCCCCCGCTGGTGGTCGCCTTCGCGATCGCGGGCCGCGTCAACGTCGATCTCGCCTCCGAGCCGCTCGGGAAGGGAAGCGACGGGACCGACGTCTACCTCCGCGACATCTGGCCGACCTCCGAGGAAGTCGGCGCGGTCATGCAGTATGCGACCGATCCGGCGACCTACCGCCGGCTCTACAGCGACTTCACCAAGGACAACCCGCTCTGGAACTCGATCCCGAGCGCGACGGGCCAGGTTTACGCCTGGGACAAGTCGACCTACATCGCCGAGCCGCCGTTCTTCAAGGATTTCACGATGCACGCCGGCAGTGCGCGCGACATCACCGGCGCCCGCGTGCTGGGCATCTTCGGCGATTCGGTCACCACCGACCACATCAGCCCGGCCGGCTCGATCAAGCCCACTTCGCCGGCGGGGATCTACCTGCAGGAGCGCGACGTCGCGGTGCCGGACTTCAACAGCTACGGCTCGCGGCGCGGCAATCACGAGGTAATGATGCGCGGCACGTTCGCCAACGTCCGCATCAAGAACCTGATGCTCCCGGCCAAGGCCGACGGCTCACGCGTGGAGGGCGGCGTGACGCTGCTCCAGCCAGAGGGCAAGCAGATGTCGATCTACGATGCGGCGATGGCGTACATCGCGCGCGGCACGCCGACGATCGTGTTCGCCGGCGAGGAGTACGGCACGGGCAGCTCGCGCGACTGGGCGGCGAAGGGCACCCAGCTTCTCGGGGTGAAAGTCGTCGTCGCCCGCAGCTTCGAGCGCATCCACCGCTCGAACCTGGTCGGCATGGGCGTCCTGCCGTGCCAGTTCAAGGGCGGCGACAGCATCGCCTCGCTGCGGATCCAGGGCGACGAGGAATTCGACCTGACCGGAGTCCAGGGCGGCATTAAGCCGCAGATGGACGTGACCCTGACGATCCGGCGCCAGGACGGCTCGACGCAGCGGGTGCCCCTGCTGCTGCGCATCGACACGCCGATCGAGGTGGACTACTACCTGCACGGCGGCATTCTGCCGTTCGTGCTGCGCGAGCTGCTGGCGGCGTAGCCCGCCTGCCCCGCGACGAAGCGCCGTCCTGGCTTCGAGCCGCGGCGGCGCTTCGTCCTCCAGCCGATTGCGCGGCCCATGCCGGAAGCTCATCCGCTGCGCCGTGCGCTGCCGCTGTTCCTGCTCGCCGGGCTGTGCCTGTCGTCGCTCGACGCCACCGCCAAGTACCTCGTCCGCGACCACGATCTCTTCCTCGTGGTCTGGGCGCGCTATGCCGGCCAGATGCTGGTCGTGACGCCGTTCGCCTGGCGGCGCGGCGGCCCGGGCTTCTGGCGCACGCGCTATCCGCGCCTGCAGCTCCTGCGCTCGGGCGCACTGCTGATGGCGACGATCTGCTTCTTCGGCGGACTTCGCTACCTCCCGCTCGCCGAGGCGTCGGCGGTGACGTTCCTCGCGCCCATCCTCGTCGTCGTCCTGTCGGGACCGCTGCTCGGCGAGCGGCCTACTCGCGCGCGGTGGATCGCGTCGATCACGGGCTTCGCAGGCATCCTGATCCTGGTCCGGCCAGGATCGGCCATTTTTCACCCCGCCGCCCTGCTGCTCGTCCTCGCCGCGCTTTGCAACGCGCTCTACTTCGTGACCACCCGCAAGCTCGCCGACGAGCCGGGGTACACCACGCTGTTCTACAGCGCGCTGGTCGGCACGGTAGGGCTATCGCTCGCGCTGCCGTGGCAGCTCGAAGCGAGCGCGCCGCCGCTGTCTCACGGCGCGCTTTTCCTGCTTCTCGGCCTGTTCGCCGGCATCGGCCACTGGTTCGTGATCAGCGCGTATCTCCTTGCGCCCGCGTCGATGCTCACGCCGTTCACCTACCTGCAGATGATCTGGGCGACCCTCTACGGCTTCGCGCTCTTCGGGCAGCTTCCCGACCACGCCTCCGCCGCGGGCATGGCGGTGATCGTGGCGAGCGGGCTGTGGCTCGCCCTGCAGGAAGGCGGGCGCTCCGCGCGGCGCCGCGGCTAGCCTGTTCATCGTATTCCCGCAGGGTTCACACCCGCATTTCGCGCCTTCATCGACAAAGCGTTGAGGCGGCGGCTCGCCGCATCGTATCTTCTGCTATCGTTTCCGTCGGGCGCGGCCGGGCTGGCTTCGGCCTGCGCTTCGTCGAAGGCTTCCAACGCGCTCCGCAGCGCATGCCGCCACCGATCACCGCCGACAACGCCGTGCTCACCGGCAACGCCGCAATCAGGCTCGCCGACCCGCGCAGCTTCTGGCGGCGGCCCTTGGCCGGCCTGACCCCTCAGCTGATCGTCATCGTCTATGCGCTGATGCTCATGCGTTCGCTCAGCGCCGACGGATGGACGGTGCTGGAAGCAGCCCGCAACGGCGCGGTCGGACTATGGCTTGCGGACCTGGCAAAGAGCTGGCTCGTCATAGCGACGAAGACAGCGCTGCCGATGCTCGTGGCGATCACGGCCACTGCCAACCTCGGCCCGCAGTGCGGGCCAAAGCGCGTCGCGGCCCTGGCGGCCGCAGTCATCCTCTCCGCGGGCTTCGGCGCGGCGCTGCGTCGCTTCGACTGGAACCCCGGCATGTGGGCAGAACAGTGGGACCACGACCGCTGGGGGCTGCTGGTTTACGTCTGGCCGCGCTATGCCTTTCTCGGGGGCCTGCTTACCGTGGTGGGAGAGCTCTACCGGCGGGAATTGGCGAGCCGCAAGGCGACGCAGCGGGCCGAGATCGATCAGGCCGCCTTCGAGCGCGAGATGGCGGAAGCGCGCCTCGAGGTCCTGCAGGCACAGATCGAGCCCCACTTCCTATTCAACACCCTGGCCAACGTCCGGCGCCTCTACGACAAGGACCCCGCGGCAGGAGCCCGAATGCTCGAGCACCTGATGCGCTATTTCGAAGTGGCACTGCCCAGGATGCGCGAGAACGAGTCCACGCTGGATCGCGACGCGGGTCTGCTCGAAGCCTTCCTGTGCATCCACCAGATCCGCATGGGGCCGCGGCTCGCATTCAGCGTCGACGTACCGCCGGCGCTGCGCGGCCATCGCGTTCCGCCGATGATGCTTCTGACGCTGGTCGAGAACGCCATCAAGCACGGCCTGAATCCGTCGCCCAGCGGCGGGATGATCCGCGTCGTCGCGCGCGCCGAGGGCGAGCGCCTCATACTGTCGGTTGCCGACACCGGTGTGGGCTTCGTGCCGGGGTCGGGCGCCGGCACGGGGCTCGCCAATATCCGCGCAAGGCTGGCTGCGCAGTTCGGCGACCGCGCGAGCCTCGCGCTCGAGAACAACGACCTGGGGGGCGCCACCGCAAGGATCGCCCTGCCGCTGGCGCCTCCGCAGGCGTATTGATGGACGTGACTGCGCCTGCCGCGCAATCTCTGGCCGAGCCACGCCAGACGCACCTGACGGAGGCCGTTCGCGCCGCGCTGCGCCGCCTCTCGTGGCGAATCGTCACGGCGACCCTGCTGATCAGCCTCGCGCTCGACGCATGGCTCGTCTTCGATATCCGGTATGCGTCGGCGCTGGGTACGAAGCCGGTCACGCTTCCGAGCTTCACGTCGGGCGCAGTGGTCAACCTGGCGATGGCCCTATGCATCATGCTGGCCACTCTGGTCGCCGACGAGGTCGTGGCAAGCGGCGCAAACCGACTGCGTGCCTACGGATGTGCCGTCGTGACCGGCTGCGGGGCCGGAACGATCGTGCAGTGGGCGGTGCATCGTGCGTTGCATCTACCGGATCAGATGGAATTGTCGGGCCAGCCGAGCGTCATGCACCCATGGGCGATGTTCTTCGAATACATCATCTGGGGCTCCGTCATCGTCTTCCTCTATGTAAGCGGTCGCACAGCCCTGCTCGCCGCGGCTCGACTGCATGCGGTGCACCTGCAGCGCGAAGAGACCCAGCGCCGTACGCTCGAGTCGAGGCTCCAGGCGCTCCAGGCTCGCGTCGAGCCGCAGTTCCTGCTCGATACTCTCGCGCAGGTCCACGCGCTGTACCGAACGTGTCCCGCGCACGCAGGCCAGCTGCTCAGTGACCTGATCGGATACCTGCGCTCGGCGCTGCCGCATCTGCGCGAGTCGACCTCGACCCTGGAGCGGGAGCTCGCGCTGGCGGGCGCGTACCGGAACATCATGCGCGCGCGGTCGGACAATCGACTCGTCCTCGACATCGACGTAGCCGGCACGGAGCTCGCTGCGCGCATGCCATCGATGGTCCTGCTGCCGCTTGTCAATCACGCGCTCCTGGCAACGGACGACCGGATCCGGATCTCGGCGTGCACCGGCGGCGACCTGCTTCGCGTGGAGCTCTCCGGCACCCGCGGAAGCGTCGCCGCGGACGGAGCGCACCGTCTGCAGGCCATCCGGGAGCGGCTGGAAGTGTTGTACGGCGCACGCGCAATGCTCCGCACGGAGCCGATCGACGGCGGCTTTTCGCGCACCATCGTGGAGATTCCCTATGAGCCGGCCGACGGCGGTCATCGCTGAGGACGAGCCTCTGCTCCTCGACGAGCTCAGGGAGTCGCTCGCCGAGCTTTGGCCCGAGGTCGAGATCAAGGCGGAGGCGAGGAACGGCGTCGAGGCGATCCGCGCGCTCGAAGCCTACGAGCCGGACGTGCTCTTCCTCGACATCCAGATGCCCGGCATGTCGGGTGTGGAGGTCGCCCGCATCGCCAGCAGGCGGTGCCACGTCGTCTTCGTCACCGCCTTCGATCAGTATGCGGTCGCGGCCTTCGAGCACGGCGCGCTCGACTATGTGATGAAGCCGCTTTCCAGGGCCCGTCTGGCGACTGCGGTCGACCGGGTCCGGGAGCGACTCAGGAGCGCGCCCGCGAGCCTCGAGCCGCTCCTGCAGGCGCTCGCCGAGCAGCCTCATCCGCGGAAGAAGTTCCTGCGCTGGATCTCGGTCGCGCATGGCAAGGCCGTGCGCCTGATCACCACCGACGAGATCTGCTACTTCCGGGCCGACAACAAGTACACGACGGTCGTCACCGCCTCCACCGAATCGCTGATCAACAAGTCGATCAAGGAGCTCCTCGACGAGCTCGATCCGGACGCGTTCTACCAGATCCATCGCGGGACGATCGTCAACATCAACGCGATCGCCTCGGTGCACCGCGACCTGCACGGCCGGCTCGAGATGCGGCTCAAGCAGCGCAAGGAGGCGTTGAGCGTGAGCGCGTCGTTCGCTTCCCGCTTCAAGAAGATGTAGCCGCCCCGTCCGGCCGGGCGGGCACCGGCGGTAGAAGCGCTCGGCGCGCCGCGAGAGCCGGCTTCGCGTCCGGTCGAGCCGCAGGCTCCGGGCCCATCGCCCTCGGACAAGCTTCACACCTCGATTCCCCGAGTTCGTCGGCAAGCGATTGAACGCCGGCGGCGCTCTGCTCTATGTTGGTGGCGGGTGACGACCGAAGGGGGAGCGGATGCGTTCGAATCGCGCAATGCGCTGGGTCGCCGCGGCGTTGACGCTTGGCGCCGCGCCGTGCTGGGCCACCGACTACACGGTGACGGCGGAAGGGACGGAGCCGGTCTTCACCCCTTCCACCCTGACGGTCGACGTGGGCGAGACCGACGCCGGGCCGGATGCGGGGATGCACGGAACGGTCCAGGCGCGGGCTACGACCGCGCCTGCTCCCGTGAGCATCGGCCCCGGATTCACCGGCGCCTGGTACGACCCGGCGCAAAGCGGCCACGGCCTGTTCATCGAGGTCCTCAACAACAACTCCCTCCTGGCCTGGTGGTTCACGTTCAACCCCGCGGGAACCGAGCAGAGCTGGTTCGGCGGCGTCGGCACCTACAGCGGCAATACGGCGACCATCACCGGCGTCATCCAGACGACCGGCGGGCGCTGGATCCCGAACTTCGATCCCAGCAAGCTCACGCAGATTCCCTGGGGCGCGCTGACGTTCACGTTCACCGACTGCAACAACGGCCGCGTCGACTTCAACTCTCCGGTCGCCGGCTATGCCGCCGGCAGCATGACGCTCTCCCGGCTGACGCTGCCCGCGGGCTTGAGCTGTCCGTGACCAACGAACGGGCGAGACGACCATGAGAACGACCCAGCTGCGATCGATCTTCGGCGGGCTCCTGCTCGCCGCAGCAACGACGGGCCAGCCCGCACTCGCCGTGGCCATCGACTCCGGATTCACGGGCGCCTGGTACGACCCGGCGCAGAGCGGCCACGGCCTGTTCGTCGAGGTCCTCAACAACAACAGCTTCCTCGCCTGGTGGTTCACGTTCAATCCGGCGGGCACGCAGCAGAGCTGGTTCGGTGGCGTCGGGACCTACAGCGGCAATACCGCGACCATCAGCTCGGTCATACAGACGACGGGCGGCCGCTGGATCCCCAACTTCGATCCGAGCAAGCTCACGCAGATTCCCTGGGGCACGCTCAGCTTCACCTTCACCGACTGCAACAACGGGTGGGTGGACTTCAACTCGACGGTGCCCGGCTACGCCGTCGGAAGGATGACGCTCTCGCGCCTGACTCTGCCGGCGGGGTTGACCTGCACCCAAAGTGCCGGCGGCAACCCGGACGGGGCCGAGGGCATGTGGACCGGCACGACCAGCGCCGACCAGGCCGCACGGGTCCTCGTGCTCGACGACGGCACGTACTACGTCCTCTATTCGCTCACGGGCTCCGGGAGCGACGGCGGCATAGTGCAGGGAACGCTCAACGGCGCCAACGGACAGATCGCGACCTCCGATGGGATCGACTTTCCCATCGCAACCGCCTCCGAAACCTCGCAATCACCGGTGCCGGCCAGCGTGAGCGGCAGCTACACGGCCCGCAGCTCGCTGCAACTCACGATCGGCGAAGACAAAGGATCGCGGACGGTCTCCACAACATACAACGCGTGGTACGCGCAGCCTGCGAGCCTCGACGCCGTCGCCGGAACGTATACCGCAATCACGGGGCACGCGAACGGCAAGGTCGATACCACCGTGGTGCTCGATTCAAGCGGGACCATCGCGGGCATCAACGACGGTTGCGTGTTCAAGGGCACGCTCGCACCGCACAAGTTGGTCAACGTCTTCGATTTCACACTGTCCGCCACGAACGGGACGACCTGCATCTGGGGCAGAGGACCGCAGAGCGGAGTCCTGTACTACGACCCGGCCACGCGACAGATCCACGGCCTTTCGCCTTTCAGCGGGCGCCAGGACCTGTGGTACATCATCGGAACGAAGTAGCGCTTAGGCGCTGCGCCTAGATCACCTCGACGATCTGCCTCACGCCCACGTCCTCGTGGGCGAGGCTGTGGCAGCGCATCACGAAGATTCCGGCGAAGTCGCGGCAGCGGGTGCGCAACATGACCGGCGTCGGCGCGACCACGCTGCCACCGGGCGGCAAGGCGATCGTCTCCGCCCAGAACGAAAACCTACTCGGCCTGGCGTGCGATCCAGCGCGTGAGCGGCCGCCACTGCTCCCAGTCCTGCTCGGCGCGCGAGCGCGGCAGGTCGAATACCGTAAGCCCGTCGCGCGCACAATAGACGTAGACCTGGGTCTGCCGCAGATGAGCGACCAGCGGGTGCCCCTGCTCCTTGAGAAATTCTTCGAGCTCCTCCGCGCTGTTGGTGCGCGAATCCACGCGCATCGCCACGAGCCCGATCGCGATATCACCCTTCTTGACCGCCTTGTACTCGTTGATCTGCGCGAGGAAGTGCCGCGTCGCGCCCATGTCGAACGCGCTCGGCGAGACCGGAATGAGCAGGATGTCCGCGCGCCGCATCGCATCGCGCAGGCTCTCGCCGTGCAGCTCCGCAGGCGTGTCGATCACCAGCCAATGCGGCAGCTCGCCCTTCATCTCCCGCTTCGCCCCCTCGGGCGTCCAGCTGTCGATCGCGGGGAAGAGCGCAGGACGCCGTGCGAGCCACTCGGTGGAGGCGCGCAACGGATCGAAGTCCGCGAGCACGACCCGCTGCTTGCGACCCGCGAGCCACCCGGCGACGTTGGTGGCGAGCGTGGTCTTGCCGCTTCCCCCTTTCGGGTTCGCCACGACCAGGCTTTGCATAGCGTCTCCCCCTCGAGCGCTCAATGGTAGCGCCAAACGGCGCGCGTTACAGATCCGGCAGTACGGCGAGCAGCGGCTCCAGCGCGGCGGCTCCCAGGCGGGCGCTCCGCTCCCCGTTCCAGCCGACTTCCTCGTCCGGCAGGTCGGCATTGTCCTTGAAGGGCATCTCCAGCGTAAGGGCCAAGCAGCCGAAGCTGTGGCCGACGTACTTGGACGCGAGCGTGAGGCTGACCTTGGTGTCCTTGTCCGCGGGATAGCCATGCACGTCCTGGAAGTCGGGGCTGGCGCGCTTGAACGCGGCGCCGAACGCGCGCTGCAGCGCGTCCTGCTTCGGCCCGAAGCCGGCCAGCCGCTCGCAGCCGTCGACGAATACGTAGGGCAGCGCCTCGTCGCCGTGCACGTCGAGGAAGGCGTCGACCCCGGATCGGTGCATCGCGGAGCGCACATGGAATACCTCGGGACTCTTCTCGCGGCTCGGCGCGGCCCATTCGCGATTCAGGTTCGCGCCGGCGGCATTGGTCCGCAGATTGCCTCGGACCGCGCCGTCGGGATTCATGTTCGGGACGACGTGGACGACGGCGGACTCGAGGAGGCGCCGGGCGACCGGGTCGTGGCGGTCGAGCAGCCGCTCGAGCATGCCCTCGACGAACCACTCGGCCATGGTCTCGCCCGGATGCTGGCGGGCGATCACCCAGATCGAGCGCTTGCCCGCGCCGGGCTCGCCCACGGTGACGAGATTTAAGTCGCGGCCCTCGACCGTGCTCCCCAGGTCGCGCACGCGCGCCCGCGGCGAGCCTTCCGCGCGGCCGAGCAAGTCGAGGTGCCGCTCGAGGGGATACGGCTCGAAGTAGGCGTACCACACCGAGTCGCGCTCGGGCGCATGCGCGATCTCGAGCACGCCGCCGTCGAAGCTCGTCGGCACGCGAAACCAGCGCCGCCGGTCGTATGAGGCCATTGCGCGATAGCCGTGCCAGCCGTCGACGTAGGTGCAGCGGCCCGCGTTCTCGAAGCGGATGCGGCAGGCCTCGCCGCGCGCCCCCTGCAGCCGGAAATAGAACCACTGGCGGAACTCCGCGTGCGAGTCGGCGCGGATGTTCACGCGGATCGCCGCCGGCGAATCGAGCACGATCGGCTCGATCGCGCCGGCGTCGAAGGCGTGACTGATCTTGAGCATGGGAGGCTTCTTGGCAGGGCGAAGGCGGCGCCCCGCCGGGGCCGCTATGCTACCATCCTCGCCGACCGCCGCGGGCTCTCCGCGCGGCAAAGCCATCTCGCCCCGATGAGCACTCCGCTCGACGCTTCGACCGATTCGAATCCAGCCGCGCCGGCCACCGCCCGGACAGGCGATCCGCGCCGCACGGCCTTCGAAGCGAACAAGCTCCGGAAGCGGCTGCGGCGGCTCGTCGGGCAGGCGATCGGCGACTTCGGCCTGATCGAGCAAGGCGACCGCGTGATGGTCTGCGTCTCGGGGGGCAAGGACAGCTACGGGCTGCTCGACATCCTCCTGTCGCTTCAGAGCCGCGCGCCGCTCTCCTTCGACATCGTCGCGGTCAACCTCGACCAGAAGCAGCCGGGATTCCCCGCCGAGGTGCTGCCGCGCTACCTTGCCGGGCGCGGCGTGCCCTTCCGCATCGAAGAGCAGGACACCTACAGCGTCGTCAAGCGCGTGATCCCCGAGGGCGCGACGATGTGCTCGCTGTGCTCGCGGCTGCGGCGCGGCGTTCTGTACCGGGTCGCGAGCGAGATCGGCGCGACCAAGATCGCACTCGGCCACCATCGCGACGACATCCTCGCCACCTTCTTCCTGAACCTGTTCTTCGGCGGGAAGCTCAAGACGATGCCGCCGAAGCTCGTCTCCGACGACGGCCGCCACGTGGTTATCCGGCCGCTCGCCTACGTGCGCGAGCGCGACCTCGCCCGCTACGCCGACGCGATGGCCTTCCCGATCATCCCGTGCAATCTGTGCGGTTCGCAGGAGAACCTGCAGCGCAAGCAGGTCGCCGCCATGCTGCGGGAATGGGAGACGAGACACCCGGGCCGTGTGGAGACGATCTTCAACGCGCTGGGCAAGGTCGAGACGACGCACCTGCTCGACCGCAACCTGCGCGACTTCGCCTCGATCCGCGCGACCGGCACGCCGGTGCCCGACGGCGACCTCGCCTGGGACGACGACCGCGCGCTCTCGCGCCCGAGCGCGGTTTCGCTCGGCGCCACGGACTGAAGCGACGGCGATGCCACGCGCGCGGCGCGGCATCCTCGCGCGCGTTTTCCACGACTAGCCACGATGGCCGCGACGATCTCGGCGCGCCGTAGCGCCGTCTGGTGGTTCGCGCTGACGATCGGCGTCGGCATCGCGCTTCGCCTCGATCAGCTCGGCTCGCAGCTCCTCCTCGAGGACGAGTGGCACGCGGTGTACCGCGTCGTCCACGATGCTCCGCTCGCGGTATTCCTCGACTTCGGCTATTCCGATTCGAGCATTCCGCTGACCCTGCTCTACTGGGTCGAAGCGCACGGCTTCGGCCTGTCTGAGCTCGCGATGCGCTGGCCCAGCGTGCTCGCTGGCATCGCGATCCTCGCGCTCTTTCCCTGGTACGTGGCCCGGCGCGTCGGGCGCGCGGAAGCGCTCGCCTTCGCGGGCCTGCTCGCGATCTCTCCGCTGCTCTACTTCTTCAGCCGGATGGCGCGCCCGTACGCGTTGACCCTTCTCCTCGTCTACGTCGCGCACGTCGCCTTCCGCCGCTACGTCGCATCGGCGACGCCGCGGCGCATCGACGCGGCCGCCTACGCGGGGAGCGCGGCGCTCGCCGCATGGCTCCATCCGGTGATCGTGCCCTTCCTCGCCGCGCCCTTCGTTCCCGCGGCGTGGCGATGGCTCCATCCCGGCGGAAGGGACCGCCGGGCGCTGCTCGCGCGAATGACGGTGCTGGCCCTCGCGAGCGCGATCCCCTGCGTCGCGTTGCTCGCCCCGCCGCTCCTCGCCCACCCCGAAGCGCTGGGCGTCAAGAGCGGCGTCGACCTGCCCCGCGGCGATACGCTGGTGGGTGTCTGGTATCACTGGCTCGGCACCGGCTCGACGGCCGCCGTCGCTCTCGCCGCGGCACTCGCCCTGCTCGGGGCGCCCGTCGTGTGGCGCCGCCTGCCGGAGTCGGGCTCGCTTGCCGCGGGCATCGGGCTCTCCGCGCTCGCCATCCTCGCCGTGCGGCCGGCCTGGATCGGCAACCCGCTCACCCTTGCCCGCTATCTCTTGCCGGTGCTGCCGCTCCTGCTGCTCTGCGTGGGCTGCGGCTCGCTCCGCATCGCCCGCGCGC
>Ga0335077_10000283_pt1 | contig 54345 bp, 36 predicted proteins | sample Lox_Sample_31_FD_207151 | JGI IMG/M metagenome (GOLD analysis project Ga0335077, IMG submission 207151) | Soil microbial communities from Loxahatchee National Wildlife Refuge, Florida, United States - Lox_Sample_3.1 | ecosystem: Environmental > Terrestrial > Soil > Wetlands | place: USA... | reverse complement strand
ATTTCAACTTCCACTCTATCTTCCGCAGCATTCCGAGCAACACCTCCGCGTCCACCGCATCCAGCGAAAACCTCCGCAGCATCCGCCTCAGCTTCTCCTCCGCCAACGCCTCGCTCCGTGCGGCCACGTACCCGCTCCTCTGCAGACACTCCAGCATCGATTCCGTGATCCGTTCCACCACCTCCATCCTGGCCCCCGCCTTCTTCGTCCTCTCCTCGAAGCTCCTCTCCCCCCGCGCCAACTCATACAGCACCACCGCCGTCGCCTGCCCCAGGTTCATCGATTGGTGCTCCGCCCGCGTCGGTATATGCGTGACCCAGTGGCAGTAGCTCAGACTCTCATTTGAAAGCCCGCGCTTTTCCGACCCGAACAGCACCGCCACTCGCTCGTTCGCGAGCCGCTTTCGCATCACCACTCCCGCGCGGTCCAGGCTCCGCAGCGGCTGCCGGATTTCCCGGTTCCCGATCGCCGTTGTCCCCACCACCAGCCCGCAATCCGCCACCGCTTCCTCTACCGTCCCGCACTCTTCCGCCTTCCTGAGCACTTCCCCCGCCCCCACCGCCGACCGCGCTTCTCGGAACGCTTTCTCGTACGGCTGCACGACGCGCAGGTGCATCACTCCGAAATTGCTCATCGCTCGCGCTACCGCTCCGATATTCAGTGGATTACGCGTCGAAACAAGCACCACTCTCAAATTGTTCATCCCGCCGCTCATCGCCGTGCGTCTCCCCATCCGTTCATACCGCTCCTCAACAACCATCCATCCTTACCATAGCCCCATCGTATTTGACCAAGCGCAAACTCCTGCGCGTCTTTTTTCGCGCGAATCAAAAATTTCCTCACTCCCTCCGCACCCTTTCTCGTACACTATGCGCTGCTCGTGCCTTTCTCCTATGCGACAGTTCTTCCCTCTCTGGCACGCACCCGTTGTGGAGAATTCCCGTCTGCAGGAAGTGGTCTTCTGCGTTCTCAACCTCTTCGTCATCTTCTCCCTTGTCCTTGCCAACCGATTCCTCTCCGACGTTTGGGGGCCCATTACTCCGCTCCTCTTCTTCATCATGTGTGCCGGTTTCCACGGTAATCTGATTCTTCTTCGTTGGCTGCTCGTTCGCAAAATCTGTACTGAGCAGGCGCTCCTCCGCTTCACCACCGTCTCCATCCTCATCAGCACCGCCCTTACCTTCGCCGCTTCCACCACCAACCGCGGCGACAGCCAGTACTACATACTGATGGCCGTTCCCGTCCTCCAGGCGGCTTTCCGCTATTCGTTTCTTCGCACTCTCGCCGTCGTCCTCCTCGCTGACTTCCTTAATTTCTTCTGGCTCTATCAATACCTTCACTTGCACTCGGGCACCGTCAATGTCGACGAGTACGTTGAAGCCTCCACCATCTGCTTCATCTACACCGTTACGGGTCTCGTGGTCTGGGTTCTCGTCAACAATCTTCACCGCAAGGAATTCTTCCTCGCCGATTCTTTCGAACAACTTGCCCGCGCCCGCTCCCATCTCCTCGAGGAAGAGAAGCTCGCCGTCGTCGGACGCCGCTCGGCCTCTATCGCCAGCCAGATTCGCACCCCGCTCGTGCTCATCTCCAGTTCCCTCTCGCTCGCGCGGACACAGAATCTCTCCGCATCCGAGCGGGATTCTCTCCTCAACTCCGTCGCCCAGGAATCTGCTCGCCTCGAATCCCTGGTTTCCGACTTTGTCTTTTATTCCCAGCCGCCCAAAATCAATCGCGCCTTTGCCAATCTTGCTGACTCCTTGCGCGCCGTCGCCGCCGCGGCTTCGGAATCCGCTGCCTCCCGCAACATCAAACTTTCCGTCACTGCGCCCTCCGAACTTTCTGCTCTTGTCGACGAGCCCAAAACCCGCTCCGCCCTCGCCCAAATCCTCGCGCATGCCATCGACCGGTCTCCCTCGAGCAATGTCATCTACCTCCGCGCAGAATCTCGCTCCGGCGGCGGCGTCAAATTCCTCATCGATCACGCTGGCCCGTCCCTCCGTCCTTCCGACCTTCCTCAACTCTTCGATCCCTTCTTCGAAACCGACTCCTGCCACAGCGGCCTGGGCCTCGCCGTTGCTCGCAATGTCTTTCGCGCACACGGCGGCGAAATCTCCCTGATCCCTGCGCCTGATTCTCGTTTATGCTTTTCTGCCGAACTCCCCGCCGTCCCCGCCCCTCTTCCCGCACCCGTCGAGCCCTGACTCCTGCTTTCACTCCCGTTTTATCTCAAAAACTCCACCCCGCACTTCCACGTCTCTCCGTGTCCCATCGCGCAGACATGCGCTATCCTCCCTCTCACAAAAATCGCTGGCGCTTCCCTCACCTCCGCCGCGTACGGCACCGCGATCGTAATCGGCAGGTCCTTTTCATACGGATTCTTCCCCCGGAAGCTCACCCCTCCTCGCGACATATCGATGCACCGCACAACTTCCTCTCCAAACCGTTCCGGCCGCACGCACGCCAGGAAGTTCACCTTCGCTCTCACTCGCTTCCGGCGATTTACCTCTTCCGCTACCGCCACCACCTTGTTTTCCCTCTCCGCCTCTACCCATTCCGCCAACGACACTGCCACCTGCATCTCCTCCGGCTCGGCCTTTTTGACCGCCTTCTCTTTTCGCGGTCTCGCCGCGATTTCCGTCGGCCTGCGCCACACCGTCAGTAGTCCGCACTCTTCGCAGAACCGCGCTAACCCTCCATGAATCGCACAAACGTCGTACTCAAAATCCCCGTTTATCACTTCCACTACCCCTCGGCACCCGCCGCACTCCAGCGTTAACGACGGCTCACGCTCCTCCTGCCACGCCGGCGCCGGAGGAAACTCCACCTCCCAGAAATCCTCTCGCTCGTCGAGAAACGACACGCCGTACGTGTGCTTCTCTCCCTCCTGCCCGATCTCCCCCACCACTCGCACTTCCGCTTCCCGGCTTGCTGCTTTCACCCTCAGGGTCAGCTCCTGCTCCGCCACCAGCTTGTGATACGACACAATCCCTGCTCCGTGCCGGCTCAGTACCACGGTCTTGGTCTCTTCTGAGAACACCGTGCCTTCGGCATCGCTTCCGATCAAAATTATGGGGATTTCCTGCGATAAGCGCCCGCTGCGGCGCTGCTTGCTCGTCCCCTTCGCATTTCCGGGACGCGTTCCGTCTTCGATCATCGTCTTGGCTTCCTGGGGAAGGGGCCAAGTTCTTACATTTTCATTTTACTACCCTGCTCCGCTTAGGGCTGAGGCATTCGCAACAGGGTTTCCTACCAATCAATCCGAGTCTGGCGTGCTAATCCACAACGAATTGCGAATTTCTATTTTCTATGGTCTTTAAATCGTGGCGAGGACCACTACCGCAGAGCAGCGATCCCCGCCCCCGATCCGCGTTTTTCTTACGTCTCCACCCTGCCTCATTTCCCGCTCCGTCTCAATGCTCCGGAAATAAACTTCTGGTGAACTCCGCCTGAACCGCACGCCATCTCACCATCAGTTTCCCGCTTACTTTCCCCGGTCCAGCCATTTGATCAGGAACGCCTCATTCCCGCTCTCGTTGTAAATCAACTCGTCCACATAATGTCGCGCCAGCAAGAGCCCGTAGCCTTCCAGTTCTGGCTCCGCCGCGCCTGGCCCGTCCACATCGGGCAGCGGTTTCCTTTTCTCCGCGTCCAGCACTTCTTCCAGCGAGAATCCGTCGCCCGGATCCTTCACCCGGCATGTCACCTGCCTTTTCGATTTCAGGTAACACACTTCCACGTACTTGCTTGGATCGAACTTCCCCCCGTGCTCCATCGCGTTCAACACGATCTCCCGGAACGCAAACGCTACCTCTTCCTTCTCCGCCTCCGGAAAACTCAATCCCGCTCTGGCAAACTGCATCAGCCGGTCCAGCGTTCCCAGGTCGCATCGCACCGCCAGCACCGCATACTCCGTCGTCCCTTGCAGCAGTTCCAGCCCGTCATCCCACACCGGATCGTGCATCACGTTGTCAATCAGTTGCCGTAAGTCTTCTCGCGGCACCGGCACCGTGAAGTAGCTGAACGCGTGATACCGCAACGCATTCACCACGTCTCCGGGCATCTTCTCTTTCGTCAGGATGATCAACCGCGTGTGCGGCCGCACGCTCCGCAATCGTCTCAGCAGCACCACATCTTCCGTCCCGCTCGTCGCCGCGTTCGTCACGATCAGGTCGAATGCTTCCTTCTTCGCTTCTTCCAGCGCGCCCTCGTTGTCCGCGGCGTAACTCACTTCCCACATCGGCTTATCAAACAGACTCTCCAGCCCTGCGCTGCCGTCCGCTTGCGGTTCGATCAACAGGACCTTCTTCATCGGTGTGATTTCCCTGCAGGTAGGCTCTTAGAACCCGCCCATACGAACCTCTTCGTCAGAAGTTTGGGCGGCCTCTTTCGCGGCTTCAGAGAAACTCGCCACTAACTTACCACGGCAGCCTCGGCGTTGTCCTTCTTCTCCCCCAGTTCCCCTCGCTCGTCACTACCGTTCGTAATTCCGCTTGTAGCGGCGGGTCTTCAGACCCGCGTTTCTCCGACCACCTGTGTGCACGCGCGCGACCATAACCGATCGATTCCTGTAGCTCACCCCTTCAGGGGTGAGGCCTCTTCGCTCCGCCGGGCGTCTCCATCTGTGCCGCCACAATCACCGTGACTACCTCCCTGCCCCCCTTGACAACGCACTCGCTTTCCGATATATCGTATCCCGACTATGACACCCGATTCCCCAACTCCGCTCTCCACCGCTGCCCAACACATCCTCCTCGCTCTCTCCTCCGAGGACCGCCACGGCTACGGCATCATGCAAGAGGTCGCCCGCCAATCCAGCGGCTCCTACAAGCTCGGCCCCGGCACCCTGTACGACAATCTCGAAAAACTCCTCGATGAAGGCCTCGTCGCCGAAGCCCCACGCCGCTCCTCTAAAGAAGATCCCCGCCGCCGCTACTACCGCATCACTCCCCAGGGCCGCCGTGTCTTTGCTGCCGAAATCGAACGCCTTGAATCCATCGTCCGCGCTGCCAAGCTTCGCCTTCGCGGCGCCAAACCTCGCGAGGCCTCATGATCCGCGCGCTCTACGCCGCACTGCTTTGCGTTCACCCACCCGCCTTCCGCCAGCGCTTCGCCGCCGAGATGCTTTGCATCTTCGACGAAGTCTCATCCTCCCGCGAACGCTCCTTCCTCCTTTACGACGCGCTCCGCTCCTTCGCCTTCCAATGGCTCTTTCGTTCCAAGCTTTGGATCTTTGCTGTGGCCTTTCTTCTCGCTCTGGTCTCCGCGCTTATCGGTTTACACCCGTATAGCTGATTCGGCAGGAGGTTCTCCATGCATCCAACGCTTCGCCGCACCGCGCTCCGCGCTCTCGCCTCAATCGTCGTGCTCGTTGTCATCCTCGGCGTCATCGGCTTCACCTACGAGCAACTCGGCCGCAATCGCGAAGCCCAGCACCGCTTCCGGGTCGGCCGCGCCGTAGACATCGGCGGTCGCACGCTGAATATCGACTGTTCCGGCGAAGGCTCTCCCACTGTCATCCTCTTGCCCACTCGTTTCGGTGGTGATGGCGGCTACATCAAAGTTCGACCCGAAGTCGCCAAGTTCACTCGCGTTTGTTGGTACGATCGCGCCGGCGAGGGCTGGAGCGACCCTCCGCCCGCTCCTCCCACTAGCGCCTCGATCTCAAGCGACCTTCACGAACTTCTTCACCGCGCTCGCGTTCCCGGCCCCTACATTCTCGTCGGACATTCCATCGGCGGTGATTTCGCGCGCATTTACGCCGGACGCTTCCCCGCCGAAGTCGCCGGCCTTGTCCTCTTGGATTCCGCCAGTCCCGATCAGAATGAGCCCCCGATCATGCTCGCAAGAATCAATCGCATGCCCATCTTCGTTCGCGAGCTTCTCTGCTGGAGCATGCCGGTCGCTTCTCGTTTTGGCCTGATTCGCTTCTTCATGCGTAACGACCCCATCGACGTGCCACCTCAATCCGGCGACCTCGGCGCCATCACACAGACCCTCCGGGACCAACAAGTGAAATATGCACAAACCCAAAACGCGCAGGCATGCGCCGCCACGCACAATGGCTCCATTAAGCGCCAAGGGGGTAGCGGCGACCCCGAGATCGACGACGCCGCCCGCCGCGTCAACAATCTCGGCAACATGCCCATCATCGTTCTCACCGGCGATCAATACTGGAAACCCGATGACGATCCCGTCGCCGCACAGCAAATCACTGAATTCCACGAAACCTGGGTTCACCAACTCCAACCCGCTCTTGCACACCTCTCCACGCAAGGCCGCCAGATCGTCCTCCCCAACAGCGACCACGGCATCCCCGATCAAGCCCCCGATGCCGTCATCGACGCCATCCACGATATTGTCCTTGACGCCCGCTCACACTAGCGATAGCCACGGCGTCTCCGCGGTTTACTGACCACTACTTCTTACCACAGCGTACCTCCCCTCACTGCCCTATACTCTCCCTCCGCGGTTCCCGCTAAACTGAAGCGTGGACCTTTCTTCCCATCCGGACCCGCAATCCTTCTCTGCGCCCGCCCCCCGCGCCGCAAGCCGTGTCGGCCCGCGCGCCGCCATGATTTTCGGCTTTTGTGCCCTTCTCATCCTTATGGCCATCTTGGCCTTCGATTCTGTCCACGCCCTCAACGAACTCGAAAGCTCCAGCGCCGCCGTCCGCCAGGACTATCTCAACCGCGAACGCACTCTCCGCGAAATCCGCTTCAGCCTCTACGAATCCGGCAATCTCCTCCGCGAATATTCCCTGGCTCGGCCCGACGCGTCTTCCCGCGAGTCCTATCTCAAACAGCTCCACGACCTCCGCGATCACGCCAACTCGGCCCTCGACTCCTGCCTCCGCTCTCTCCCGCGCGATCAGAACTCCGCTTTCCAGAAGCTTGGCGACGAGCTTTCCTCCTACTGGCTTCTCGCGGACCGTATCTTCATCGTCGACCCCACCGAAAAAAACAATGTCCCTCTGCGCAACCTCGCCCTTACCCAGCGCGCTTCCGTCCTCAGCCTCACCGGCGAGGTCAGTGACCTCAATGAACTCGATTTTCGCCAGGCCGAAGCCCAGATCTCCCGCGTCTTCTCGCAAACCCGGCACCGCATTCGCCTGGTTGCCCTCTCTGCTTTCTCCCTCGGGCTCCTCCTCGCTGCCTCCACCATCCTTTATCTCTCCCGCCTCGAGCGGCACGCCCGCGAAAAATTCGAGGAGACCGTTCGCTCCCAGCACGAACTCAAGGAACTGTCCAAGCGTCTGGTCGACGCTCAGGAACAAGAGCGCCGCGCCATCTCCCGCGAGCTCCACGATCAGGTCGGCCAGTCCCTCACCGCTCTCCTCATCGACCTTCAGAATCTCTCCGACACTCCCCAGCCCGCCTCGGCCATCTCTTCCGCGCTCCAACGCGTCAAGCTCCTCGCGGAAGAGTGCGTCAACGAAGTCCGCAACATGGCCCTTCTCCTACGCCCCTCCATGCTCGACGACCTCGGCCTCATCGCCGCCCTCGAGTGGCAGGGCCGCGAAGTCTCCAAACGCACTGGCCTTGTCGTCGACGTCATCGATAGTGAGTTCGCTGACGACCTTCCCGAAGACCATCGCACTTGCATCTATCGTGTCGTCCAGGAAGCCCTCCACAATTGCGTCAAATACGCTCACGCCCGGCGCGTCCGTATCCTCGTCCAGGAGCAGGATCACCGACTTCTCCTTTCCATCGAAGACGACGGCATCGGCTTTGATCCTCGCCGTCAACGCGGCATGGGTTTTCTTGGTATGCAAGAACGCGTCACGCGCCTCGGCGGCAGTCTTCTTGTCGATTCTCTTCCCGGCCGCGGCACTCACCTCCGCGTCGAATTGCCTTTGACCGCTTCGCCCCTTCCTCAAGGAGTTCTCTCATGAAAAAACTCCGCATCCTCTTGGCCGACGACCACACCGTTATGCGCTCCGGCCTGCGCGCCCTTCTCGAGCGCCAGAGCAATCTCGAAGTCGTCGGTGAGGCCGACAACGGCCGCGACGCCGTCTCCCTCTCCTCCTCCCTCTTTCCCGACGTCGTTGTCATGGACGTCGCCATGCCTCTTCTCAACGGCATCGAAGCCACCAAGTCCATCCTCAAACAGTCCCCTTCCACCAATATCGTCATGCTCAGCATGCATTCCGACGAATCCTACGTCATGCGCTCCCTTAACGCCGGTGCACGCGGCTATCTCCTCAAGGATTCCGCTGCCTCCGAACTTCTCTCCGCTCTCAATGCCGTCTCGAACGGCAAATCTTTCTTCAGTTCTGCTGTTCGCCGCCTTCTCGCCGAAGACTACATCCGCGTCCTTCGCCAGAAAGGCATCGTCGATTCCTACGATCTCCTTACCGCTCGCGAACGCGAGATCCTGCAACTCCTCGCCGAGGGCAAGACCAACAAGGAAGTCGCCTCCGATCTCAACATTTCCCCCTACACCGTCGAAACTCACCGCGCCCACATCCTCGAAAAGCTTGGCCTCCACACCCCCGCCGAACTCATCCTCTACGCCGTTCGAAAGGGCATCATCCACTAGGGTGGCCTATCCGTGCGGTCTGCGGGAAAGGTGGGTTCTTGGCGCTCCGATTCGACACTTTGTACTTTTTACTTTTCACCTTAAACGACTTGTCTTTCACACTTATACACTTTCACTCTTACGCCTCTTTCCTATCCGCCCCCGCAATCCTCCCCCTCCGAAATACCCTTCCGGCGGGATACCCCTCTCTCTCCTTCTTCTCTACCCTCTTCTTGAGGCTGTCACGGATTGGTCAGGCAACAAGGTCCCATCGCCGACTTCCATTCGCGAGTTCTTCCCCCGAACGAGCTCGCACCGTGACAGACCTCGCCACTTTCGGAGCTCGAACACGATGAACGACACCGACACGAACTACTCCCCATCAGCGTCCCATCTCAGCGAAGTGTTCCCCTATCTACGGCGCACCACTCGCGGCCGCTTCGTCGTTCCCAACGGCCTCGTCGTCACGCCGGACTACAACATGCGTGGTCACCTCGGCGAAGCCCTGCTTCTCTCCGGCACTGCTCCCCTCTTTGCGGCTTCCATTGCCGACGCCGCTCATCACCTGGCCACCTCTCCTATTCACGTCATCGTCTGCGAGCATCGCCTTCCTGACGGCGACTATTCCGAACTCCTCCTTCTCGCTCGCGCGTCCGTCTCGCCGCCTCCCGTCGTCGTCATTTCCCCCACGGGAGATTGGCCAGACTACTTCGATGCCATCGACCGCGGAGCTTACGACTTCCTTGCTTACCCGCTCATCCCGGGCGAACTTCAGCGCATCGTCTCCACTTACCTCAAACTGAACTTCGAAGCCGCAACCCGGCTCGGGAATCCCGACTAGAGGCCATCTAAGGCCATCTCAACAATAACCTCTTCGGGAGGGCACGGCTTCAGCCGTGCCGATAAAGCCGCGGAAAACCAGAGGGCTTTAGCCCCTGAGGGTAGCGCCCCTTTGCTCGGTTATTGTTGACCCAGATTCGAGTCACACTCTTCCGTGTCCACCTGCCTTACACCCCAAGCCGGCCGGAGCCTGACCCTGACCACATCATTCCCCTCCGGCCGGCCTCCTGCATTCCCCCGCCTTTCTCTCCCCTCCACTCTTCCGCTTTGCAACTCTTCTCCTTCCTCGTATGCTGTTGCCCATGGGCATCCTCGCCAATCTCAAACTGCGCCGCAAACTCCTCCTCGCCATGCTCCCTCTCGCGGTCATGGTCATCGTCGCCACCGTCTACGCCACCATCGAAATCCGCGCCATCGATAGCTGGTACAGCGCCCTCATCGGCCACGAACTCCAGGCCGTCCAACAGATGGACACCGCCCGCGCCCTCAACATGCGCTATGGCTTCGGCCTCTACCAGCTCATTGTCGAGACCGACCTCGACCAGATGCGCATCATCGACGCCGACCTCGACACCACCTACGCCGCCTACAAAGCCGCCATCGCCGAAGCCAGCCGGCTAAGTCCCTCGAACGCCCCCCAAATTCAGGCCTCGGCCGAAATTTTCGATAAAGCCGTTTCTGATTCCCGGCCCGTCCGCTCTGCTGCCCTCGTCAATGACAACGCCAAGGCCGCCGCTCTTGTCCGCGATAAGGTCGATGACGAACTTGACCTTTCCCGCAACCGCATCATCAATCTCGCCAATCAGATGCAGGCCGATGTGCAACGCCAGTCCGATGCTCTTACCGTGAAATCTCACCTCGTCATTCGTCGCACCTGGATTGTCATCTCCGTAGGCATCCTTCTTTCCTTCCTCTTCGCCTCCTATTTCCTTCACGTCGACGTCATCCGCGAACTCTGGACCGTTCGTGATTCCATTCGCTCCCTCGCCTCCGGACAACTCGAGGTCTCCATTCCCTTCCTCACTCGTCCCAATGAGATTGGCGAGATCAGCCGCTCCCTTGGCACACTTCAGCAAGTTGCTCGCGAACGCGAAACCCAGTCCTGGCTCAAATCCGAATCCGCCGCCACCGCCCTCCGCCTGCAGTCCTCCGACAATTTCGCCGACTTCGCCGCCAGTCTGCTCTCTCGCGTCTCAGAGTGCATTCCTCTCCTCTACGGCTCTTTCTATCTCGCCGATGACTCCTCGCCCGTCCACCTCCGCCGCGTCGGCACGTTCGCTCAGAATTCCGCCGATGAGCCCGCCTCCTACGAACTTGGCCAGGGCCTCGTCGGACAGGCCGCTCTCGAGCGCCGCACCCTCACCCTCTCTGCCAATGAGAAAGATGCTCTCCGCGTTTCCACCGGACTCGGCACCGTCGTCGCCGGCAATCTTCTGTTCATCCCCGTCCTCAATCACGACCTTCTTGTCGGCGTGCTCGAACTCGCTACCGTCTCTCCTCTCTCCGAGCGCCAGAAAATCCTTCTCGACACTCTTCTCCCCACCATCGCTTCCAACGCCCAGATCCTTGCCTCCAAACAGGCTCTCGCCGCCAGCGAAAAACAGTTTCGCTCCATCTTTGAAAACGCTCAGATCGGCATCAATTTCTTCAGCATCGATGGCAAGCAGCATTTTTCGAATAGCGCTCTTAGCAATATGCTGGGCTATTCCTCCGAGGAACTCAGTCATCTCGAGCAGTGGGATTCCATCACTCATCCTGACGAACGCGACGCCAACGCCGCTCCGTTCGCCGAACTGCTCGAAGGCCAGCGCGACAGCCTCGAATACGAACAGCGCCTCATTCACAAAGACGGCCACATCGTCATCGCCGACGGCCGCTTCTCCCTCATCCGCGATGCTGCGGGCCGCCCCAGGTTCGTCGTCTATCTCGCCGAAGACATCACCGCTCGCAAGCACGCTGAATCCGAGCTCGTTGCCGCCAAGGAAGTCGCCGAAGCCGCCACCCGCATCAAGTCCGAATTTCTCGCCAACATGTCTCACGAAATCCGCACTCCGATGAACGCCATCATTGGTATGTCCCACCTCGCCCTCAAAACCGATCTCAATCCCCGCCAGAAGGGCTACGTCCGCAAGATTCAGCAGTCCGGCCAGCATCTCCTCGGCATCATCAACGACATTCTCGACTTCTCAAAAATCGAAGCTGGCAAACTGACCGTCGAAAACATCGACTTCGATCTCGACAAGGTCCTCGAGAACGTCACCAATCTCATCTCCGAAAAAGCCACCGCCAGGGGACTCGAACTCATCTTCGACGTCGATCCCGCCGTTTCCACCCACCCCAAAGGCGATCCCCTCCGCCTCGGCCAGATTCTCATCAACTTCTGCAACAACGCCGTCAAGTTCACCGAAAAAGGTGAAATCGTCGTCAAGGCCCGCGTCCAGGAAGAAGACGACCGCGGCCAGCTCGTTTATTTCGCCGTCTCTGACACCGGCATCGGCCTCACCGAAGAACAGATGAGCCGCCTCTTCCAGGCTTTTGAACAAGCCGATACCTCCACCACTCGTCAGCACGGTGGCACCGGACTCGGTCTCGCCATCTCCAAGAAGCTTGCTCAACTCATGGGCGGTGAGGTTGGTGTCACCAGTGAGGTCGGCAAAGGTTCCACCTTCTGGTTCACCGCCTACCTTGGCAAGGGTGACGGCGTCGCCAAGCGCTCCTCTCGCCCCGAGCTCCGCGGCCGCCGTGTTCTCGTCATCGACGACAACGCCCAGGCTCGCGAAGTTCTCTCCTCCATGCTCCTCAGCATGACCTTCCTCGTCGACGAAGCTCCTTCAGGCCACGAAGGCATCGAACTCGTTCGCCAGGCCGCCGCGCGCAACCAGCACTACGATGTCGTCTTCGTCGACTGGCAGATGCCCGGCATCGACGGCATCGAAACCGGCCGCCAGATTCGCGCTCTCCACCTCACGCCGGCTCCTCATCTAGTCATGGTCACCGCCTACGGCCGCGAAGAAGTCCTGCGCAAAGCGGAGCAGAGTGCTTTCGAAAACGTCCTCATCAAACCCGTCACTCCCTCCATGCTCTTCGATTCCGTCGTGGATGTCCTGGGCGGCGATCACCAGCCCTCCGCCGAATCCCAGCCTTCCGGCAGTGAGGAGCTCGACCTCACTCCTCTTCGTGGCGCTCGCATCCTTCTTGTCGAAGACAACGAACTCAACCGCGAAGTCGCTCTCGGCCTTCTCGAAGACGCACACCTCAACATCGACATTGCCGAGCACGGCGCCGCCGCCATCCAGCAAATCTCCAAAAACGACTACGCCGTCGTCTTCATGGATATGCAGATGCCCGTCATGGACGGCATCACCGCCACTAAAGCCATCCGCTCCAACCCGCGCTTCGCCAATCTCCCGATCATCGCCATGACCGCCAATGCCATGGATCGCGATCGCGAACAGTGCTTGGCCGCCGGTATGAACGACCACCTTGGCAAACCAATTGACCCCGATAAACTCTTCGCCACTCTTCTTCGCTGGGTCCCTCGCGCAACCACCGCTGCTGTAGCGCAGGCACAGGGCGCGTCTGCTAGCGCCTCACCTTTTTCAATCCCCAATCAAAATCCGTCATCCCGAGCGGAGTCTGCGGAGCGAGGCATCCCTCTTCCTCCCTCAACCCTCTCCGGCGAACCCACCGCAGCCCTCTCCATCCCCGGCGTCGATACCGTCACCGCTCTCAAACGCACCGGCGGAAATCGCAAACGCTACGAATCGCTCCTCCAGCGCTTCGCCGACTCCCAAGCCGCCGCTATCTCCGACATTCGCAACGCCCTCGCCGTCAGCGATTCCCCTACCGCCCAACGGTTCGCCCACTCGCTCAAAGGTGCCGCCGCCAATCTCGGCGCGAACTCTCTTGCTGAAGCCGCCGCGAAGGCCGAATCCGCCATCGATTCGAATAGCGACGTCGATTCTGCCCTCGCCTCCCTTTCCGCTATTCTCGGTCTCACCGTTGCCGCCATCCACGCGGCGCTCCCCGCCGAACCCGTACCCTCCTCCCCTTCCGCGAACGGCGACCCGCAAACCGTCATCGCCCCCCTCTCCCGGCTCAAAAAGCTTCTCGCTGCCGACGACGGCGACGCCTCCGATGTCCTTCTCGAACTCCGTCCCACGCTCGCCGGTGTCCTCACCCCCGCCGAACTCGACTCCCTTTCCGCTCATGTCGGTAATTTTGCCTACTCTGATGCGCTACAATCCCTGAACAACATTGCTTCCCGTCTCTCTCTTAACCTGGAGTGATCGAATGTCGGCCACACCCGCACCACAGACTGCACCTGCCACACAAAAGCTCGTCCTCATCGTCGACGATACCCCCACCAACATTGGTGTCATCTCTGGCGCTCTCAAGGATTCCTATCGCACCAAAATCGCCACCAATGGCGAAAAGGCCCTGGCTCTCGCCAACGCCGACGAAAAGCCCGACTTGATCCTCCTCGACATCATGATGCCCGGCATCGATGGCTATGAAGTTTGCACCCGCCTCAAAGCGAACCCCGCCACCGCCGAGATTCCCGTCATTTTCCTCACTGGCCAGACTGGCGCTGAAGATGAAACCCACGGCTTCGAAGTTGGCGCCGTCGATTATGTCCACAAGCCTTTCTCTCCCGCGGTTGTCAAAGCGCGCGTCCGCAGCCACATCATGCTCCGCGAAGCCCGCGCCCAACTCGCGGCCCAACTCGACTCCCTCAACCAGGAACTCGAAATGGCCCGCCAGATTCAGCTTTCCATCCTTCCCCACTCCATTCCCCAACTCCTCGGCCTCGAAATTGCTGCCCGCTACTCCCCCATGACCTCCGTCGCCGGCGACTTCTACGATTTCATCCAGATCGACGACAAGCACATCGGCATTCTCATCGCCGACGTCTCCGGCCACGGCCTTCCTTCCGCCCTCATTGCTTCTATGATTCAGGTCGCTCTCGCCGGCCAGGCTCACCAGGCATCTGAACCCGCAAAGGTTCTCGCCGGTCTCAACCGCGCCCTGGCCGGCAAATTCACCTCGAACTTCGTCACCGCCGCCTACGTCTACCTCGACCTTGAGAAGAAACTCCTCCGCTACGCCGGCGCGGGACACCCTCCCGTCCTCCGATACCGCACCTCAGAAGGAAAAACCGTCAAGCTTCTTGAAAATGGAATCGTTCTAGGAATGATTGACGAAGCCGAATACGCCGCCCTCGAACTCCCTCTCGAGCCCGGCGACCGCCACGTCCTTTACACCGACGGCTTCCCGGAAGCCGCCAACGCCGCCGACGAACAATACGGCTTCGACCGCATCATGCAATACATCGAAGCCCACCACACCGTCCCTGCCAATCAGTTCGCTGACAACTTCGTCGCCGAAATCGCCGCCTGGTCCAACCAGGCCGTCGTCGGCCAGCAAGACGATATCACCCTCCTCGTCTTCGACTTCAAGCCGTAGCCTTACGGTGGTGGCGGATCTTCTGATCCGTCTTTCCCATGCAGCGGCCATTCCACTCGCTTAATCCACTTTCCCACACTCCGCCATTCCGAACGCAGTGAGGAATCCCACCGAGTCTCACTCTCCCGCCCGCAACAACACCACCAGCGGTGCCACCACATCCGGCCGCACATACCGGTTCACAATAAATCTCTTTCCATCTTTCGCCACATCGTATGTAAACAAATCCGTCGACGAAATCCCTGCCCTCGCTTGAAACGCAAACAACTTCGTGGGCGCACCCACACTAAACGTTTCCCCCGCGTTCACTTCCACGGCCGTCACTTCCCGGTGCGGCCCCAAATAAAACAGCTCCTTCCCGTCCCCTCTCCACCGTGGCTCCGTTCCTCCACCCCGCGACACTTGCCACTTTCCCGTCGCCCCCGGATACTTCGTCACATAGATCTCCCAATCACCGCTCTCATTCGAGGCATATGCCACCCACTTCCCGTCCGGTGAAAACTGTCCATTACTATAATTCGCGTCTCCCTTGATAAACACCTTCGCCCCCGTCCCATTCGCTGCCACCAGGTCCAGCGATGTTGTGCTTTTTTCAGCCTGTGCCGTGCACAAAATCTCCTGGCCGTCCGCGCTCCATGAATTCGTAATCACTTCCTCACCCGCCCCACCCCCAGCCGGCGAGTACACCGCCTTCTCGGGCTCCGTCCCCTTCACATCCTTCACTTTCACCGTGGTCGTCACCTTTACCGACCGGAACGCAATCCTTTGCCCGTCTCGTGACCATGACGGCGTCACCTCTTCTGCGGGATCAAACGTGAATCGCGACGCTGTCCCTTTCCTTACGTCCTGAATCCAGATGTCCACGTTGTTTGCCTTCATATCAATCCGGTCCATCGCCACATACGCATCGTCCGGCGAGAGCGTCGCGTTTGCCATCGTTCCCGGCTCTCCCAGTCGCGACAACTCCTTTCCGCTGCGGTCGTACCAAGCCAGCACCGACGTCGTCGATCCCGCGTTCACGTTGTACACCACCGTCCCATTGTCCGCAGCCGCAAACGCCCCATAATACGTCGACACCTGATACCCCACTCCCTCCCCGATCGTCTTCTTCTCGTCTCCCACCACACCCGAAGACACATCAATTTTCGACGCCACCAGGCCGCGCCCTTTCTCCCAGTACACAATCTGCTCGTTCGTATAGCCTGCGTTCGAATGTGACAGCAACACTCGCTTTCGATCCTTCCCTCCCAGCGAACTCAGATAAATTCCACTATTCGGATCGTTGTCCAGATTCGCAAAATCTCCGCCCCAGAACAGAAAGTGCTCCCCGTCCGGCAGGAAAACCGGCCAACGGTGCGAGCTTTCTGTGCCCGCCATCATCTTCCCCGTTAAATTTTCTGCGTGGCTCCCGTCCGAATTGATCCTCCAAATGGCCGTCCCCGTCTGCGGAGCGAATAGAATCACATTCTTTCGCCCCCAACTTCCTCCTCTTCCATTTGGAGCTACCGTCAACACCTGCGCGGACCCGCCGCTCAACGCCACCTTCTTTAGTTTCCCGTCTGCATAAAACGCCACAAACTGATTGTCCGGCGACCAAAACGGATAACTGGCTCCTTCCGTCCCCGCCAGCGTCGTCACCGTTCGCGATCCCACCTTCTGCACATTGATCACACTCTCGCCCGTCTTTTCATCCGGCGTTGTATACGCCAGCATCGTCCCATCCGCCGATAGCGCCAAGTGATTCGCCTCGCCCGTCAGTGGTATCGCAAATTCTTGCTGCCCCGTGTGCTCTTTCGCGCCTCGCAGCACCATCGCCAGCCCTAGCAGCGACGCCAGCGCAACCCCCGCTAGCGCCCACATCCAGCTGCTAATCCCGCGTGGCTTCTCTTCCATTTTTACCAGCGCCGCCGTCGCTCCCGTTCCTGATAGCGCCGTCAACGCAAATCCCAAGTCTCTCGCCGATTGGAACCGGTCTCCTGGATTCTTTTCCAAACAATGCCGCAGAATCCGTTCCAATCCCGGCGCAACCTTGTTCTTCTCAAGATCAATTTCCGCCGGCTCCTCCTTCAGAATCGCGTTCATCGTCTCCACCGACGACTCGCCTTCGAACGCTTTCTTTCCTGTCGCCATCTCGTACAAAATCGCCCCAAAACTAAAAATGTCCGATCGCGAATCCGCCGCCTGCCCCCGCACCTGCTCGGGAGACATGTACCCCACCGTCCCCATCACTGTTCCCGGCGCCGTTCCCGCCAGATCCATCGTTGCCGCCGACCCCGAGAGCGCCGCATCCAGCGCGTACTTCGCCAAGCCGAAGTCCAGAATCTTTACCTGCTCGTCCTTCGTCACGAATATATTTTCGGGCTTCAGGTCCCGATGTACGATCCCTTTCTCATGCGCCGCCGCCAGCCCAGTCGCAACTTTTGTGCTGTATTCGATCAGCTTGCGCTGCGGCAACGCTCCCTCATTCAGGCGTTCGCGCAAGGTCTTTCCTTCCAAAAATTCAGACACTAGGTATTGCAGCCCGTTCTCGCTCCCCACATCAAAAATCGCCAGCAGGTTCGGATGGTTCAGCGTGCCCAACACCCGTGCTTCCTGTTCGAACCGTTGCAGCCGGTCTGCGTCCTTCGCCAGGGGCTGCGGTAGCACCTTGATCGCCACGTCCCGCCCCAATCGCGTATCCTTCGCCCGATACACCTCCCCCATTCCGCCCGCGCCCAGCGGTCCCACTACCTCATATGGTCCCAGCTTTGAGCCTGGATTTAGCGTCATCGGTGCCCGCGATTATACTCTCAACCTCGCTCACCCATAAACGACCCCGGAGCCGCCGCCACAAATTTCTGGCCCCGCCCGACATCTTATCTTCTGTGACCGACTCGGCACTATCTTCTTCGCAATACGCCCCTCCAACCTGATTGCGCACGTTCGTTCCCGCCGCTATTCTTTCCTCCACATCGTGAAAATTTCATATTAGCTCTGCATCTCCGGAAAGGAATCCATGCGCGCAAAAGCAGCCGCCCTGCTCCTTGCCGTCTCCCTGCTCTCTTCAGTCGCTCTCCTTCTCTCCGCTCAAGAATCGGCCGTTCACATCGGCGTTCTGCTCGACGACGTCAAGCTCGAACGCTGGCAGCGCGACTCCAAGTTGCTCCAATCGCATGCTCGGGAACGCGGTGCCAAGATCACTCTCAAAGACGCCGAAGGCAGCGACTCTCTCCAGCTTCAGCAAGCCACCCAGTTGCTCGACTCCGGCGTCAACGTTCTGATCGTCGTTCCCCATGATGCGGAAAAAGCCGCCGCCATCGTCCAGGCTGCCGAACGCAAACATGTTCCCGTCATCAGTTACGATCGCCTGATCAAGAACAGCGCTGTCGCTCTTTACATCTCCTTCGACAACCTTCAGGTTGGTAAATTGCAAGCCTCCGCTCTTCTTTCTGTTTCCGCCAACGGCAATTTCTTCCTTCTCGAAGGCGCCACCTCCGACAATAACGCCCACCAGATTGAGAAGGGCCATCGCCTCATCCTCAAACCCGCCGAGGATTCCGGCCATGTCACCATCATCGATGAAGCCTGGTGCCCTCAGTGGAACCAGAAGGATGCCTACGACGCCACTGTCGCCGCCCTCAGGAAATCCGATGGAAAGCTTGCCGCCGTCGTCGCTGCCAACGACGACACCGCCAGCGGCGCCGTCCAGGCCCTCGCAGAGCGCAAATTAGCCGGCAAAGTTGCCGTGTCCGGTCAGGACGCCGACTTGGCCGCGATCGTCCGCATCATTCGCGGCACACAAACGATGACCGTCTACAAGCCGCTCGGCCCGCTCTCCAAACGCGCCATCGACGCCGCGGTCACTCTCGCGCACGGCGGCAAAGTCGAGGCCACCGAAAGTTTTCAGAACGGCTCACTCAGTGTTCCCGCGATTCTCTTGCAACCCATCGCTGTTGATCAGCACAACCTCGGTTCTACTGTCATTAGCGATGGCTTCCACTCTGCCGACGAGATCAAGAAAGCCCTCTCCCCCGGCGAGTGGGAGAAATTCACCGCCCGCCGCCGCTAGCGCCTCACTTGTAGCCCAGGTCTTTTACCCTGAAGTATGAAGGGTCAGACCTGAGGCTTTTTTGCCGCAACTTGGCTTCCATCTGAAACCACGTCATCCCGCTTGCCCTGAGCGCCAGCGAAGGGAGCGCAGCGAGGGATCTCTCTTCGTCCCCTGCGTCTTGTCTCCATCGCATGTCCTCCGCCCCTTGCATTCCCTGCGCCCCTGCGAAATGATGTCCCCACCCATTGTGACAACTCCCAGGTCAGCGCAACTCGACCGTATCTCCTCGCCACTTCTTATCGCCCTCGTCCTCCTCGCCCTCTCCGTCTTCATCAACTACATCGACCGCGGCAACCTCTCCATCGCCGCTCCCTTCCTCCAGCAGGAGCTCGCCCTCTCCCCCTCCCGTCTCGGTCTGCTCCTCTCCGCCTTTTTCTGGACCTACGCCTGCTCGCAACTTTTCTCTGGCTGGCTCGTTGATCGCTTCAACGTCAACCTCGTCTTCGCCACTGGCTTTGCTCTCTGGTCCGCCGCCACTGCTCTCACCGGCGTGGTGCACTCATTCGCCGTTCTGTTCGCGTTGCGATTGCTTCTCGGCGTCGGCGAGTCGGTCGCCTACCCCTCTTACGGTAAAATCCTGGCGCTCAACTTTTCCGAGACCCAGCGCGGCTTCGCCAACGCTATGCTCGGCTCCGGACTTCTCCTCGGCCCAGGCTTCGGCTTTCTCTTGGGCGGTATGCTCATCGCCCGCCTTGGCTGGCGACCCTTCTTCTTCGCTCTCGGTACGGCCAGCTTGCTTTGGCTCATCCCCTGGCTCATCTTCATGCCCAAGTCCGCCGCCACTCCACACGGCGCGGCCTCGAACTCCACCGCTCCTTCTCTTCTCGAATTTCTGCAACTCCGCTCCGCTTGGGGCACCTGCCTCGGACTCTTCGCCAACAATTACGTCAGCTATTTCCTCATCACCTGGATGCCCTACTATCTCGTTCGCGAGCGCCAGTTCTCTGTCGACAACATGGCCAAACTCGCCGGCGCCGCTTACCTCCTCGGCGCCGTCGCCTCTCTCGTCTCGGGTTGGCTTTCGGATCGTTGGATTGCTTCGGGAGCGACTCTCACTCTCGTTCGCAAGACTGTCACCGGCGGCGGTGTCGCTCTCTGTGGTATCTTCGTCGGCCTCTCCGCCCTCTCCAACCCCATCTACTGCTCGGCCGCACTAATCCTTGGCGTCATCTTCTTCGGTGTCGCCGCCTCGAACCTCTGGGCTATCACGCAAACTCTTGCGGGCCCTGTCGCCACCGGGCGCTGGACCGGCTTCCAGAATTTCATTGGCAATCTCGCCGGCATCGTTGCCCCCGCCGTCACAGGGTTCGTCCTCCAGCGCACTGGCCACTTCTACTGGGCCTTCGTCATCGTCGTCGCCGTCACCCTCGCGGGCACCGCCTGCTGGTTCTTCCTCGTCGGCACCGTCGCCCCCGTCGCGTGGCGTCGCTCTCCGCAACGCTCTCTGGCTTCCGTTGATTCCTAGCCGTAACATCCTCGCTGCAGCGCCGTACCTTCGCCGTAGCCCATTCCGACTCGCGCTATACTCTTCGCCGTTGCTATTCCCCCACACGGAGAATTCATGTCGCCTGTCCGCTGCCGCGCTCTTCGCTTCCCGCTTGTTCTCATCTTGCTCTCCGCCCTTCTTCTCGCGGTGTGCATGGCGCAAGCGCCCGGCCAGAAAACTCCTTACTGGGCCTACGTCCTCAATCCTCCTTCCAGCCCTACCCCTGCCAACGACCGCACCTTGCGCCACGTCCCCAACAGTTCCGCCTCGTTCACCTTCGCTCAAACCCAGGACTACTTCCAGGTCGCCGACTGGCACCCTGCCGCTCATCCTCACATGCCCACTGTCGTCGCATTCGGCCGCAGGCCCGACGTCTACGCCTGCGCCTTCTGCCATCTTCCCAACGCCCAGGGCAAGCCTGAAAATTCCAGCCTCGCCGGACTCCCCGCCGCTTACATCATTCAACAAATGGCCGACTTCAAATCCGGCTTGCGCACATCCTCCGAACCCAATCACGTCCCCGTTTCCACAATGATCGCAAAGGTCGCCGTCAGTGCCACGGACGACGAAGTCCAATCCGCCGCCAGTTATTTCTCTTCCCTCCAGCCTCACCCATGGATCCGCGTCATCGAGACCGCCACCGTCCCCAAAACTCACCCCGCTCACTTTATGCTCGTCCCCACTCCCGGCGCGGGAACCGAACCCATCGGCCATCGCATCATTGAAATGCCGGGAGATTTAGAGCGCACCGAACTCCGCGACGATGCTTCCGGCTTCATCGCTTACGTTCCTGTCGGAAGTCTTGCGAAGGGTAAAACTCTCGTCAACACCGGCTCCGGCCTCACGCTCCCCTGCGCCACCTGTCACGGCACCAACCTCCGTGGCCTCGCCAACGTTCCTTCCATCGCCGGCCGCTCTCCCAGTTACCTCGTCCGCCAGTTTCTCGACATGCAGTCCGGCGCTCGCCACGGTGGCGCCAACGTCTTGATGCAACCCGTCGTCGCTCGCCTCTCCCTCGACGACATCATCGCCATCTCCGCCTACCTCGCGTCCCTCCACCCCTAGCACAGGTTTAGCCCGCGCGCGCGCCCTGTAGCTCAGGCCTTTTACCCTGAAGAATGAAGGGTCAGGCCTGAGGTTTTTCTCCGAATATCGCCGCCTTGTGCCCCACCCGGTTTTTAATGGTTGTTTCTGGTTCGGTGAACCCGGGTCTCGGGGACTTCCGCTGCGTTAAGTGAACAACCGGAGAACTACGCTCCCTCTCGTCCCGGTCGCGTCTCTTCTCGAGCACTCTCCGGCATTCCAATTCCACTTCTCAGAAACGTCGCCAGCTCTTCCCGGAACACTTTCCACGCCGGTTCCGCTTCCATCAAAATATGGTTCCCGCTCGCCAGCGGCACAAACCGCGCTCCAGGAATTTCCGCTGCTAAGATCCTTCCTTCATCGAACGGCGCAATCCGGTCCCGGTCACAGTGAAACACAATCGTAGGCACACGCACCTTTGCCAGCGAATCTCTCACGTTGATCGCGTCGCACGCCCTCATAAACTCCACCAGGTTTGCCGTCGAGACCGACACTCCCTGTAAGTCCAGAAACCATCTCTGCTCTTCGTCCGTCGAGTGTTCTGGAATATACATATCCGTCACCGAGCACAAGAACGTCGGGTTTGTCTTCGCCCAGTTCAACTGCACTAAAGTCTCCAGCGCCACGCGAATCTCCACTGCCTCCGCTGATTCCCGATGATACACTCCACGCGCGTACGCCCCGCACAGCACCAGGTGGCTCACCCGCTCCGGGTGCCGCGCCGCATACTCGACCCCAACCGCTCCGCCCTGCGACTGGCCCATCAAGATGAATTTCTCCAGCCCCGCCGCATCCACCACCGTTTCCAAATCCCGTACCCACGCCTCGAACGACATGTCCCGGACATCCCATTCCGAGAGCCCGTTTCCTCGTCCGTCATACCTCACCAGGCTATGTTCATTCGTCAAATCTTTTACCCAGTGCCGCCAGATCGGCCCGTCCCATTCGAATCCCAGATGATTGAAACACGTCGCCGCCTTCACGATCGGAAATCCCGTCCCAATCGTCGCGTACGCCAGCCGCACGTTGTCCGGGGTCACGCAATACCGGATCTCCTGTCGCAGCGCCAGCGCCGGATCGACGTTCTCTTCCCCCCTCCCGTTTCCGCGCGTCGCGCCGTCCCCCCGCATCGTCTTCACCGTCGCCACAAACCGGTAACCTACCCTCGGCACCGTCTCAATGAACGGCTCTCCGTTCGCCTGCTCTCCCAACGCCTTTCGCAACGTCGATATGTTCCGGTCCAGGTTGTTCTCTTCCACCACCGTTTCCGGCCACACCAGGCTCATCAACTCGGCCTTCGCCACCAGCTTTCCGTGACGTTCCACCAGCACTCGCAACGTGCTGAACGCCTTTCCTGTCAGCGAAATTGTGCTGCCGCCTCGCACCAGCCGGTGTTCCGCCACTTCCAGTCGGAACTCGCCGAACTCATACACCGCGTTGGAATTTGCCGTGTTCATGCTTCAGACAGTCGCGGAATTCGTTCTACCGCGCCAAGGGAATCGTCCGCCGCGCCCTGGTTGCATCCGTCCATCCGGGGCCCCGTCGGCTGTTTTCCGATTGTAGCCCACACCCGCTCCCCCAAAAGAGAAAAGATGCTCGCTCACCCCACCACGGCATCCAGCCGCTCACCGCATTCCCGGGCGATTCACTCCGCGCTCCTTGACTCTTCCCCGATTCCAGCTATAGTCTCTCGCGCTACCGCAAAGGAGGCTCCATATGCCTTCCGTCCTCATTACCGGCACCAGCAAAGGTATCGGTTTCGAATCCGCTCTCGCGTTCGCCCGCGCAGGCTACAACGTCCACGCCACCATGCGCAATCCCGCCGCGTCTCCCAAGCTCGCGGAAATCGCCTCCCGCGAAAATCTCCCCATTTCCGTCTCCACTCTCGATGTCGACGACGATCACTCCGTCTCTTCCGCCGTCACATCGATTCAAAAGCTCCACGGCCCCATTGACATCCTGGTTAACAATGCCGGTGTCGAGCGCGTCGGCTCCATCGAAGAAATGCCTCTCGCCGAATTCCGCGCCACCATGGAAACCAACTATTTTGGCGCCCTTCGCTGCATTCAGGCCGTCATCCCCCACATGCGCGAGCGCCGCTCCGGTTGCATCATCAATGTCACCTCCGTCGCCGGACGCATCTCCAATCCCCCGCTCACTGCTTATTGCGCTTCCAAGTGGGCCCTCGAAGCCGCCACCGAAGGCCTCGCCATTGAGTTGAAGCCCTTTAACGTCCGTGTCGCTCTCGTCGAACCCGGCATTATCGACACCTCCATGGCCCGCCGCGTCGAAACCAATTCCAACCACTCTCACTATCCCCACACCGCTCGTTTTGCCGCCCTCTTCGCTGCCTCCCTGTCCAATCCTGTCCCGCCCTCCCTCGTCGCGCACAAAATTCTTCAAGTCGCCTCCAACGGCGCCACGCAACTCCGCCATCCCGTTGGCCCCGACGCCCAGCCGCTTCTCGACTGGCGCCGCTCGATGTCCGACGAACAATGGATCGCCCATCACTCCGCTGACGACGCCACCTTTGCCGCCGGCATGGCCCGCGACCTCAACCTCAAAATGTAATTTGGAGTGCGCACGCGGTAAGCGTCGTCACGTGTAGCTGTCACGTGTAGCTCACCCCTTCCAGGAATGAGGCCGTTCCCTACTCAACTGCCACTCTGGAGTGCGGCGATTTATCGCCGCTTTTACGGTCACAACTGAGCCATCTCCATATCGAATCGCCGCCATCCAGAGCTGTCATACTGCTTGCCCTGAGCGTCAGCGAAGAAAGGAGCGTTCTTTGCGCTGAAGGTTCACCCTGAGCGAATCGCTGCGAAGGGATCTCAACCATTGCGGCTTCCCAAAAAATGATACTTTTAACCACGACCCGCCTTTCACGGGAAAAGGACACACTCAATGAAACCCGTGGCGCTTCTCGCTTCGTTCGTCCTGACCGCCACCGCATTCTTCGCGCAATCACAACCTCAAACTCCTCCGCCCCAACCTCGCGTCCTCCTCGCCGTCTTCGCTCACCCCGACGACGAAGCCTTCATGGGCCCCATCCTCGCCCGTTACGCTCGCGAAGGCGTCAAGGTCTATCTCGCCATCGCTACCAAAGGCGAAAAAGGCGTCAACACTTTCGCCAAAATTCCCGCCGGACCTCCTCTCGCCGCCGCGCGTCGCGCCGAAGCTACTTGCGCCTGCAAGGAACTCGGCATTGAGCCTCCCATCTTTTTCAATCTCAACGACGGCGAACTCGGCGCCATGACCAATCCTCTCGCTAAAAACATTCATGCTGTCGCTGACAACGTCCGAAAACTCATCGACCAACTCCACCCCCAAGTCATCGTCACCTGGGGACCTGACGGCGGCTACGGCCATCCCGATCATCGCCTCGTCTCCGACGCCGTCACTGAAGTCGTCCAATCCCTGCCCCCGGGCATCAAGCTCTACTATCCCGGCCTCTCTCCCGATCAGGCGAAGCCCCTCAACTCCGTCTGGCCTTCTTTCCTTCCATTCCACACTACCGACCCGGCCTACCTCACCGTCAACGTCTCCTACACCAACCAAGATGAAGAAAAATACCAGCGCGCCTTCGAATGTCACAAATCCCAGTACACTGCCCAAATGTTCCAGTCTCTCGAAAAAGCCATGGACGAGGGCCTCCACGGTACCGTGTCCTTCCGCGAATGGAACTCCACCCGCCCCTCCAGCGACCTCTTCCACTAACCGTCGCAGCAATCTTCACTTGTAGCTCACACCTTCCAGGGGTGAGGCCTTTCCGCCACTCAACCACCAAAACCGCATTCCCACCTTGAGGGCTTTCGTCCCCTCATCTCTACACCTTCATCTCCATCTCGTGTCTTCTTCACCGAGCGTACTCCACTCCATGCAGCCGCGATCGTTGCGACCACCTTCGCCACCGTCCCAATTCACTACTTCGCTTTTCTTGGATTATTTTCCGCTAATTCGCAACTGCTGCACCGTCTTCAACACCAGCTCCCGGATCCGCGGGTCCCTGGTGATCGACAAATGATTCGCGCCCTTCACCAGCACATTCGCCACAATCGTCGTCTTCCTCGCGTCCTGCAATTTCAAACGCTTCGTGGTCATAAACATCAACACATCGTTCGCGTGAAAGATTGCGCCTTCCTTCACGTTGCTCGGGATCGTCAGGTCCGTGATCCCCACGCTGTCCGCCTGTACCGTCAATTCCACCGGAATCTCTCGCCGCTGCAGTTCCCGTGCCACCGCCAGCATCGCCCATCCGCCCGTGCTGTGCCCGTACAAAATAATCTTCGGACCGTTCCGCACTTCCTCCTCCGTCAACGGTCCCTCGTGCGACGGAAAATGCTCCAGAATCCAGTCCAACCCCGCCGCCGGCTTGTACGGCATGAACGAGTTCGCGCACACGTCCCCGTACTCCGTCCCGCGCAGCGCGTCCCGGATCTGCACTACCCCCGACGACTTGTGGTCCGATGTCTCCATCGCCCCCACAAATCCCGCATAAATGATCTTGCAGCCGGGCTCCGCCGCATCAACGTGACGAGTCTTCGCCGCTGCCGCCGCGCCTCTGGCAAGCCCCCCGGGCTCGTGCACACACCAAATCGCCAATAAAAAAGCACACACCATCACCTTCCAGCGCGTGTGCGTCGCAAACACCTTGGTTTTTGTTCTCAATGGCCAGGTCTGAGGTTCGTTGACTGTAGCTGTAAACCGCTATCCAGCTTACACCATCTACGCCCGCTTCCCGGGCTATAAACTCACATCGTTCTCGATTCGCATTATCCTCACGCTGCCAGGAGCCCGCCGCCATGCCCCTCGATCCTAAAAAGGCGCCTCAAGCCGCCTCCAAACCTCTCACTTTATACCTCTCACCTTATACGGTGTTTCTTCCTCCTCCTCCTCACCTCCTCACCTCCTCCCCGCATCCCAATTCTCCACCAGCGTAATCACCGCATTCGGCTGCCCCGCCTCGTACGCGACAATAAACTTCTGCCCATCCCCGGTTACGTCATACCCGCCGTTGTACCGGTACACCCGCGTCTCAAACAGCGGTTTCACCCCGCCCACCTCAAAATTCCCTCCGTTCGCTTTTACGTCCGCCGCCATAATCTTGTTGTCCGTAGACAAATAAAACAGCTCCTTCCCGTCTTTCCTCCATCTCGGGATGCACCCGCCCCCCGGCGACACTTGTGTCTTCCCGCCCGGGCCCGGAAACGGCACTACGTACACTTTCTGTTCCCCGCTCTCCGTCGAACAATACGCCAGCCATTTTCCATCCGGTGAAAATGTCGGCGCCGCCTGCGGAAACGGTGACTCCTGAAACAGCTCGGCCTTGTGTTCCGATGCCTTCAAAATGTAAATCTTTTGCTGTTGTTTCTGGATCGCAAGGTATTTCCCGTCCTGCGACCAGTCCGACAGATTCTCCACCGCGTCCCCGCCCTCCAGCATCATCTCTTCGTTTCCCGATCCATCCGCCGCCTTCGCGTAAAATCCGTACTTCCCGTTCCTCACAGAGGTGTACACGATCTTCTTCCCGTCCGGAGACCACACCGCATCTAAATTCGCTTGCCCCACCGTGAATCCAAACGTCAGTTGCGTCTTCACTCCCCTTGCTACGTCATAACTCCAGATGTCGTACCCGTTCCCGCTTCGCGTGTATGTTACATGCCTTCCGTCCGGCGAAATCCGTGGTGTTCGGTACGCCTCCGCTCCCGGCAAATCCCCGATCCTCTTCCCGCCTCGATCGAACCACACCAACTCTCGCCCAAAGCCCGTCGTGCCTTCTGCGTACGCCAACAGCCCATTCGCCGATACGCTGAACGTGCTTCGCAGGATCGAATCCTCTTCCTGCACAGGATCTGCCACCGGTATCGCTTCCCCCGTAGCCTCCAACCTCTTTTCGTCGAACGGCTGGGCCATCAGTGTGTTCTGCTTCAAAAATAAAATGCGCCCCGGAGAATACCCGGCGCTTCCATGGGAGTGAATCAGTTCCTTGCTCTCTTTTCCATCAATGTTCCCTACGCGAATCCAGTTCGAGGGATTCTCCTTCGGCCCAAACGGTGTCCCGGACAAATACAGAAAGTGCTTCCCGTCCGGCAAAAACACCGGCCACCGGTTCGTGTTGTCCCCATGTTCCGGGTCCACCTGCGTCACCGGTGTCGTTGCTCCTCCGCTTGCCGGCACCTTCAATAACGCACCGTACACATTTGGCGCGAACACAATAACTCCGTCCCGACTCCACGATCCGCCCCTGGCCATCGGCGCGTCCGCGATCACCATCACGGGCCCGCCTCCCGCGTCCACCTTCTTCAATTTCGCTTCCGCAAAAAACCCAATCATCTTTCCGTCCGCTGACCAGAATGGAAAATTCGCGTCCTGCGTTCCCGTCAACGCTTGTGCGCTCAGCGAATCCATCCCGCGCACCCACAGCATCGGGCGTCCCTCCCCGCCTTGGGCGATATACGCCAGCTTCGTTCCATCCGGCGATAACGCAAATCCCGATGTCATCCCCGAAAACAGGAAACTCGCTCCCGCCGCCGGCTTCACATACGACTTCACCATTCGCCGCTCTTCCGGCCCACGCCTCGTGCTCAACCACACGATCCCCAGCACCATCGCCGCCACAATTCCCAGCGCTGCCACGGCCCACGCCATCCAGCTTCTTCGCTCGCCTTCCCTTCCGCTCCCTTCCGGCTCCTCTTTCCCGCCGCCCTCCAGATACCTTTCCAGCGTGATCCGGGCTTCTCCGATCGACTGCAGCCTCTGCCTCGGCTCCTTGATCAAACATCTCCGCACCAGCTCCCGAATTCGCCCCGGTGTTTTCGCCGGCAATTGCTCCAGCTCCGGCTCGGCCCTCACCACCGCCGCTAACTTATCCGTGATCGTTTCGCCGTCAAAGGCCGCCTTTCCCGTCAGCATCTCAAACAGCACGCAACCGAACGCCCAGATATCCGTGCGCCGGTCTACCGGCTTCCCCTTCGCCTGCTCCGGCGACATGTACCCCGCCGTTCCCAGCAGCACTCCTTCGCGCGTCGCCGCTGTCGTGATTGTCGGCGATTTTTCCAGTTCCTCTTCGCTCGACTCGCCAGACAGCGCCTTCGCTAATCCAAAATCCAGAATCTTCACTTGCCCTGACGGCGTCACCCTCACATTTGCCGGCTTCAGGTCCCGGTGGACTATCCCTTTCTCGTGCGCGTATTCCAGCCCTTCCGCGATCTGCTTCGCCAGCACCGCCGCTTCCTCAATCGCAATGGGACCTCGTGCCAGTCGCTCCCCCAGCGTCTCCCCCTCCACCAGTTCCATCACCAGCGCACCTGCGCCATTCGCGTCTTCCACACCGTAAATTTGCCCAATGTTGGGATGATTCAGCGAAGCCAGCACCTGTGCTTCGCGTTCAAATCGCGCCATCCTTTGCGCGTCGGCCGCAAACACCGGCGGCAACACCTTGATCGCCACGTCTCTCTTCAGCCGGGCATCCCGCGCGCGATACACCTCGCCCATCCCGCCTGCACCCAGCGGCCCCACCACCTCATACCCGCCAATCTTCGTCCCCGCCAAAATCGTAGCCATACTCGCGCGCGATTATACGCCATCTCGACGCAGAACCTTTGCTCTGCCTAGTTGTGCCGCCGTCCCTTCAAACCACCATCGCGGTCACCGAATCGCCGCCAGCTTTTCTTTGACCCCTTCTCCACCTAAATTCGGGAGCGCGCGGGTGCCGCACCCTTTGCTTTTCAAGGGTGCGGGTTTAGATGTAACCCTTCCCATACGAAAGAGTGGCTTTTGGTTCACTCTTGGTAGCGCAGATACACCTGCCTACGCTCGCTTCCCCACCCCACATCCCATCCGCGCACCTTGCTCTCTTCCCTTGCGCAACTCCCCCTCTCGGTGCTATCTAACCCTTACCATCCATCACCCACATGCCCAGGCCCTCTTCCGTCGGTGTCACCATTTCCGCCGCCATCGCTCTAGCCGGCAGTGCATTGACCGTGCTCGGAGGACTCGCCTTCCTCTGCATGACCCTGTTCCTTCCCCGATTGCTTCAGAATCAGCCAACGCCGCCCCCCACTCCCTTCGTCACCGCCTTCCTCCTCTTTGACGCTCTTCTCTTCCTCGCCTTCGGTGTTTGGGGCATCGCCTCCGCCGTCGGCCTCTTCGAATTGAAGAACTGGGCTCGCGTCTCCATCATCGTCTTCGCTGCGATCCTCACCTTCATCTCTCTCCCCACCGCCCTGATCATGGCCATCGTTCCACTCGATACCGCCAACGACCCCGATCTTCCCCGTTACTTCTTCCCCGTTTTTCGCTTCCTTATGGTTTCCTTCGAGGGCTCCTTGGCAGCACTCGGCATCTTCTGGCTCATTTTCTTCACTCGGCCCGCCGTAAGATCCCAGTTCGCCCCTCCACTCCCCACTCCATTCGCGCCTCCGCCCTTTGGCGACTCCGCCTCACTTCTTCCTCCGCAAGCCGCCGTACCTTTTCCCCTGCCTTCGTCCTCCCAACGCCTTCGCCCGCTCAGCATCACCGTCATCTCCTGGATTCTTCTCGTCGGCGCGCCGTTCATTCCTCTCAGCCTGCTCATCAATCACGCCCTTTTTCCGAAACTTCAGTCCCCTGCGCCGGCCCTTGGCTTTCTTCTTTTTGGTCGACCCGCGTTCGCCTATTTCCTCGCGCTAGCCATCGCACAAGCCGCCGCCGCTGCCGCCATGCTCAAACTCAAACCCTGGGGTCTCCACTCCACGATCGCCCTGCAAATCCTGCATCTCCTCAACACCCTCCTCGTAATCGCCATTCCCTCCAACCGCCGTCGCTACCAGGAAGCCATCGAGGCTTCTCTCTCCGCCATGAATCCCAATCTTCACAATTCCCACTCTTCCCTGTTCATTCCGGCATGGACTGGTTTCATCATTGGTATTTGTATGGTCGCCGTCTATCTCTTCTTCCTCCTTCGTGACCGTCAGGCCTTCCTCTCCGCCTCTCGCCGTCTCTCCAACGACCGTTTTTGATCCCGGCGCCGGCAACCTCTCCCCCAACTTTTTCAATTCATTCCATCCATTCTTTGCGCAACCACCCTACCCACCTCTCCGCTATATTTCTCTCGTCCGGCATCCCCGCGGACACGCCGGCCCTATTCCTGCTTCGAGGCCCGCCGCTCTCGCGCCCTCGCGGCAGTATCAAGTTACGAGGAGCCAACATGCGCAAACCGATCTTCACCGCCATTCTTCTCTTCTCCACCCTGCTGATCGCCTGTTTCTTTCTACTCCCCGCCGCCGCGCAGAAAGCTTCCGTCCCTAAGCCGCAAGACTGTCTCGCCCTCGCTGAACCCGCCGTCAAAGAACTCCTTCCGCTCATGACTCCCAACCCGCATGCCAAGCTCTCGAAGCAAGACTACATGCGCTTCATGGAAGCCGAATTCGATCGTCTCGACGCCACCAAGTCCGGCCAACTCGATATCGACGCCCTCACGCGCAATCCCCATTCCCCCGCGTCCGTGGTCGGCAAATAGTCCGCGCCCCTTTACACTGCGCGAGCCCGGCTGCCCCCGCCCCTCGTTGACACCGTCTCCGTCTCGCACCACAATTTCTCCACTCTCACTTTCGGAGCCATCATGCCTTTCTCGTGCCGCGTCACCATATTCTTCTGCCTGCTCGCACTCGCCCTCCTCGCCAGCGCGTTCTCTACACCCGCGCAAGACCCCACCATTCAGCTCCTTCAAACCCTCTCCGAAGCCCCCGGCCCTTCCGGCTACGAGGAGCCCATCCGCAAAATCATGGTCCAGCGCATGACTCCCCTCTCCGACCATCTCTCTTACGACGGTCTCGGCTCCATCATCGCCACCCAGGGTTCTTCCGGCCCGCGCGTGATGATTGACGCCCACATGGACGAACTCGGCGGTCTCATCCGTCGCGTCACTCCCGACGGTTTCCTCTCCATCCAAACCCTCGGTTACTGGCTCGATGAAGCCCTTGTCGGCCAGCGCTGGATCATCCTCGGCTCTAAAGGACCCGTTCACGCCACCTCCATCATCCGCGATGCCCACCTCATCAGCCCCGACGAGCAAGGCAAGCTCCTCGACAATCACGATAATTTCTTCCTCGACCTCGGCGCTCACAACTCCGAGGAGGTCCGCGCTCTCGGCGTCTCCGTCGGCGATCCCATCGTCCCCGACTCCCCTTTTACCGTACTGAACGGTACGCAAAACTACATGGGCAAGGCCTTCGACGACCGAATCGGCTGCGCCATCGTCATCGACGTGATGAACCGCCTCGCCCGCGCCGCTCATCCCAACCAGCTTTTTTATGCCATTACCGTGCAGGAAGAAACGCTACTCGCTGGCGCCCGCGCCTCCGCCGAACTCATCAAGCCCGAAGTCGCTATCGTTCTCGAGGGTGGCGTCACCAACGACGTGCCCGGCACACGCTCTGATCTCTCTCAGGAAACTCTCGGCGGTGGCCCCGGCGTCTTTCTGTACAATCCCACTGAAATGCCCAGCCGCAAATTCTTCGCTCTTGCCCGCCAGACCGCCGCTGAAAAATCCATCCCGCTCCAGCAAGAACTCGTCGTCGGCTACGGCGACGACTCCTCCGAAATTCAAAAATCCAATGGCGGCGTTCCCACCATCACTCTCACCGTCCCCATCCGCTACACTCACGCCCACAACGGCATCATGAACCGTTCCGACTATGACCGCGCCGTCCAGCTCCTCCTCGCCCTCATCCAAAAGCTCGATGCCCCCACCGTCAAATCCCTCCTCGACTTCTCGCATTAGCGCCTTTGCGTTTTGCTGCCAACGCAAATTCCGCTTGTAGCGGCGGCTTCACGCTGCCATCTTGACTTCTCCGCCGAGGCACACATACTCCGGCCCGCACTCTTACGTCACTTCCTTCCCTGTCGCTAACCCTTCCCTGTAGCTCACCCCTTCAGGGGTGAGGCTTTTCTCTTCCAATGCATTCAGCCCGTCGAGTTAACAGCATCCGTCATTCCGCTTGCCCCGCGCCAGCGAACGGAGCGCGGCGAGGGCTCTTTCTTGCTTATTGGTATATCGCCACTCAAACGTTCTCTGTCGCGGGCGCTACGCTTTTACCTTTCCACCGTTCCACTCTTAAACTCTTCCACTCTCTTTTGGCGTTTGTCTTCCACTCACCACTACCTCATCACTTCCGCCCCGCCCAATTCAGCACCACGCTCATCGGCCGCGCTTCCGTATTCTTCACTTGCGTATTGATCAAAAACCTCTGCCCATCCTTGCTTACGTCGTACATGATCTGCTCCGACGTCGCCACCATCTCCCGCGCACTCGCCTGAAACAGCGTCATCGCCGTCCCCGCGTCAAAATTCGCTCCACCTTTCACCCGTGCCGCCATCATCTTTCCGTCGCTCGACAGAAAAAACAGCTCCTTCCCGTCCGCCCTCCACCGCGGCTGGTCCCCGCCCCCGCTCGAAACCTGCCACTTCCCCTTCGCTTCTGGAAAACTCGTCACATACACTTCCCACTTCCCAGTCTCGTTCGACGCGTATGCCACCCACTTTCCATCCGGCGAAAATTGCCCGTTCTTAATCGTCGCAGGCGCCTTCAATAGCAGCCGGCTCTGCATCTCCGGCATGCTCATCACCCACAAGTCGCTTCCCTGCACATGCAATAGATATTTTCCGTCCCGCGACCAATCACACGCGTAGCGGTCCGCCTCGCCGTGCTCGATCAGTTTCTCTTCCGCTGCCCCGTTCGAATCCTTCCAGTACAGATCAAACGTGTGTTGCCGGCTCGAACTGAAAATCAGTCGCCCGCCGTCCGGACTCCACACCGGCATCGCGTCAACGCTGGGGTCAAACGTCAGCCGCTTGCTGTTCCCGCGCTCCAAATCGACCACCCACACATCCGCGTTCCCATTCCCCACGTCGGTGATGTCCACCGCCGCCGACTTTCCATTCGGGCTCAGCGACACATTAGCGTACGCATCCGGCTTTCCCACTGCGTTCAATTCCGTTCCCCTGCGGTCGAACCAGGCCAGTTTCGATAGCGACACGCCACCGCTGCTTTGCGCCGCCAGCAATCCCGTGTCCGTCGCCGAAAACGTCGCGCGCGCGATACGCCCCAGAAACTGGATATCCCTCAGCAGCAGCTTGGCCTCTCCGCTCAATTCCAGTTTCTTGTCGTCAAAAGGCTGCGCGAATAGTGTGTTGTCCCGGTAGTACAACAGGTATCCCGGCGCCGCATACGCCGCGTTCGCCGTCGTTGCCACAAGAAACTTCTTCTCATTCGAATCCAGCGCACCCACATAGATCGCGTTGGTCTGCGCCGCACTCTTCTGCCATGACACGTTGAACGCCATGTACAAATAGTGTTTCCCATCCGGCAAGAACTGCGGCCACCGGTGGCTCGTCTCGCCTCGGCTCTTATCCGGCGGACTGACCATTTCCGGCGTTCCCCCAGTCGCTGCGATGCGATACAAGCCGTCATCCACTTGCCCCGTCGGCGTGAACAGAATCACGCCGTCCTTACTCCAACTCCCTCCTCTTCCTGACGGCGCGTCGCAGAGTGTCTGCACATCCCCGTCCGCCAGGTTCAATCTCTTCAGCTTTCCAGACGCAAAAAATGCCAAGAATTTTCCGTCCGGAGACCAGAACGGAAAACTCGCTCCATCCGTTTCGGCAAGGCTCTTCAACCCTCGCGCCCCCAACTCGTACAGCCATAGCATTGTCTTCCGCCCGGAGTCGTCTTGTCCCACCACCGCCACGGTGTGCCCGTTCGGCGCCACCGCCATGTCCTGCGCCTGAAACGGCGCGGAAAAGTACATAGTCTCTTCCGCCGTTTTCTTGCCGCGCCAAATCGCCGCCCCCGCCAACAACCCCAGCGCCACCGCACCGGCCATCGCCCAAGCGAGCCACAGACCCACAAGCTTTTTCTTACTCGTGCCCGTAGCTGTCGGCACCGCCGCCGCTGTGCCGCTCCCACTCTCTCCCGCCCACTTCAACTCAATCGCCAAGTCCCGCGCCGTCTGCCACCGTTCATCCGGATCCTTAGCCAAACACCTTCTCACCGCGTGATCCAGATTCATCGGTGTCAACGGCTTGACCGTGCTGATCGGTGCCGGCTCTTTCTCCAAGATCGCGCTCGCCACACTCAACTGGCTTCTTCCTTCGAACGCGCGCTTCCCCGTCACCATTTCATACAGCACAGCTCCCAGCGAAAAAATGTCGCTCCGCCCATCCAGTTCTTTTCCTTCCACCTGCTCCGGTGACATGTACTGGAACGTCCCCACGATCATTCCCTGCTGCGTGACCGGCGAACTCACCGCCGCCACTCCCGTCAGCGTCGCCAGGCTCGTCCCCGCCATCGCCGGTCGTGCCAGCCCGAAATCCATCAGCTTCGCTCCGCTCTTCGTCAGCATGATGTTTCCCGGCTTCAAATCCCGATGGATAATCCCGCATCGATGCGCTTTATCCAGCGCCTCTGCAATCTCGCGCCCGATCTTCAACACCTGCTCCAACGGCATCGGCCCCTTTGCCAGTCGCTCCCCCAGCGTCTCCCCTTCCACCAATTCCATCACCAGGTAGTCCACGCCATCCTGGCTACCCACGTCATGCAACACGCAAATGTTTGGATGATTTAATCCAGAGATGCTTTTTGCTTCCCGCTCAAACCGCGCCTTCAGGCCCGCGTCTGCCGACAAATGTGCCGGCAGAACTTTCACCGCCACTTCGCGCCCCAGCCGCGTGTCCCGCGCGCGATATACTTCGCCCATGCCGCCCGCACCCAGCGGCCCCACTACCTCATATGGTCCCAGCTTCGTCCCCGCCGCAATCGTCATAGTTGCGCGCGATTATACCCTATCCTTCTTTCACGCTACTCGCACGCCAGAGCGCGCCGATCCGCCCTCCTACCAAATCCAGCTCTCCTTGTAGCACCGGCTTTACGCCGTCGCACACCGACTCCTACCTGTACTTTTCCCCGTACTCTTTCCCTGTGCGTCTTCCCTGTAGCTCACCCCTTCCAGGGGTGAGGCTCTTCTCATCCCGTGCGTTGAACTTCTTGAGGTAACAGCGTCCGTCATCTCGAACCTAGCGAGGGCTCCCTCTCCTCTCCCCAAATTTCCATTTTCCAGGCCCCACCCCTTGACTATCTACAATCACTTGTGTAGATAATCATACTATGGGCAAACCTAACGACCTCGTCCAGGGCACTCTCGACCTCCTCATCCTCAAAACCATCGCCCTCGAGCCCAAGCACGGTTGGGCTATCGCCAAGCGCATCCAGCAAATCTCCCGCGAAGTCCTCCAGGTCCAGCAGGGCTCCCTCTACCCCGCCCTCCATCGCCTCGAGCAAAAAGGCTGGATCAAGGGCAAGCGCGCCGAAACCGAATCCGGCCGCATCGCCAAGTTCTATTCCCTCACCGCTGCCGGTCGCGCCCAACTCGAAAAGGAATTCGCCAACTGGAATCGCCTCTCCACCGCCATCAATCTCGTCATGCAGAAATCTTAGAGGTGCGTCATGGCTTGGATACAATCTCTCTGGCTCAAACTCCAAACCCTTTTCCGCCGTCAGCGCACTATCCACGAACTTGACGACGAACTCCAATTCCATCTCGAGCAGCAGATCGCCGAGAACATCGCTGCCGGCATGACCCCGCAGGAGGCCCGCTACGCCGCCATGAAAACTTTTGGTAATCGCACTCTCGTCAACGAAGACGCACGCGCCACCTGGGGCTGGACCTGGCTCGACCAGTTCGCACAGGACCTCCGCTTCGCCTCTCGTCAACTCGCCAAAACTCCTGGCTTCACCGCCACCGCCATCCTCACCCTCGCCCTCGGCATTGGCGCCAACGCCGCCATCTTCACTCTCGTCCACGCCGTCCTTCTCAAAAATCTCCCCGTCACTGATCCCGCCACCCTCGTCCGCCTCGGCGACACCAACGACTGCTGTGTCACGTCCGGCACCCGCGATAGCGGCGACTATTCCCTCTTTTCCACTGCCACGTATGAGCTCCTCCGAAAGAATCTCCCCGAGTTCGAAGATCTCGCGGCCATCCAAGCAGGCTTCGGCTATCGTCCCATCACCGTTCGCCGCGATCGCTCCCAGGAAAACGCACGCTCCGTCATGGGCGAATTCGTCTCCGGCAATTACTTTCGCACTTTCGGTCTGCGCCCTCACGTCGGCCGCCTCCTTGCCGATGAGGACGATCGCAAAGGCGCTCCCGTTGTGGCGGTCATGAGCTACGAAGCTTGGCAGCGTACCTACGCTGGCGATCGCTCGATTATCGGCAGCACTTTCTTTGTCAACACCCAGCCCGTTACCGTCGCTGGCATTGCCCCCAAAGGCTTCTATGGCGATCGCCTCGCGGCCTCCCCGCCCGAGTTCTACCTGCCCGTCGAATCCATGCCCACGCTCGCCAACGTGCCCTACGTTCACGAGCCCGACTCCAGTTGGCTCTATTTCATCGGACGCGTGAAACCCGGTGTATCTCTTCCCGCTCTCCAACAGAAGGTCAGTTCCCTCGTCGAACAGTCGTTGGCACAAACAAGGATGTTTTCATCCGAGGAGAAGAAGAAGCTCCTTCCCAAAACCCACGTGGTTCTGACTCCCGGGGGTTCTGGCATTCTCTTCATGCGCTCCGAGTACGCTTCCAATCTGCGCCTGCTGCAATTCGTTTCCGGCCTCGTTCTGCTGATCGCCTGCGCCAATATCGCCAACCTGCTCCTCGTCCGCGGCGCTCAGCGGAAACTCGAAATGTCTGTTCGCACAGCCCTCGGCGCTCCGCGCGGCAGAATCGTCCGCCAGCTTCTCACCGAAAGTCTTCTTCTTGCTGTCCTCGGCGGTCTCGCCGGACTCCTCCTTGCCTATGGAGGCGCTTCTTTCCTCCTTTCCTGGGCTTTTCCCAACGCACTTGGCCTTCCCATTGACGCGCGCCCCTCTGTCCAAGTGCTCGCTTTTGCCTTCGCCCTCTCCCTGCTCACCGCTGCTCTCTTCGGCGCTGCTCCCGCTTGGATTGCTGCCAAAACCCAACCCGCCGAGGCCCTTCGGACCGGTTCCCGCGGCACCACTTCCGGCGCTTCCCTCCTCCAGCGCGTTCTCGTGATCAGCCAGGCCGCTCTCTCCCTCGTTCTGCTCGTGGGCGCCGGCCTCTTCTCCCGTAGCCTCACCAAACTCGAGTCCACCGAGCTCAAACTCGATCCGGCCAATCGCTACATCATCCACATCAATCCCCAAGCTGCCGGATACTCCCAGCGCCAGCTCGACGCTCTCTATCGCACCATCGAACAGCGCTTCCACTCTCTCCCCGGCATCATCAATGTCAGCCTCAGCACCTACACTCCCATGGAGGACAACAACTGGGGCACTGGCATCCAGATCCAGGGTCAACCCGATACCAAAGGCGACGGCGCCTCTTTTGTCAAAATCACTCCGGAATATTTCGATTCCGTCGGCACCAAGCTCCTCATGGGCCGCTTCAACAGTCCCCAGGACACGCCCGCCTCTCACGCCGTTGCCGTCGTGAACCAGTCCTTCGTGAAGGATTATTTTCCAGCAGGTACAAGTCCCATCGGTCAGCATTTCGGCGGCGACCGCGACTCTGCCGGTGACTTTGAAATCGTCGGCGTCGTCGAAGACACTGTCTACCAAAGTGTTCGCTGGAAAGACCATCGCATGTACTTTGTTCCCATCATGCAGCGCCCTGCCAGCTCCAAGGATCCTATCGAAGACGACACTTCTCTCTACGCCGGTGCTCTGGTCATCCACACTCAGGCTCCCATCGCCAACATGGAACAACTCGCGCGCCACACTCTCTCCGAAATCAATCCCAACCTCGCCGTCGTCAAGTTCCAGACCTTCGACCAGCAAATTGCCGAGCAATTCAATGATGATCGCCTCGTCGCTCGCCTCACCGCACTCTTTGGCGGCCTCGCTCTTCTTCTCGCCACCATCGGCCTCTACGGTCTTACCGCCTATACCGTCGCGCGTCGCACTTCCGAAATCGGCATCCGCATGGCTCTCGGCGCAAACCCCGTCGGCGTCACCGCCATGGTCCTCCGCGGCGCTCTACAGCAAACTCTCATTGGATTATTGATTGGTGTGCCCGCAGCGTTGCTCTGCGCGCGCTTCGTCGAATCCCAACTCTACGAAATCAAAAGCATGGACTACACCGTCTTGCTCGTCGCCGTCTTCACTCTCGCGGCCGCTTCCGCCCTCGCCGGCTTCATCCCCGCTCGCCGCGCCGCCAATACCGACCCCGCCCAAACCCTGCGCACCGAATAACCGTCAACCCCGTCCTCGTCTGCATTCAGCCCCTCCCTGGGCCGCACCGAGGCATGCCCCGACCACCGCCCCATCCCTCCCTCGCTTTAGTACCTTTTATGACATACCCGTCCCTTCGGCCAATGGCGCTCGTGCCTTCTTTTCTGGCACGCTCGTTCAATCCTTGAACGTCTGTTCGTAGGCTCCCGGGCCCATGCTCGTTGCTCGCTGAATCTTACTTAGCGGACGGTTTTGTCGTGAAGAAACACGTCTTAATCTCTCGTCGCCAGCACAAGCGCGTCGACAACCCTCCCGGCGTTTGGGTCTTTTGGCGCTGTGGACGTAGCGAAGACACCTCCCGCGTACGCGATATGAGCGTCGGCGGCGTCTTCATCGAGACTCGCAAGATCTTGCCCGTCGACGCTACCGTTGAGTTGAACTTTCTCGTCGAGGATGGCGGTATCGTCGCCAAGGCTGCCGTGCGCTACGTTCTTCCCGGCGTTGGCGTCGGTCTGCAATTCAAGAATGTCCGTACCGAAGACCAGCCCCATTTTGCCGCCATGATGAAGCGCATCATCCCTTCCCGCTAGGACTTATCTCACAAAACGGTTCTTTAATGCTTCTTATGATCAAGAAGCGACACAGGGTCACCTCCGTGCACACCCTCGCGCCACCGCCGTCGTCCGTGCTACACGCCGCAATCGCAAGGGCACCCGCAACAGCAATGGAAAACGTGGTGGCCAGGTATCGGCGAGTCATGCTGGGAAAGTTTACCGCCGGCGCTTTGTGTCAACGCGCTTGGCGGCCACCTTGCTCGCCGATGGGGCGCCTTGCTTCGCCATCTGCGCCTGCCCCGCCTTGGTCATCAAGCGCGATTGTTCGTACATCTCGATCCACTTCTCGCTCGAAATCGCCGAGATCAGCTTGCCAATCGCTTCGAGCGGCAAATCGTCCGGCGACTCGAAATGAACACAACACTTCCCCATGTCGAGCTTCTTCCCCGCCGCCTTGAACGCCACCTTCAGCTGCTCGAGCTGACTCGCACTCCAAAACGCGCCCATCAAGTAGAGCGAGCAGTAGTTCTTCTGCGACGAGAGCGCGACGTAGCAGATCGGCTGCTTGTTGTAAGTGTCTGGATATCGAGACAGGGGGATCGTCCAGCCGATCGTGCCCCAGACCAGGCACTCATCGTAGCCGCGCGGAATGTGCTTGTTCACGAGTGCGCGCACCGTCGCGATCGTCTTCGCACGATCGGCGGGAAGTGAGGCGATGTATTGCGCTGGCGTCTTGACGTTCGATGGTGGTTTCATGGATTCATCGTCTTCCCGAATGAAGTGTGCCACCGACCGTTTGAAAACCAGCCAGCGGCAGGGGCTGTGAGTATCGCGTAAGTCCTAACAGTGCGCAAGCACGGCGTCTTTTGTCCGTTCTCAAAGTCATCACCAGAAGAGAGGGTGGCTTTCGCCGTGCCGAAACGGCCACTGAAATCCTGGGGCTTTAGCCCCTGAGGCGTTCCCGTGTGCTCGGATTCTAGTCAATCTGGGATTTCGCTTCGTTTCGGATCGACCTGCCGCAACCCTGGCTTCAGCGAAGGCGGGTTACTTTCCCAACTTCTGATACTCCCACTGTGCCTGGTGCCGCACTGGTATTCCCCCGTCCGCATCCTTCCACAGTTCGAAAAACCGTTCGTACATCGCCCTCCCCTTCTTCACATCTCCCTCGGCCACATACGCCCTCGCCAAGCCCAATTGCGCCAGCGCCGCAATCGGCTCATTCACCGCCACTCCCGGCCAATCCACGATCTTCTGGAACTCCCCCACTGCCTGCGTTGCCTGCTTCGCCGCCAGGTACGCCTCTCCTCGCACGTACACCGGGTACAGATTCGTCCAGAACGTGCTGCTCCCGGCAATTCCAACCTCGTACGGAGACGCCGCACCCAGAACTTCAATCGCCTTCGCTGCCCCGTCCGGATTAATCAACGCGATTTGCGCCCGTAGCGTTGGCAGATAATTGAATCGCACCACCGTGTCTTCCGGAAAGCGTTTTCCCAAATCCTCTGCCAGCGTCCGTGCTCCCTCCGCATCTCCATTTAACGCCAGCGCCAATGCTGCCACGTACTGAGCATCCCTTCCATTCGAGAGCCCTAGCGTCCCGTACACCCGCTCCTTCGCTTTCACCGGATTCCCGTACAACGCTTCCCACAACGCCGCCGCGGCCGCGCATCCCGCCGCCATCTCGCTCTCTCCCGCGCTGCTCGCCGCCCGCTCCGCCTTCTGCGACAATTCCCGCGCCGCATCCAGTTTCCCCGCGTACGCCGCCGTACCCGCCTCCATCGCCAGCATCAGGTTCTCCACGCCTGGCTTGCCCTCAGCCCACTTCACGTGTTCCACCATGCTCGTTGCGTCATTCTTCAAAAATCCGATCTCGTACAGATACTGGTGCAGGCTCGCGCTATCAAACCCCTTCGCCTGCGCCTCTGCCGCCACCTTCTGTGCTTCGGCCAGCCGGTTCAGGTGCACATTCGCGATCACGATATTCGCGTAACCCACTCCGTCCGCCGAATTCCGCAGCGCCTGCTTGTACTCACCCAGCGCCTTCTCATGCTGTCCCAACACCGTCAGGATCTCTCCCAGGTTATTCGGCGGCACCTGCTCTCGCGGATAAATCTGTTCCCACAACTCGTAGGTCTGCCGCGCCTTCTCCAAGTCTCCGGTCACAAAGTGGTGGTAATGCGATTCAATGTAGAACTTTTCCCACTCGCTCACGCGCCCGCGCAGTTCGTACGCTTTCCTCGTGCTCTGCGCCGCCCGCATCTTCTCTCCAATGTTGTGATACGTCGTCCCCAGCATCGCGTGTGCCATCGCGAAATTAGGGTCCAACTGAATCGCGTGTTCAAACAGCGGCAGCGCCCCCGTGTAATCGCCTTTCCCCTGCATCAATTTCCGCCCCAGACTGAACGCTTGCAGCGCTTCCAGTGACGACGTCGTCGCCTGCTCGATCGGCGTATCCAGCTTGTGCACCGTCTTTAGCGACTCGCCCAGACTCTCCCGCAGCGTCGTTGCCACTCCTCCCAGCGCTTTCAACACATTGTCTTTTCCGCTTGCCGTCACCTGCTCCTGCGCCAGCGAATCGCCCGTCTGGCAATTCACGGCGCTCACCCCGATCACGTACTCGCTTCCGATATTCGAAATCGTGCCGCTCAGATACGCCTTGCTCCCTGCCCGCACGCACACTTCGGCCGCTATTGCCGGAGACAGCTTTGCCTCCGGAGATTTCCCCATCAGCTTCAGCGTCTGTTGAATCTTTTGCTCAGACACCAGGCTCAAAAACGGGGATTGCTGCAACTGCGCCGCGAGCCCTTGCTTCAACGTGTCGTCAAAAATGGGATCGCCCGTCTTGTTCACAAAATCCGCCAGCACAATCGTGTCCGTTCGGCCCAGCGCGTGCGCCCGCTTCGAATACAGCCACCCGCCCACTCCCAGCAGTGCCACCAGCACTCCGCCTCCCGCCGCAATTTGCTTCCAGCCGATGCGCCACTTCCCTGCCGCCGCCATCGTCTGCTTGACCGTCACCTGCCCCGTTTCCGTCACTCGCTTCAACTGCTGCAGCTCCGCCCGCACTTCCGCCGCGGTCTGATACCTCTTCTCCCGGTCCTTCTCCAGGCACTTGTTGATAATCTCTTCCAGTTGCGCCGGCAGTTCCGGGTTCACTGTTTGCACCGCCGCCGGCTTCTTCGTCAGGATCGCCTCGATGATCGCCCCGCCGGTTCTTCCTCCGAACGCCTGCTTCCCTGTCGCCATCTCATACAGCAGCAGTCCCAGCGCAAACACGTCCGCCCGCGCATCTAGGTCGTCGCCTCGCACGTGCTCTGGCGACATATACGCCGGCGTCCCGCTGATCACTCCCACAATTGACACCGACGATCCCGTCGCGCCGCTCGACCCCGCTGACGCCGTCGCCTCCGGGTCCGCCGACAGCACATCCTGCTGCGCCATCAGTTTCGCTAGCCCGAAGTCCAGCACTTTTGCTTGCCCACGCTTCGTCACGAACACGTTCGACGGCTTGATGTCCCGGTGGATGATTCCGCCTGTATGCGCCACGTCCAGCGCATCCGCAATCTGGATCCCCAGCCTCAGGATCTCTTCCAGCGCGAGCGGTTTGCCGTTGATGTGCTGCCGCAGCGTCTCGCCATCAATGAATTCCATGGCGATGAACGAGCGCTTCTCGCCGCTGCCGCTGACCTGGCCGTCGCCTACGTCATAAATCGTGCAGATGTTTGGATGGTTCAGTGCCGACGCCGCCTTCGCTTCGCGCCGGAATCGTTCCAGCGCCGCCACGTCTTGCACCGTGTCTTCGGGGAGAAACTTCAGCGCAACTGGCCGCTCCAGCCTCGTGTCCACGGCCTTGAACACCACTCCCATCCCGCCCGCACCCAACTTCTCCACTATTCGAAAGTGCGAGATGGTCTGATCAATCATCGCTCAGCGCTTCATCAGCCTGCTGCTCTAAACCTGTTCTTCGAGCCCCAGCTACCTCACTTCACTGGCCCACTACCGCCGCTCCTGCAGGCTTTAGCTCTTACTGTTTCACTGTTCTACCTTTAGACTCTTCCACCGTTCCTCTATAGCGTCTGATCATTCAGCGCCGCGTCTTCGTCGATTCTCTTTCGCTCGTCCTTCGGTGGCTTCGGCGATCCCAACATACTGATCACTTTTGCGCCTTCTCCGTACCCGCTTAAATCCGGGTTATGTTCCAGCTCGTAGGACACCGCCTTATTGCAGACCGTGCATACCAGCGATCCGTACACGGTTCCGTTCTTTTGCACAAACATGTTGAAACGCATCACTCGCTCGCAACATACCGGAACCCAAATGTTTGCTGTTTTTGTCGGATCCAAGTCTCACCTGTCCCAGCCAGATTGCCGGGATTATACACTGAAATTTCCGCCTGCGCGCACTTCCGCCGCCGTCTCCCCTTCCACTCTTCGCGTCCGCTCCTTAAGCGCGCTTGGCACACACGCTTCGCCTCTGCCTCTTTCGTATCTGTAGGGGCGGCTTTACGCCGCCTGCTTTAGCCTATGCAGTAGCGGGTCTTCAGACCCGTTCCTTTCCCGTCCGCCAGTGCGCACCAACCGCCTGGGGTCAATCGCCTTCCCTACTCCACCAGATCCAGCTTCTTCAACAACGCCTGAAACCGCGGCTCACCCCGCAATGGCGCAAACACCGGCTCGCCACTCAGAATAATCAGCACTCCCAACTTGTCCGCGTACGCCTTTTCCAGCGCCTCGATCGACTTCTCCTTCTCCCCCAACAGGCAGTAAATCAACCCTATATAGTATCCAGTGCCCGCTTCCACATCCGGCGCCGACGCCAACTCTTCCACGATCTTCCTCGCCTCCGCGAAATCCCCCGATGCCGCGTACGTCCACCCCTCTAGGCTTCGCGCCACCTGCCGGCTCTTCGTGTGTGCCCACACCAGTTCCCGCGAACTTGCCGCCAAGTCCGGGCGCTTCGCGGTCGTGCACGCGTACAAACGAATCCGTAGCAAATAATAGTCCCCTGGATGCAGTTCCAGCCCCGATTGCAGTACCCTCAGCGCCTCCTGGTCATCCCCCGCGCAGTGCAGCATCCATCCCAGATGCGCTTGAAACAGAGGTGTCAGCGGATCCAGCTCCACCGCCTTGCGCATCTCCCGCAACGCTTCCTCATACCGTCGCCGCGTCACCAGATACACCGCCAAACCGTGGTGCACGATCGCCAGATCCGGCCGCAACTCCACCGCTTTCTGATAATACTTCAACGATTCCTTCCCGTTGTGCTCGAACTGCAGCGCCACCCATCCCATCGTTGCGTGCGGTTCCGCTAGCGAATCATCCAGCTCCAGTGCTCTCTTCGCTGCCGCCTGCGCCCTCGTATACGCCTCCGCGCCCCGCATGTAGCCGTAAAATCCCATCATCGCCAGCGTATATCCCAATCCCGCGTAGCTTGGCGCGTGCGAGGCATCCAGGCCGATCGCCTGCTGAAACAGTTCTGTCGCTTTCCGTAACCCCTCCTCACTCCATCGGTACGACTGCTGCATCGCCTGCAGATACAACCGGTAAGCCTCGGCATTCTGCGTCGGCTTCACTTGCCCACGCCTCTTCGGTTCCACATTCAGTCTCTGCTGCAATCGGTCCGCGATCTCCCGCGCAATCTCGTCCTGCACCTCCAGCAAATCCGCCATCTTCCGGTTGTAATGGTCGCCCCACAGCTGGTCCTGCTTCACCACATCCACCAGCTCCGCCTTCACGATCAGCGTGTCCCTGTGCTGCGCCACGCGCCCGCTCACCACCGCCCGCACTCCCAGTTCGCTCGCCGCCGTGAACGGATCCACTCCCTTCCCCTTGTACCGGAACACCACCCCGCGCGGCACCACTCTCACCTTCGTCATCCGCGATAAATCATTAATCACCGTCTCCGTGATCCCGTCACTCAAATAATCATTCGCCGGATCACCGCTCACGTTTTCAAACGGCAGCACTGCCAGCGAATCGATTGTCTTTCCCGCCTTGGTCTCTCGCGTTTTCCCCAGGTTGGCTGCACTCGCGGACACCGCTGCGGTCCGTCCCGACGTCGAATCCCTCTTCAACCTCTTCAGATCCGCCCGCAATTCCGCCGCGCTTTGATACCGGAAATCCGCATCCTTCTCCAGCAGCTTCCCAATGATCTCTTCCAGCTTCGCCGGCACCGCTCCATTCAACTTCTTCGCCGACACCGGCTCGCGATTCAAGATCGCGTCAAACACCACCGCCGACGTGTCTCCGCCAAATGCCTGCTTCTGCGTTGCCATCTCGTACAGCACCGCTCCGAGACTGAACAAATCCGTTCGCCCATCAAGCGCCGCCCCGCGCGCCTGTTCCGGCGACATGTAGGCAATCGTCCCCAGCGCCGTGCCCGGACTCGTTAGCAGCAGCGCCTCCGCCGCCTGCGTTCCCAGCGTCTCTCCGGATCCCAGCGCCTCGTTTCGCCCGCCAACCTTCGCCAGCCCAAAATCCAGAATTTTCGCGTGCCCGCGGTCCGTCACAAAAATATTCGCCGGCTTGATGTCCCGGTGAACGATTCCCTTCGCATGCGCCGCATCCAGGGCATCCGCCAGCTCAATCGCCAGATCGAGCAGCGTCTCCAGGTCCATTCGCTGCGAAGCGATCACATGCCGCAGCGTCTGCCCCTCCAGATACTCCATAGCGATAAAAGCGCGTCCCGCTTCCTCGCCCACGTCATAAATTGTGCAGATATTCGGATGATTCAGCGCCGACGCCGCCTTCGCTTCACGGCGAAACCGCTCCAACACCAGCCTCTCGTGCGCCGCGTTCTCCGGCAAGAACTTCAGCGCCACATACCGCCCCAGTCGCGTATCCTCGGCCTTATACACCACACCCATGCCACCGCCACCTAACTTTTCGATGATTCGGTAGTGGGAGATTTTCTGCTCGGGCGGACTCAACGGCTCTGTCATTGCTGCGCATCTTAGTTTACCCGCCATCACCCGGTCAAACCGCCGCCCCGCCAACGATTTCACTGTTCCACTGTTCTACTGCCCTACTCTTCCGCCTCTTCTCTTCCCATTTTCTATCTTCGCTTTCAGCCTTGCGGGTGGCCTACCCTTCTCGCGCAGTCTGCGAGAAGGGTGGGTCATGGGCTCATCTCTCATTCGCTAATTTTTTGTCCCGCTACCTCTTCCACCGAACCAGTCCGCCACTACCCACGCCGCCCCCAGCAGCGCCAGGTTCTGCCCGTTCGCGCACCACACAAAATGGTCCCGTGGACTCGCCGCCAGGCCCGGCAACCAGATGCACACACCAAACACCGCAATCACCGCTGTCAGTAGCCGCGCCGCCAGCTTCCCATACGAGCCGCAGATGATCGCCACTCCCGCCATCATGTGAAACACCCCCGTTGCAATGGCCCAGAACTTCTGTCCGGGCGGAATCCACTTGGGCACGAAGCCCGCTGTCTCCTTCAACGCAATCCAGTGCACTAGCGCCAGCGACACGAAACTCAACCCAAACAGCACACGACATCCTATCGCCATCCACCTCACCCACGGCCTCCCCTCCCCGCCAAGGTGCTCGTACGCCAGCAATCCCGCTGTCACCAGCGCTACCTCTTCCCCTGTTCCGCTCCACGTCCCGATCATTCCCGGAAATCCAATCACCCGCCGCAGCCACAACAACGCGTACGGCACAAACAAGATTCCCAGTGCCAGTGCCCCCCATGCGCGCGTTCGCCGGAACTGCACCGCCAGTCCCGCGCACAAAAATAAAATCGCCACCACGTACGCCAGCAATCCGCGATGCGCCAATTCCGGCGGCACCGGTTGCCACACCGCCGCAAAGTCATCCCACACCAGCCCGATTACCCCAAACAAAATTGCCGCCGCGCCATACACCCGCAAACCCAAGTTTGACAATCCAGTATTGTTCGCCATCAACGGGCAATCCCTCTGGAACCAGTCTCGCTTTCCTCAAAGCGCCGAGATGATACCAAGATTTTTTGCTTGAATTGCCAAAGAGCCAAAATCGTCACTCGCGCAGTAACTGCCTTGCGTGCCTTCCAGAGGGAAGGTACTGTACGCGATGCGGCGAAAGGACGCCCCTTGAACGACACCTATGTCATCGCAAACGGTATCCGCTTCCATTGCCTGACCGCCGGCGAAGGTCCGCTCATCCTCTTCCTTCATGGTTTCCCGGAATTCTCTTATGCCTGGAAAGAACAACTCCGCGAATTCAGCAAGGACCATCTCGTCGTCGCTCCCGACCTTCGCGGCTACAACTTGACGGACAAGCCTGCCCACGTCGACGACTATCGCCTTCCTATTCTCGTGGAGGATATTCGCCAACTGGCCAACCATTTTCGTGCGCAACAAAAGTTCCTTCTCGTCGGTCACGACTGGGGTGGCGTGATTGCCTGGGCTTTTGCCTCCGAACATCCCGGCGATCTCCATAAACTGGTCATCATCAACGCGCCCTTCCCGCCGATTTTCTGGAAGCTTCTCTCCACCGATCCCGATCAGCAGCAAGCCAGCCAATATATGTTGCTCTTTCGTAGCGCCGGAGCAGAAGCCGTGCTGTCCCTCGACAATTACGCCATCCTGACAGACAAAGTCCTCGGAGATCTCCTCAGATCAGGCGCGCTCTCCGAGGCCGACGAGGCCGCATATCTTGCCGCCTGGTCGCAGCCCGGCGCCCTCACCGGAGGACTCAACTACTATCGCGCCAGCCATGTGGGTCCGCCCGTTCCTCCCGCGCTCGAACCGCAACTTGGCGCTTCCGTCTCTGCCCCTTATCCCGGCGAGAACCAGGTGCGCGTCCCCGTTCTCGTTCTATGGGGCGAAAAGGATACCGCTCTCACCACTAAAAACCTCGACGGCCTTGGAGAGTACGTCCCTCAGCTCACCATCCAGCGATTTCCGGACGCCTCCCACTGGATCATCCATGAGCAGCCCGCCGCCGTTAACGCTTCCATCCGCGCCTTCCTCAAGTAAAGTACCGTCTCATGTTTTCCCACGGGCCGTTTTTACGAGTGGGCAATTTCTTTTACCGGCGAAACACCGTCATCCTGCTTGTCCTGGGCTCTAAACCACGCCCCTACGATTCTCAGCGGCTCAAATCCATCTAAATCCGCCTATACGCTAACCGATTTAATCCGATTTGACTTCACGAATATAACCATATTGAATTATCTATCCCTAATAGGGGAGCCGCTCGCACAAAAAGGGGATCTCTGGAATGTCTTTGCGTTCTCGCTCAACCAAATCCATTCTTATCACCGCTATTTTCTTGCTCACCGGTCTAGCTCTCGCCTCTCCCGTCCGCGCCCAAGTCACCGCCAGCATCAAAGGCACCATCACCGATCCCTCCGGCGCCGCTCTTCCCTCCGCCACTGTCTCCGTCCGCAACACGGAAACCGGGGCTACTCGCACCACCACCTCCGACGCCGGCGGCAACTACCTGGTCCTCGCCCTCCCCGTCGGCCTCTACGAAGTCTCCGCCGCCAAATCCGGTTTCCAAGACACTACTCGCTCTGGCATCTCCCTCAACGCTAATCAGGAAGTCGTCATCGATATCCATCTTTCCGTCACCCAGCTCAGATTTTCGGTCACCGTCACCGAAGACGCTCCCATCGTCAACACCACTACCAGCGATGTCTCCGGCCTCGTCGGCGCCAAGGAAATCAAGCAACTCCCTCTCAACGGCCGTAGCTACGATCTCCTCCTCACCCTCAATCCCGGCATCGTCAATTTTACTTCTCAGAAAACCGGCGGCACCGGCATTTCCAATTCCTCCACCGCCAACAATTTCGCCGTTTCGGGCAATCGTCCTCAGCAAAATCTCTTTCTCCTCAACGGTGTCGAGTTCACCGGCGCTGCCGAAAATAATATGACTCCCGGCGGCCCCAGCGGCCAGCTACTCGGCGTCGATGCCGTCCGCGAATTCAATGTTGAACGCGATTCCTATGGCGCCGAATTCGGCAAACATCCCGGCGGCCAGGTCATCATTGTCACGCAGTCCGGTTCCAACGCTTGGCTCGGCTCACTCTACGAATTCGTGCGCAACTCCACCCTCGATGCCGCCAACTATTTCGATCAGGGCGGCCCTCCGCCCTTCCAGCGCATTCAGTTCGGCGCATCCACCGGCGGCGCTCTTCGCAAAGACAAAACGTTCCTCTTCGCCAACTACGAAGGCTATCGCCAGGATCTCAACCAAACCTCTGTCGCCTTCGTTCCCGGTCTCAATGCGCGTGCCGCCGCCATTCCATCCGTCCAGCCCTACCTTAATCTCTGGCCCACTCCCCCGGCGGGTTCCACCGAATTCAACGTCCCTGGCCGATCCTTCGGCATCTCCGAATACTTCAGTGGTCCTCTCCAATCCATTCGCGAAGATTTCGGTACTCTGCGCGTCGACCACAACTTCTCTCCCAAGGATTCCCTCGCTGCCATCTACACCATCGACGACGGCGCTTCCACCACCGCCACTCCCGCCAATCCCTACAGCACCGATATCCTCACCCTTCGTGAACAAGTCCTCAGCGCCGAGGAGACTCATCTCTTCTCCCCTACTCTCCTCAATACCGCGCGCTTCGGTTTCTCCCGCGCCGCTTACTATTTCACCGGCGAACCCACTCCCGGCACGCCCGCCGCCAGCGTCCCCGGCTTCCTCACCGGCCTGCGCGTCGGGGCTCTCGTCGTCGGTGGCAGCACCGCTTCCAATCCGCAAGCGCAAATCGGACTCGCCGGCAGCAACAACGGCAGCAATCTCCCCATCAATCGCAATATCTTCACCTACGAAGACCGCGTCACTCTCACTCGCGGCCGCCATCAACTCAGCTTCGGCGCCTGGTTCCAGCAATTCCAATCCAACGAAATCATCGCCCTCTCGCAATACGGCCAAGCCACCTTCACGGGTCTCACTCAGTTCATCACCCAGGGCCTCGCCAGCTCGTTTCTCTACGATCCCGCTCCGACGCAAATGCACTGGCGCTCGCTCTTTTCGGCCTTCTATGTCGAAGACGTCATCCGCTTCTCTCCCCGCTTCACACTCTCCCTCGGCTTCCGTGGTGAATCCTCTACTGGCTGGAACGAAGCCGACGGCCACGCCGCCAACTACACTTTCCCCGGCGGTGTCATCTCCAACGAGCCGCACATCGGTTCAAATTTCTTCACTGAAAATAACGCCAAGTTCCTCGCGCAGCCTCGCGTCGCTCTTGCCTGGAGTCCTCTCGGCCCCAAAACCGTTCTCCGCGCCGGCTTTGGCATATACAACGATCTCCAGGATGCCCTCGGCTATCGCGCCGATCAGAACGCTCCCTTCAATCCCACCTATACCGTCCCGAACTACAACATCTCCAATTTCCCCATCGATCCCGCCGCTCCAGTTCCCGCCACCGCCAGACTCGTGCCCGGTGGCGTTCAGCCCAACATGAGATCTCCCACCGTTATTTCCTGGTCCCTCCGCGTGCAGCGCGAGCTCTCGCCCAACACTTCCCTCACCGTCGGTTACATCGGCTCGCACGCCTATCACGAACTTATCGGCGTTGACGCCAACACCCCTATCCCCGTCATCTGCCCCGCATCTCCCTGCCCCCCCACTTATCCCGCCACCTTCCCCGCTGGCATCGCCGGCACTCCGGTTCCTGACGGCTCCTACTACATCCCTCCCGGCGCTCCCAAGTCCAACCCCTCTCTCGCCAACACTTGGACCTGGTTCTCCGTCGGCGTCAGTTCCTACAACGCGCTTCAAGTCGATGTCACTCGCCGCTTCAGCCACAATCTTTCGTTCCGCGGCGTCTACACTTTCTCCAAAGTTCTCGACGACGGCGACTCCCTCAATCAGACCACCGCCGCCAACGCCCCCGGCCTCGTTTCCAATCCTTACGATTTCGCCGCCGACAAAGGCTGCGCCACTTTCGATGCCACCCACATGGCTTCCATCAACGCTCTCTACGCTCTTCCCTTCGGCCGTGACCAGCGTTACGCCAGCGATCTCTCTGGCTTTTCCAACCACCTCGTCAGCGGCTGGTCCCTCGCCAGCATCATCACTCTGCAAACCGGATTCCCGCTCACACCGCAGCTCAGCTACAACCCTTCCAATAACGGCGACACCCGCAATCCCGTTCGCCCGTTCCTCAACCCCGCGTTCCATGGCCCGCTCGTTCTTGGCAAGACCGACCAATGGTTCAATCCCGCCGCCTTCCTCGCTCCTCCCGCCAACTCCGGCTTCTGGGGCAACGCCGGACGCAGCACCATCCCCGGCCCCGGTCTCGCCACCTGGGATTTCTCCGTCATCAAAGACACCACGCTCACCGAGCGTTTCCGCCTGCAATTCCGCGCCGAATTTTTCAACCTCCTCGATCGCGCCAACTTCAACACCCCTAACCTCATCGTCTTCACGTCCGGCTCCAGCGCCCCCAACCCCACCGCCGGCGCCATCACCTCCACCTCCACCACCGCCCGCCAACTCCAGTTCGCCGTCAAACTCCTCTGGTGACACGTAGCTCAGGCCTTCCGCCATGTAGCTCGGGTCTTCCGGCATGTAGCTCAGGCCTTCAGGCCTGAGGCTTTCCCCTGCGTCTTGCCTCAATCTCCCGCACACACCAATCCCACTGACCAACAGGGCGTTCCTCCCATCGATCATCCCCGCTGCACTGTTTTTTCTATGTTCTTCTTGCCTACCGATGGCCCTTCACACTTCCACGCCGCCAACCTCTTGCGCAGCGCTCCGACCCACCCTCAATTCGTCGCCGACGTCGCAAACGTATTCGCCGGCCAATTATCATCTGTCGGCACCCACGTCTTATCCGGGTTGTACACGTCCATCTCCTGGAAGATTTTCAACGTGTTCGGCCCAAGATCCTTCTGATACACCACTCCCTCGTAGCTCACCAGGAACGTCTTCACTCCGGTCACGCGATATTCCGCCGGGGCTGCCGCCAGCGCAAAGCCGCCGATCATCGCCCCTTCTACAACAAAGTTCATTTTGCCCAGCGGCGCATCCGGCCCCTGCCCCTTCAGAATCTTGAAGAAGTATCCATGATACGGCTTGGCCTTGTCGCTGTACCCCTCTTGCAGCGCGTCTGCAATGCCCGCCGCGATCGGTCCACCCAAACTGCCATCCGCGTTGCGCCACACCAGGCCATCCTGTTTTCCCGGCGTGCTGATCACCCGCTGTGCATACTGGTTCACTTCCGATCCGTCATGCTTCGTTAGCGCGTATTGTTTCTGCGCCTCCACGTACCCTCGGCAAATCTCAATCGCATCCAGTTCGTTCGAACCAATCCGCCGGTACAGGATCTCCTGCTTTCCCGCCGGCGTATCGAACAGCCAGGCTCCATTGCGTTTCACGATCGGAATCGCTAGCGGGAATTCATCATTCCCCACTTCCAGCGTTGCCCGCGTCGGAGTCTTTGGATTGATCACCACTTCCGTCTTTTCCCGCGCTTTTGCCGCAAACGCTTTCCCGTGGTTTTCGTCCTGTACCGGGTCGTTTGACGAAATCAATTCTTCGCCTTGAGGACCCAGAATCTCGCTCAGTGTTTTCACGTCGAACGGATCAATGGCCTTGATAAACGCATCCGCCGCCGCTTGCGCTGTCGAAAACGTTTTTTGCGTCGGCGTGGTCGCCGGCTTGGCCGATGCCTTTTCCTGTGCCGCTGCTCGCGAAGTCACGCCCACCGCCATCCCCAAACAGATCGCGGCCGCCAGTAGCCCAACCCTCAGCTTCATCGTCATACTCTTCTCGCCCGTCGCTTTCATCGCATTCTCCTTGGCCATGGCTACCTCCTCCGCCCGCCGCCGCCACCGCGAGATCCGCCGCTCCTCGATCCCATGCTCGAACTTCCGCGCGAACTGCTCGCCCTCGCCGAACTCCCCGACCCTCCCAGTGAGTTGCTTCGTGAACTCGATGGCGACGTGCTCCGATTCCCGACCCGGTCTCCACCGCCGCCCGATGAACCACGGCTTCCGCCGCGATCCCCGGCTCCGCCCGCGCTCCGGTCGCTCGCTCCGGGCCCGCCCCGGTCACCACCGCCTGGCTGTTGACTCGGTCGATTCCCGGATTGCGCCCGGTTGCCCTGATTTTGCCGCGCATTCGCTTGACGGTCCGACACCGATGCGCCGCGCGTGGTTCCGCCAAACTTATTTGCCGTGTTGCGGTCGCCGTAAGGAGTGCCCCCGCGGTGTTGCGGATTGTGTTGCCAACTGTTGCCCGCGCCACCCCCACGGTTGCCGTTGCCTCGCGCTGGCTGATTCGACACGCGGTTGCCGCCGTTTATGTTGCTGTTGCGGTTGAAATTATTGTTGTTGTTTATGGTGATGTTGTTGTTGCCGCCCCAACCGCAGCCATAGCCCCAGCCGCCGCTCCACATCGCCCCCATGGCCACGCCTACCCCAAACGAGATGGCCATTCCCGCCGCGTAGTATCCCGGCGGTGGGTAATAAATCGGTGGGTACGGGTATACCGGCGGGCCGTAGACCACCACTGGGTTGTATGACGGAACATAGACCACTTGCGGATTCGCCTGCTCGATCACGATCACTTCTTTGCTCTCTACGACCTTCGTCTCCACCTTTTGCTGCTCGTTCGATTTCAGGTTGCCTGCGCCTTCCGCCTTCTTCCGCATGCGTTGCACGGCATCCATCACATCGCTCTGCTGCGCAAGAAACGCGTTCCCCAGGTCCGTGGTCCACTGGATGTCCTCTCCAAGACGCTTTACCACCTCGGGCAGTCCCGCCAGCGCTTGCACGCTCGGGTCCCAAGGTTGTTTCGCCACCGCGTCTGCCAGCGCCTTGTCTTTCAGCTCCTTGTTCTTCACCAGCCACTGCTGCAACTGGATGATCTCCAGTGGATACGTCGACGCCGCCAGCACCTGCGCCAGCAGCGGGTCCGGATACAACGCTATCGGCGCCACCAGCGAATCCAGTTGATCCGCGGGCAGCTTTGCCGCTTCCTGCTCCTCGCTTTTTGGTGTCGGTGCCGACACCTGCGACTGGCCGGCAAACACTCCATCCCCCGGCACCAGCAACAAACAGCACAGCACGGCGACGGCGCTCCGCCACACCCCTCCGCAAATCCTCTTCCCAGATTTCGTCGTTCTCATGGCT
>Ga0335077_10000282_pt1 | contig 54398 bp, 38 predicted proteins | sample Lox_Sample_31_FD_207151 | JGI IMG/M metagenome (GOLD analysis project Ga0335077, IMG submission 207151) | Soil microbial communities from Loxahatchee National Wildlife Refuge, Florida, United States - Lox_Sample_3.1 | ecosystem: Environmental > Terrestrial > Soil > Wetlands | place: USA... | reverse complement strand
CAGCAGCCGAAGGGGCTCAACATGCAGGGCTTCGTCAAGATGGGACGCTATCCTGCGATCACCGTCGGCGTGGTCAAGGCGAAGGCCGCGAGCTACCACTCGCCGAAGGACCTCAAGGGCATGAAGATCGGCGTCACCGCGCCCGGCTCGAGCACCAATCGCGTCGCGCAGCGGCTGATGGTCGAAGGCGGCCTCAAGCCCGACGACGCGGCGTTCATCGGCGTCGGCACCTCCTCGGGCGTCATCGCGGCGGTGAAGAGCGGAGAGATCGACGCGGTGTCGAACATCGATCCGGTGATCACGATGATGGAGAAGTCCGGAGATATCGTCGTCATCGCCGACACGCGAACCGAGGAGGGGACGCGCAAGGTGATGGGGTTCTCGGACCTTCCGGCCGCGGCGCTGTACGCGCCCGTCGATTTCGTGAAGAAGAATCCCAACACCGTCCAGGCGCTGACCAACGCGATCGTCCGCGCGCTGATCTGGCTGCGGACGGCCACGCCGGAGCAGGTCGCCGAGACCGTCCCGCCGGACTATCTCCTCGGCGACCGGGCGCTGTACCTCGCGAGCTACGCCAAATTCAAGGACGCGATCTCGCCGGACGGGCTGTTCACCCAGGAAGGCGCCGAGAACACGCTCAAGTTCCTCGCGGCATTCAATCCGGCCGTCAAGCCGGGAGAGATCAAGCTCGCGCAGACCTACGACAACAGCTACGCGCAGAAGGCGCTCGCGAAGTACGCCAAGTAGGCAGCGTCATCGTCGCCGCGAGGGCGGAGACCCGGCGCGTTCGAAGAGAGACACCGGGTCCCCGCTTGCGCGGGAGCGACGCCACGCAGGGCATACGCCGACGCATCGATGACTCCGGCGCTCTCGCTCGATCGCATCACCTGCACCTTCGCCTCGCGCGAGCGCCAGGGCGAGCGCTACACGGCGGTCAGGGACGCGACCTTCGCGGTCGGCGAAGGCGAGTTCGTCTCCGTCGTGGGCCCCACGGGCTGCGGCAAGTCGACGCTCCTCAACGTCGCCGCCGGGCTGCTGGCACCCTCCTCCGGCGAGGTGCGCGTGCTGGGCGAGCCGCTCGCCGGCATCAACGCCAAGGCGGGCTACATGTTCCAGGCCGAATCGCTCATGCCGTGGCGCAACGCACTCGACAACGTGGTCGCGGGGCTGCAGTTCGCGCGCGTCGATCGCGGAGAGGCCGAGCGGCGCGGACGCCAGTGGCTCGAGCGCGTCGGCCTCGCGGGCAGCGAGAAGCGCTATCCGCACGAGCTCTCGGGCGGCATGCGCAAGCGCGTCGCGCTGGCGCAGATCCTGATTCTCGATCCGCGGCTGCTGCTCATGGACGAGCCGTTCTCCGCGCTCGACATCCAGACGCGGCAGCTCATGGAGAACGAGCTTCTCGACCTGTGGTCCGCGGACCGCAAGTCGGTGCTGTTCATCACCCACGATCTCGAGGAGGCGATCGCGCTTTCCGATCGCGTGATCGTTCTCGCGGCCGGACCGGCGACGCACCCGATCGGCGACTATCCGATCGACCTTCCGCGGCCGCGCGACGTGAACGAGATCCGCCTGACTCCGCGCTTCCTCGAGCTCCACACCGAGATCTGGCACAAGATGAAGAACGAGGTCCTGAAGGGCTATGCCCGAAGCCGCAAGGGCTGAGGCCGATTCCGCGACGAAGAGGACGAGCGTGCCGTCGCGCGGCCGGCTCGCGCTCTACCACGCGCTGCTGCTCGCCGGCATCTTCGTCTTCTGGTACGCGATGACCGAGCCGGGACTGATCCCGCCGTTCTACTTCGACGATCCCACACGCGCGAAATTCTTCTTCGGGCAGCCGCTGGAGGTGCTCAAGCGCATCTGGGTCTGGTTCTCGAGCGGCACGATCTACCTGCACCTCGGCGTGACGCTGATCGAGACGATCCTAGCTTTCGCCATCGGCACCGCGCTCGGCCTCGGCCTCGGGCTCTGGCTGGCGCTCTCGCCGACGGCGTCGACGCTCGCCGACCCTTACATCAAGGCGATGAACGCGATGCCGCGGGTGATCCTCGCGCCGATCTTCGCCGTCTGGTTCGGGCTCGGGATCACCTCCAAGGTCGTGTTCGGCGTGACGCTCGTCTTCTTCATCGTGTTTTTCAACGTCTACCAGGGCGTCAAGGAGGTGAGCCCGGTCGTGCTCGCCAACGCCCGGATGCTGGGCGCATCGGGACGGCAATTGTTAAGGTTTGTTTACCTTCCGTCGGCGACGAGCTGGGTGTTCTCGAGCCTCCACACCTCCGTGGGTCTCGCCTTCGTCGGCGCGGTCGTCGGCGAATACCTCGGCTCCGCACGCGGCGTGGGCTACCTCATCCACCAGGCCGAGGGCGTGTTCGACATCGACACGGTGTTCGCGGGCATCCTGGTGCTTACGCTGTTCGCCCTGATCCTCGACCTCGTCGTAACCTGGATCGAGAACCGGCTCCTCGTCTGGCGCCCGCGAGCGGCCGAGACCGAATCGCTCTAAAGCCGGTGCCCAACGCTCGCTGCGGCGACGGAAGCGCGCTCGGGAACCGAATCCACCGCCTGCTGTCAGGACCTACCTGCTTCTGGCGCGCCCTTCCGATCCGCTTTATCCTTCAACCCTCTCCCGCCCGCCGCGCAAAGCATTCCATGTCGCTGGTCCAGATCGCGCTCAAGCGTCCCTACACGTTCATCGTGATGGCGATGCTCATCGTGCTCGCGACGCCGTTCGCTCTGCTCAACATGGCGACGGACATCTTCCCGGAGATCAACATCCCGGTGATCAGCATGATCTGGAGCTACAACGGGCTCCCGGCGCAGGAGATGGGCCAGCGGATCGCCGGCCAGAACGAGCGCGGACTGACGACGACCGTCAGCGACATCGAGCACATCGAATCGACCTCGCTCGCCGGCATCACGGTCATCAAGTGCTTCTTCCAGCCGACCGCGAACATCCAGACCGCGCTCGCTCAGGTCGTGGCGGTCGAGCAGACGCAGATCCGGCAGCTTCCACCGGGCATCACACCGCCGCTCATCATCAAGTATTCCGCGTCGAGCATCCCGGTCGTGCAGCTCGGCCTGTCGAGCCCTTCGCTTCCGGAGCAGACGCTCTTCGACATCGCGATTAACATCCTGCGCCCGCAGCTCATCACGATCCCCGGCGTCGCGATCCCGTTCCCCTACGGCGGCAAGAATCGGCTGATCTCGGTGGATCTCGACACGCAGGCGCTGCAGGCGCGAGGCCTCTCGCCGGCGGACGTGATCAACGCCGTGAACGCGCAGAACCTGATCCTGCCCTCGGGCACGGCCAAGCTCGGCCAGACCGAGTACACCGTGAAGATGAACGGCTCGCCGGACGCGATCCGCGGGCTCAACGACCTGCCGGTGCGGACGGTCAACGGCGCGACCACCTACCTGCGCGACGTCGCCTACGTTCGCGACGGCTATGCGCCGCAGACCAACGTCGTGCGTCAGGACGGCTCGCGCGGCGTGCTGCTCTCGATCCTCAAGAACGGCGGGGCGTCGACTCTCGACATCGTCTCCAACCTGCGAGCGCTGTTGCCCCGCGTCGCGCAGACGATGCCGCAGGACGTGCACGTGACGCCGCTCTTCGACCAGTCGCTGTTCGTCAAGGCGGCGATCCGCGGCGTGATGAGCGAGGCGCTGATCGCCGCGCTGCTCACGGCGGCGATGGTGCTCCTGTTCCTCGGCAACTGGCGCACGACGCTCATCATCGCGCTCACGATCCCCCTATCCATCCTCGCCTCGATCCTCGCGCTGCAGCTCCTCGGCGAGACGCTCAACCTGATGACGCTCGGCGGGCTTGCGCTGTCGGTCGGGATCCTGGTCGACCAGGCGATCGTGACGATCGAGAACATCGAACGGCACCTGCACATGGAGAAGCCGCTGGACGAGGCGATCCAGGTCGGCGCGGGCGAGATCGGCGTGCCGGCCTTCGTCTCGACCCTGTGCATCTGCATCGTATTCGTGCCGATGTTCTTCCTCTCCGGCGTGGCGCGCTTCCTGTTCGTGCCGATGGCCGAGGCGGTCGTCTTCGCGATGGTCGCTTCTTACCTGCTGTCGCGGACGCTCGTTCCCACGCTGGTGATGCTCCTGATGCGCGGCGCCGCCGAAAAAAGGGCCGACGCCGGGGACGCGAGCCGCCTGCACCGGCTGCATCAGCGCTTCGACCGCGGCTTCGAGCGCGTGCGGCGGGCCTATGCCCTGGCCCTCTCGGGCTTCCTCGCCCATCGCGGCGGCTTCGTGCTGGTCTTCCTCGGCTTCTGTCTCGCATCCTGCCTGCTGTATCCCGTGCTCGGGCGCGATTTCTTCCCGAGCGTGGACGCGGGCCAGATCCGCCTGCACATGCGCGCGCCCACCGGCACCCGCATCGAGGAGACGGCTCGGCTGGCCGACGAGGTCGAGGCTGCGATCCGGCAGATGGTCCCGCCGGACCAGCTCGAGACGATCCTCGACAATCTCGGGGTCCCGAACAGCGGGATCAATCTCTCGTACAGCAACGCCGGCACCATCGGGACGCTCGACGGCGAGATCCTGCTCTCGCTGCGCGAGGGGCACCGGCCGACCGAGGAGTTCGTGACCCGGCTGCGCAGGGAGCTGCCGCGGCGCTTCCCCGGCGTGGAGTTCTTCTTCCAGCCGGCCGACATCATCACCCAGATCCTCAACTTCGGCCTGCCCGCCGCGATCGACGTCCAGTTCTCCGGCAGCGATATGGTCGGCAACGCCGCGCTGGCCGGGCAGCTCGTGAAGGAGATCCAGAACGTGCCCGGAGCTGTGGACGTGCACGTCCACCAGCGCCTCGACGGACCGGCGCTCGACCTGCAGATGGACCGCACGCGCCTGCAGCAGATGGGGCTCACGGCATCGAACGTCGGGCAGAACGTACTGGTCTCGCTGTCGGGCAGCTCGCAGACGCAACCGGCCTTCTGGCTCAACCCGCAGAACGGCGTCGTGTACAACGTCACCGTGCAGACGCCGCAGTACCGCGTCGATTCGCTCGACTCGCTGCTCAACATGCCGATCGCAGCGGGCGGCGGGACGGCGACGAACGCCGTGCCGCAGCTCCTCGGCAACCTGGTTGAGGCGAAGCCGGGCCAGCAGCTCGCGGTCGTCACGCACTACAACATCCGTCCGGCCATCGACGTGTTCGTGAGCGTCCAGGGCACCGACCTCGCCTCGGTCGCCGGCAAGGTGCAGCAGCTCGTGGCGGACATGCAGCCGAAGCTGCCGCGCGGAAGCGACGTGACCGTGCGCGGCCAGGTGCAGACGATGCAGTCCTCCTTCATCGGCCTCGGGGTCGGATTGGCGATGGCGATCGTGCTCGTCTACCTGCTGATCGTGGTCAACTTCCAGTCGTGGATCGACGCGGCGATCATCGTTGCGGCGCTCCCCGCCGCGCTCGCCGGCATCGCCTGGATACTGTTCGTCACCGGAACGACGCTGAGCGTGCCGGCGCTGACCGGCGCGATCATGACCATGGGTGTGGCGACCGCCAACAGCATCCTGGTCGTGTCGTTCGCCCGCCAGCTCGAGGAGGCGGGAGCTCCGCCGCTGTCCGCGGCGCTCGAGGCCGGCGCGACGCGCATCCGGCCGGTGCTCATGACCGCGCTCGCGATGATCATCGGTATGATTCCCATGGCGCTGGGCCTGGGCGAAGGCGCGGAGCAGAACGCGCCGCTCGGGCGGGCGGTGATCGGCGGCTTGCTGTTCGCCACCGTGTCGACGCTGTTCTTCGTGCCGGTGGTCTACGCCGGGGTTCACCGCAGCCTTGCGCGGCGGCGCGCTGCGCGCGCGGCGGCAGGCGTTCCGGCGGCCGCCGATTGAACAGGATCCACTTCGAGCGATGACCGAGAAACATCACGCCGGGCTCAGCATGCACCCGGTCGAGACCGAAGACCCGGCGGAACTGCTCAAGCGCCGGCAGGTGATTCGGCGCACCAAGATTCTCGCCGGCGTCATTCTCATCGTGCTCGCGATCGGCGCCGGCCGCACCGTCGTCTCCAGGATGTCCAGCGCCCGGTCGCTCGAGGCGAGCGCTGCGCAGCAGTCGCGCCAGTACGTGAAGACGGTGGCGCCCAAGAAGCTCGACGCCGCGCAGACGCTTTCCCTCCCGGGCACGCTTCAGGGCTACGTGCAATCGCCGATCGCTGCACGGGCGAGCGGCTACCTGAAGCGCTGGTACAAGGACATCGGTAGCCGGGTGGAGAAGGGCGAGCTCCTCGCCGAGATCGAAACGCCGGAGATCGACCAGCAGCTCTCGCAGGCCGTGGCGGCGCGGCAGCAGGCGGCCGCGAGCCTCGATCTCGCGCGGAGCTCGCTCGAGCGCTGGGAGAGCCTGCGCAAGCGCGACGCGGTGTCGCAGCAGGAGCTCGACGAGCGGCGCAGCGCGGCGGCACAGGCGAGCGCGAATCTCGCCGCCGCCGACGCCAACGTCGAGCGGCTGCGCCAGCTCGAGGGATTCAAGCGCGTGGTCGCGCCGTTCGCCGGCGTGATCACCCGGCGCAACGTCGACGTCGGCGACCTGATCGACGCCGGCGGCGGGCAGGGCACGCGTGCGCTGTTCCAGCTCGCGCAGACCGATCCGTTGCGCGCCTACGTGAGCGTGCCGCAATCGTACTCGCAGCTCGTCAAACCCGGGCAGCCGGCCGTGGTCACGCAGGCCGAGCTTCCCGGCCGGAGCTTCCGCGGGGAGGTCGCGCGCACCTCGGCCTCGATCGACACGACCACGCGCACGATGCAGATCGAGGTGACGCTGCCCAACAAGAGCGGCATCCTCCTCCCGGGCGCGTTCGTGCAGGTCTCGCTGCCGCTCGCGGCGAGCAACGCGCTGGTGATTCCGACCAACGCGCTGCTTTTCCGCCGCGAGGGGCTGCGCGTCGCGTCGGTCGATTCGTCGGGGCGCGTGCGCCTGCGCGGCATCCAGGTCGGCCGCAATTTCGGCGAGACGGTGGAAGTGCTCGACGGCGTGGGCACGAATGACCAGCTCGTCCTGAATCCGCCGGACTCGCTTGCCGACGGCGACGAGGTCGCGGTCGTCGGCCCCGACGGCAAGCCTGTGCCGTGATCATGCCCGGCGCGAGCGCGCGGCTCACGGCTGTCGGCATCGGGCTGGTGCTCGCGGCATGCGCGGGACCGGACTATCGCCGGCCGGCGGTCGACATGCCGGTGGCCTGGAAGACCGAGCCGCCGTGGCGCGAAAGCGCGCCGAACGATCTCGCCTCGAAGGGCGAATGGTGGGCGCGGTTCGACGACCCTGCGCTCGCGAGCCTCGAGTGGCAGGCGCTCAAGGACAGCCCGACGCTTGCCGCGGCGAACGGCCGCCTCGCGCAGGCCCGCGCGACGGTGGCCGCGGCCTCCGCGTCGCTCTTCCCGCAGGCCGCGCTCGCGGCGCGCGCGGCCCGCTTCAAGATCTCCGCAGACCGGCCGCTCACCAACTACCAGTCGCCCAACTTCTCGACCGTGCAGAACGACTTCGCCTCCGCGCTCACGGTGAGCTACGAGGTCGATCTCTCCGGACGCATCCAGCGCACCATCGAAGGCGCGCGGGCGTCGGCCGAGCAGTCCGCGGCGGATCTCGAGAACACGCGGCTGCTGCTCACCACCGACCTCGCCTCGGCCTACTTCAACCTTCGCGAGCTCGACATCGAGCTCGACGTGCTCGAGCGCTCGATCGACCTGCAGCGCAAGTCTCTCGACCTCGCGACCGCCCGCCACGACCTCGGCGCCGCGTCGGGGCTCGACGTCGCTCAGCAGCAGGCGCTGCTCGACAGCACGCTCACCCAGGTCGACGTCCTGCGCAAGCAGCGCTCGCAGTTCGAGCACGCGATCGCGACCCTGATCGGCACCGCCGCCCCCGTGTTCTCGGTCGCGGCCGACGTGCGCCCGCTGGTGCCGCCATCGATACCGATCGGGGTGCCGTCGGACGTGCTCGAGCGCCGGCCCGATGTCGCTTCCGCCGAGCGGGCGATGGCCGCGGCCAACGCGCAGATCGGCGTCGCCAACGCCGCATTCTATCCGAGCATCTTCCTCACGCCCGTCGCCTACGGCGTCGAGAGCGTTGCGCTGTCGAGCCTCTTCAGCGCGCCGAGCTTGCTGTGGTCGATTGGCGTATCGGTGGCGCAGCCGCTCTTCGACGGCGGACGCATCCGGGCCAACGTCGATTTCGCGCGCGCAGGCTACGACGTCGCCGTGGCGAACTATCGCCATGTGGTGCTGACCGCCATGCAGGAAGCCGAGGACGGCATCACCGGCCTCGCCTCGCTCGAGCGCGCGTCGGCGCAGGCGCAGGTCGCGATCGACAGCACGCGCCGCGTGCTCGACCTCGCGCTGAGCCGCTACGAAGGCGGCGTGGCAACTTACCTCGACGTGATCACCGCGCAGCAGGGCTTGCTCAACAACGAGCGGCTTGCCGCTCAGCTCCAGGGTCAGCAGCTGTTGACGTCGGTGTTCCTCGTGAAGGCGCTCGGCGGCGACTGGCAAGGGGCGCCGAGGCTCTCCAGCGCCGATCGACCGCGGGGCGCGGATTGACCCGACGCCGCCCCGCGCGGTAGAATTCGAACCCTATCGCGGGGTGGAGCAGTCTGGCAGCTCGTCGGGCTCATAACCCGAAGGTCGAAGGTTCAAATCCTTCCCCCGCAACCACAAAATCAAAGGGCTACGTCTCGAAGCGAGCGTAGCCCTTACTATTTCGTGTAAGCACTTTGTAACCGGTTTGCTGCTATAGATTGTTGCGGATGCTCTCGTAGGTGGCGTGAGCGGGATGTCGCATTGTTCGCCTTCCAAGCGATGTGCGCCATGTAGGTAAGCATGTGCAAACAGGAATCGGTTGGCACATTGGAAAGGCGCACGAGGTCGTAGTCGTTGATGTCGTAGGCCCGTACGGCGAGCACTAGGGTCCGAGGCGGAGCGTCCACTTCCGGAAAGCGAGCGCGAGTTCCGCCGGGAGTTCTGGCGTGATCTGGTCCGCGTGAATCGCGAGGGCGTGGCAGGGCTTGGGCGGCGGCGCGAGCAGGCACTTCAGGAGATCGCGATCCGCCGCGCCCGGGCGCTCTCCGAATACGTGCCCTTAAGCGATCTTGATCCTGCGGTGGTGGCGAGGCTGAAGGCGGACTCGCTCGTCATCTCTCCGGACGGTCAGCCCTCGCTCATCGCCACCGCCCATGATCTGCTCGAGGACTGGGCGATCCTTGAGTGGTTCGAGGAGCAACACCTTGCCGATGCCGACTCATGCTGCGGCACCCAACGGGGTTCTATCTGGCGAATAACGGAGTCGATACGCGCACCATCCGGGCGTATCTCGGCCATCGGAACATCAAGCACACAGTTAGATACACGCGGCTCGCGCCAGATCGGTTCCGTACCCTTTGGCGTGACTGAATCGCGCACCGGACCGCCTGGGAGTCCGTTTCCCTCGGATACCTTTCGGCGCGGGGTGGCGGGTAGGGTGATGCATCGTCGGAGGCCGAAAACCGTTGGGAGGCGACTCACGACCTTTCTCCGTCATACGCCGGACAATGTCCATGACCTCCAAAGCGCCTCGGTTCGTTGGCCGGCAGGCCGGTAGCCACTCGTACAAGCTTTGTCGGTCAGAATGTTCTTGTATTCTTCTCCGCTTCTTTCGGAACGATTTCACAGTAAACTCCTGCGGCGAGCTTCCACGAAAGGCAGCCCTGAATGAGCGACACGGTGCGCGGAGATGGCGCGATCCGCCGCGACGGCCCCTACGGCCGCAGCGTGGAGAATACCTTCGCGGGCGTGCTGAGCTTCATGCGTCGCAAGTACACCCGGGACTTGAGCGGCGTGGAAGTCGCGGTGAGCGGTATTCCGCTCGACCTTGCCACGACGTTCCGTCCCGGGGCGCGTTTCGGACCGGCGGCGATCCGTGCCGCCAGCGTGCAGCTCGCCGAGTTGAAGCCGTTTCCCTGGGGCTTCGATCCGTTCGAGACGCTCGCGGTGATCGACTACGGAGACTGCTGGCTCGACGCGAACCGGCCGGCGACGATCACCGCGACGATCATGGACCACGCCCGGTCGATCCTGGCCAGCGGCGCAATGATGCTAACCTTTGGTGGCGATCACTACATCACCTATCCGCTGCTGAAGGCGCACGTCGAGAAGCTCGGCCGGCCGGTGAGCCTGATCCACTTCGACGCCCATCGCGACATGTGGCCAGACGAAGGGCCCGACAGCGTCAACCACGGTACGATGTTTTACCGCGCGGTAAAGGAAGGACTGATCGATGTCGAGCATTCGGTTCAGGTGGGTATCCGCACCTGGACAGACGACGCACTGGGCGTCGAAGCGTTAGACGCTCCGTGGGTTCATGCTCATGGCCCGCGCGTTGCATTGGAGCGCATCGTTGAGCGCGTCGGGGCGCAACCCGCGTACCTCACCTTCGATATAGACTGCCTGGATCCAGCCTACGCCCCTGGAACCGGAACGCCGGTTCCTGGCGGTCTCACCAGTGCGCAGGCACTTCACATCGTTCGCGGCCTCGAGCCGGTGAATCTAATTGGCACGGACATCGTCGAAGTCGCTCCCCCTTACGACCAGAGCGAAATCACCGCGCTCGCGGCGGCGCACCTCGCGGCAGATCTGCTGTGCGTTCTTAGGAATCGCAAGCTGACCAAGGGCTGATCGATCCTCGGGCCCGAGCCTCGAAGGACCATGTTACTCGTCACCCGACGTCCACGACGTTCAATTAGCCCAAACCACGTTTCGCCTCAGGCCGCCGCCTGCATCGCCTGGTAGCGTTCGATTGCCGCGCGGGCGTTGAACAGCATACGCTCGGGACCGAGTCGTTGATCGAGCCTAGCACGTCGCACGACTTCGAGAGCGCCAGGGTTAAGGCAGACCAGCCATACGACGGCACCGCGCTCGGTCGCACGCTTCTCGCCCTCCATGAGCGCCTGCAATGCCGAGTATTCGATGTCGGGTACGCGGCTCATGTCCAACGCGATCACGCGCGGCTTGTACTTATCGATCAGCGCGTTGATCTGCTCCCCCACATATTGCGTGTTGAGAAAGAAGAGGCACGCCTCCGGCCGCACGATGAGCAGACCCCTCGAACGTCTCGTCATCGGGGTGTTCGGGCGACAGCGGCCGCAGCACGTCGGCTCCCAGCTTGCGACCGACGACGGAGATGCGCGGGTGGTCGGTCTGGCTCGCCAGACCGACCAATCATCGACACGATAATCGCTACCAGGATGCCGTTGAGCGTGCCGAGCGTCAGCACGCCGAGCCCGGCGATGACTGCCCAGCGAAACTCCATCGTGTGTACGTTGCGGATGGCACGGAACTCGGCAGGCTGGATCAGTCCGACCGAGTAGACGATGACCACTGCTGCGAGCGTCGCATTCGGCATCAGTCCCAACAGAGGTGCCAGCAACAGCATCGTTGCCAATGCGACACCGGCACACACCAGCGACGCCTTCTGCGTCTTGCCACCTACGGCGCGGACCACGGCTGTCTGCGACGTGCCGCCTCCCGACGGCATGGTGCCGAACAGTGCGCCTGCAAGAGCCCCGGCTCCGGTCGCGATCAGCTCGCGGTTCGCATCGATCGGAAACTCGCCCGGCCGGGCGAAGGCGCGACCAGAGCGCGCGGTGCTGCCTGCCGGGGCTCGCTGATTACGCCGCAGCGAGAGCAATCGTTGCGCTTGCGGCGCGAGGCGTTGCTGCTACAGCGTCACGGTTGCACTTATTCCAGCGGCCGTCGGCCCCTTAGCTTGACCTGCGTCAACGACGTGCCGCGAGCTGCAAGGCAATGTGACCGTCATTCGCCCATACGGCGAAAAGCGCTTCTTGGGCGGAGCAACCGATCGACCGATCAATTCCCTTGTCATCGCGTGGTTATCTAGGGAGACCCAAGATGCCCCAAATCAAGGATACCGGCGTACCGATCCGTCGGTTCGTCCTGGTGCACTCCACGACCTGGAATGCAGGACCGGCGGGACGTCGACACCGCTTGACCGACGTCCTCGCCGCCGTCACCGCCTTGATCGCGCTGTTCGTCTTCGTGCCGCGCGCGCACGCCGACGAGCTTTCCGACCTCAAGGCCGAGCTCAAGAAGCTCGAGCAGAGGATCCAAGTACTCGAAACCGAAAAGGCCGAAGCCAAAGCGGCGCCCGCGCCGAGCGAGACCAAGCCGCCGGTCGAGGCCGTCCAGCCGCTGCCCGCCTCCGCCGCTGCGCCCTACATTCCACCCGCGACATTGAAGGACAACGAAAGCGCCGCGCAGCGCGTCGACAACGCGCCGATCGATCCGAAGCTAAAGGGCTTCTTCAAGATCCCAGGCACCGACACGATCATGAAGGTCGGCGGCTACGCCAAGGTCGATTTCATCTACGACGCGAAGCCCATCAGCAGCTTCGATTATTTCGTCACCGCCGCCATTCCGACGTCCGGTCCCGACACCCAGCGCGGCTCGCAGTTCACCGTGCAAGCCAAGCAGACGCGGCTCAACCTGGACTTCCGGCGCGACACCGAAGCGGGACCCGCACGGCTCTACTTCGAAGGCGACTGGCTCGGCAACGCGAGCTTCGGGTTCGATCCGGGCAGCTACCAGTTCCGCCTGCGGCACGCCTTCGGCCAGCTCGAGAATCTCGGGGCGGGCTACAGCTTCAGCGCCTTCATGGACAACGACGCGCTTCCGGACACCCTCGACTTCGAAGGTCCGGGCGCCGCACCGTTCCTGCTCCTCGCCCAGGCGCGTTACACCTGGAAGGTCAACGAGCACACTAACTTCACCCTCTCCGCGGAGGCGCCGTCCGCGGAAGTCACCGCTCCGGTCGGCAGCGGCAAGTCTACGTTCCCCGACATCACCGCGCGCGTGCGCTACGAAGCGGACCCCGGTCATGTGCAGCTCGCAGGCCTCTACCGACGCTTGAACTGGCGTAGCGGCCAGGGGCCCAGCGACAGCACCGACGGCTACGGCCTGAATCTCGCCGGCAGCCTCAAGACCTTCGGCGACGACTACATGGTCGCTGGGGGGGTATGGGGCAAGGGCATCGCCCGCTACGTCTCCGACCTCTCCGGCTCGGGACTGGACGCCGTAGTCGATGCGAGCGGCAACCTTCAGGCGCTCGAGGAATACGGCGCGTATGCCGGCTACACGCACTACTGGACGCCGAAGCTCCGCTCGACCGGCGTGATCGGCTGGCTCGGGATGAACAACAAGTCGTTCCAGTCGCCGACGTCGTTCAAGGAAACCCAGTACTACTCCGCGAACCTGATCTGGAACCTCGCGGGATCGCTCAACGTAGGGGCCGAATTGCTCTACGGCAACAACAAGACCTTCGACGGCAACAGCGCCAACGACACGCGGATCCAGATGAGCGTGCAGTACGACTTCGTCCGTTAGGCTCGACCCGCTCTTGGCTTGAACAACCAACCATGATCCCGCGCGACGTCAAAGCGCCGACGATCCCGATCCCCTTCCACAAGCTGCTGAAGGTGGTGGCGCTCGTCGACGGCGCGGATCCGCAAGCCAAGCAGCTGCTCGACCATATCGCGGCGGAGAACTTCGAGGTCGAAGTGAGCGACCGGTTCGAAAGGGACGTCTCCGAGGACGCAGCGGTCGGCGCCTACATCGCGTTGGTCGACGGCGATCGTCTCGACAAGGCGCGGAAGCTCGCGCTCTCGGTTCGTGCCATCGGTTTCCGCACCCCGCTCTGGGGGCTCGCGGACTCGCACCGCATCTCCGATATTGCCGTGGTTGGCGGCTTGGGCGAGGTCGACGGCTACATCTACCTTGGTCAGCAGACCCCTGCGTTCTACGCCAAGCAGGTCATTGCCAGCCTCGTCAAATATGGCAGGGAGCTGCTGCCCCCCTTCTTCGGCGGGCTCATGGCCTACGACGGCGAGGCCAACGTCGCCTTCGCCTGCCCGGGACACCAGGGCGGTCAGTTCTACCGGAAGTCCCCTACGGGTCAGCTCTTCTTCAAGCATTTCGGGGAGAGCGTCTTCCGCAACGACCTCTGCAACGCCGACGTGGACCTGGGCGACCTGCTCATCCACGAAGGACCCGCCGCGGAGGCGCAGCGCTACGCCGCCAAGGTGTTCGGCGCCGACAAGACCTACTTCGTCCTGAACGGGACGAGCACCGCCAACAAGGTCGTTACGAACGCTGTGCTCCGGCGCGGAGATCTGGTTCTCTTCGACCGGAACAACCACAAGTCGCTGCATCAAGGCGCGCTGGTCCAAGCCGGCGCGATACCGATCTTCCTGCCGACCTCACGCAACCCCTTCGGCATGATCGGTGCCGTCGATTGGGAGGCGTGGGACGAAAACTACTTGCGCGAGCAGATTCGCGCGAACCCGCTGGTGAAGGACCCGCAGCGCCACCGTTGGAGCGGCCCTTCCGGCTCGCCTGCATCCAGCTCGCCACCTATGACGGCACGATCTACAACGTGCGCAAGATCCTTGAGAGGATCGGCCACCTTTGCGAGTACGTTCTCTGGGACGAGGCCTGGATCGGCTACAACGCCTTCCATCCACTCTTCGAGGACCACAGTCCCATGCGGCTTGCGAACCTGAAGGCTGAAATGCCGGGCCTGTTCTCGACCCAGTCGGTCCACAAGCAGGGCGCCGGCTTCTCGCAGGCCTCGCAGATCCATAAGCGCGACGAGCACATCCGCGGCCAGAAGCGCTATATCGAGCATAAGCGCTTCAACGAGTCGTTCCTGATCCACGCGTCGACCTCCCCGTTCTATCCCCTGTTCGCCTCGCTCGACGTGAACGCGAAGGTGCACGAGGGCAAGGCGGGCGAGATGCTGTGGGACCGGTGCATCGAGCTCGGCATCGAGACCCGCAAGAAGCTTCGCCAGTTCGTTCACTACTACGGGCGGACCGGCCGTAGCGCCGAGGAGAAGTGGTTCTTCGATCCCTTCGTGCCCGACGTCGTGACCCTCCGCGCGTCGAAGTTCAGCGACGACGTGACGGCGGTCGCCTGGGAGAGCGTTCCGACGGAGGTGATCAAGCGCGAGCAGCAATGCTGGAACTTCCATCCCGGCAGCAATTGGCACGGCTACGCGGGCTACGCCGACGGCTACGCGATGGTGGATCCGAACAAGCTCACGCTTCTCACCCCCGGCATCGATCGCAAGAGCGGCCAATACTTAAGCTTCGGCGTCCCCGCCACGGTCGTGGCCAACTACCTGCGCGAGCAGCACGTCGTGCCGGAGAAGTGCGACTTGAACAGCGTGCTGTTCCTGATGACCCCCACGGAGGACGAAAGCAAGCTCAACACGCTCATCGCCAAGCTCGTCAATTTCAAGAATCTTTGGGATCGCGATGCCTCGCTTCCCGAGGTGCTGCCGACCGTGTGCGCCGCGCACCCCGAGCGCTACGCCTGCTCACCCTGCGACGGGTATGCAGGGAAATGCACGACTTCTACCGCGAGGCGAACGTGAAGGAGCTGCAGCGGCTGTGCTTCCGGGCGTCGAGCTTCCCCAAGATCGCCATGTCGCCCAAGGATGCGTACGAAGCGCTGGTCGCGAACGACGTGGAATACGTCCCGCTCGAAAAGGTCGAGGGTCGGATCTCCGCGACCCTCGCGCTGATCTACCCGCCGGGTATCGGCGTGGTCGTGCCCGGCGAACGCTGGGACGAGAACGCGACTCCGATGCTCAGATACTTCCTGGCGTTCCAGGAGTCGTTCAACCGCTTCCCTGGGTTCAACTACGAGGTCCAGGGCGTGTTCCAGGAGCGAGTGGACGGCCGAATCAAGTTCTACACCTACGTGGTCCGCGACTGACCGTCTCGACGACGAATGGAAGGAGGTAACACCATGCAAGCGCCGAAGAAGATGAGTCTGATGCAGCTGACTTTCATCGTCGCGGTGAACATGATGGGCTCGGGAATCATCATGCTGCCGACGAACATGGCCAAGGTCGGAGCCATCTCCCTGCTGTCGTGGATCGTGACGGCGCTGGGCTCGATGGCGATCGCCTACGGGTTCGCGCAGGCGGGGCTTTTCAACCAGCGCGAGGGCGGCATGTCCGCGTACGCCGAGGACGCGTACGGCAAATCCGGCTACTTCAACGTCTTCTATCTCTACTTCCTATCGCTCGCGATCGGCAACGTGGCGATCGCGATCTCCGCGGTGGGGTACCTGGCCACGTTCTTCCCTTCGTTGTCGGCGACGCCGATCGCGACCTGCGTGAGCGTGATCGCATTGCTCTGGATCACGACGGTGGCCAACTTCGGCGGCCCCTCCATCACCGGCCGTATCGGCTCGGTCACGGTCTGGGGCGTGATCCTTCCGGTCGGGATGCTCTCGGTCATCGGCTGGTTCTGGTTCAAGCCCGACACGTTCGCGGCGGCCTGGAATCCGCAAGGGATGAGCCTCGCTCAAGGCATGGGGTCGAGCATCGCGCTGACACTCTGGGCGTTCCTGGGCATGGAATCCGCAGCGCAGAACTCGGCGGCGGTGGAAAACCCCAAGCGCAACGTCCCGCTCGCATGCATGTTCGGCACGCTGGGCGCCGCGGTCATCTATATCCTTTCGACCACCGTGATCCAGGGCATCGTGCCCAACGCGGACCTCGCGAAGTCGACCGGACCGTTCGGCCTCGCGTACGAGCAGATGTTCAACCCGACCATCGGATCGATCATCATGGGCCTGGCGGTGATCGCATGCCTCGGCTCGCTGCTCGGCTGGCAGTTCACGATTGCCCAGACGGCTAAGTCGGCTGCGGATGAGCGCATGTTCCCCGCGCTGTTCTCCAAAGTGAACAGGATGGGCGCGCCGATTACGGGAATGATCGTCATGGGCGTTGTGCAGTCGCTGCTGGCGCTCTCCACGATCTCGCCGACCTTGAGCGAGCAGTTCAGCGCGCTCGTCAATCTCGCGGTCGTCACCAACGTCGTTCCGTACATCGTCGCGCTCTCGGCCCTGTCGGTCATGATGCGGACAGCCCGCGTGAGCGAGGGAGTCTTCAAGCGCAACATGATCATCATCGTGGTCGCCATGCTCTACAGCGTCTATGCGGTCTATGCGTCCGGGAAGGATGCGGTGCTTGGCGGGATGCTGGCGCTCACCATCGGTTACGTGATCTGGGGTTTCATCGCGCCCCGCTTCGCGGCTAAGGAGATGCCCGCGGCATCCGTGAGGCCGATGTCTGCGGCGGCCGGCGCGCGGGCAGCCTGAGCACGATCATCGGGAACGCATTCCAGATAGGAGACAAACATGAAGCGCGCACAATCGGCAAGCCCTTGCGAAGATCGCGTTCGCATCGCGACTGTCGCGATCGCATTCCTCACCGCGGCATTTCTGCCGCTCGCGCACGCCGCGGGCACGCTGGATCGCGTGCGGGACGCGGGCAAGGTCAACCTCGGTTACCGCGCCGACGCCCGGCCGTTCTCGTTCAAGGACGAGTCCGGCAACGCCGTGGGTTATTCCGTCGCACTTTGCCAAAAGATCGTCGAGCAAGTGAAGACCGACCTCAAGCTCCCGACGCTGAACGTCGTGTGGGTACCGGTCACCCTCGAGGGCCGCTTCCAGGACGTGCAGCAAGGCCGGGTCGACCTGCTTTGCGGAGCGGACGCGGAAACGCTGGCGCGAAGGAAGGAGGTGTCGTTTTCCATTCCTGTCTTCCCGGGTGGCATCGGTGCGATGCTCCGCGCCGATTCGTCCTTCAGGCTGCGCGACGTCTTGTTGAAAGGCAGGCAAGCCGGCCCCTTCTGGCGGGCGTCGCCGGCGGAGATTCTGCAGAAACAGGTCTTCGCGGCCGTCCCCGGCACGACCGCGGAGCGCTGGCTCGGCAGCCGGCTCAACGATCTCCAGATCGATTCGAAGGTCGTTTCCGTCCCTAGCTACGACGCTGGTGTGAAGAGCGTGCTCGACCGCACCGCCAATGTCTTCTTTGGTGACCGCGCCATCCTCCTCGACCTCGCGAAGCGCAGCCCTGCGGCGGGAGATCTGATCGTGCTCGACCGCCGCTTCACCATGGAGCAGATCGCGCTCGCACTGCCGCGCGGAGACGACGATTTCCGCCTGGTCGTGGACGCGACGCTCAGCCGCTTCTTCGGGACGGCGGAGTTCCGGGCGCTCTACACGAAGTGGTTCGGAGAGCCTAACGCGGACGCCTTGGCGTTCTTCCGCTCGAGCGGGCTGCCGGATTGAGCGTCGGCGCTGGCACCCCGCTTAGCCGAGCGCAGACGTACCCAGCGACGGTTCGAGGATTGTCCGACGTAGCGCTCGGCAGCGTCTCGCTGCCGGGCGCACCATGGTCGCCATATCGAAAAGGACCGACACGATGTATCTCAGCCTGAAGTTCCCCATCCTCATCGCCCATTCCGAAGTAGGCGCCAAGACTGTAGCCGGCACTCGCCTGAGCCAGCTCCAGCAGGAGCTCGAAAAGAACGGCTGGAAGTCGATCGCCGTCGACAATCCGTCCGACGCGCGCATCATCGCCGGAGGATATCGGGGCCTGTCCGCGATCCTGTTCGGCGGCAAGGGCCGTGGCCAGGATCCGGAAGAGCTCAAGCGCAACGTCGGCCTGCTCAAGGCGGTGCACGAGCGTGCGCCGGGCCTGCCGATCATCGCGCTCGGCGAGCAAGGCGCGATGATCGAGGCGGCTTCGCCCGCCGTAGTCGACGCGCTGCGCGACATCCACAGCGTACTCTACCTCTACGAGGACACGATTCCGTTCCTCGCGCGCCAGGTGATGCGCGCCGCGTCCGATTACCTCGACGACTTGCTGCCTCCGTTCTTCAAGGCGCTGGTCAGCCATGCCGAGCGCTCCGCGTATTCCTGGCACACGCCCGGCCACGCGGGCGGCATCGGCTTCACCAAGTCCGCCGTCGGGCTCGCGCTGCACGAATTCTTCGGCGAGAACACTGTTCGCTCCGACCTGTCGGTCTCCGTTCCCGAGCTCGGCTCGCTCCTCGACCACACCGGACCGGTCAAGGAGGCGGAGCATTACGCGGCGCGCGTCTTCGGCGCCGATCACACTTATTTCGTGACCAACGGTACCTCGACCGCGAACAAGATCGTCTGGCATTCGATGGCCGGGCGCGACGACCTGGTGATCGTCGACCGCAACTGCCACAAATCACTGCTGCATTCGCTGATCATGACCGGGGCGACGCCGATCTACTTCTTGCCCTCGCGCAACGACTACGGCATCATCGGTCCGATCGGCCTCGACCAGTTCTCCGCCGAGGCGATCAAGAAAAAGGTCGCCGCGAGCCCGATCGCGCGGGGAGCCAAGGGCAGAGTGCGCATCGCGGTGGTCACCAACTCCACCTACGACGGCCTGTGCTACAACGCCGAGCTCATCAAGAAGACGGTGGGAAACGCGGTCGATGCTTTGCACTTCGACGAGGCTTGGTACGCCTACGCGGCGTTTCACGAGTTCTACGCGGGCCGCCACGGCATGGGCGTTCCGCGCGGCTTCCCGCGCTCGAAACACCCCCTCGTGTTTGCGACGCAGTCCACGCACAAGCTGCTCGCCGCGTTTTCGCAAGCCTCGATGATCCACATCCAGGAGTCGGAAGAACAGAAGATCGACACGACGCGCTTCAACGACGCCTTCATGATGCACGGCTCGACGTCTCCGCACTACGGGATCATCGCTTCGCTCGACGTGAGCTCGGCGATGATGGACGGCGCGAGCGGCCGCTCGATCGTGGCCGAGACGCACGACGAAGCGATGCGCTTCCGGCGGGCGCTCGCCTCGATCGGCAAGGGCTACAAGCCGAGCGACTGGTGGTTCAAGGTCTGGCAGCCGGACAACCTGAAGCTCGATGACGCTCCGAAAACCGCGGACTGGGTGCTCGGTCCGAAAGCTTCGTGGCACGGCTTCCCGAATTTGGCGGAAGACTACATCCTGCTCGACCCGATCAAGGTCACGTTGCTTACGCCGGGATTGGAGAAAGGGGCGAAGCTAGGCAAGACCGGCATACCGGCTGCCGTGGTCACCAAGTACCTCTGGCAGCGCGGGCTGGTGGTCGAGAAGACCGGGCTCTACAGCTTCCTCATCCTGTTCTCGCTCGGCATCACGCGGGGCAAGTGGAGCACGATGGTGGACGCGCTGGTCGATTTCAAGGCCGACTACGACGCGAACCTGCCGCTCGCCAAGGCGCTCCCCGGCGTGGCCGCGTCGGGCGGCCAGACCTACGCCGGTTGGGGCTTGCGCGATCTTTGTCAGGCCGTCCATGAGAGCTATCGAGAGAACGACACGGCGCACGCGATGAACGCAATGTACACCGAGCTGCCCGAGCCGGCGATGAAGCCGGCGGATGCCTACGACCATCTCGTACACGGGCGGGTGGAGCCGGTCGCGATCGAGAACCTGCGCAACCGGGTCGCCGCGGTCATGCTGGTCCCCTACCCGCCGGGGATTCCACTCATCATGCCCGGCGAGCGCTTCAAGACAGCATCGATCGTCGATTATCTCAAGTACGCGCGCGACACCGACGAGCACTTCCCCGGATTCGAGAGCGACATCCACGGATTGCGCTTCGAATACCAGAAGGGCAAGAAGATCTGGATGGTCGACTGCGTGAACGGATAGGAAACTCCCATGATCGGACGAACCAACGTCGCGCTGAAGCGGCGCGCATTAGTCATTGACGAAGACCTCCTTCGCGCAGGAACAGCCGGGGGCCGGGCGACAAGCGGCATTGTGGATGAACTCCGCGCCCGCGGCATCGAGGTGGTCGAATCGGCGTCGCCCGAGGACGGCATCGCGGTGATCCACGCGGACGCGGCGATCCACTGCGTGTTCGTCGACTGGAACCTGGGCAAGGTGGCGCCCGACGGATCGCGTCCGGCCAGCGACGTGCTGCGCGCCCTGCGCAAGCGCAATGAGCACGTTCCGGTCTTCCTCATGGCGGATCGCGTGGCCAAGCGATCGTTGACCATCGAGGTGATGCAGCTCGCCGACGAGTTCGTCTGGAAGCTCGAAGACACGGCGGATTTCATCGCCGGCCGCGCCGTCGCGGCGATCGACCGCTACGGCCAGGAGGCCATGGCGCCGTTCCTGCGGGCCATCCTCGCCTACGATCGAGACAAGGAATACTCCTGGGCGGCGCCCGGACATCAGGGCGGCATAGCGTTCACGAAGTCGACGGTCGGCCGAGTGTTCTTCGATTTCTACGGCGAGAACCTGTTTCGCACCGACACCGGCATCGAGCGCGCAGCGCTGGGATCGCTCCTCGGCCACAGCGGGCCGATCGGCGAGAGCGAGCGCAACACCGCACGGGTATTCGGCGCGCATCGCTCGTACTCGGTGCTGAACGGCACGTCGGCGTCGAACCGGATCATCTTCAACGCGGTCGTGGGCGACCGCGAAATCGCGCTCTGCGATCGCAACTGCCACAAGTCGATCGAGCAGGGTCTGATCCAGAGCGGCGGCATTCCCGTGTTCTACGTTCCTTCCCGCAACCGCTACGGGATCATCGGTCCGATTAGCCCCAAGCAGTTCACTGCCGCGTCGATCGAGCAGCGCATCGCCGCCAACCCGCTGGTCAAGAAGGCGGCAGGCAAGAAACCTGTCTACAGCGTGATCACCAACTCGACCTACGACGGCATGTGCTACCACGCCAAGCGGGTCTACGAGTTGGTGGGGAGGACCGTCGACCACGTGCACTTCGACGAGGCGTGGTACGCCTACGCGCGCTTCAACCCGATGTATCGCGATCGGTACGCGATGTTCGGCGATCCCAAGGACCATCCCGCGGACGGGCCGAACGTTTATGCGACCCACTCGACACACAAGCTGCTTGCGGCCCTCTCGCAGGCATCCTTCCTACACGTACGCGACGGGCGAAACGCCATCGATCATTACCGCTTCAACGAGTCGTATTGCGCGCAGGCAAGCACGTCGCCGCTGTACAGCATCATCGCTTCGAACGACGTCGCGACCGCGATGATGGACGGTCGCGGCGGTCATAGCCTCACGCAGGACGTGATCGAGGAAGCGGTCGACTTCCGCCTCGCGCTCGCGCGCTGCCGGCGCGAATTCGCCGCAAAGAAAGACTGGTTCTTCGCGCCTTGGAACGCCGAGGAGGTCACGGACCCGAAGACCAAGAAGCGCGTGCCGTTCGACGAAGCGCCGCGCGAGCTTCTCGCCACCGAGCCGGCGTGCTGGGTGCTGCGCCCCGGCGACAAGTGGCATGGCTTCGAGAAGCTCGACGAGGGCTGGTGCCTCCTCGACCCGATCAAGCCCGGCGTAGTCTGCCCGGGCATGCAGGACGACGGCAAGCTCGCCGCCCACGGGGTTCCGGCCGCCATCGTCTCGGCCTACCTCGGTAGGCACGGCATCATCCCGTCGCGCACGACCGATCACATGGTGCTGTTCCTGTTCTCGATGGGTGTGACCAAGGGCAAGTGGGGCACGCTCATCAACACGCTGCTGGACTTCAAGCGCGACTACGACGCCAACGTGCCGCTCGCGACTGCGCTGCCCATGGTCGTGGCCGCGGCGCCGGACCGTTACAAGAACATGGGTCTCCACGATCTCGGCGACGAGATCTGGCAGCACATGCGCGACAGCCGTCAGGGTCACTGGCAGGCGCAGGCATACAGCAAGCTGCCGACGCCGAAGATGCCTCCGCGCGAGGCGTTCCGCATGCTCATGCGCGGCGAGGCCGAGGCGCTACCGCTGGAAAAGATGCCGAACCGCGTCGTCGGCGTCGGCGTCATCCCCTACCCGCCCGGCATCCCGGTGGTGATGCCGGGAGAGAGCATCGGCGGCGCCGACGAGCCGTGGATCAAGTTCATCCGTTCGCTCGAGGAGTGGGGCGAGCGCTTCCCGGGCTTCGAAGGCGAGCTCGAAGGCGCCGAGCTCCGCGATGGCAGGTACCATATCTACTGCTTGAAGTGAAGCGGCGGGGCTTGCTCTGGGTCAAAGCCGGCGGTCGAGGGGCCGTGAGAACCCGCACGTATCGCAACTCGCCTTAGAGGCAATCATGAACTACGGAAAGTTGATCGTCGCCGCTGTCCAATCCACTCAAGGGCCTGCAGCAATGCAGGCCCTTGGCATTTTCAGGCTTGTGCCGTATTTGTGCCGTGAATGACGACTCCTCGGCATGCAACGCACAGAGGCGTTCCGCATAAGCTGCCAGGTGTTTCGGGGATGAATGCGCGTACGGCTGCACCATCTCCGCACACTCGGCACGGATTCGCTACGCGCCAGTTCCGCGGTTCCGACGCACCGAAATCAGGTTCAACGACTGAAGCATCCCAGGGCGTACAATGGGTTCTCCCGGTACGTTGCCGCGCACGCAGGACCGACGCGCCGCGGCGAGGATGGGAGTGCTGCGGGAGAAAGCAGTGGCCATCATCAGGGGCCGCGAATGCGGCAGAACCGTGAGCAGGCTGGCGGCTGTCCGGGCGGCTTGGGGTTTGCCGCCAGCTTCGGGTATCGACGTCATAGGGTCCTCCCGTTTGCTGACACGTCGTGACTTATTGCTGGGTAGCTTCTGGAGTGGGCTGAAGATGACGGCGCTCGACCCGGTGAGCGGCAAACCGAAGGACGTCAAGGCGTTGACTAACTTGGCGCAGCGCGCCGTCGGCAAGCCCGGCGCCGTCGAGGCCGCTTTCCTGATCCGGCGCGGCGGGGGTATTACCTGTTCGCCTCCTACGACTATTGTGCTGTTTCAAAAGTGCGACCATGTTGCCCTGACGAGATTTGGTTTCGAAGTCGGCAAGCGCTGTAACTGAATTGATTGATGTGCTACGAGTCTTTCCGCGCACGCGTTGACTCCAGTGGCGCTGACCTCCGACAGGACTGAGATGCAGCGACGGCCATGATTACCCCGACCCGCGAGATCACCCTTCGATTCCTGGCTGCACCGTTCGACGTGGCCCGCATCAACGGGAAGGTTCACCACGGCAAGATCCTCGAATGGATCGACAAGGCCGGCTACGCTTGCGCCGTCGGCTGGTGCCGGTGCTACTGCGTGACCGCCTATGTTGGCAACATCCGCTTCTCTCGCTCCATAGAGCCGGGACATATCGTAGAGGCCACCGCCAAGGTCATCTACACCGGGCGAACCAGCATGCATGTGCTGTGCCACGTCCAAGCCGCGGATCCCCGCGACGGGTCCCTCTTCGAAGCGTGCAGTTGCCTTCTGGTGTTTGTCGCCATCGACGAGCACGGCAAGCCTCGCCCCGTCCCGGCGTGGATGCCAAGCGAAGCCGTCGACCAGGCTCAGGCGGATGAGGCCAGACGCGCGATGGGACTGCGATCGGAAGTCGAATCCATGATGAGTGCGCAGACCTATGACGACGCCTCGCCACGCGCCCGCTCGGTCACGCGTTTCCTTGCCGCACCTACCGATGTCAATTGGGGCGGCAAGGTGCACGGCGGCAACGTCATGCACTGGATCGACGAAGCCGCGACACTGTGCGGCACCAAGTGGACCGCCGCCGAGTGTATTTCGATCTACGCCGGCGGGGTCCGCTTCTACCGACCCATGCAGATCGGACACTTGGTTGAGCTTGACGCACGTCTGCTGCATACCAGCGAGCACACGATGCACATATCGATTCACGTCAGATCCGGCGATCCAAGAACCTCCGAAATACAGCTGACCACGCACTGCCTCACGGTCGTCACTCCCCTCGACGACGATGGCCACCCTGCGCCGGTTCGTCCCTGGCAGCCTGAAACCGCCGAGGATCACCGCCTCGACAAGCATGCCGTCGAGCTCGCCAAAATCCGGGCCCGCCTCGACGGATCACCGCTTTTCGGGCGCGCCAACGAAGCACCCCTCTGAGGCTGGGAGCTTCAGACTGCACAGCAGCCAACCATCCGCTATCGGCCAAAAGAGGACAGGGCGGCGCGCGTCGATTTGTATCAGCAGATCCGTTCGCGTCAAGCGACGTCGGAGCGGATCGCCGAGCAGGATAGGGTGTACAAATGCCATCGACCGTCACCGACAGCTTCGAAGCCGCTTGACGGCGCATCGGCAAGGACGTTGTCGACTCTATTCTGCAGGATGTCTCGGGCGTATCCGCAAATGACCAGCACCCAATCGCCTGGCTTGTCCGGCGTTCCGCGGATTCTCTGCTCGGTCGTCGTTTCGATTCCGGGAGTTTCATGCCGAAGGAGATGGGCTCCGACGATTCCAGGCTCCGCGCTCAAGCCTTCCAATTGACGCGAAAGTGATGCCACAAGCGCTTCGGCGGTTCCTTCAATCGAGAATCGAAGGGTGCTGACGTAGCGCGTGATCACGCCGCCACAAGAAGCCACGACATGGCTCTGTGCCCGTACCATCTCGCGATGATGCGGCATCATAGCCGCCGACCAACGTGTGGGCGCATTCAGTCGTGCTACATAGGCGGGAGACGATAGCACCGAGAAATCTTCGAGTTCATACAAGACGAAGACGCCCTGCCCATTGCCAGCGTCCGTCCACCGCGAGCCGCGGAGAAAGCCCGGAATTGCCAAGCGTTCGGGGAAGTGTTCGTGCGTATGCCAGTCCTCGAACTCAGATCTCAACTCTGACGCCATGTTCCACCACATGGCGAGCGCAGCTTTTCCGAGCAATGGCATGGTGATGATTTTGGTAGTCGCTGACCGTGCGCCCAAACCTGGCCGGCGGGCCAATGTCTCCCGTGGCCCTTACGCGCCGACGTCAACGGCAGCGGCGAGGCGCGCGCTCTTTGCAATCGCGTCGAGCGTCATCGCGATGTCGACCGACTCCTCGGGCGTCGTGCCGGTCCAGGCCGACCATCCGAAACGCACCAGGTCGTGGAATGACTCCGCCTCGGCGAGGAAGCCACTCGCCGTTGCCGTCTCGACGATCTCACGGGAAGCATCCCAACCCGTGCCGCGCTTCAGCTCGAGTTGCGCCGGGAACGCTGCGGAAGTGTCGTTCAGATAGGTCGTGAAGATCGAGCCCGCGTCACCTGCAATGAAGGCGTGGCGATGACGTGCGGTTGCGAAGCTGCAGGAGATCTGTGCCATCAGATCATCGGGGAACTCGAGGGTTGCCATAGTCGTTGAGTCGACGCCAGACGGCGCTCGAATCGAGGCTGCAAGCACGCGTTTCGGACGCGCGCCGGCGAGCATCCTGGTCAGGCTGACCGGATACGATCCCGCGTCCATCAGCGCACCGCCTGCAAGGTCGGGCGCCATCCGGATGTTCGCGGCGTCGGAGAGGGGAAATCCAAACGCCGCCTGGATGAGCCGAAGTCGACCGATCGCGCCGGCCGAGAGAAGTTCGCGGAGCCTCAGGGTCTGCGGCTGGGCGCGGTATGGGTACGCCTCGACCAGATAGACCCCATTGCGCTGCGCGGCGCTGAACATGGTGCGCGCTTCGTCGGCTGAAGCGGCGAGCGGTTTCTCGCACAGGACATGCTTCCCCGACTCCGCTGCGCGAACCGACCAATGTGCATGCAGGCTGTTGGGGAGCGGAACGTAAACCGCGTCGATCTCGGGATCGGTGAGAAGCGCGTCGTAGCTGGGATGAAAGCGTGCGACCCCGGTGTCGCGAGCGAACGCCGTACCGCGTGCCTCGTCACGGCTCGCGACCGCGCGCACGACGACCTTCGCCGAAGGCTTGACTGCATCGATGAAAAGCTTCGCGATGCGAGCAGCGCCGAGGACGCCGATGCGCAGGCGGCCGGACGAGTCCGTCATGCGCCGCTCCGACGACGCATCGGTCAACGCCAGTCCGGCTTGGCGTCCAGAACGCAAGCCATCTGGGAGACGCAGTCCTGGATATGCGTGGCCAAGGTCGCTTGCGCTCTCGGCGCATCGCGGGCAAGGGCGCATTCGAGCAGGACGCGATGCTCGTCGGCGGCGGCCTGGCCGCGAAACACGGCGGCGATCATCTGGTAGCGCAGAAATTTGTCGCAGATCGACGCGTAGGTGTCGAGCAAGAGGCGCGACCCGCACGCGCCGATCAATGCGCGATGAAAGGCCCAATCGTACTTCCGCCAGGTTTCGGGCGGATAGGGCGCTCCCGCCGCCATCTTCGCCTCCGCGCTCGCGAGCATGTGGTGGGCCGCGACCACGCCTGCCTCCCACTCGAGGTCGCCGCGCGCGAAGGATTCCTCGATAGCGTGGCCCTCGAGCAGGCGCCGCATCGCGGCGATCTCCCGCAGATTCGTCGAGGAGACGACGGGCACGTGGAAGCCGCGCGATCCTTCGGCGACGAGCAGTCCTTCGGACGCAAGCCGGCTGAACAGCTCGCGGAGCGTGCTCACGCTCGTGCCATAGGCGCTTCGCATTCTGTCGAGCGGAAGCTTGCCGCCGGGGGGGAGTCGGCCGAGCACGATATCGGAGCGGACGCGACGGTAGGTGGATTCGCCAACCGTGGTGTCGGCAGCGAAGGACGCAAGGGTCGGGCTGCCCGAGCCTCCGGTCCCGCGAGGTTTCGCCTTCGCACGGAGCTCACCGCGCAGGCGGGACCCCCCGCCTCGGGAACGATTGCTCATCGGTGCCCCCTGCGCCATTGTGTTTCCGACAAAAGTCAGACTATCATAGGTATTGCGGTCTATACAATAAACAATAAAGAAACATATATTATGTCTCCATCGGCTGAACACTGGAAAAAGGAGGAATTCATGAGGCCAAAGGTCACGCGTCGCCAGATGCTCGCGCTGGGCGCATCGGTATTCGCCTGCGGCGCGCTCCCGCGCGCGTTCGGGCAAGCGAAGGTCAAGCTCCGGTTCAGCGCCGCATTCACGGAACAGGATCTCCGTGCCGAGGCGTACAAGAATTTCGGCGCCGCCATCAAGGATGGTTACGACTTCGAGCCGTACTGGGGCAACACACTGTTCAAGCAGGGCACGGAGCTCGTCGCGTTGCAGCGCGGGAACCTGGAGATGTGCAACCTCGCACCGGCGGACATCTCGAAGCAGATTCCGGCGTGGTCGCTGATGACCTCGGCCTACCTGTTTCGCGACGTCGATCACCTGAAGAAAACCTTCAAGAGCGACGTGGGCAAGGAGTTCTCCAAGATGGCGCGCGACCAGCTCGGAATACAGGTGATCACGCCGGTTTACTTCGGATCGCGCAATGTCAACCTGAAGCCCGACAAGCCGATTCGCACGCCGGCGGATCTCGCCGGGATCAAGCTCCGGATGCCTCCCGGGGAGTACTGGCAGTTCCTGGGCGAGTCGATCGGAGCCAATCCGACGCCGGTGGCCTACGCCGAGGTGTACACCGCCCTGCAATCAGGCGCGATCGACGGGCAGGACAACCCGCTCGTGGCGAGCAAGCTGATGAAATTCGACGAGGTGACGAGCCAGTTCGTGATGACTTCGCACGTTCTCGGCTACGACGTGATGGTCGTCACGACCAAAATCTGGGACGCGATGCCGCCGGAGCAGCAAGCCCGCTTCCAGGCGGCGGCAGAGAAAGCGGTCGACGACTACACGGCCAAGTTCGTGGCCCAGGAGAGGGATGTCGTCGAATACTTCAAGAAGGAGGGGAAGAAGGTCTACACGCCGGACATCGCCGCCTTTCGGGCCTTTGCGCAGAAGAAGTACGTCGACAAGTACGGCAGCGACTGGCCGAAGGGCGCCCTCGAGAAGATCAACGCGCTGTAACCGCCGCACTCGAACGTCGCGGCGGCTCTGAATGGCGAATCGAGCATCGCCCGTAGCGGTGTTCGCGGCGGCTGTCCTGCGCGCCGTTTCGGCCAGCGACGGGAAACGGGAAATCCGGTGAAACGCATAGGCCTCACGACTGCGTCGCGCTGGTTTAGGCGCCGCGCGAACGACCTTGCCGTCCTGCTGATGGGGTTGATGTTCGCTTCGTTCCTGCTGCAGATCGCGTTTCGCTACGTGCTCAACCGGCCGCTGGGCTGGACCGAGGAAGTGACCGTCCTCTGCTGGGTCTGGGTGGTGCTCTGGTGCGCCGCGTTCGTGCTTTCCGACCGGGAAGAGGTCCGCTTCGACATCATCTACACCATGGTGCCGCCGCGCATCCGTCACGTGTTCACGGCGGTGTCGAGCATCGCGTTCGTGATCTTGCTGCTGCTGTCGCTGCCGGCGTCCTGGAGCTACGTGACGTTCATGAAGCGTGAGCACACGGCGTACCTTCACATGCGTCTCGACGTGATGTACTCCGTGTACGTGATCTTCGTGGTTGCCTCCGTCATCAAGCATGTCCGGATCGCCTGGCGCGCGCTCTTCCCGCCACCGGCTGATGTCGAAATCACGACCCGCTGAGCATCGTGCCAGGCAATTTCACCCTGTGCGTGATCGTGCTGGTCGCGCTGGCCGTCCTTGGTCTGCCCATCGGCGCATCGATGATCGCGGCGTCGGTCTTCTATTTGCTGATCGCGGGGCTCGATCTCGGTACGGCCGCGGAGCAGATCCTGAACGGCCTCTTCAACAGCTATGTCCTGCTGGCGGTCCCGCTGTTCATCATCGCGGCCGACCTGATGAACACGGGGAGCCTGACAAACCGGCTGCTCAAGTTCTGTCTCATGCTGGTGGGGCGATTCCGCGGGGGCCTGGGGCACGTCAACGTGGTGGCCAACATCATCTTTGCCGGCATGTCCGGCTCGGCGATCGCGGACGCCGTGGGCATCGGCAGAGTCATCATCGGCATGATGACCCAGGGCGGGAGGTATCCGGTGGGCTACGCCGGCGCGATCACGGCATCGGCCGCCATCATCGGTCCCATCATTCCGCCGTCGATTCCGATGGTGATCTATGCGCTGGTCTCGGACACGTCGATCGGCTACCTGTTCCTCGGCGGCGTCGTGCCGGGGCTGTTGCTCGGCATCGCGTTCATGATCGCGAACACGGTGATTGCGAGGCGCAGGAACTATCCGGTCGAGCCGCCCGTGCCGCGGCGCGAGATTCCGAAGGTCACGCTCGACGCGTTGCCCGCGCTGATGCTTCCCGTGGTGCTCCTGTTCGGCATCTATGGCGGCGTCATGACCCCGACGGAAGGCGCCGCGGCGGCGGCCGCCTACGCGCTGCTCGCCTCATCGCTCATCTATCGCGCGATGACGTGGAAACAGCTGTACAACGTGCTGCTGTCGAGCGCGAAGGCGGCGACGTCGGTCGGCACGCTGATCGCGGGCGCGCTGGTCTTCAACTACGTGGTGACCATCGAGAACATACCGCTGTCGATCCAGGGTTTCATCGCCGGATTCAACCTGACGCCGATCGGGTACCTGTTGCTGATAAACGCCGTCCTGCTTGTGCTCGGCTGTCTCCTCGAAGGCTCGACCATCCTGCTCGTCATCGTGCCGATCATGATCCCCGCTGCCAAGGCGCTCCACATCGATATGGTGCACTTTGGTGTCGTGGTCGTCGTGAACGTCATGATCGGGCTCCTGACACCGCCCTTCGGGCTGCTGCTGTTCGTCATCGCGAACATGACCCGGCAGCCGCTGATGGTCATCGTGCGGGAGGCGTTGCCGTTCATCGTGATGGCGATCGTAGTGTTGGTGATGATCACGCTCATGCCCGAAGCGGTCCTTTGGCTGCCGCACGTGATGGGCTACAAAGGATAAAAATCGCGGTCTCGTCGTAAGCTCCCCCAAGGTCATGACAAAGCCTATCTACGTGCTGAACGGCCCGAACCTCAACCGCCTGGGCAAGCGCGAACCGACGATCTACGGCACGACCACGCTCGCCGAGATCGCTGTCCAATGCAGGGAAGAGGCCGGGGCAATCCCGATCGAGTTTCGACAGACGAATAGCGAGGCCGAGCTCATCGACTGGATCCAGGAGGCTATCGATTCAGCGGCAGGAATCGTCATCAATCCCGCCGCGTACTCGTTCACCTCGTTGGCGATCCTAGATGCACTGAAGATGTTTCCGGGGCCGATCATCGAGGTCCACATCACGAACATTCACCGGCGCGAAGAGCACTATCATCGTTCGTTCGTTTCGAAAATCGCGACCGCGGTGATTGCCGGCCTGGGCCCCAGGGGTTACCGCTTGGCCGTCTCCGTCATCAAGGAAATGGTCGCAGGCGGCGAAACGGCATGAGGCGTTCGAAATTAGAGCCTCTTGACTGCGATGGTTGATACGCGTCCGAGCTTCATCTTCCCCCCTTGAGCCACAAGTTGCAGTTGGCGAGACGAGTGATTCTCACCGTCACCCCTGTGGGAACAGACGCCTCTACTTCCTGGCATCGCGACGACCTCGACGGCAGGGAGCTCAAGACCGCGTACCGCGCCAGCGTCGATGCCTTTCGCGCTGCGCTTCCCGGCTTGCCGCGATCCGGCCGCGTCGTCGGCGGTGGTACGCCGGGGTATCTCTTCGCGCCGCCCGGCGCGGGTCCGTTCCCGACGATCCTCCACATCGGCGGCTACGACAGCACGGCCGAGGAGCTGTACGCGTCGGTGTATCCGGCCCTCGACCGGGGCTGGGCGTTCGTCGGCCTCGACGGCCCCGGCCAGGGCAGCGTTCTCTACGACCGCCGCGTGCCGCAGCGCCCCGATTGGGAGCACGTACTGCCCGGCATGTTCGACATCGTCGCCGGCCAGCCGGAGGTCGACGCCCGCCGCATCGTGCTCGTCGGCCGCTCGTTCGGAGGGCTGCTCGCCCCGCGCGGCGCGGCAGGCACGCCGCGACTCGCCGCGCTGATCGTCGACCCGGGCCAGTACGACATGGCTGCGGGCGTCGCCGCTCGCCTCGGCCCGCTGTGGCAGCACGTCGACGATCCCGCGGCCAAGGCGAAGTTCGACGCGCTGCTCGAGACCCCCGCCCTACGGACGCTGCTCGGACCGCGGATGGTGACGAACGGCGTCGCCGATCCGCAAGCCTACTTTCAAGACATGCGCCGCTACACCAACGCCGGCCTGGCACGATCGATTGCGTGCCCGAGCTTCGTCACCGACAACGAGACCGACCTCGTGTCGACCGGTCAGGGCCGGCAACTCTACGACGCAATGACGTGTCCGAAGACATTCCGCAGATTCTTCCGCGCCGAGGGCGCCGAGGGCCACTGCGAGGGCATGGCGCCCATCGTGTTCTGGACGGCCGCGTTCGACTGGCTCGACAGGACGGTGCACTGAGCCGGCACGGCGCAGGTTTTCATCGTCGATGCCGGCTGGTCTGACGAATTCGGAAACCTCGATATTTTGCTGAAGCCGCAATGACCCATCCGGCTTGAGGCACACGCCTCTGGGATGTCCTTTTCACCCTTCGTTACGACAAGCTGTTCAGCCCGACGAAGCTCGGAACGCTCGGTGTTTCGGAAAGCCGCCCGAGACCCTCTTCAGCGCTCTTGCGCCGCGCCGGGTCGATGCGCGGGGTGTGCATCGCGGCCGCCAGCGAATCCGTAAGCAGATCGAACTGCCACAGGTCCGGGTGACGGTCCGAGCCAAGCGCTGCGATGAGAGCATCCCTCCTGCCCGCAAGATCGAGAAGCGTGGCGCGATCACGGGTCAGCAGTATGTCCGCCCAGGCGAGGTGGATCTCGCTGCGCAGGGTCGAGGGCTTCGATGGACCAAGCGAGCCACGATTGTTCTCGAGGGCCTCCGCCAGCAACGCTCTCGCCCTGCGCGGATCGCCCTGCTGGAGAGCGCAGCGGGCGAGGCTGTCGAGGATCTCGGCGACATAGGTGCTCGGCGAACCGCCGACCTCGCTGCGCGTCTCGGCGAGCGCTATCTCGAGCACGGGACCTGCTTCGCGGCAGCGGTGCGACTGCACGAGCGTCTCGCCGAGAATCCACCGTGCACGCGTCTTGAGGTTGTTGAGCCCCGGGTATTTCTGCACCAGGTATGCGACGCCTGGAGCCGCCAGCGCTTCGGCAACGTCGAGTCGATGCGCATAGAGCGCGAACTTCGCCTTGGTCAGCTCCGATACCCTGACATTCTCGTCGTCCGCGCCCGGCTGACGCCTGAGCGCATCGATGTTGACATCGACCACGGCGATCGCCTTGTCGAGGTCGCCGCGCAGCGCATAGGCCTGCGCCAGGAGGTTTCGCGCCTTGATGGTCCGGTCGTAGCCCGGGCCGATCAGGGCATCCATCCTGCCGATAACCGGTTCGAGAACGCGGATCGTCTCGTCGATCTCGCGAAGATTGAAGTAAGCGCGGGCGATGTTGAGCTGGTTGACGAGAGGGTCGATCTTGAGGACGCCGGCTGCGGACTGCTGGATGACGATTGCCTGCTGGAAGGTCGCGAGCGCGCGCGGGGAGTCTCCACGGTTCAGAAATAAGACCCCGAGGTCGGTCAGCGCGTTGGCGTAGTGAACGGTCTTCTGCGCCTTTGCGGCCTCCAAGTCCGCGAGCGCCTGTCGCAAGTCGCGCTCGGCGCCTTCGCTGTCGCCGAGTTGGCTCTTCGCCCATCCCCGGCGATCGAGCAGGCGGCCAACCCACGTGGAATCCCGGGTGCGATGCGACAGCGCGAAAGGCAGATGGCCATCGATCCAGGCGACGGCTTCCGCGTGCGCGGCCCCTTCGGTGAGCGATTCCGCGACCAGGCTCACGGCCGCGAGATAGTCTTCCGGATAGCGTTCGCGCATGGGGTCGAGCAGCTCGACCGCGTGCGTCGTATACGGGCGCGCTTCCGCGGGGAGGCCCAGGCCGATATACACGCCACCAATCTCGGTGAGGAGCAGCGCCTTCGTGTACGGGTCGCCGCGGAATTCCTTCTCCAGCCGCTGGCCGCTGCGCGAAAGCAGCTCGGCCGCCGTCAACTTGGCGCCTTCGCTCTGCTGCGGATCGTTCTGGGTGAAGACGTTGCGCAGGAAATCGCCGATGGTGTCGGCGCGCTCGCGCTGCAGCGTCTCTTCGTGCGCCTTGAGCAGCGCGACGACGCTGGTCGCGGCCAGCGCGAGGGTGAACGCAGACACGAGGGTCGAAGCGAGGACGTGCCGGCGCAGGAAGCGCAAAGCGATCCGGGCGCGCGACGGACGTCGCGCCAGCACGGGATCGCCGTGCAGATAGCGGGCGATGTCCGAGGCGAAGGCCTCGGCGCTGGGATAGCGCGCGGCCGGTGCCTTGGCGAGCGCCTTGAGCACGATCGTATCGAGATCACCGGAGAGCAGGCGCTTGAGCTTCCTAGACGTTGTCGCGCGCTTCGCCGCGACGTCGCTCGTAACCGCAGCACTCGGCCGGGCGATGTCCTGGGTGAGAATCGCCTCCTCGATCTCGGCCTTGCTGCCGCGCTTCAAGCGATACGGCGGCACGCCGGCGAGAAGCTCGTACAGCACTACGCCGAGGGAGTAGACATCCGAGGCGGTCGTGAGCGGCGCACCGCTGATCTGCTCCGGCGCCGCGTAGTCGGGCGTGAGCGCGCGCCCGGCGATCTGGGTGAGCGCGGTGTCCTGCGTCGCGCCGTCCGTCATCAACTTCGCGATGCCGAAATCGAGCAGCTTGACGTCGCCTTCGGGCGTCACCAGGATGTTCGAGGGCTTGAGGTCACGATGCAGCACCAGGTTGGCGTGCGCGTACTGCGCCGCCGCGAGCACCTGCAGGAAGAGCTCGAGGCGCTTCGCCACCGACAGCTTCGCCCGCTCGCAATAGCTCGTGGCGGGTTCGTCGGCGACATACTCGAGGGCCAGATACGGCTGGCCGTCGTCGGCGAAGCCTGCATCGTAGAGGCGGGCGATGTGCGGGTGGGCGAGGGGGCTGAGGATCTCGCGCTCGCGGGCGAAACGCTCCGCGAGCGCGGCGCGCGAGGCGGCAAGGACGGGGAGCTTGAGCGCCACGGCGCGCTTGACCAGTCCGTCGGCGCGTTCCGCGAGCCATACCGCGCCCATGCCCCCGCGACCGATCTCGCGGATCAACCGGTACGGGCCGACGATCGTGCGCGCGGCGCGCCCGGCTTCGCGCTCCCGCAGCGCGAAGAAGGGCAGGGTACCGACCAGATCGGCCGTGGACACCGCCGCTGGACGAGCGAAGAGCTCCTCGAGCAGCGGCTTGAGCGGGGCGTGCTCCGCGGCGAGCGTGGCCACCCATGCGGCCCTATCGGCCAGCGGTAGTGCCAGCGCCTCGTCGAGCAACTGCGACAGCGAGCGCCAGTTTTCTGCGGCAAGCTTCATACAGAGGGCATTACGCAAAAATCCACCTGAACCCGCTAGCAAGCAGGCACGCCGGGCGGTCGGCGGTCCCGCCGGCGGCACCCCAGCTACTTGAGCGCGATCGCCAGCAGCAGTCTCGCCTTCTCCCAATCGCGCTGCACCGTCCGGGTGGAAACGCCCAGCGCCGCGGCAATCTCCTCTTCGGTGAGGCCGCCGAAGTAGCGCATCTCGACCAGGCGCACGAGGCGCTCGTCGGCAGCAGCCAGCTGCTCCAGCGCGTCATGGATTCGGACCACGTCGGCTTCCGGCGACGACGGCTGATCGCCGGCCTCGGTATCGAGCGGCAGCTCCACCGCGCCGCCACCGCGTCGCTCGGCGAGCCGCTGACGAGCGAAGTCGACGATGATGCTGCGCATGACCCGGGCAGCGTAGGCGAGGAAGTGCGCCCGGTTCGAGATGCTGAGCGCCCCGACCTTCACCAACCGCAGGTACGACTCGTGCAGAAGCGCGGTCGTATCGAGCACCGTGATCGGCGCGTGGCGGCGCACCCGCGAGCGCGCCAGGTCGTGCAGCTCCGGGTAGAGCTCCGAGAACAGCCGATTCAGCGCGTCGTGCTCGCCGCGGTTCGCGCGCTCGATGAGCTCGGTGATGGAGCCTGGGGACGGCGCGAAGGTCGTAGTCACGAATCGCGGCTCGGCGGATGACGGTTTCCTGACACATTGTACGTATAGCGACTCAGAGGAGGCCACTTGGCGTCGGCCTGAGGCATGCGCCTGTGCGCGTCGGCGGGCATGAAGGCGGCGCATCCCCTGCTGCTGCGTGGACTTTGTAGTCGACATGACTTCGCGCCCCGAGGCGCCGGGACCTTCCGAAGCCGCGTCCACGGGCCGGATGGCGGCTCTGGCGCACCGTTCACGTATAGCGAACTGAGGTCATCCATCGCGGGCGCCGGTACCGCTGCGCCGGGAGGAAAGCGTTCATGGGGCTGCACAAGCTTGGATGTTCGGCTGCGCTCGGTCTCGCGCTCGCGGCCGTTGCCGGCGCACCGCGGGCGGCGGTCTTTACCGTCGACACCACCGTCGACGATCCGAGCCTCACCGCCTGCGACGACGTCACGCCCGGCGACTGCAGCCTGCGCGGGGCGATCGTCAAGGCCAACGGGCTGTCGGAGCCAGTCACGATCAACGTCCCGGCGGGGACGTACATCCTTGCCCAGGGCGCGCCATGCTACTTCGACGGCAACGTAAGCAACTTCCCTGTTTCGACGCAAGCGCTGTGTCCCATCGGCACGCTGAACATCGTTGGAGCCGGCGCGGACTCAACGATCATCGATGCGAATCAACCCGGCGGCAACAGCGGGGTCCAGGCGCCGGTCATGATCGTGGCGATGACGGCCTCGGTGCGGGTCAGCGGCGTCACGATGCGGCACGGAAATTTCTCGGTCGGGAGCCTCTTCGGTCTGGGTGGCGGCATCAACAACGCCGGCACGCTCGTGCTCGAGGATTCGATCGTGAGCGACAACTTCACGAGCGGCGCCGGAGGGGGCATCTTCAACCAGCGCGATCTCACGGTCCTGCGCAGCACGATCACCCGCAACATCAGCTTCTCGGGGGGCGGCGGGATCGTCAACACCAATCTGGTCGGAACCTGTGTGGTCGCGAGCCCCTGCCACGACGGGCAGGGCCTGCTCAGGATCGCCGACAGCACGATCAGTGACAACACGACGATCCTGTGTTGCGGCGCGGGGATCTTCAACGCCACCGGAATGGTCGACATCACCGGCAGTACGATCAGCGGCAACTCGACCAACGCTTCCGGCGGCGGCATCGCCAACTCGGCGTGGAATATCAATCTGACGAACGTCACGGTGAGCGGCAATCGCGCGCGAATCGGGGGAGGGATCTCGGGCGGCGGTGCGGCCTCCACGATCTCTCTCGACAATGTGACGGTGGCCAACAACACTGCACAGGACGAGAACGATCCGAGTTTCGGACTAGGCGGAGGGGTGCTCAACGGTGCCGCCGGCACGATGACGATCGCCAACACGGTCATCGCGCACAACTTCGCCGCGGGGCTCTGCAGCATCAATGGCTGCTCCCCTGCGGGCAACGACTGCTCCACCGACGCTCCGCATGGGGGCCCGCTGACCTCCCAGGGGTACAACCTAGTCCAGGATACGGGGGCTTGCGACATCGTCGGCGACACCACCGGCAACATCCTCGGCCAGGATCCGAAGCTCGGCGTCCTGACCGACAACGGCGGCCCCGCCTTCACGCACGCGCTCGCCTCCGACAGTCCCGCCGCCGATGCCGGCAGTCCAGCAGCGCCGGGCAGCGGAGGCGCCGCCTGCGCGGTCACCGACGAGCGGGCGCTTCTTCGTCCGATAGGTCCCCGCTGCGACATCGGCGCCTATGAACGCAGCGGCGCATTCACGGTCGCCAACATCCTGCCAGGCAGCGGTGGCAACACCGGGCAGGTGACCGCGCACATCGGCGGCGGCGGCTTCGTCGACGGCGCGAGCGCCCGGCTCCGGCGGCCTGGGCAGTCGGACATCGTCGGCTCGCTGACGCAGGTCGACGTGGGAGGCGCCTCGATCGCCACGACGTTCGACTTGACGGGCGCCACGCCGGGCGTCTGGAGCGTCGTGGTGACGAACCCCGATTCGACATCGAAGACGCTGAGCGGCGGCTTCACGGTCAACGCCGGCGTCGGCCCGAGCGTGTGGGTGGACGTCATGGGATACATCAGGCGCCACGGACCGTCGACGGTCATGATCCTGTACGGGAATCGCGGCGACACCGACGCGGTGGGCGTACCGCTGTCGCTCTCGGTGCCGAGCGGTTACCCGTGGAGCCGCTTTTTCGACATCTCGCCGCCGCCGGCTCAGCCCGGCGAGCTGCGACCGGACTGGAACCTGGTCTCCGAGCTCGTGGGCCAGCCGGGGCAGCCCGGGTTTCTCAATGCCCCGCTGCTCCTGCCCATCGTTCCGAGCGGCTTCAGCGGCGTTCTGCGCCTGGACTTCGACCTGCCCGCCGATGCAACGGACAACGTGATGTTCGCCGCCGCCGGCGATCCGGTCGGCACGCCGCAGACCGAATCGGCGTTCGTCGATCAGGCGGTGGCCGGCGCGCAGAGCTTCGCCACACAGGGCTTCGGCGTTACGGTCCCGGCTTCGGTCGTGAGCGCTCTCCGGCAATACGCGACGACGCAGCTGCACGCGATGATCGCCAACGGACAGGCGGCGTTCACGGCGAGCCTGGGGACAGCGCCACAGATCTACAGCCTCGATCAGCTCCAGATGGATCTGTTCTTTTTCATCGTGCCGCGTGTGCCGCCGATCGCGTCGTCGGGCGAAGCGTCGAGCTCCAGGAGGCCGGCGTCATGGCGATGAAGATCCTGCGCCTGGCTGCGACCCCAGTGCTGCTGGTGCTCCATGCCATGCTCATGTCCGCGGGAGCGCATGCGGATACCTGCAGCGGTAGCGTGCTGTCCGAGGGATCGAGCTGCGGCGACAAGACGCCGATCGGACCGGCGGCGTGCCCCGACCCCTTCCCGGCGGGCTGCGACGCGTTCTTTGGTGAGAAAGGTGGCGGATTTATCGATCTGCTCGAATGCGGCTGGGGCGGCCTCGGCAGCCCGATCAGCCCCTGTCGCTGCGAGTCGCTGCCCGGAATGAAGGTTTCGTCCAACGGAAACTGGTGCATGCCCGAGAAGCCTGACTGCAGCGACCACGCCACGGTCGGGGCTCTTTCAGCCATAGATCCACACTGCCGGAAATGGCCGATCACTCCCAAGAAGGCGGTCGATCCGAACGACAAGCTGGGTACGCTGGGGGTGTCCGACCAGGAGTTCATCGGCGCGGGCGCGCCGCTCAACTACGCGATCCACTTCGAGAACCTGGCGACCGCGACGGCGCCGGCGCAGATCGTCGTCGTCACCGACCAGCTCGATGCACAGCGCTTGGATCTCGCGACGTTCCAGCTCGGTCCGATCACGTTCGGCGCGGTGACGCTGGTGCCGCAGCCCGGTGCGCAGGCCTTCGCCGGTGGCGTCGACCTCGGCCTCGAGCAGGACCTGCAAGTTGTCGTGAACGCCGCGCTCGACCGGAGCACAGGACTCGTGACCTGGCGCTTCACGTCCATCGATCCTGCAACCGGGCAACTCACGGACGATCCCGACGCCGGGTTCCTGCCGCCCAACGTCAATGCGCCCGCCGGCGAGGGAAGCGTGGTCTTCACCGTGATGCCGAAGAGCGGGCTCGCGACCGGCACCGCGATCCGGAACCAGGCGCAGGTGATCTTCGATACCAATGCGCCGATTGCGACGCCGACGTGGCTCAACACGGTCGATCGCGATCCGCCGGTGACGCATGTGGCAGCGCTCGCGGCAGTGCAGAGCGCGACGACATTCCCCGTGCAATGGACCGGAACCGACGCCGGCGCCGGCATTCGCGACTTCAGCGTGTACGTCTCCGACAACGGCGGTCCGTTCATGCTGTGGCAGAGCCAGTCGATCGCGTCGTCCGCGAACTTCGCGGGCGCGGTCGGACACAGCTATGGGTTCTTCGCGCTCGGTACCGATCTGGTCGGCAACGCGGAGGCTGTGAAGACCGCCGCAGAGGCGACGACGCAGGTGGTGAGCGCTCCCGCCTGTGCGGTCAATGTCAGCGCGCAGCTGCAGGTGACCCGGTCCGGCTTCGGGTACAACCTCGCCACCCAGCGCTTCACGCAGACGGTGACGATGAAGAACGTCGCCGGAAGCACGGTGGGCGCGCCTCTCTCGCTCGCGCTCGACAACCTGAGCACCAACGCGACCGTCTACGCCCCGAGCGGCATGACATCGTGTGCGGCACCGGCCGGGAGCCCCTTCATCAACTGGTCCGGCAGTCTCGCGCCGGGCGCGAGCGCTACGATCGTGCTGCAGTTCACCAATCCGACCAAGGCGGGCATTACCTATGCGACGCGAGTGCTTGCGGGGAGCGGTGGGCGCTAGGGAGGAAGCACCATGAAACGATTTCCGGGAATGTTCGCGATTCTGTCGCTGCTTCTGTTGGCGCAGCAATCTGCGCAGGCAGGCGTCGTCACGGGGTCGGTGAGCCTCGACACGTCCGCGCTCGCGGGTACCTACGAGATTGCATTCGTGTTCACCGACGGCAGCGGAGCCGGCGACGCCAACAACACGGTGACGCTCAGCGATTTCCTGTTCGGCGCAGGCGGGTCTCCCGGGACGGTGGACGCGAGCCTGTCGGCAGGCGGCGTGGGCGGCGACCTGGCGTCGGGCGCGTCGCTCATCGACAGCGCATTTCTCAACATCTTTGCTTCGTCGTTTACGCCGGGGAGCGTGCTGTCGTTCGATTTTGCGTTGACCACCAACGTCGACCCGGGAGGAACACCCGACCAGCTCTCGATGGTGCTGCTGGGCGGCGACGGTACGCCCGTGGCCAGCACGGATCCGAGTGGTGCCGATTCGCTGCTGACCGTGGACATCGACTCGACCGATCCGGTGTTCGCGACCTTCGCGAGCGATCTTACGCCTGCACCGATCGTGACCGAAGCCACGACCGTCCCCGAGCCACCGAGCCTCGTCTTGCTGATCATGGCTTTCGGGCTCCTCCTGTCGGAGAGACGGCGGGCTTCTGCCGGTCGGTGACAGGCTCCTCGACTTCCCGATAGAGAGAATTGGACGAGCTGCGCGTTGGCAAGGCCGTGGGGACGGACGACGAGCTTCATCGCCCTCGGGCCAGGAGCGGCCCGTCACGCGACGTCAGGACTCCATCCTGCAGCACCAGAAAAAGTACATCCCGCCGAATGCCGACGGATTCGCCTGCTCGTACCGGTCCCAGGCGTCGAGGTCGTCGGCGCGACGATCCGGAAGCATCTCGTGGAACCGTTGCTCGGTTGCCGATGAAGAGTCCATCTTGAGGAAGCGCAGGCCCAATTCCCGCAGACATGCCTCGATCCGCGGAAGGCTGTACTGGTGCTCCTGAACGTGCATGATCAGGTCACGGCAGCCGTCGAGGGTAAAGAAGTCCGCGAACATCAGGGCAGTCTTCGCCGGATGGCCGGCCGGCAGCTCGATGATCGCCCGGCGGCCGCGACGGATGCCTTCGCTCGACAGAGGCAGGCCCAGCGACCGCAGATACTGCGCCGCGTGCTGCAGGCCGCTGCGCGCCTTCTCGCTGTACAGGGCGATCTGCATCACTCCGCCGGGCTCGAGCAGGCCGGTCAGAATGCGCCAGCCCGCCATCGGATCTCGCAGGTGGTGGAGCACCCCGCAACACTCGATGACGGCGAAGCGCTGATCGAGCCCCGCGAGCTCGAGGATGTCGGCTTGACGATACGTGACGTTGGAGATGCCGAGGCGCTCGGTCATCCGCGCGGCATAGGCAAGGCTCGCGAGACTGAGATCGACAGCGAGAATTTCACTTTCGGGATAGGCTCTCGCGGCAAGAATCGAATGCTGACCGGTGCCGCAGCCGGCGATGAGAACGCGCGCCGGCGGGCCTGAGCCGACCTGCCTATCGCGACCGAGACCGAGAAAGAGCTCGCGGATCGAGGTGGGCTTGGGAGACTGGACGCTCGTCCACCGCGGGTAGGGGTTTTCCTCGTATTGACCGCGGACCGCCCGCGAAACCGCGTCGTCGATCGAAGTGATCGACGGCAGCGTTGCGGCGATCCGCAGCTCGCGCTCCCTGTCGGCGAGCTGCTCCTGGAGGATGGGGCGAAACGCTTCGGTCCAATCCGTGCCGGGCTTGTCGGCGAGGCGCTCGCTTCCCCTCAGCGTCGTCAACGGCTCGTATAGCGCCACCGTCGCCAGCGCCGCCTCGACGCGCCGCGCCTCGATGCGCGCGCTCCGCAGGGTCTCCTGGAGAACATCTCGGAGACTCGCCACGCGACGCAGCTCGTCGTCGTCGGCGAAGAATGCATAGCCGGAAAAGAAGCATTGCCGCGCCAAGGCGCAGAGGAATTCCCTCGGGACAGCCGGGTCGTCCGCAAGCGGACCCGGCTGTGCTCCGAGCCTGAGCAGAATGCGACGCCGCGCAAGCGTCAGGACCTCTTCGATCCCCACATCGGGTATCGCCATCCGTGGCAGGCACGCCAGCAGCAGGGGATCGCGAAGAAAGGCGTCGACCACCTGATCGGGGCGTGCGAATGGATCTTCGTCCTGCCGAAGCGCCATCTGCAGCTGCCGAAAGCCGTCGGTCCTCTTCAGGAGCGCGACGATGGGCGTACTGAGGAGCTGGGTGGAGATGTTGTCGTCCGCGCACACGCGCACGAGAAAATCCCGCGCCTTCTCGGGCACCGAACGGAGCGGGACGCCGCCGAGCGCTTCGGCGAGGGCGCGACGCGCATCGGCGTTCTGCGCGTAACGCTGCACAGCGTCGAAGAGCAGATCCAGCGCGTCGGAGTCCCGGCCCTGGAGCCGCAGCACCGACGCGAGGTTGACCTGCGCTTCGACGTACCCCGGCCTGGCCGAGAGAGCGCTGCGGTAGCTCGCCTCGGCTTCCGGGAACCGTTTCAGGGTTTGCAGGAGGGCGCCCAGGCGATTGTGCGCGAGGGGGTTCCCCGGCTCCAGCGCCAAGGCCTGCCGCTGGTACGCGATGGCGGCATCGAAGCGGCCCGTCTTCCGCGCCAGGATTCCCGCATTGAAGAGCGCTCGCGCGTAATCGTCCCGCTCACCGATCGCGCTTTCCAGGGCTGCGAGCGCTTCGTCGTCGCGCCCCAGCTTTTCCAGCGAATCCGCCAGGCCCACCCAAGCCTCGGCGAACGGAGTCCTGCAAAGCAGCGCGGCGCGAAAGGACGCCTCGGCCGCCGCGTATTCGGCCAGCTTGAGCTGCGTCAGGCCACGGTGGTAATGAGCGGCGGCATGCCCGCGGTCGAGCGCGATCGCCCGCGCGTACGCTGCGCTCGCGGCACTCAGTTCGCCGGCCGCGTCGAGGGCGATCCCGAGATTCACGTGGGCAGGAGCGAAATCGGGGTCCGTCTCGGCGGCGCCTCGGTAGTACTGCGCGATGGCGCGAGCATCCAGCAACTCGCGACCCGGCAACGCGATCGGAGTCAGATCGGCGGGATCGAAGCGCGAGTCGTGAGCCTCGAAGTAGTCGAGGAGCCGCCATGCATCCCCCCACGACGGATCTCTTCGTCCCTGCAGCACTCGCAGGTGGAGCCGCTCGAGCAGCGTCGCGTCCCATTTGAAACCGTGCACCTGGACCCACCCGGAGATCGTCTTCAGGTGCCGGGGATCGATCAGGGCCTCCTTGCCGCCTCCGACTCGCACCGGTGCCCGGGCGAGCACGAGTTTGCGCGGATCGCCGCGAGCCAATGCCGAGGTCGCGTTGCAAACGTTCGGGTACGCATTCCAAAGCGATGTGTCCGCGTCGAAGGCGGCCAGACTGTAGTCCGCCGCGACGCGATCGACGAGGATTCCGCGCAGATAGTCGACGCGCTGCGCCTCGCACTCCCTGACGATCTCGGAAAGCGGCGCGGGGTAGACCTGAAGCTCGTCGGCGTCGCATGGGACGACCCAGTCGTCGTCGCCGAGATTCTGGGCGACGACGCCGCGCTCGTGTCGGCGCTCTGCCTGCGCGCTCCATTCGTGCTCCCAGCGGTAGCCCACCGGGATGCTCAACGAGGCGAGCATCGCGAGGAATCGTTCGTACTCGCGATCGCTCGCCTGCGGCGCGACGCCTGGCTCGAGCTGCAGCGTCAGCAGGAAGCGCTCGACGCCGATGCTTCGATAGTGGTGAACAAGCTGCTGCAGCCAGTCGATCCGCCGCGGCTCGAGCATGCATACGAGAGCGATCATCGGACCCAGCCAGGCATCGAGCAGTGGCGTATTTCCGAGCGAAAGTGCTGCACCAGTCGCATGTTACAATTCCTCGGCAGGGATAAGCGGGGGGCGCCAAAACATGCCGGATTGGCGGTGGTTGCTGCGCGTTTGCATTGCGCGGCCGTCCTGTGCGTCCTCGCAGCTCCGAGTCCTCGCCGCCATCGCGGCCGTTGCCGTGGGCGCGATCGCAAGCCCCGCCCTCGGCGGCACCAATACCTGGACGACCAACGGCCCGTATGGCGGGCTGGTGACGGTCCTTGCCGTCGATCCGCAAACGCCGGCCAACCTCTACGCCGCCGGATTCAGCGGCGTGTTCAAGAGCGCGGACGGCGGCGGCACCTGGACCCGCTCGAGCGACGGCATCCCGAACCCGAGCGTCGACGCGCTGGCCATCGACCCGGCGACGCCGACGACGCTCTATGCCGGCTTGCGCCAGGGGCAGGTCGTCAAGAGCACCGACGGGGCGGCCAGCTGGGCGGTTCTCGCCAACTCTCCGTCCATCGTCACCGCGCTGGCAATCGATCCGCAGGCGACGGGCACGATCTACGCGGGGCAGGACCAGAACGGCCTGCAGAAGACCACCGATGGCGGCGCCACGTGGAGCTCGATCGGTGTCGCCACGCTACCGAGTTTCCCGACGTTCAGCGCGCTGATCGTCGATCCCGATACGCCGACGACGGTCTACGCCGGCGAGAGTTCGAACGGCATCTTCAAGAGCACCGACGGCGGTGTGACGTGGGCGGCAGCCAACACGGGAATGACCGGTCCGGTGTTTCAGGTGCTCTCGATGGCCATCGATCCGAAGACGCCTTCCACGCTGTATGCGGTGGTGTTGACCAGTGGCAATCCTGGGCTGTTCAAGAGCACGGACAGCGGCGGGACGTGGACGAACATCCTCGCCAATGGCACGAACATCATCGAGACTGTCGCCGTCGATCCGAAAACGCCGTCGACGATTTACGTCGGGCAATTCGTCGGCACCGGTGCGAGCGCGCTGATCAGCACCAACGGTGGGTCGACCTTCACGCCGATCCAGACCGGCATGCCCAGCAAGACATCGGTGGACGTGTTCGCGATCGACCCGGCGACCCCGGCGAAGGTCTACGCGGGTACCGGCAACGGTGTTTACAAGACGACGAACTCCGGCGGAGCGTGGTCCGAAACGATCAATGGCTTGGCGCTGACCAATGTGACCGCGGTCGCGGTGGACCCGGCGACACCGACCACGATCTATGCGGGGACCTCGGCGTCCGGATTGTTCAAGAGTACCGATAACGGTGGCTCGTGGGCCTCCATCAACACCGGAATCGGCAACACCGGCAACGGGTCCTGCCTGGTGCCCTATTTCTCGGCGCTGGCGATCGATCCGGTGACGACGACGACGGTCTACGCAGCGACCCAATGCACCGATTCCAAAGGCGTCTACAAGAGCGTCGACGGCGGCGCGCACTGGAGCGTTGCGGCGACCGGGTTGCCGCAGTTCCATGATATCTACGGGCTGGCGATCGATCCGCTCACCACGTCGACGCTCTACGCGGCTGCCGGCAATTCCGGGATGTACACGAGCACCAACGGTGGCGGAAGCTGGAGCGCGGACGCCGCCCACAGCCTACCGGCCGGCAATTTCGGCGTCACCGTGGCGGTGACCAATGCTCCTTCGGCTGTGGCCACTGCCGCGCGCCATGCTTCGATCACTGAGGCTCGGCGATCGACATCGCTCACGCGCGCTACACCTGCCGGCGGACCACTGCCTCCCTCGCGGGCGGTGGCTACCATTGGTGGAGACGGCTTTTCGCTGGACATCGATGGCAGCATCACCGTGTACTTTTTCCAGGACGTCTGTCCGGAGCTATCCGCGCTAGCTGCTGCTAATTTCATTGACGTCTCGGAGAGGTCGTTCTTTTTGGCGTGCCTCTCGGAATTCCTCGATAAGCAGGGGAAGGGCCGCAACGGGTTTCTGTTTAAAATCGTCGTTCAGGGTCCCCAACAGGCCGTCGCCGACTCAACTACTCTACGCACGAGTGCGCGTTCGGGAAAGGCGAATCCTGCTCGCCTGTCCGCGAAACCGATTGCTGACGGCGGGGCAACCCCTCTGGTCTCGAATTGGGGTCAGCCTAATGACAGTAGTGAGGCCGTCGCCGCCTGTTCGCCGGCGCGGTCCATTGTGAGTAACCCACTTGACCCAGCCAGCGGTTCATTCTATGCCGGCGCTGCGTGCGGCGTCCTCAGCGCAATCAACCATGGCCAGCAAGTCGTCACGATGAACAACGGCCTGCCGCCGAACCTGCAAATCAATGCGATCGGCATCACGCCGGCGGGCAATATGCTCTACGCGGGCGCGACCAACGGCGGCGTCTACCAGTTCACGCTGGCCGCCCAGTCGGCGACGCAGGTGGTCTTCGCGGACGTCAACTCCGGATCGAGTCCGACCGCCGGCGTGGGATTCGACGTCGTCGTGCGGGCCGCCGCGTCGGACCTGTCGGCGCAGAACGTCGCGAGCGCCACGACGGTCCAACTCTCGCTGGCGACCGGCGTCGGCACGCTCGGCGGCGGCTCGAGTTGCGTGATCCCCGCCGGCTCGAGCCAATGCACCGTCATCGGCGTGACCTACAGCGTGGCCGACAGCCCCGTCGCGCTGACGGCGACCCGCACCGCAGGCGACGCACTGACGCCGAGCAACAGCCCACCCTTCAGCGTCATCGCCGCCGAGGCGCCCACGCAGCTGGCGATCACGAGCGTCAACGGCGATGCGAACCCGGTCGTCGGCGCGGCGTTCGACGTCGTCGTCGGGGCACAGGCGGCAGACTCGTCGACGCAGAACGTCGCGGCCGATACCACGGTACAGCTCTCGGTCAGCACCGGCGTCGGCACGCTCGGCGGCACGACGAGCTGCCTGATCCCGGCGGGATCGAGCGGCTGCACAGTCACGGGCGCGACCTACAGCCAAGTGGACACCGGGGTCGTGCTGACCGCGACGCGCACCGCCGGCGACTCGCTGACCCCCGGCAACAGCGCGCCCTTCGACGTCGTCGCCGTCGGCAGCGAGCCGACTGCGACCACGACGGCTGCGACCGCGATCGGACAGGCGGGCGCGACGCTGAATGGCACGGTGAGCGCCAACGGCGCGGCCACCACGGTGACCTTCGGCTACGGATTGACCACCAGCTATGGCACCAGCGTCGCGGCGGGCCAGAGCCCGCTCGCCGGCAGCGCAACCAGCGCTGCCGTGTCGGCGGTCGTCACCGGGTTGACCTGCAACACGGTCTATTACTTCCACGTCGTCGCCAACAACGGCACGGGTGGCGACATCGACGGCGGCGATCTCAGCTTCAAGACGTCTCCATGCGGCACTCCTCCGACGACGACGATCACGGGCGGCCCGACCGATCCGTCGAACGTGTCCAACCCGCAATTCACGTTCACGTCCAGCGTACCGGGATCGACATTCCAATGCCGGCTGGACGGCGGCCCGACTTTCGCTTGCTCATCGCCGACGACGGTCCACGTGGGCAACGGGGTCCACACGTTCGAAGTACAGGCGATCGGACCCGGGAACAACGTCGACCCGGTCGGCGCGACCTTCACCTGGATGGTGCAGGGCGTCTCGAACAGAGGCACATCGATCCCAACGCTGAGCGAGCGCATGCTCGTGCTGCTGGCATGGTTCGTCGGGCTCGCCGGCGTCCTCGCATGGTGGAAGCGCGAGGCCTGACCGAGCGGGATCATCGAGCCCGGACTAGGGACTTCCGAAGCTTCCTCGCCGCGGCGAGCGTAAGATCTTCCGGCAAGCTGCGCTCCGTGAGCGCAGGCGGGCGCCCTGGAGTCGCATTGCCCCTGCCCGGCGACTGTCGGGACCTGGGTCCTCTACGTCGAGACAGCAGCGAGTCGAGATGGATTACTCCGTCCTTTCGTTGGTGGTGATTCTTTGCGCGACGGTCGCGGCACTGAGCGTCGCCGCACAACGCCTGCGCGTGGCGGCGCCGATTCTCCTGCTGGTGGCGGGCGCTGCCGTCGCTTTTGTTCCCGCCGTTCCGCAGGTTGCGCTCGATCCAGAGCTCGTGCTCGTGCTGCTGCTGCCGCCGTTCCTGTATTCCTCGGGTGTCGGCATGAGCTGGCGCGGGTTCCGGTCGAATCTGCGCCCGATCCTGCTGCTTGCCATCGGCTGCGTGCTCTTCACCGCTGCGGCGGTGGCGGCAGTGATGCACTACGCGCTCGGGTTCTCGTGGGCGGTCGGTTTCGTTCTCGGCGCCATCGTATCGCCGCCCGACGCAGTGGCGCCGATGGCACTTCTGCGTTCCATGCGGCTGCCCAGGCGGTTGGTCACGGTGCTGGAAGGCGAGAGCCTCGTCAACGACGCGACGGCCCTCGTCACGCTCGGCCTCGCGATCAACGCCGTGGCGAGCGGAACGTTCTCGCTCGTCGGCGCTGCGTCGGAGTTCCTCGTCATCGTGATCGGAGAAGTCGCGTTCGGCATCGCCGTGGGCTGGGCGATGCTGCGCTTGCGCCACGTCGCCTCCGACGCCCGGGCGGAGGTCATGCTGGCGCTGATCACTCCGTTTCTCGCGTTCTGGCCGCCGCACGCACTCGGCGGTTCGGGTGTCGTCGCCTGCGTCGCGGCGGGTCTGTACGTTTCGTGGAACGGCCGGCGGCTGATTCGTCCCGACACCCGGCTGCAGGGCTATTTCATCTGGGATTTGCTGACCTGGGCCATCGAGGCGCTCGTGTTCCTACTCACGGGCCTGCAGGCGCGCTCGGTCGTGGTCGGCCTCTCGGGCGAGGGACTGCATCGGGCGTTGATCGCTGCCGTAGCCGTGACGCTGACCGTGATCGCGGTGCGCTTCGTCTGGGTCTACCCGGCAACCTACCTGCCGCGCTTGCTCATGCCCAAGGCCTGCGCCTCGGATCCGCCACCCGACTGGCGGATGCCTTTCCTCGTGTCCTTCACCGGACTGCGCGGTGCGGTCAGCCTGATCGGCGCGCTCTTGATCCCGGCGTTCATTGCGGGCAAGCCATTTCCGGACCGCGACGTGGTGCTGTTCGCGACCTATGCCGTCATCGTGGTGACGATCGTGGTGCTCGGGATGACGCTCGGGCCCGTCGTGCGTCTGCTGGGGCTTAACGAGGCAGGCGCCGACGAATTCGCGGCCAATCGACGCGACGAGCGACAGGTTCGTCTCGAAGCGCTCGATGCGGTGCTCCAGCGCCTCGACGGCGAATCGGGCGCACCGGTTGATGCGCTGCGTCGAGCCTACGCGGACCGGCGTGCGCGGATTGCCGCGTCGGAGGGCGCATCTTCGAATCCGGATACGGCCGCGCGCTGCGCACTCGAACTGGTCCTGATCGGCGCCGAGCGTGCATCGATCGCGGCATCGTACGAAGAGAATCGCATCACCGACGAGTCACGCAGACGCATCGAACGCGAGCTCGATCTCGAGGAAGCACGCGTGCGGCACACGATGACCCTGACGCCGCGATAGGTGCCGGGGCGGATGCGGTCGGCCTGCCGCCTGCGACGTCAATCGATCGGGGGCGTCGAGGCGGCTCCCTTCCGTCTGAGCCGGTGAGCAGCCTGCTCGGCGCGATTGCCGCAGACCGCCATGCTGCACCAGCGTACGCGGCTGGCATGACTGTCACCGAAAGCGATCGCCAAGTTTCCCGAGGAGGCAGGCATCGCCCGCTACGGCTCACCGGAGGAGATCGCCGAGCTCATGGCGTTTCTCGTCTCGCCGGGTGCGAAATGGCTCACAGGCTCGGCCCCGCGAATGGACGGTGGCGAGGTGAAATCGATATGACCCGTCGATTTCGAGACCGGTCGAAGGCCGGTGACTTCACCTGTTTGCCGTCGACTCCCGCCAGGTGGTTGACGGAGATCAGGTGCCAGTCACGAACTCCGGGCGGAATCGTAGTGCCGTAGATCGGCGGGGCATCGCTCTGAGCCAGCCTGGGACCGTACCGTGTGAGGCTGCGGCGCGATGCTACGTGCTTTCGATGCCCCCTTGAGGCATCCCCGCTGCGACGCTCGCGGCTGCGGCAGGCGCTGTCGCCGCCGCCCAGGCATCCAGCCCTCCCGCCAGCGGTCGCACCCAGGGATAGCCCCGGCCAAGCAGTATCCGCGCGGCCTTGGCGGCGGAAGCTTCGTTCGGACAGCCGCAGTACACGACGATCTTCCGGTCGCGCGGCAAGCCGTCGCGGTTCGCCTCGATGGCATCGAGAGAGATCGCCGTGGCCTCGGGAATCTGCCGCGCGTCCACCCGCCGCCTGGTCGAGCCGCGCACGTCGACGACGAGAGGCTGCTCGCCGGCGGCGATCAGTGCCCGCAATTCCTCGACCGAGATGCGCGCGATGTCGGGTGCGCGTGCCACGCGGCGACGCCACCATCGCCAGGCGATGTAGATCGCGAACGCGCAGATCAACACCGCCAGGGCTGGCCAGCCTGACCTCCTGAGCGCGTGCAGAACGGTGTCGATCTGACTGCGCAGGAGGATCCCGATGCCGAGCACGACCAGTCCGTATAGCGTGGCACCGGCGGCCGTGAGTGCCAGAAAACGGCCCCAAGCCATCCCCAGTGCCCCGGCAAGAGGCGGCGCGATCAGCGAGACGCCGGGCAGGAAGCGTCCGACGACGAGCGACGACCAGCCCCAGCGGCCGAAGGCTCGCTCGGCGCGCGACACGCAGGTATCCGCCGTCAGCGAGAACCGGCACAGGAGCTTCAGCACGCCGGCGCCGTAGCGCCGCCCCGCGGCGAACCAGACCGAGTTGCCGATCAGCGTGCCGCCCGCGATGGCGCCGACGAGAACGAGAAGGTCGCTGGAGCGATGCAGCCCGCGCGCGCCGAGCACGAGCGCTGTCGGCAGGACAGGCAGGGGCACGCCGAGCTCGTGCAGGAGCGTGTTGCCGGCGAGAATCCAGAACGAATGGAACGTGGTCAGTTCGCTCACGGCGCCATCATAGACGCATACCGGCGCGTCCGCCGCCGATTGCGCGCGACCCGGCCCGGGCGTGCCAATCGACCTCTCTGAGGGCACAATGCACTTTCCAGCCACCGAGTCTGCATCGATCTTCATGGACAAGCCCGATTCGCTGCTCGAAGAGCTCCGTACCGAATACGAGGCCGCCCGGGCGTCGCAGGGCCCTCCGGCGAACGTCGAGAGCTTCCAGGCCATCGACGCACGCATGCGCAAGGCCTTTCGCTGGCTGGAGAAGGCGGTCACCTATCTCAGCGGCCTGAAGCCTCCGATCGCGCATCGCTTCGATGTCGGCCACGGACTGGTATTCGACTCGCCACGATTTGCGCGCGGCTCGGTCGGGCAACACGAGCATCGGATTGCGGGCTTCCCCGTTCTCGACGAGATCAGCCTCTACTACGACATCTCGGCGTCGAAACCGGTGTCGCTGGAAGTCGCTTCAGGCATGGTGGATGTCGCCGAGAAGGCGCTCGACGCGGCGGGACTGCAATACACGAGCCGGCGAGTCGAGTCGGCCGACGGAGCCGTGCGGAAGTGCTCGTTGACCGTGCCGCCGGCGATTCCGGCGCGCGTGTCGTTCCAGGTGGACTACCAGACCGGCAGCGTCGCCGTTGCGCTCGTCAACGTCGATCGTCTGGACCGGATCACGCTGGAGTTCCACAGCAAGGACATCGAGGAGCCGGTCCTCGAGGATCTCGTCCGGCTGATGCTGGGGCGCGACTCGTCGTTTTTGCGTCGGGCGCCTCTGGCGGGCATGCACCGGCCGTCTCCGGTCGGGCCATGATGCGCGCGCGGTAAGGCCCTGAGAACGATCGGGCGCGATCCTCGGCCGATGGGCACATCCCAACCCTCACCTGCGGAGTCCGCGCCACCTGCGGCGCCTTCCGCGTGGAGTCCCCTCCAGAGCGCGCTCTTCCGCAGTCTGTGGATCGCCACGATCGTCTCGAACGTCGGGAGCTGGATGCAGGACGTAGGCGCCGGCTGGCTGATGACCGAACTTTCTTCGTCGCCTTCATTGGTGGCGCTCGTGGAGGCCGCAGACAGCATTCCGATGATGCTGCTCGCGCTGCCGGCAGGCGCGCTCGCCGACATCGTCGATCGGCGGCGGCTCTTGATCGCGATCCAGGTTTATCTGCTGATCGTCGCTGGTGCTCTCGGCGTCCTGACCCTGCTCGGCTCGACCACCGCGTGGGCGTTGCTCGGATTCACCTTCGCACTCGGCGTCGGCGCTGCGGTCATGATGCCGGCGTGGTCGGCGATCGTACCGGACCTGGTGCGCCCGGACGAGCTGCCGGCAGCGGTGGCCCTGAACAGCGTTGCCATCAACGTGTCCCGGGCGATCGGCCCGGCCATCGCCGGCGTGCTGGTGGCGGCTGTTGGCCCATGGCTGGTCTTCATCCTCAACGCGGTCTCGTATCTGGGAGTCATCGCTGCGCTCGCTCGCTGGCATCGCGAGCCCAAGAGAAGCACGCTGCCCGCCGAGCGGTTCATGAGCGCGATGCGAGTCGGATTGCGTTTCGTCACCCACGAAGATGCGCTGCAGGTGGTGCTTGTCCGCGGCAGTGCTTTCTTCGTGTTCGCCAGCGCGACATGGGCGCTGTTCCCTTTGATCGTGCGGCGCGAACTGGGGCGCGGACCGGAGATCTACGGGCTGCTGCTCACGTGCATCGGCGTCGGCGCGGTCGCCGGAGCTGTCATCCTCCCGCGGGTACGCGCGCGGGTCTCGCCCGATGCGCTGGTCGCAGGAGCGAGCACGCTGTATGCCGCCGCCGCCCTCGCCCTCGCTCACCTTCAGAATATCGGCTTGCTGGTGCTGGCCATGCTCGCGACCGGGGTCGCCTGGATCTCGATCCTCTCCGCGCTGCAGGTCGCGGCGCAGTTGACGTTGCCGGCATGGGTACGGGCGCGCGGACTGGCGGCGTTCGTCGTCGTCCTCATGGGTGGGATGGCGCTGGGAAGCATCCTGTGGGGACAGGTCGCTACGCGCATTGGCATTCCCGCAGCGCTGACGTCAGCGGCGATCGGCATGGTGCTGGCGAGTGCCCTGACCTGGAAGTTCAAGCTGGGGGAGCACGACGCGCTCGACTTCACTCCAACCATGGATTGGCCGCTGCCCGTCCTGGCGGAGACTCCCGAGCCGGACATGCCGGTCCTGGTCACGATCAGGTATCAGGTCAGGCCGGACAAGCGCGCGGAGTTCATCGCGGCGATGCAGGACGTCAGGAAGATGCGGCGCCGCAACGGAGCCTACTTCTGGCAGCTATTCCACGATTCGGAAGAACCGACACACTTCGTCGAGACCTTCATGGACGAATCCTGGATGGAGCATCTGCGCCAGCACGAGCGCGCGAGTGTCGCGAGTCGGGAAATCCAGCAGCGGGCGAAGCAGTATCTGGTCGAGGGCACGACGACCCGATCCTCTCACTTTCTCGGCGAGCGCGAATCCTGAGCGCCGCGCCGACTGGAATCCTCCCCCTGCGCAAAGAATGCGACGAGCCTCGGAATCACCTGGCCCGGTGCCTCATCGATGAGCCAGTGACCCGATCCCGTGACGATCACGCCGTCGACATTGACGGCGACCATGCGGGCCTGCGAAATGAGGAAATCGCCGCCCGATTTCTCGCCGCTAAGCACCAGTATCGGCATCGTGAGCTTGATCCTGGCGAATTCGGCATTGTCCCGTGCATCCTGATCGAAGGCCCGGAACACCTCCATGCCGGCCTTCATCGCGCCGGGCCGGGCGTACTCGCGGGCGTAGAAGCGCCGATCGGCCTCGGAGACGGACTTCGCGGGATCCGCTGCGAAGTCGTTCCAGAAGTGGTCCAGGTAGATGCGCTCGCGCCCCTTCACGAGCGCGAGCGGCGTGGGCCCGTAGAAGTGAAAATGCCACTTATCCTGAAGCAGGAACAGATTCGTCGTGTCGCCGACCCCGGGGATGAAAGCGTCGAGCAACGCAATGCGATCGACCTCGGCGGGATACTGCGCGGCGTAGGCGTACGCCACCATCAGGCCGATGTCATGCCCGGCGATACCCGCCTTGCCGATGCCGAGCGACCGGGCGAGCGCATGGACGTCCTGCGCCATGGTCTTCTTGTCATAGCCGCCTTCTGCTTTGGTCGTGTCGCCGAAGCCGCGCAGGTCGGGTGCGATGACACGGTGCGTCTTGCCGAGCTCAGCCATGAGCGGCCGCCACATGTGGCTCGTCTGCGCATAGCCATGGAGAAGGATTACGGTGCTTCCTCCCTCTCCGGCGACGAGGTAGTGCATTTTCAGTCCGTTCACCTGCGCGAAGCGGCTTTGAATTGCCGCCTGCGCCGACGCGTGGGTCGCGGACAGGGCCGCGATGGCACCCGCCATCGCGACAAGCGTTGTAACCAGGGTTCGCATGGGACGGTGATCTTTCAATGAGTGAAGCTCCATTGAACCGCATTGCGCCAGGCGCGATAAGCCCCCAGGGACGATCTCACTGTTCGGGAGGAGCGAACAATGAAGTTTGAGAGCATCGGCGCCTTCGTCGCGGTGGCGGAGGCGGGATCCGTAAGCGGCGGAGCGCGACAGCTTGCGCTGTCCAAGTCGGTCGTCAGCGAGCGCCTCGCGGAGCTTGAACGCTCGCTCGGGGCACGCCTCGTCCAGCGGACGACACGCAAGCTCGCGCTCACCGAGGACGGCGCGGCCTTCCTGATC
>Ga0335077_10000281_pt1 | contig 54496 bp, 53 predicted proteins | sample Lox_Sample_31_FD_207151 | JGI IMG/M metagenome (GOLD analysis project Ga0335077, IMG submission 207151) | Soil microbial communities from Loxahatchee National Wildlife Refuge, Florida, United States - Lox_Sample_3.1 | ecosystem: Environmental > Terrestrial > Soil > Wetlands | place: USA... | reverse complement strand
CACGCCGGACCGCTGGGACATTCCCACCTTGATGCTCACGGCCGGAGCGCTGGCCGTGCCGGTTCTGATCCTTTCTTTTGCCGTGTTCTTCGCCGCGCGTCATTGGCTGCATCTGCCCTTGCCGCAACTGCAAACCCTGATCTTCGTCATGCTGGTGCTGACCGGCCAAGGCATGGTGTATCTGGTGCGCGAGCGCCGTCATTTCTGGCATTCGATGCCCGGATCCTGGCTGCTGCTGAGCACTTTTCTCGATGGGGTTCTTGTCGGTGTTCTGGCCACTCAAGGCATTCTAATGGCCGCGATCCCGCCTGCATTGGCTGCAGGCCTGCTGGCGCTGGTGATCGGTTGTTTGATCGCGGTGGATTTTCTCAAGGTGCGCATCTTCCGATACTTCAAGATGCGCTGAGGAGCTCTCTCGGAGTCAAGCCCATCGCAGACCTTCCAACGTTCCGCCTGCGTGATAAGAGAGGCCTGCACGGACGAAGCCGTCGGGCGAAAAATTTCCTCCCCGCGCGAAGGAAAACACAGCAGGCCGGTGGATGCAACGATCCCGGCACAGGGTGGATGGGGTCATTTCCCCAAGAATTGAGTCAGGGATTCCGATAGAGAGAGGCGTTTGGCCCAGCGTTGAAGATAGGTCCTGTCCAAAGAAGTTTTTTGCATTTGGATGATGTTCTCCACATCCACCCTGTCCTGACCGCGGCCGCTTAAAAGTTTAAGAAGGATAACATCCTCAGGCGAGGCCACCTTGATTTCTTGTTCTTCCCATTTGAGGACAACGGCCCTCTTTAACGATTCACGCTTGTACTCGTCATCCGCAAGGATAAAATCCAGCATGAGAAGCTGGGACTCCGTGCCTTTAAGGAACATCCTAAGCAGCTTCACCTTTTTAAATTCCATGGGTTTGGGATCGAAAACGACGAGCCCCGCCTCGGCGGCGGATTTGATGAAAGAGGGCAGCGTTTCTTCATTAAGGCCGATGACGAAATCCAGATCCACCGTCGCCCGCGGAGCAGTCCAGATGCTGACGGCGATGCCGCCGACGATCATGTAGGGGATCCGATTGCTTTCAAGGAAATGGCAGATATGAAGTAGCTGTTGATAGAAGTTCTCGGGGGCGGGCGAAGTCATTCTTCCGAGAGTCGGATGCGCCGGAAGGTATTAAGCCGTTCGACCACCTTCAGACGCAGTTCTTTTTCCGACAGATCCGGAAAGTCTTTTTTAAGGGACGCCTCAAGCAGTTCTAAAGAAAGAGCCGTTGCCTCCGCCCATTTTTTGAGACGGTTTTGAACGTCCAAACCGGTGAGGTTGGCCTTCATACGGTTTATTGTAGTGAAGAAAGAAATCGTTGTCAAACGGCTCCCTTATTTCCCGGGTTCCCGCCGTTTGAAGAAGGGCTCCAGGAGATCGATCGGGACCGGGAAGATCGTGGTGGAGTTCTTGTCGCCGGCGATCTCGGTCAGGGTCTGCAGATAACGCAGCTGGATCGCGGCGGGGTTCAGGCTAAGGACCGTCGCGGCCTCGGCCAGTTTCTGCGCGGCCTGGAACTCTCCCTCGGCATGGATCACCTTGGCGCGACGCGTCCGTTCAGCCGAGGCCTGCTGCGCGATCGCCCGGATCATGTCCTGCGGGAGGTCCAGGTTCTTCACCTCGACCGCCGAGACCTTGATCCCCCACGGCTCGGTCTGCTGGTCGATGATCTGCTGAAGCTTCGCGTTGATCTCCTCCCGCTTGGCCAGCAGATCGTCCAGCTGGCTCTGGCCGAGAACGCTGCGGAGCGTGGTCTGCGCGATCTGCGACGTCGCGTAGAGATAATCCTCGACCTGGATGATCGCCTTCTGGGAGTCGATCACCCGGAAATAGATGATGGCGTTGACCTTCACCGAGACGTTGTCCCGCGTGATCACATCCTGGGGCGGGACGTCCATCACGATCGTCCGGAGGCTCACCTTGGCGATGCTCTGGACGCCGGGAATGACGATGATCAGGCCCGGGCCCTTCACCTTTTGGAAGCGGCCCAGGAAGAAGATCACGCCGCGCTCGTATTCCTTGAGGATCTTGATGGAGATGAACAGGAACAGAAAAATGACGATGATCAGGCCCGGCAGACTGAACAGTAGCTCTCTCATGATGTACCCCCGCTTGGTTTTTGTGACCGTTTGATGCGCAACGTCAATCCGTCGATGCCGGTCACCTCGACCGCTTCGCCTTCCCGAATCGCCTCGGAGCTGACCGCTTCCCAAATCTCCCCCCGGATGAGGATCTGGCCTCGGGGATGGACCTCGGTGCGGGCGGTCCCCGAAGCGCCGATGAAGCCCTCGATGCCGGCGACCGATTTTTGATGACGGGTCTTCCAGGCCATTCCGACCACCAGCGCGAAGAACCCGGCCGTCGCGGCCGCCGTCGGAAGAATCACCCAGAGAGAGACCTGCATCGAAGGCAGGTCGGTTTTCACCAGCATCAGCGATCCGAGGACCAACGCGATGACCCCTCCGACCGTCAACAGTCCGTAGCTCGGCACCTTGATTTCGGCGATGAACATGACGATCGCGGCGAGGATCAAAAGCAGTCCGGCGTAATTGATCGGCAGCGTTTGAAAGGAATAAAAAGCCAGGATGATGCAGATCGCGCCGACGACGCCGGGGAGGATCGCGCCGGGGCTGTACAGCTCGAAGATCAGGCCGTAGATGCCCAGGAGCATCAGGATGTAGGCGATGTTGGGATCGCTGAGCGCGTTTAAGATCTTGAGCCGGCCGCTCATGTCGACCCTTTCCACCGCGGCCGACTTCGTTTGGAGGGTGCGCCGGCCCGAGGCCGTATCGACCGTTCGGCCGTCCACGGCCGAAAGCAGCGCGGGAAGGTCTGGCGCGACCAGATCGATGATCTTGAGCTTCAAGGCCTCGGTCTCGGTGGCCGAGACGCTCTCGCGCACCGCGTCCTCGGCCCACCGGGCGTTGCGGCCGTGTTTCTCGGCGATCGATTTGATATAGGCGGCCGCGTCGTTTTCGACCTTCTTTTTCATCTCCTTGTCCATCTCGCCGCCCGTCATCGAGACGGGGTGGGCCGCGCCGATGTTCGTCCCCGGGGCCATGGCCGCGATCGGGGCCGCCAGCGTGATGAAAACCCCGGCGGAGGCCGCCCGGGCGCCGGTGGGCGAGACGTATACAATGACCGGCACCTCCGAGGCGCCCATGGCCTTGACGATCATGCGCATGGACGTGTCGAGTCCCCCCGGGGTGTCCAGTTGGATCACGAGCGCTTCCCGATGATTTTTTTCGGCGTCGTCGATGAGCCGGGTCAGGTACTCGGCCGCGACCGGATTGATGATGCCGTCGTATACGGCCACCGTCACCGTGGCCGGGTCGGGCGCGTCCTTGGAATCGGCGGCCGCGGGACGGGTCTGGAAGGATAAATCGGCGCCGGACAGGATCCACGAAATCAGAGCGGCCGGAACAACAATCGCCGGCGCGAGAACAACCGATCGGACCCATCGGGACGGGGGCATCGCTCACCCTTGATGAAGTGAACAAACATCATATTCTTTTTCGACGCGGGGTGTCAAGGAAGCGTGGGGACGGCGCCCGCCGGGCGGGTTCACGGATAGGCGTCGAAGTCCTTCGTGCAGTTCGGGTTGTCCATCTCAACGGAAAGCACGTCCCGCGGATGCCGCTCGAAGAGATAGGCGCATCCGCGATCGGCGTCCGGTTCGGCCTCGATTTCCTCCAGATGCTCGAAGCCCAGAATGGCCGGGGTCCCCGGCCGGCCTTCGAAACACGGCCGGGCGAGCGACCGGGCGGAATTCTGAAACGCGCGGACGATCTTTGCATAGTCGGAGGGTTCCAGCTGCGGCTGATCGACGTGGGCGATGAGCGCCCCGCTCCAGCCCGGCCGCAGCGCTCGCAGGCCCCGTCGGATGGAGCGATGCATGCCCTTCTCGAATTCCGGATTAAAGGCGGCGTCGGCCCCGATCGCGCGAAGTTCGGCCTCGATGCGGTCGGACCGAAAACCGGTGACCACGACGATTTCACCGAAGAGGCCGGCTTCCTTCATCGAGCGGAAGACCTTTGAGAGAAAGCTTTCGCCGTTCCACGGCAGGAGCGGTTTGAACCCCCCCGCCCGGGAGCCCTTTCCCGCCGCGAGAAGAATCGCCGAAACCGGTTTCATCGAACCCTCAAGCCCTCGCCGCGTTGATCACCGCGGGGCTCAAAGGAAGCCGCCGCACGCGGACGCCGCAGGCCTCGAACACCGCGTTGGCGATCGCCGCCGCCGTCGGGACGGAGCCCGGCTCGCCGGTGCCCGTCGAAGGGGTGTCCGGATCGGAGGTGAACACGACGTCGATGGCGCGGGGCGCGTCCCGGAACGTGGCGATGGGATAGTCGAGCCAGGTCTCGGTGATCACCGCGCCGTCGCGATGCCGGAGTTCCTCGAGCAAGGTCCAGCTGGCCGCTTGCTGGATGCCGCCCTCGATTTGATTGAGAGCCCCGTCCGGGTGCACCAGCCGTCCGGGGTCGGCCGCGCACCAGACGCGTTCCAGTCGCACCCGCCCGCTCATCGAAACGACGACCTCGGCGACCTCCGCGATGTAGGTGCCGTGGTAAACCGCGCAGGCGACGCCGAACCCGCGTCCGGGCTCGCGCGGACGCCGATCCCAGGCGCTGCGCTCCCGGACCGTCTCCAGCACCCGCCGGAGTCTCGCGTCCTCGACGAGCCTCAGGCGAAACCCGATCGGGTCCCGGCCCGCGGCGTGCGAAAGCTCGTCGATGAACGATTCGATGACGAAGACATTGGGGGCCGCCCCGAGGGAACGGAACGCCCCGGTGCGGATCGGGGCGGGTGCGACCTGCAAATGCACCTCGGCGTTCCCCAGGCGATACGGCGGCAGGGCGTTTCGCCCGGCGGTCATTTCCGTCACGGCCGCGGGGACGTCGCCCGCGCCGTATAACTGAGGGTTGGTCCGGATACGGCACCGCCAAGCGGCCAAGGCGCCGGCGGCGTCCAGCCCGGCCTCCAGGTCGGCCTCGAAGGCGGGACGGTGCGGGCTCCGGCGGAACTCCTCTTCCCGCGTCCACTGCACCAGCACGGGGCGCCGGGCCGCGCGGGACAGGCGGGCGGCATCCATCGGGGCGTCGTTCATGTTCCCGCGTCCGTACATGCCGCCCATCGCCTGCGGGTGGACGCGGACGCGCCCGGGCGGAACCCCGAGAAGCGCGGCGACCTCGTCCCGCAGTCCGAACGGGCGCTGGGTCGCCGCGTAGAGGTCCGCGCCGTCCGCGCGCACGTCGGCGACCGCGGCGCTCGGCCCGATGGGCGCGTGGGCGATGTGGGGGACGTGGTAGCGGGCCTGGAGGGTTCGCGCGGCGGCCGAAAACGCGGTCTCGACGCCGTCGTCGCGCCGAAGCACGAGATCGATCGGCTTTGCGGCCGCGGCTCCGCCGGGGCTCCATTCGGCAACGAGCGCCCGGACCGCGGCCAGCGCCACCTCGTCCCGCTCGGCCGCGACGCCGACGAAATCCTCTTCGCGCACGACCGCGACCACGCCGGGCAGCGCGCGCGCCGCGCGGTCGTCCAGCGCGGCAAGTCGCGCGCCCCGGGCCGGTGCCTGCAGGACGCGGCCGCGAAGCATCCCGGGGAGGCGCACGTCCGCCGGGTAGCGCGCGCGGCCGGTGACGATGTCGAAGGCTTCGAGGCGGAACGGCGCGCTCTCGTCGGGAGCGGCGGTCCGGGGAGCGGGCGGAGGTTCCGGAACGACGCCGGTCAAGGGCTCGCCGTCGGTCAGTGTTTCGTACGCGATCGATCGCCCGTCGCGCGCGACGACGCGCCCGTCCCGGATGTCCAGCTCGGCGGCGGGGGCGCCGAGGCGCCGGCCCGCCCGCTCGAGAAGCAGCCGACGCGCGTACGCCGCGGCCGAGCGCAGGCTCCGGCCGTCGGTCGCGGTCGACATGCTGCCGAACGTGCCCATGTCCCAAGGGACCCGGTCGGTCTCCCCGAGCTCGACGCGCACGCGCGCGAGGGGCACGGCGAGCTCCTCGGCGATGATCTTCGCGAAGCCCGTGCGGATGCCCTGACCGTACTCGACCTTCCCGGAGCGAGCCACCACCGTGCCGTCGCGCTCGATCACGATGCGCTGCTCCACGCGCTCCGGGGGCCGCTCGCCCCATCCGCCGGGTCTCGGCCGGCTCACGGGATCGCCCTTTTCACGGCGCGCAGTGCGCGAAGGTAAATACCGCAGCGGCAAAGGTTCGGCGCGAGCGCGTCCCGGATCTCGTCGTCCGTCGGACGGGGCGTCCGCGCCAGAAGCGCCGCCGCCGAGATCAGCATCCCGCCGGTGCAGTAGCCGCACTGCATCGCGTCCTCCTCCACGAAGGCCTGCTGGACCGGATGAAGCGTTTCGCCCCGGCCCAGGCCCTCGACCGTCGTGATCGCCTTCCCGGCCGCCTCTTCGACGCCCAGTGTGCAGGCCGCGACGGCGCGTCCGTCCGCAAGGACAAAACAGGCGCCGCAAACCCCGCGGCCGCAGCCGTAGCGGGTCCCGGTCAAATTAAGATCGTCGCGGAGAATGCCGAGCAGCGGGGCGCCGGGCGGGACGTCGACCTCGTGAACAGAGCCGTTGACATTCAAGTAAAAGCGCATCGTCGCATCCGAGGGCCTTCGGGTTGGAGTGGAATTTGTGTCATCCCGTTCATTCAGCTTCGAGGGCCGATCATAACAAATCCGGCGCCGCCCGGGCAAGATGGGCGGGAATCCTCCGCGGCCGGGGGCGAAATAATCCGGAAGGGGCGTCGCCGGTCCGCGGCGGTTAAGACGCCGGGTCCCCGAGTCGAAGGCGATACCCCATGACCGTCAAGCCCGGGGAGGGATGGAAGTCGAGCTCGGGCGCGCGCACGAAGCCCATCCGTTCGTACATGCGTTGGCCGGCCCGCATGAAGTCGCTTGTGTGCAAGGTCAGGTCGGCGGCGCCCCCGCGGCGGGCGCGCCCGATGCATTCGCTCAGCAGCGCGGCCCCGATGCCCCGACCCCGCTCGGCCGGCGCGACGGCCAGCAAACGGACTTCCGGGCGCTCGATCGTGACGCGGGCGCCGTCCGGACGGGAAAAAACGGTTCCGGCCGGGTACAGCAGGACGGCGCCCGCGATCGCGCCGTCCCGCTCGGCCACGATTTGCTCGGCGGAACCGGCCTCGGCGAGCGCGTTCAAAATTCCCTGCCGGTACCTCTCCCAGTGCGCGGGCATCACGGCCGCGTATTCCCGGAAGGCGGCCAGCGTCACGGTCCGGATCGCGTCCCGATCCCCCGCGCGCGCGTCGCGAAGTTGAAGGCCCTTTTCCATTTCATCCTTTTAAATCGGGTTGACTTTTCCCCCTGTCACGGCGATCTATGGTACTCCGGACGGGCGTCAAGATCAACGCCGCGCGGTTTGACTTTCAAGGAAAGGGGTGCCAAAATACGTTTCGTCATGCCGCGCCTACTTCTCCTGACTCCGCCCTTCACCCAGCTGAACACCCCTTATCCCGCGACGGCTTACCTGACCGGCTATCTTCGGTCCAAAATCGACACGGTCTTCCAGGCCGATCTGGGCCTCGAAACCTTTCTGACGCTCTTTTCCCGCCCGGGTCTGATCCGTCTTTTTGACGCGATCGATTCCGTCGCGGCGCGGAATCGGATGTCCGGCCCGGCGATCGAGCGGGCCCTCTTGTTGAAGGATCGTTATCTCGACACGATCGAGCCGGTGATCCGGTTTCTGCAGGGGAGCGATCCTTCCCGGGCGACGTTGATCGGCCGTCGCCGATTTCTGCCGGAAGGGCCCCGGTTTTTGAACCTGGACGACGATCATTGGGCCTTCGGGAGCCTCGGCCTGACCGATCGCGCGAAGCACCTCGCCTCCCTTTATCTGGACGATCTGGCCGATCTCATTCGGGCGACGGTCGATCCCCGCTTCGGGCTCAGCCGCTACGCCGAACGCCTTGCGACCTCCGCGACCTCCTTCGACCCGCTCGGCCAGGCGCTACAAGAACCGCCCGGTCTGATCGACCGGATGCTGGAGGAGGTCCTGGATCGGGAGATGAAAGCCGTCGGGCCCCATCTCGTCGGGATCACGATTCCCTTCCCCGGAAATCTGTACGGCGCGCTCCGCTCCGCCGCGTTCATCCGCCGGCGGTATCCCGGCGTCAAAATCGCGCTCGGAGGGGGGTACGTCAACACGGAGCTGAGGGAGTTGTCCGAGCCGCGCCTCTTCGATTTCGTGGACTACGTCACCCTCGACGCCGGAGAGCGGCCCCTCGAGGCCCTCCTGGAAGCGTTCGACGCTCCGGAGATGGGGCGGCTGTGCCGGACTTTTATTCGCCGCGACGGAGCGGTTCAATATATCGACACGGCGCCGGAGCCGGAGCTTTCCTTTGCCGGGAGCGGGACGCCCACCTATCGCGGCCTTCCGCTTCGGAAGTACCTCTCGCTGGTCGAGATGCTCAATCCGATGCACCGGCTCTGGTCGGACGGCCGCTGGAACAAGCTGACGGTGGCGCACGGCTGTTACTGGAAAAAATGCGCCTTCTGCGACATCGGGCTTGATTACATCCGACGCTACGAGCCGGCGCCCGCGACCCTCCTGGCCGACCGGATCGAGGCCCTGATCGAAGAGACCGGAGAGAACGGCTTTCATTTTGTCGACGAGGCGGCGCCGCCCTCGCGCCTGGCCGATCTGGCGCTGGAACTGCTGGATCGGGGCCGCGCGATTTCCTGGTGGGGAAATATCCGCTTCGAAGAGGCCTTCACCCCCGACCTTTGCCGGCTCCTTTCCGCCTCCGGCTGCATCGCCGTCACCGGCGGGATGGAGGTCGCCTCCGACCGGCTTCTCGCCTTGATGGAAAAAGGGATCACCGTCGCGCAGGTCGCACGCGTCGCGCGGGCCTTCACCGAAGCGGGGATCATGGTCCACGCCTATTTGATGTACGGATTTCCGACCGAGACGGCCGGGGAGACGATCGAAAGCCTGGAGCGGGTCCGCCAACTCTTTGCCGCCGGGATGCTCCATTCCGCCTTCTGGCATCGATTCACCGCCACCCGCCACAGCCCCGTCGGTCTCAACCCCGGCGCCTACGGAATCACGATCACCGGCCCCGCCCCCGGCCGCTTTGCGAACAACGACCTGACCCACGTCGATCCCTCCGGCTGCGATCCGGAACGATTCGGGCCGGGGCTCGCCAAGGCGATCTACAACTACATGCACGGGGTCGGGTTCGACGCCGACGTACGGACCTTTTTTGATTTCCCCCTCCCAAAACCGAAGGTCCCGCGGAATCTCGTCAAAGCCGCGCTGGCGGCCGCGCCTTCCTTCCGTGACGATCGGGAGCGGAGGATGGTTTGGCTCGGCGGGGTTCCGGCGGTTTCAAAAGGCTCCTCGTTGTTCCTCCCCGGCTGGGGAGAGGATCGCAAAATCCGGGTCGAGCCGTCGATCGCCGCGTGGCTTCGGTCGCTCTTACATGAGTCCCGCCCGCGGGGGCGAAAAGGCGCCCCTTACCCGAGGCTCGCGGACGCGGCCCGGCGCTACCCTGCTAAGTCGAAAAAATCGTTTGGAGTATTTTTGAAAAGCAGGGAGTGGAAGGCGGTCCGGGAGGCCGGGCTACTGCTTCTTTAGATTGTTGTTCAGCCCGAAAGAAAAGGGGACGGGCTGAACTACCCCCCTCTTTTACTCCACCGTGAACGTGACCGAAGCGGAAGGGCCGATCTCCTCATGACGCCGCGTGGCCAGCTTCGCGTCGATCCGGTGCGGGCCGGGAGGGAGATTTTTGAGCCGATAGCGGTTCCCCTTTACAATGGCCTCGAAACGTCCATCGACATAGAGATGCACAGCGTCGCCCCGCGCTCCCTTGTCCACGGTCAAATCCAGTTCAATGATCGGCCCGTGAACCGTGGCTCCGTCCGTGGGGTTGGTAATAACCACACTTCCCACGTTCTGGGCCCATGCCGCGGGCGAGCCGTAAATCCAAAGAAATGCGCCGAACAGAATATAAATTACAGCAAGTCGCTTCATTGTTCTTGCCCTTTGTTCACAGCAATCCGTCATCTCGCATAAGCTGGAAATCCGTCCATATCCGTATTTCCGCTCGTCAGATTATTCAGGTAACCTCCGTTCGGACTCACGAGCCAGATATCGAAATCTCCGTCTTGGTTGGATCCAATCGCGATGTATTTGCCGTCCGAAGACCAGGCCGGGGTCAGCTCGGAGTAGACCGTGCCGACCGAATTCGTCAGTTTGGCGATATCTTTGGTGCCGACGGGTACTTTTTGAAGCTGATAGAACTGCTGATCCCATCGTCTCAGGAAGGCGATTTCCCGGCCGTCCGGACTCCAGGCCGGCGCCGCATCCAGCCAGGGCCTCTGGGGATCACAGGTCACGGGCCCGATGGAATTGCCCGAGGCGTCCATCAGGTAAATCACAAAGCTTGTGGGATTGTTACAGTCCGCCGGATCCGGAGGCCACCGAGTATAGGCGATCCGGCTCCCGTCCGGCGAGAAGGCGGGGTGTCCGTTAAACGAGCCCACGGCGGTCGTATCGATGGGAGGATAGGTATGCGTCAGTTGAACTTCATTGCCGCTTGAGACGTCTCTGGCAAAGATCTCTACCACGGAAAAAATCTGGACGCCGGATACAAATCCTTCAGGCGGTGTTACATCCCGTTCAAAAACAATCTTGCTCCCATCCGGCGACCAGTCCGGCCAGTCTCCTTGCGTGAATTCAGTTAACGCACCGGTGGGGATATCCAATAGATAGATTCGGGGCCCATCGACGGTAAAGGCCAGGGTTTTTCCATCGGGAGAGGGCGCGAGCTTGCTGATCGTGATATTGGGATCGGGATTGTCATAGACCAGTTCCTGGTTGCTTCCATCCGCATCCATTCGGAAAATTTTATACACGCCGGATCGTTTCGAGACATAGTAAAGCGGAGCCGGGGTCACCGCCCCGATTACCGCTCCTTCCTCCGCTCCCAACTTGCCTTGAAAGACGACGATGTACCGGCCGGGTTTGAGGTTGTTTGTGGGACGAGTGAAGGGAATCACTGGCGTCTCGTTCCCCGGATTGAGTGGAGAAGTAATATCGAACTCGGCAAGGAAGTTACGATCGGAATCGGTGTCATCGTAATCGATGATAATGAAACCGGAGTCCATAGCTTCAGGGCTCAAGTTTTTCACCTTCAGCCCGCCAGGTACCAGGGTAACCTCGAGTTGCCCGCGAAAGAAGTAGTTTAGAAGGCTGGCAGAGTAGCTGATTGCTTTGGGAACCAGAATATTGGCGTTATTTCTGACCACAGACTCGTCGAGATGATACGACCATCCTGGAAGCGTGGTACCGGGTGAGGCCAAATCTAATACAGGCCTATAAAAATACGAATATGCTGCGAGTCTCACGGTATCGTAACCTTGTACATAATAAACCTGATCGGTTGTGCCGTCTTCAGCGAGTTCCTCTTCCAGGACAGCGTTTGTAAATTCTTTCCTGGGATGTGGAAGGTAATGGTTGTCAGTTTTCGGAAAACCTTCAGTGAAAATTGTGTCCTCACTAAAGAAGTTGTAACTGGTATATTCAGAAAGACCGATTAAGTTTGATTGGAGCGTTGGAAGATCGACGTAATTTTCGCTATCCCAAAATGCAGTTAATGGAAAGTCGGGACCGAATGAATATGGTGCGGTACTAAAAGTTAGTGGATCAACTGTTCTCTCAACGATGCTTTCATAGAAGTCAAAACGACTACTAAAACCCGATAAGAGACTCATAATGGCATGGTTGTCATTACGTACATGTGCAGGGACAGCCATATCTTGGATGAGATGAACCACCTGACCAAGTGAGCGGAACAGCTTGGCAAAATTATCATCGCGTATTTCTTTTGTTGATTGCGTCAGAGCATCAAAGAAATATTGTCTTGCACGAATCCACGACCAATTATTGTCCGGATAAGTTGTTGCCCATGTTCTGGCCGATACCGCAAAAAAATCTAACCCATCAGATAACCCCTGGTCTGTAATTGGATTATGAAAATGGTTTCTAGCTCTAATGCTAAATGATGGCAATAAATCTTCTGGAGGTTGGTCTTCAAACATACTACCTTTCAAGATCCATGTGGTCCCCGGGTAAGCTATCCGAGCATTAAGGTCGTAAAAAGTTGCACCAGATAATGAAAGTGAAAGTTGTGATTGTAGTGAAGCCTCTATGGAAGAGAGCTGAATTGCCTTTTGGGTTATGGCTTGATGTGTTGGTATGTTATAGGCCCACCCTGTGTTGTTTGTTATGAAGTTTGACACAAGACCAACAAGCACGTGCACTAAGAGAATTGATTGGAAGGGGGTGTGCTTTATCTTGTTTTGTAATTTTCCCACTATGAATCCTAATAGAATACCAATCCCACTAAAAAAAATGACATTAAAAAGCAGATGATATAAATACAATAGGACGTTGCGTTCGCTATACATAAAAGATTCGAGAAAAATTTGTCCAAACATAAGAGAGGGAGCAATCATGGGTAGAATAATTATCTTGCTTTCACCTGTTATACCGGCTGCCTTCAACAAAAATGAAACTAAAATAAAAAGAAAAAGGTAAATGGTTCCAAATGAGATTCCCCACCGCTGCCAAGGTTTTAATTGTTTTAGCCAGTTCATGCTCTTCCTCTAATTTTATTAAAGCTGTTTAATCCACCAGATTCCGTTGTCGTCCATTTGAAAATAAATGTAATACGTGATTAATCCGGCGTCTTCTGCCCTCCGGATACGGTACTTGGTAAGGCCGTTACTCATATAAATGAATTCTATGGGTTGCATGTTTGAGGCAATCTCCTGAATGTGATTACCCAAGGCGGAGAAGATCCCACGATACTGCTCACGAGAACTTTCAAGATAATATGTTAGCGCTCCTTCAATGTCCCCGTTGATCAACGCTGTCTTCATCCCCTCCCACTTGCTCTTCAACAACGCATCCAGTTCGTCTCGGGATAACACATTGACGATTGTCGCGGCCGTGTAGGTGTTGCCTTTTGTATCCGTGACGGACACGGTTGGATAATAGATTCCTACCGCCTGATATTGGGCCGTTACCTTGGTTAGCGTTGCGCCGACTTGATCGATTACTCCATTCCCATCCAAATCCCACCGATATTGACTCACCGGATTCGTGAGGGTTGTTTCGACTCGAAGTGTCACCGAGAAGAGCCCTGTTGTGCTATCGGGCACGCCGCTTTCGGGATTGGCTATGAGCAGTACATCCTGTGACGGAATAGATGCATCGACCGTGATGCTCGCCTCTCCATAGGCGCCCCCCGGATTAACGGCTACGGCTGTTATCACGTTCGTTTCCGCCTGCAAGGGAACCATGGCGGAAAAGGAGTTCCGGTTGACGTGCGCCGGAACAGACTCTATCCCATCTGGCCCATTCACTTCAATCACCACACCGATCTCATTAAGTGTAGCATCGACTGTCCCTGTTATTATGACACTGGAGGCGTTGACATTCGTTCCATTGGCCGGGGACGTGATGCTGATGGGGAGCGTGGGTGAAGGCGTGGTGGCCGAGACTTCCGCCGAATAACCGCTCTCACTTCCCGATGTATTGATCGCCGTGACCACATAGTAGTAAGTCGTTCCGCCGGCCAGACCGCCGGCCATGTATGAAGGAGATGTCACGGGGGCTGTATTGAGCAGGGAATAATCGCCGCCGGACGTTGTTGCCCGGTAAACATTGTAGCCCAGGAGGTCGCTCTCCGTGTTCGGATTCCATTTCAGCGCCGCGCCTCGGATAATCGGCGAGGCAACCAGTCCGGTGGGAGCGGCGGGGGGGAGCTTGTCCAGAAGATAATCGATGCCTTCTGTTTGCCCGGGACTTATGAATTGGTCCTGGATAAAGGTTTCGTACCCGGCCTTCGCGACGGTGACCGTTATCTCATAGGGCGTGATGTTCTCGACCCGATATTTGCCGCTGACGTCGGTCACAACGGCCTGGGTTTTCTTGCCGTCCGTGACCGACACGGTTGCTCCGGCAATCGGATTGTAGACCCGCAGGAACGGTTTTGGATTATCGACCACGGGAAATGAGTCATAAACCGTGCCGGTCAGTATCGCCGGGCGGAGGTCGAGCGGGATATTCAACGTCATGACCAGTCCGGGTGAGAGCGTCTTAGTCAGGGTTGTGGTTTGATAAATATTTACGGAAGGCGTCACGGTGAGTGTTACCTCACCCGGAACCAGTCGCAAAAACATGTAAAGGCCGTCTAACCCGGTCGTCACGGTTTGGATTCCCCCGGCATCTTGCACGGAAACCGTTGCTCCCGAGACGGGTTCCCCTGTCGCGGCATCTTGAATGGTGCCCGTCATTCCTGCAACAAGAGCGTATGTGACCGTTACGGTATCCGATGAACGGTTCCCGGCCGAATCCACGGCCGTGGCGGCGACGGTGTTCATGCCCGGGTTTAAAGGGATATTATTGGCCGTAAATGTCCCGCTTTGCGTCTGGACAGCCGCCGATTGACCGTTGACGGTGACCACGGCGCCGACATCGTCAACCGTGCCCGAGACGAACAAAAGCGGGTCGACCGTGATCCCGCCGTTGAGCGGGATGGTTATCTTGATCAACGGAGCCGCCGTATCGGCCGGATGGGGAGTGAGCTTGATTTTGCTTGAAAGCGAGCTCTCTTCTCCCTGCGTGTTCACAGCCGCAACGGTATAAAAATAGAGTTGACCATTCGTGACCGAGGTGTCGATGTATGAAAGCGAGGTGATCGGCGCGCCATTGATTTTTGTATAACCGCCCCCGGAATAAAGACTTCGATACAGATTGTAACCCGCTAGATCGGCTTCCGGACTTGCGGCCCAGATCAGGGAGACACTGCCGTCCCCGGCCGCGCCGGAAAGATTTTGAGGAGGGGACGGGGGCGTGTATAACGCGGGCAGCTGATTTAATAGGAGCTTGACCGTGCCGCCCGAACCTACGGCGATATCCATGCGGCCGTCCAGGTTAAAGTCCGTGGATACCATTTGCCCGTTCGATCCGTAGGCGGCGGGGGGTTGGAACGTCCCATTCCCATTGCCGAGCAAAAGGTTTATGGACTCCAAATCTCCGACGACCAGATCCATGAAACCGTCCTGATTGAAATCCTGTGCGATCAAAGTCCCCTGTTCGACCCCGACCTCATAGCTCATCGGGTCGTTGAAGGTCCCGTTTCCATTGTTGAGGTAGATTCTAAGTGTATGGCCCAAGTTCATGCCGACGGCCAAATCCGGGTAGCCGTCTCCGTTGAAATCCCGCACAAGGAGATCGGACGGCTCGAACGGATCCAACAGGATGGTCCCGTTAGGCTGAAATGTTCCATCCCCGTTTCCGGTATGAATCGAGAGGCTCGATGAAAACTCTCCGGGATGGCCGCTGATCGGTGTCGAATCCAGACTGACAATATCGAGACGGTTATCCTGATTGATGTCGGCAACCCGTATGCCGACCGACCTTGTACTGATGGTATAAGAGATGGGTGCTCTGAACGTCTCATCCCCGTTGTTGATATAGACCATCACGCCCGGGTCCTGAGCCAGCACGATATCGACAAGGCCGTCCTGATTTATATCGGCTGCGACAATGCCCCGATTGGGCAGAGTTGAGGTCTGCAGTGTCGGACCCCGTCTGAATGTATTATCTCCCGTCCCCCAGTAGAGCTCGATCCTCGGATAGCCGTGTGTGCCGCCCGTCGGATTGTAGAAAGCGTCACTCAGAACGATATCCTGATTGCGGTCGCCGTTAAAGTCCGCCGAGGCCATGCCTGAAATCTCAGAAACGCCCGCCTCCTGATTGATGATAGCCTGTCCGGCGAAGGTTCCATTCCCCTTTCCGGGAATTAACGACAGGTTGTTATGATCCACGAGTGCGATGTCCGGGACACCGTCCCCGTTCAAATCCGCCATTTCCACCGACGCCACATCTTCCCATCCACCGATGGATGAGCTTCTTGCAAAAGTCCCGTCCCCCTGCCCCAGCCAGACCTGCAGAGAACTCCCGCCTCCCACAAGCAAATCAAGATGGCCGTCATGGTTTAAATCATCGAGGGTTGCCGAGAGACCTCCGTATAATAAGAGGCCCTCCAAGCCCCCGACGGGTATCATCTCATCCAACTGGCCGTATCCGTCATTTAAGAACACCCACGCGGAGGAAGCCGCGTAATCAAAAACAATGAAATCCTGTTTGCCATCCCCGTTCAGGTCCTCGCTTAAAATGGCATCGAAGACAAAGACATTGCTTGATTGATAGGCGATTTTTTCGTCGAACGAGCCGTCTCCTTTTCCAAGTAAAAGGGTGACCATGCTGGCTTGAAACCCGTACGATGAATAATATAAGTAATTGACCACGGCGAAATCCGCAAGGCCGTCTCTGTTGAAGTCGCCCGTTTGAATCGCGATAGGGAAGCGGCCGATGGTGTTCCATGGATAGTAAGGCTGAAATGTCCCATCGCCGTTGCCCAAAAGAATCGAAACGTAATTGACGGATGGATCGTAATCCGTCGCCACGATATCCGGATGACCATCGCCGTTGACATCCGCAATCGCCAGGCTCTTGGGATTCGGTCCGGCGGTAAAAATCTTCTGGGCTTGAAAGCTGCCGTCCCCGTTGCCCAGGAGGATGGAGACATCATTTGAACCGCTATTGACCGTGACGATATCCGGGTTGCCGTCCCCGTTGAGATCCTCCAGGGCGATAAAGGCGGGGGCCGACCCGACCGGATATGAAACGGGCGCGTTGAGGTCGCCATTCCCGCTGTTTAACAAGACGGAGACGTCATTCGATAAGTCATTCGCAACCACAAGATCCGGATGTCCGTCTTTGTTCAAGTCCCCCCTCTTTACGGCCACGGGATCGATTCCCGTGCGATAGGTGCGATCCACTTGAAAAGGAGGGCTGATGTCATTTCCGATCCAGGTATTTCCTCTGTTCAGCACCGTAGAAAATAAAGAGACAAAACCGTTTCCCGAGAGAACAAGATCCGGGGTATGATCTCCGTCAAGATCCGCCGACACAATGCCAAAGATCGCTTCAGTCGTTGGAATTTCTACTCGATCAATAAAACCCCCGTCGCCACGACCAAAGAGCATAAAAATATCGAAACTTCCTACTGTAATGATGTCCTGGGCTCCATCCTGATCAAAATCCCCGATATTCATCGAACCGCCGTCGGTGCTAAATTCCGAAGGGGGCTGAAAGGTCCCGTCGCCGTTTCCTAAAAATGTGAATGCCGTGCCAAGATATGCGATCAGAAGGTCCAACTTCCGATCGCCATTCAAATCGGTGAACTCGACCGTTCGACCGCCCAGGAGTGAATAGTTGTTTGAAGGGATCACCAGCCCGGGGCTATCAACTCGAGGCTCTTGAAAATTCCCGCTTCCGTCATTTATGAAGACGATCAAATCCGGCCGGAGGGAATAAGGGTTGTCTTTCATCATGAAAATATCGGGGAAACCATCTCCATTGAGATCTCCGACGGTTAGGTTTGATAGGTAGACGCTGTCGTCCCACGGAAGGACGGTGGAAGACTGGAATGCGCCGTTGTCTTTATTCAGCAACACCAAAAGTTCGTGACCGCCCGAACCGTCTCCTAAAATCAACCCGATATCGGCCAGACCGTCGTGATTGAAATCGGAAGCGACCGCCTCCGTAAGCCCCGAGCCCGCGTCGGCGCTCCAGACCATCACGGGGTTGCTAAAAGAGCCGTCACCCATCCCGTAGAAGAGACGGACGGCGCCGTTTTGATCCGCAATGGCGGTATCGACATACGAATCGGCATCGAACATTCCCGTTAAAATCCTTCCCGGGGCGTTGAGGGTATAACTCGGTCCCGTTGTAAACGTCCCGTCGCCGTTACCGGTGAACAGGAGAAGTTCATGCCGGTTATTTGAGAGAGAAACCGTCAAGGCCAGGTCCGGGATTGCGTCGCTGTTAAAGTCCTCTGCCACGATATCGTCATATCCGGTGTCGGGGGCTCCGCTCAGCTCGCCGAAGGAGACGGGGTTTTGAAAACCGCCGTCTCCCTTGCCCAAGATCACGGAGATCTTGCTGCTGTGACCAAATCCGGAACCACCGTTGTTGACCAAGACCACGTCCGGGATGCCGTCCTTGTTAATGTCTGAAACCTTCATAGGTCCGTTATAAGCACTGTTGCTATCTTTATAACTTCCGGCATCAAATCCCGGTTCGGGGAATATAAAAGGTCTTGTCCTTGTCTTTGTGGTAAATGTGGCCGACGAGCTTCCCGTATTATTTGCTTTGTCCGTAGCGGACACAAGGACTGAATGGGAGCCGTCCGCAAGGGTTGTTTTAGGGGTGTAAGTCAGGCCGGATGCCGTGATCAACGCGTCGGAAGTGACATCCAAACCGTCAAGAGAAAGATGAACCGTCGACGCATCCATATCGGAGATTTCATCTGAAAATAGAACCGAGATCCCGGGTTTGGAGACGTTGAGGACCGCCTCATTCTGAGGGGATGTGATAGTGATAAGCGGCTGGGTCTTATCAATATTGACAGCCATATGGGCGGTGGCCGTATTTCCTGCAAGGTCGCTCGCCGTACCGCTTGCGAGCTGATTCGTTCCTTGAGTAACGACAGTGATGGACGCCGGGCAGTTCGCCACGCCGCTGCCGGAATCAGAGCAGGTGAAACTCACCGTCACATCGGCGTTATTCCAGCCATTCGCGTTCGGCGTAGGCGCGGCGGTCGGAGTAATCGTCGGCGGGGTTGTATCGGCGGTCACGGTCACTGTAACCGTCGCCGTACCGGTGGCTCCGCCAGCGTCACGCGCCGTATAGCTGAACGTGTCCGTCCCGCTGAAGGTGGAGACCGGATAATAGGCGACGGTGTTGTCTGCGTTGATGACTGTGGAACCGTGGCCAGGGGTACCGACCGCGGCCACGGTCAGCGCGGTTCCCTCCGGATCGGAGTCGTTTGCCAGTACCTGGACCGTGACCGATACACCTTGAACCGTGCCGGCGGTATCATTCGCGGCATGAGGCGCTTGATTGGCGCAGCGGGTCGATTTTGAAGAAGCCGTGGCGGTGCGGCGGTCGTCATCCGGTCCTTCCAACGTCCAAACCAGATTGGAACCGTTGAACGAAACCCGAAACGCCCCGACGATCCGGCCCGGTTTGAAGGCTGTCGTCTGCCCGCGATTGACGGGCGACGGCGAAAACTTGTTGTTCGATCCAACTGGAATCTTAACGGTGAAGGCGTTCTCATTCTTAAACCCGAACAACGCCGAATAGCTTCCGTCGGCCATGGGGGTCACGCATTCAAGGATCGGACGGACGGCCCCGTCGTGATCTTCGTCGTGGGCCCTGGAAAGGCCGGGGCTGATCAAAACAGCTAGGAGGATAAAGCCGAACGCAGGGATGGGGAGGACACGGTTCCGCCGATGCGATCGATGAGGAAGCGTTTGGGTGGGGCGGGATAAAATTGACAGCGGTGCGTTTGGAAGCCGGGGCACGATCACTCCTTCGACCGTTCGGATCGGGCAGTGGCATGCCCGCCTAAGTCGACGCGGTGCGCAGCGTTACGGTGGATTTATAGATGCAGATCTTACTTCTTCTGACGGCGCGATGCTATCAAAGGGATCGGCCCGTGTCAAGGGGTTTTTGGCGTACGCCCGAGAGCGGCGACAATGGCGCGTCGCCCGTTTACGACGAAGGTTTTCAAAACGGCATGCCCTCCGGTTGGGGCTCATGAAGCCCCCTTTGCCGGTTGAACTTGTGAATGAACTGGAGGATCTCCGCGCGGTTTTTATCGGAAATCGAGGTGAACTGAAGTCCCATGCCGGGATAGAAGAACTTTTCCAGAATATTTTTGCGGACCCAGACCACTTTGCCCTCGGCCGGAATGACCTTGCTCGAGGCCGGCAGGTGAATCTCAAGCCGCATCTGCGTCCCCGCGGGCTGCGGGCTGAACTGTTCGATGAAAAGGCCGCCGCCGCCGAGGGTGCTGGCGATCGCTTCGCAGAGGCGGCCGTCCGCGTCGTGATAATTGACGTGGGTCCCAAGATCAAGGCGGGGATACTGCCGCTTGAAGTCGTGCGTCACGCCCCCCAGCCGTTCCAGAAAATCCTCCAGGACCAGGCTGGCCACCGGCTTTCCTTCCGGATTTTCGACCGTGAGCGACTCCTTCTCCGCGTCGATGCCGACCTGAAATCCCCGGTAGCGGCCGGCTTTTTTTAATCGGATCTTCATCGAACTCTCCTTGGAATGGTTGACGGCCTTTTAATTATAGCAGGGGTTTTTTCCGATTCCATGCGCAAAGGGAACGGGGCGACGGGGAGGACGGGTTGCGAATAAACGAGACGGGCTTCAAACCGGGGCACGGAAACTCCCTCGACCGTCCGGACCGGGCAGCGGCATGCCCGTCCAGGTCAATGCGGTGCGCAGCAATGGAAAACAATGAACGTCGGTTCCATTCATCCGACGGCGTGATGCTAGCAAACGGAGGGGAGGGAGTCAAGGGGTATTTGCATGTCCACGAAGCGACTTTCTTGAAACAAGTATCATTAAGTCACCGCGGGCGTCGGGGCTTTCATGGCTTCAAGCAGTTCGCTCACGCGCCGCCGCTCGTGATCGGAGAGCGCGTCGCCGGCGAAGCGGACGCGGTAATAGAGGTCGGTCAGCTCGTCCGCGGCCGGGCGGAGCGGCAGGGGCGCCGCCGGGATTTTTCGGACGAATTCCCTGGGCGTGAGGGCGGGCGGCTTGGGGAAGCCCTTGGCGCGGAGCAGGTCGAGCATCTGGTAGTAGAAGGCGTGCGCCTGGGTCTTTCGCTGCCGTTTTCGCCAGGAAGCGACGGCCCGGCCGCTCGATCGCTTGAGCCGGCGCATGCCCTTGTACAGGGCGATGCCGGCCGCGATCAAGATCAGCGCCGCCGTGACCGGATGGAGGAGCAACGAGGAGAAGGCGGTCCAGACGGTGTCGAACATGTTCTTTAGAATGGCCGGAAGCAGGACGGGGATCTTCATCGTGTTGTCCTTCACCTCGGCGGCTATGCGGATCTGGTCGTGGAGGCTGAAGTAGACCACGTAGCGGTTCCACCACCACTGGAGCGTGTCCGTCGAGCGGCGGAGGAACCCGAAGAGACCGCCGGCGTCCTCCGAGGTGTCCGGCGGAGTCGGATCGAACGGGATCCATCCGGAGTGCTCGAACCAAACCTCGACCCAGGCGTGCGCGTTGCTCTGGCGGACGGTGTAGTACCGGCCGAAATCGTTCCATTCGCCGGGCAGGAAGCCGGTAACATACCTTGCAGGGATCCCCAGGCTTCTCAGGAGAAGCGTCATGGCCGTGGCATAGTGCTCGCAGAAGCCGGCCTTCGTGCTGAAAAGAAAATCTTCGATCGGCATGCCGGATGTCGTCGGTTTGACGTCCAGGGTGTAGCGGTAGTTGGTCCGGAGGTAGGTTTCGATCGTCGAGACCTTTTGAAAGACGGTGTCGGCCGCCGGTCTCGCCCGGAGGATGTCCTGGGCCAGCCGTCCGATCCGGTCGGATCCCTCCGGCATCTGGAGATAGGGCCGGAGCGGGGGGCCGGGGGCCGGAATCGTCCGGGTTTCGGCGTCCGACCGCGTCAGGGCCGGCAGGACGGAGGTGAGAATGTATTCGATCCGCGTCGCCGGAACCGCCGGAAGGGAGATGGAATTCGTCGCGTTCGCCCGGATGGTGGAGAACTGACCGCCCACCTGAACCACGTCCGGCGCGCCGAAGAGAACGGCGGTGTCCAGGGGCTCCAGGATGGTCTCCTGGGTGATCGCCCGTTCGGGGTGTTGTCGATAGGCCAGATTGAAGACGCCGTTGCCGTCGGAGGACACGAAGCGGCCGCTGCCGAAACTGTTGCGCCAGGCCCGGCCGTTGTAAAAATCGTATGCCATACCGCGCCAGTAAATTCCCTCGACGTCCGGAAGCGGACGGGAGGGATGGACCCGCATGATCACGGTCGGGTCCTTTTTAACCGAACCGATCTCGCCCAGGTCCTCTTCCTCGGAAAAACCCGACGTCCGGATCAGGCTGGATTGCGTTCGGTGGAAAAAGCCCAGGCCGACCCGCGGGATGAACATGAACAGAAGAAGGGCGCATCCCAGCGCGGCGACCGCGATGCCGTTCGTGCTCATGAAAAAAGCCCAGGTCAATCCGGACGCCCAGCCGGACGGCTGGCCGGCCGGTCCCCGGCCGGTGAGTCTCGCTTTTTCCATCGTCAGGTGATGAAGCAGCAGGGCCCAGGTGGCGGTCAGGAGATACAGCACGAAGGAAACCAGGAAAGTGACGTCGATCGTATAGGTGGAGGCGGCCAGGAGCTGCAGGAAGCTGATCAGGTAAAGCTGGAAATGATCCTGGGGCGTCCGGAGGTTGAACAGTTTATTGATCATCAGAAAAACGATGAAATGGGTGCTGGCGGTCAAAAGGGATTGGGAAAAGACCGAGAGGTCGATGATGAAAAAAGCCAGCACGGCCAAGTTGACCGAGGTCCAGATCTGGCGGTTCAGATTAAAGGTCATCCCGCGCAGGACGAGGATAAAACTGGCCGCCACCGCCGCGACGGCCGTGAACGCGAATAACAAGGAGAATTCGTTCGTCAAGATCAGGGACAGCAAACCGATCAAGGCCAGGAGGCGCGAGGTGATCTGAAACGTGAGGTCCAGCGTCATGGGCGTTTTCCTCCCGTCCGGGACCAGGCCTCGAACCGGGGTTCGCCGGCGCCCAGGACGTTCGAGTAGCGTCCCCGCAGAGTGTCCCACATCGGGTCGGGCGATGGAAGAATCAGGATCCGGCGCCCTCCGAACGCGGCGGACCGGGCGAGGGCCGCGATTCTCCGGTTGATCCGATCCCGCTCGCTTTGTTCCGTGGAATCATAGACCGGTTGGATCAGCGCCAGCGTTTTGAGAACGTCGTCGAGATCCATGGGCGTTTCCGGCCCGTCGGCGTTTTCAGAAAGCGTCTGCAGGTCGACCGCATAGCCGTGACGGTTGAACTCATAGGCCAGCGAGGCCGTCAACTCGACGGCCCGTTCGAAATTCTGAAGCGCCGCTTCCGGCGCATCGGAGCGGCCCCCCGATCCAGAAAATAAGCGAGGATCGGGCTTGGCCCGTCCGAGCGCGGGGGTGCGGGGGGCATGTGAGGACCCTTGTTCCTCTCCGCCGGAGCGGTCCCCCGATACAAAAGGCAGGTGATTGCTGAACACCAGATGGACGTGGTCGTCCTCCTCGCGCTCGTATTCTTTCAGGAGGAGCTTGGACTCGCGGGCGGAGGCTTTCCAGTGAATTCCGCGGGCGTCGTCCCGCGGCGTGTAATCCCGCAGGTTGTGGAGAGTCGCGCCGCTTCCCCGCACCGGGTATTCGTGGTCCCGGCCGAGCCGCGAAGTCATCCGGTCGATGCCCGGAGGTCGGGGAAGGACCCGGGGATAGACCAGCACCGTGCGGGTCTGGGGACGGATCAGGGTCTTTTGAAAAAAACCGAACGGGAAGGCCGTGTGGAACCGCAACGGCGGCAACGCCTGGAATCCTCGTTTTTCAAACCGGGTCGTCTTCCGGAAAACGGTGGTCTGCCCGGCGGACAGTTGAAAGGTGTAGACGGACTGGGACGCGTCCTCTCCCTCGTCCACGCGGAACGAATAGGAAGGAAGAAACCGTTTGCCGTTGGTGATCCGGATCTCGACCGGAACGGGCTCCTGCGCGAAGATTCGGACGGGGAAGCGCCATTCGAAGGAAATTTTGCGGAGGGACTGTTCGGACAGAATCCCGGAGACGATGATCAGGCTCAGCATCATCCCGAGGATGAGATAGAGGAGGTTGTTCCCGGTGTTCACCGCCGCCACGCCGACGGCCAAGGTGAGAAGCACGAAACGGGTGCCGGTCGGCGTGAAGGTGATCGAGCGGTTCCGGTAGATCAGCCGCTGAAGTCTGGTGAGGAAGGAGGACATAAAAAGATGGATTCCCGCTCAAAGCGGAACGGCGACCTGGTTCACCAATTCTTGAACGATGCGCTCGGCGTCCTCGCTGCGGCGGCCGTCGGTTTCGAACTGGGTGTTGAGAATCACGCGGTGGGCGAAGACCAGCGGGGCCAGCCGTTTGATATCGTCGGGGACGCAGTAATTCCGTCCGTCGACCAGGGCGTAAGCCTGCGCGGTCTTGTGCAACGCCATGGCGCCGCGCGGACTGACCCCCAACGCAAACCGTTCGTTGCTCCGCGTCGCCAGGGTCAGGGACAGAAGATAGTCCACCAGATTTTCATCCACGCGGACGCGGTCGACGGCGTTTTGAAGCTCCAGGACCTCGTGCGTGCTCAGGACCGGTTTGAGGTCGCCGGCCGGTTGAAAAAGTCGCTGGGTGGTCAGGATGACCTTCTCGTTTTCGGGGTCGGGATAGCCGATTCCGATCCGCATCAGGAAGCGGTCCAGCTGCGACTCGGGCAAGGGATAGGTTCCGTGGTGTTCGAGAGGATTCTGCGTGGCCATGACCATGAACGGGCTGGGAAGCGGGTAGGTGTGGCTGTCCACGGAGACCTGGGCATCGTTCATGGCTTCCAGAAGACTGGACTGGGTCTTGGGCGTGGTCCGGTTGATCTCGTCCGCCAAAATAATGTTCGCGAAGATCGGCCCGAGTTTGAATTCAAAGGTCTGGGTCTGCTGATTATAAATGGTGACCCCCAGGATGTCGGAGGGAAGCAGGTCGCTGGTGAACTGAATGCGTCGGAAGCTGCAGTCCAGGGACCGGGCCAGACTGTGGGCCAGGGTGGTTTTGCCGATGCCGGGAACATCCTCGATCAAGAGGTGCCCGCGGGCCAACAACGCCGTGATCGTCAGCCGGACCACCTCCGGTTTTCCCTTGATCACCTGTTCGATGTTGTCCTGAAGGGCCCGGATTTTCTTCGCGGCATCGTTCATAGGGAAAGTTTAGCAGAGGGTATGCGTCTAGTCAACGCGACTGGAGACGGCGCCCCGATTTATGGTAGAATCATTGCCTTTAAATTCGGCCGTGAAGATTCGGGGCGCGAACGAGAATGCGCCGGCAACAAACACGAATGAGAAAGGACGGAGGGCGATGCTCCTTGTCGGGCTGACGGGCGGGATCGGAAGCGGGAAGTCGCTGGTGGCGCAGATGTTCAAACAGTTGGGCGCTTATCTGATCGATGCGGATGAGCTGGCCCACAAAGCGGTCGAGCCCGGCCGGGGGGCTTTAAGCCGGATCGTGGAGTCCTTCGGACCGGAAATCCTAAATCCGGACCGGACGCTCAACCGGGCCGAACTGGGCCGCATCGTGTTCGACCATCCCGAAAAAAGGGAACGGCTGAACTCGATCGTTCATCCCTACGTGTTTATGGAGGAAGAGCGCCTGCGGAAGGAAATCGAGAAAAAGGATCCCAAAGCGGTCGTTTTGTTCGACGCCGCCTTGCTCATCGAGACCGGATCGTATCAGCTGATGGACAAGGTGATCCTTGTGACGATCGACCGCCGGAAACAGATCGGCCGTATTATGAGACGGGACGGACTCAGCCGGGAGGAAGCGGTCAAGCGGATCGAGGCGCAGATGCCCCAGACCCGGAAGAAAAGCAAGGCCGACTACATCATCGACGGGGGACAGGCTCTGGAAACGATCGAAGGCCAGGTACGAAAGATTTATGAAGAGCTGCAATCCCTGGCCTGAACTATTTGCAGGGGCTCACGTCGCCCCCTCCGCCGGGTGAAGTTGACTTTTCGTCGATCCTCTCAGTAGAATGGAGCTCATGACCTCGTCCAACGTGATCAAGGCCATCATCCCGGCGGCGGGGTTGGGAACCCGGTTTCTACCGGCCACGAAAGCCTCTCCAAAGGAGATGCTTCCGCTGGTGGACAAGCCGTTGATTCAGTACGTCGTGGAAGAGGCGGTCGCGGCCGGCATTCAGGAGATCATCATCATCACCGGCCGGGGAAAGCGGGCCATCGAAGATCACTTCGACGTTTCGTTTGAACTGGAGGAAAACCTTCGCGAGAACGGGAAAAAAGGCCTCTTAAAGGAAATCCAGGAAATCGCGGACCTGGCCGATTTTTGTTACGTGCGCCAGAGGCATGCGCGCGGTCTGGGTCATGCCATACTGTGCGCCCGGCATTTGATCGGGAATGAACCTTTCGCGGTGATTTTGGGGGACGACATTCTGGACGCTCCGGTCCCGGCCATCCAGCAGATGATCCAGGTTTATGGACGGCTTCAAGCTCCGATTGTGGGCATCCAGCCCGTGCCCAAGTCCGAGGTTTATCAGTACGGGGTCATCAAGGCCGAGCCGATCGAGCCGGATCTTTTCCGGATCGAAGACCTGATCGAAAAGCCCCTGCCCCTGAAGGCCCCGTCCAATTTGGCCGTGATCGGTCGTTACATCCTGACGCCGGAAATCTTTAAGGCGTTGGAAAAAACGCCCCCCGGGAAAAACGGGGAGATCCAGCTGACCGACGCCCTTCGGATCCTGGCTCGGCAAAGGGTGATGTACGGCAAGAAACTCCAGGGGGTGCGCTACGACGCCGGAGACAAGTTGGGTTTTTTAAAAGCGACGGTCGAGTTCGGGTTGAAACGTCCGGATTTGGGAAAGCCGTTCCTTAAGTATCTCAAGAGTCTGAAGTTGCAGGCCTAATCCGGGAGATCCTCCTTGTGCCGAACGATCCGTTCTTTCATATGAAGATCATCCAAAATCCCTTGGGATTGCTTCCGAAGGCCTTGCGCGCGGGAGGGAAAGAAGGCCGGGACATGGTGGGCGAGACGGATTCCCCGTTGGTGGACATCTACGAGCAATCGGATGCGATTGTGATCGAAGCCGATCTTCCGGGGATCGAACCCGGCGAGGTCGCGGTCCGTCTGGCGGACGATCAGGTGACGATCGAAGGCCGGAGAGGCCAGCGGGGCGAAGGGCAGGAAGCCGGACATTATTTGCGGATGGAGCGCTGTTTTGAAGATTTCCGCCGCATCATCCATCTTCCGTTTGCCGTGGATCCGAAGAAAGCCGAGGCCATCTATCGGCAGGGCGTTTTGGTCCTTCGCTTCCCGAAGATCGAGGACCGGCGCAAGCGGGCGATCAAGATCGAGATCAAATAAATCACCGTCGAAATCACTTAACTCCTCAAGGGGGTCATTCACGTGGCAGAACAAGACAAAGAAACGATGCAGCAACCGATCGAGATTCCCGAGACGCTTCCGCTCCTTCCGGTGCGGGATATCGTCGTCTTCCCCTACATGGTTCTTCCCCTGTTCGTCGGGCGGGAGATGTCGATCCGCGCCATCAACGAGGCCCTGGCCGGCAACCGGATGATTCTGATGGCCGCCCAGAAGGTTTTGGATGTTGAAAATCCGGACCCGAAGGACATCCATACCGTGGGCACCGTCGGGATGATCATGCGGATGCTGAAGCTTCCGGACGGCCGGATCAAGATCCTGGTACAAGGCCTCACGCGGGCCCGCATCCTGAGTTTTGTCGAATCGGAACCGTATTATCGGGTCCGGATCCAAAAAATCGTCGAGCCCAAGATCGAGGAGCGGCCGCTCGAGTTGGAGGCGCTGATCCGGACCGTCAAAGAACAGCTCGAAAAGATCAGCACGTTCGGAAAACTCGTGCTGCCGGAGGTCCTGGTGGTGATCGAGAATCTGGACGACCCGGGCCGCCTGAGCGACATGATCATTTCGAATCTGGGTTTGAAGGTGGAGGAGGCCCAGGAGGTGTTGGAGATCCTCGATCCCACCGAGCGCCTCAAGAAGGTGAGCGAGATTCTGGCCAAGGAGCTGGGCGTTCTGAACATGCAGCAGAAGATCCAGGCCGAGGCCAAGGGCGAAATGGACAAGACCCAGCGGGAATATTTCCTTCGGGAGCAGCTGAAGGCGATTCAAAAGGAGCTGGGCGACGTCGATGAGCGCGCCGAGGAGGTGACGGAATTCCGGAAGCGGATCAAAGAGGCCAAGATGCCCGAGAAGGTATCCAAGGAGGCCGACAAGCAGCTCAAGCGGTTGGAACATATGCATCCCGACTCCGCGGAGGCCTCCACGGTCCGGAGCTATCTGGAATGGCTGGTGGAGTTGCCGTGGAGCAAAAAGACCAAGGACAATCTGGACATCAAAGCGGCTTCCAAGGTGCTGGACACGGATCATTACGACCTCGAAAAGGTCAAGGAGCGGATCCTCGAGTATCTGGCCGTCCGGAAGATGAAAGACAAGATGAAGGGCCCGATCCTTTGTTTCGTCGGTCCGCCGGGGGTGGGGAAGACCTCGCTCGGGAAATCGATCGCCCGGGCGCTGGGACGGGAGTTCGTGCGCATTTCCCTGGGCGGTATCCGCGACGAGGCCGAGATCCGGGGGCATCGCCGGACGTACGTCGGGGCCCTGCCCGGTCGATTGATTCAAGGCATCAAGCAGGCCGGAACCAACAATCCGGTCTTCATGATGGACGAGATCGATAAAGTCGGGGCCGATTTCCGGGGCGACCCCTCCGCCGCGCTGTTGGAGGTGTTGGACCCGGAGCAGAACAACGCCTTCAGCGATCATTATCTGGGCGTGCCGTTCGACCTGTCCAACGTGATGTTCATCACCACGGCCAACATCACCGATACGATCCTGCCGCCGCTGCGGGACCGGATGGAGGTGATCGAACTCTCCGGATATACCGAGGAGGAGAAGCTCGGCATCGCGCGCAATTTTCTCATCCCCCGGCAGTTGACGGAGCACGGCATTACGGAAAAGAACGTGACCCTTACCGACCCGGCCGTTCGGTCGATCATTCAGCAATACACCCGGGAGGCCGGCGTCCGGAACCTGGAGCGGGAGCTGGCGACCGTTCTTCGAAAAATCGCGCGGCAGATCGCGGAGGGCAAGGAGAAGCATTTCACCGTCACGCCGGCCAACGTCCACAAGCTCCTCGGGGTTCCGAAACATCTTCCGGAGGCCGAGCAGGAAAAAGACGAGATCGGCGTGGCGACCGGCCTGGCCTGGACCGAGACCGGCGGAGACATCATCTATATCGAGGCCACCTTCATGAAGGGAAAAGGGGGCGTGATGTTGACCGGCCACCTCGGGGATGTCATGAAAGAGTCGGCGCAGGCGGCCTTGAGCTACATCCGGTCCCGGGAAAAGACGTTGGGCATCAAACCGGATCTATTTTCCAAGAACGACATCCATATCCACGTGCCGGCCGGCGCGATTCCGAAGGACGGGCCCTCGGCAGGGATCACGATGGCGACGGCCCTCGCCTCCGTGTTTACCAACGTGCCGGTCCGCCGGGACGTGGCCATGACGGGGGAGGTTACCCTCCGGGGACGCGTGCTGCCCATCGGCGGGTTGAAGGAAAAAATTCTGGCGGCGCGGCGGGCCGGGATCAAGACCGTGATCCTGCCGAAGCGCAACGAAAAGGACCTGGAGGAAGTGCCCAAACACGTCCGTCGCGGGATGGAGTTTGTCTTTGCCGAAACCATGGACGATGTTCTTCCGGCGGCCCTTCGGCGGGCGGCCGGCTCCAAAGTTCAGCGTCCCGTGGCGCAGAAGGTCCGCCGGGAAAAGGTGTTGGCGCCGGCCATTTCGGCGCGCGGACGCGACCGGTCCGGGAAGAGCGAACGCGTGAGACCTCGATCCATCGCATGACGCTGAACCAACTCGGGGAGTTCGGTCTCCTCCGTCGCCTGTTTCGGCGGATCCCATCGCCGCCCCGCTTTGTTTCCATCGGACCGGGCGATGACGCGGCGGTTTTCCGGACCTCCTCCGACCGGGATTGGATCGTCACGACGGATACGTTGGTGGAGGCGGTCGATTTCGATCGGGCCTACAGTTCCTTCCGCCAGATCGGGTACAAGGCGTTGGCCGTCAATCTCAGCGACATCGCCGCGATGGGCGGCCGGCCCGTCGCTTTCCTGGTCAGTCTCGCCGCGCCGGGCCGAACGCCGGTGAAGGCCGTGGACGAAATCTATCACGGGATGCTGGCCTTGGCCCGCCGCTATCGGGTCGCGTTGATCGGCGGGGACGTTTCCGGCTCCCCGAAAGGGATCTCGATCACGGTGATGATGCTGGGAGTGATCGGACGTGGCGCCGCCGTTCCCCGTTCCGGCGCACGATCCGGCGACCGGATCTATGTGACCGGCACGTTGGGGGATTCCCGGGCGGGGCTGGAAATTTTAAAAATGAAAAAACGCCCGAACTCCCCGGCCCTGGAGTCGCGCCTGGTCCGTCGTCATTTCTTTCCCGTTCCCCGGGTGGAATTCGGCCGTCTGCTGAGCCGGCGGGGATGGGCCACGGCGATGATCGACCTCTCGGACGGTTTGGCCTCCGACCTGCGGCATCTTTGCGAGGCCAGTCGGGCGGGGGCCCGGATCGACTGGGACCGCCTGCCGGTTTCGACCGCGTTGGCCTCCTATGCCCGCCGCTTGAACCGGTCCGCGGCGGACTATGCCCTTCGGGGCGGGGAGGATTTCGAATTGCTTTTTACGGTGAACCGGAAACGAGTTGCGGCGGTCGAAGCCGCGGCGAAACGGATGGCCTTGGCCGTAACCCCGATCGGCACCGTTGTTTCCAAAAGCCGCGGAATCACGCTGATCGGAAAGGAGAGCCGCGCGGTTCCTTTGAGCGTGAGGGGCTACGAGCACTTTGGCCGTTTATGATCACGATTTCCTACTGGCGGAACAAGGTCAAGGACATTCTGCATCTGGATGACAACCCTCACCGGATCGCCGCGGCTTTTTCCCTGGGGGTTTTTATTTCCTGTTCGCCGTTTATCGGCCTCCATTTCATCAGCGCCTTCTTTCTCGCGTGGGTGCTTCGGCTGAATCCCGTGGCGGTCATTCTCGGAACGTTGTTCAACAACCCCTGGACCTTTGCCCCGATTTTCGGGACCAGTCTCTGGATCGGGATCAAGATCTACGGCCGGCACGAGCTTCTGCATCCGATCCATTGGCAGGATCTCACGATTGTAAACGCCATCCCCCAGTTGGAGCCCTACCTCAAGCCGTTTCTTCTCGGGACGACCCTGCTGGGGATCGCCGCGAGCATCGTCGTGTATCCCTGCGCCTATTACTTCATCAAGGAGTACCGCTATCTCCGCCACCGGGCGCAGGAGACGTCGCATGTATAAAGGCTCTCTGTACGAAGGCCACGCGCTGATCGCCGATCCCATCCATGAATACATCACCTTCACGGTTCCCTATCCGGACCCGCAGCCGGAAATCACGGAGAAACAGTTGATCGACTCGCCGTGGGTTCAACGGCTCCGGTATATCTACCAGCTCCAGAGCGCCCGCTGGGTCTTCCCCTCGGCCGAGCACAGCCGCTTCCAGCATTCGATCGGCGCGATGCACGTCGCGGGGCGGTTCGCGCGGCATCTCTACGCCTCGTTGACCGAGATCGTTCCGGACTGCCCGTCCGAGAATTTCATCGAGGAGCTGCTCCGCGTCACGGCCCTGGTCCACGACATCGGCCACGGCCCGTTCGGCCATTTCTTCGACGATAATTTCCTGGCCCAGTACGGGATCACGCATGAGATTCTGGGCCAGTATATCATCCGGGACGAACTGGGAAGCCTGATCCGGCGGATCCGCCGCAGTCCTTCCGGCCCGTTCGGGCGCGGAGAGGAGATCAACCCGGACCATGTCGCTTTTTTGATCCTCAAGGATCCGCAAAAGAACAGCGCGAAATACCCACCCTGGCTGGTTTTCCTCCAGCCGATCCTGGGCGGAATCTACACCGCCGACAACATGGACTACGTGCTCCGCGATTCCTACATGTGCGGCGTGGCGGTCGGTCCCGTCGATATCCGGCGGCTGATCCATTACACGTTTTTCACGGACAAGGGTCTCACGCTTCACAAGACAGGGCTCTCGGCCCTGCAGATGTTTTTAAACACCCGCCTTTACCTCTATTCGAATGTGTATTACCATCGGACAACGCGGGCGATCGACCTGCATCTGCGCGACATCTTCCACGACACGATCCGGAGGATCTTCCCTTATCATCCGATCAAGCGCCGTTCGGAATATCTCCAATTGACCGAATGGTCTTTGCTGGAAGAGATCCGTCGGTGGAAGCGGTCTTCGGACGCCAAAAAACGGAAGCTGTACGACGAGTGGCAGTTGATCTTCCACCGGGACGTGAAATGGAAGATGGCCTACGACATTACCCTTCCCACCCGCGGCGGCGAGCGCGGCCGAACGTTCCTCGAGCAGGAAACGGTGGAGCGGCGAATCCGCGAGCAGCTTCCGGCATCCTTGAAGAAACTCCCGTTCAAAGTCGACATGGCCAACCAGGATCCGAGGCCGCTGAATCCCCTGAGCATGGGGGAGTTCCAGATCTACGTCTACGATCCTTCCACGAAGGTTGTTTCGAAGGAGATCTTGCGGGAGTACTTCGATTTCATCCCGGCCAAGATCGTTCAGTGCCGGATCTTTACCCTGAATCACGAGCACGACGCCGAAATGGCCCGGGCCGCCGAACGCGTCCTGGGGACCGAGGCACCGAGCAGTCCGACGAATCTATAATCCCGTTGCGGATGGCGAATTGAGACGCGTCCTCCTCATCCTGTTTGTCCTGTTTGCCGTCGCGTTTTCGGCGTCGGGGAGATCGATCGCCGGCGCGAATGGTTCCGGAAAGGGGTCCCCTCCGCCGATTTACCGATACGTGGATCGAAACGGCGTCGAGGTATTTACGGATGATCTTTCCCGCGTCCCGGCCGAATACCGCTCGTCCGCGAAGGCCGTCGAACTGCCGCCGGAGATCAAAATGCCGGAGCCGCTTTCGGCTTCGCAACCCGCGGCGTCGTTTTCGGCCCGGGTTCGGGAATGGGTCGGTCGCCAGCCTCCGGGATACCGGTTGATCCTCGTGGGGGTTCTGCCCGTTCTGGTCGTGAGTCTGTGGGGCTTGAGCTTTTTGCGGAAACGATCCGAGAGCGCATTCGTGAAAATCTCGCTCCGGCTGGGGATGATGGCGATTGTGATCCTCTCGGCCTATCTCTGTTATTTTATTTTTATCCGCGTCCAGGCCGAGTCATTGAACGGCGACGTTTCGGAAGGGAGCGAGTCGATTTCCTCCACCCGGCAAAAGGCGGAGGAATTGAAAAAGGAAGAAGCCGGCCGCCTCAAGGCGATCGAGGATATCACCAATCAAAAGTAGCCGATGCCGAAGGAAACGAACCCGTGATCGTGCTCATTCATAAAACCTGCAGCGGCCCGGCCGTGGAGACCGACACCCTGACGGCCGAGGCCTGCGCCCTGCCGGTCGATGCCTTCCCGTTCACCTGCTTCACCTGCCTGGAAGAAATCACGGACGAGTCGGAATTGAGGTTCTCGGAAGAGATCCGGATGTGAGTGCGTTGCACTTGCAGGAGGGCCTCCAAACCCTGTATAGTAGAGTTGCGCACTGAAGTGGTTCAGGCGATCGCGCCCCGCACGAGCACGCGGGGTGAGGAAAGTCCGAGCTCCAGAGGGCAGGATGCTGGGTAACGCCCAGGCCTCGCGAGGGGACGGAAAGTGCCACAGAGAACAGACCGCCGACGGTGCGGAAGAGATGGCAGGGGAGCTCCAGTCATCTCGGACGCATTCGGGCAAGGGTGAAACGGCGAGGTAAGAGCTCACCGCCCCGCCAGTGATGGCGGGGGCACGGCAAACCCCATTCGGAGCAAGACCAAATAGGTTCCGCCTGGTCCTCCAAGGACCCTAGGACGGCCCGTCTGAAGCGAATTCATTCCGGGCGGAACGGGTTGGTTGCTTGAGGTCCCGAGTAATCGGGATCCCAGAGAAATGATCGCCGCCCCGGCGGAGCGATCCCAAGGGGCACAGAACTCGGCTTACGAACCGCTTCAGTGCGCATTTTTTTCTCACCGGTATTGTTGACGCGCTCCGATGAAGACGCAGACTCTTCTTGAGAAAGCCCTGAACGAATTCGACCGCGTCAACCGTCGGGATCCACGGCGGCAGAGGGTCGGCGGGAAGCCGTACGCCCGCGAATTCATCTTTGCGCAAACGGTTTATGCCTGGATCGAACGGCTCGATGCCTCCGCGTCCGAAGCGGTCCGGCTGGCGGCGCGTTCGCATACCTTGAGGCGTTGGGAGGTTCCCCGAAACCGGTATCGCATGGATGCCGGCGGCTATCGTCAATGGCGCGCGGCGACGGCGGCCCATTCCGCCGACGCCGCGTCCGAGATTTTAAGACGGATCGGTTATCCGGAGACGACGATCCGCGAGGTCCATCGCATCATTACGGGGCTCCGCCTTCCCAAAGATCCCGATACGCAACTCGTGGAGGATGCCGATGCCCTGGCCTTCCTCGAAATCAAGCTGGAGGATTATATCACCCAATGGGATGAGGCGAAGATCGGACGGATCCTGGAGGGCACGTGGTCCAAAATGAGCCCCCGCGCCCGGGCCATGGCGGCGGACCTGCCGCTGGACCCGCGGGTCAGAACATTATTGGTGAAGCGATCGGAACCGGTTTGGTAGAAAGGGGTGTTGGACGTTCCATGGATATCATCCATCCGGACATTGAAGATTACCTGACGCGGATCCTTCCCCCCCGGGACGGGATTCTGACCGAGATGGAGCGGCTGGCCGAAAAGCAGCGGTTCCCCATCGTCGGGCCGCTGGTGGGGCGGCTGCTGAGCCAGATGGCCCGCATGATCGGCGCGCGCCGGGTGTTCGAGTTCGGCTCGGGGTTCGGGTACTCGGCCTACTGGTTCTTAAAGGGGATGGACGGCCTGGGGCGGGTCGTCTACACGGACGACGAAGAGGACAACGCCCGCTTGGCCCGCGACTTTTTTCAAAGAGCGGGTCTGCTTTCCGGACTCCAGATCGAGGTGGGGGACGCCTTGGAGATCGTCGATCGTCAGCAGGACGCGTTCGATATCATCCTGATCGATTGCGAAAAGGCCCGTTACCCGATGGCTTTCGAAAAAGCCGTTCCCCGAATCCGAAAAGGCGGGTTGCTGATCGCCGATAACGTGCTCTGGTCCGGCTCCGTCGTCAAAGAGTCGGACGATCCGTCGGTCCGTGGGATTCGGGAGTTTAACCGGCGAATTTTTTCGGATCCTCAACTTTCGGCCACAATCCTGCCGTTGCGCGACGGTGTTTCGATCGGCTTGAAACTCTGATGCCGTTGTTTCTGTCTGAAGGGGCGGCCTTCAAGGCCCGCCAGGAATAACCCAGGGGAGGGGATGAGTGAAAAAGAGCGAGCAGATTGCCGGGGAGTGCGCCTGGTGCGGAGGGGCGTTGAACGAGACCGTTTACGGTGTCGGAGCGAGCTATTCGGAACCGTATAAGACGGGGGAGGTTTTTGTGCAGGTCCCGTTGTCGCACTCCAACCGGTCTCTTTTCGCCGCCCCCCTTCGACTGAACTCCCGGGCCTACAACGAAGGTTATCGCTTGATTTTTGCCTCCTGTTCCGATGCCTGTGCCCAACAACTTTACAAGGCCCTGGCTCATGAAGAAGGTCGCTTCGTCAAACGCACGATGCTGAGTCCCACGCAATAGTCCGAGCGGTTTTTTCTGCGAACGACGGTCCGGCCCGGAAGTCGGCGTAGGCCAAGCGTCCTTTGATCCCTAATTCTCCTGGGTTTCGATGTATTTCAACAGGGCTCGGTAAGCGACGGATCTAATTTCCGCCTTGGTGGGGCGATTCGCGCCGATGTTGGCCGCCAGCCAGGATGTTTCCTTTACGTGATTTAAAGAGCGCTTGCAGACCTCCCACATTCGGTGCCGAAACTCCTCCGAGAGCCCGACCTGGAGGCCTTCGGACTCCAGACGGTCGTCCAGGATGGCCAGCAAATCCATCAAGGCCTCATCCGGAGTATAGGGTGGTTCCCGGTACCCGGATGTGCTGTAGGTTATCGATTCCTGCCGGGCCTGTTCAACGAGGTCCAGCATGTAACCCTTCAATAGTCCGATTTCATGCCCGGTCATTTTGTCCGCACCGGTTTATTCCGACCTGAAAGAGGATGCGAATCAAGCTTCGCATTTCGGGGCTCCATTCATCAATTTACACCCATTAATTCAAGGTATTGGAATATAGACAAGTCCGCGCCCCACTGCTATATTTTTGGGAGCTTCGTCCGGGGGTTTGTGAAATGCCGAAGCAGGTCTGGGTTCTCGAAGATCCGATTAAAAAAAACCTTTCCAGAGATGGTACATCCAAGGACGCGCCTGATCCATCCTTGAAAGGCAAAAGCCCCGCGGTGGCCGCCACGCTATCGTTGCTGATCTGGGGAGTGGGCCAGTTTTATGTCCTGGAAATAAAGTCGGGATTCCTTTTTGTTCTTCTGATGGCGAATTTCTACTCGATCCCGGCCCTGCTCATCATCTACTGGAATTTTCTCGCGCCTTTCTTGGAAACATTCCATATCGCAGGTTCGGTCGCCTTCATGGTGATCGCGGCTTTTGGCCTGTCCGGATTGATTTTTTGGATTTTCAACATCCTCCATGCCTATTACGCCGCCGATAAAAACCGGACCAAGCCCTTTGAAGGGATCGGTCATCCGTTGCCGGTGATGTTCTGCTCCCTTCTGGTCCCCGGTTGGGGGCAGCTTCTCAACGGTCAACCGAAAAAGGCTTTTTTCTTTTTGATCTTCGCCGTTTTGGGCTTCACCGCCGTCACGGTCCCGCTTTCAATCTCCTTCATCTGGCCGATGCTGGTTACCGTGGAGGACCGGATCGCCGTCGAGTGGATGATCGTCGCCGCCGTGGTCGTGGCCCCCTTCGTTCCGTTGATCTGGATGATCGGGCTGTACGATGCGGTGAAGGTCGTTCTGGATCCGGTCAAGAAGGAACCCTTGCGCAGCCGCTTTGGGTATGCCGTCAATCGCATCCGGCTTAAAGGACTGGCCCGAGGAATCCTGCCCCCGATTAAAGTTTTTCTGATGCTGGTGTTGTTCCTGGCCTTCACGCTGATCCTTGTCTATTTCTATTTTCCGTTAAAAAACTACGCCCCCATCCTGCGAAGCCTCGAAAAAGCATCGGCGGAGCGGCGCATGATTCTGACCCCCTATCTCCTCGATCATCTCCGTCGGGCCGTTTCTCCGGAAGCATCCTTCCGTTCGGCCGACCCGCTGCCGGGATCGCCCAGGACCCCGCCGCCGCCGCCTCGATAAAGGGACGGGCGCTATTTGGCCTGGAGAATCGTGCATTTCAGATATTCCGTTTCGGGAATCGCAAGTGCGATGGGATGATCCCGGCCCTGGGTGCGCCACGCCGTGATGTAAAAGGATCGTTGGGCGTCCGCCGCGGCCGAGACCAGGATCTCGCGAAACAACGCTTGGCTGACCAAATGCGAACACGAACAGGTCACAAGAGCGCCCCCCGGCGAGAGCAACCTCATGGCCATCCGGTTGATCTCCTTGTATCCTCGCGTCGCTTCCTTGATCTTCTGCCGGCTCTTGGCAAACGCCGGCGGGTCGAGAACGATGAAATCGAATCGCTCCTTCGCATCGTGAAGCCGACGGAGGGCGTCAAAAACGTCTTCTTGAAGAAACGTGCAAACCGAAGCCAGGCCGTTTCGCTCGGCGTTGTCCCGCGCCCGGCGAATCGCCTTTGCCGAGCTGTCCAGGCCGATCACCTCTCTCGCGCCGTACCGGGCGGCGTGGAGCCCCCAAGCCCCGGTGTAGCAGAAGGCGTCCAGGACGCGCGCGCCCCGGACCCTCCCGTCAAGGCATCGGTAGTTTTCCGATTGATCCAGAAAGAAACCGGTCTTTTGCCCTTCCCAGACATCGACCTCGAACGAAAGGTTGTTCTTCCGGATGACAAGGGGGGACTGAATTTCGCCATAAAGAAGTCGTTTTTCTTGTGAAAGCCCTTCGAGCTCCCGGGCGGCGGTGTCGTTGCGAGCGACCACGGCGGAGGGCTGAAACCGTTTGATGAAGACTCGGAGCAGTAAATCGGTGAGACGGTCCATCCCGGCGGTCAAAATTTGGGCCACCAGGACGGAGCCGTATCGGTCGACGATCAAACCCGGAAGGCCGTCGGCCTCTCCGAACACCACCCGATAGGCTTCTTCGTCCCCAAGCCATCGTTCGCGAAGCGCCTGCGCCCCGGAGATTTTCCGATCCAGAAAATCCTCGTCGATCTCCAAGCGCTCTCGCCGCAGCAAGCGGACCGCGATGAGCGATCGCGGGTTTACATATCCGCGGCCGATCCATTCTCCCCGATGGTTTTGGATGTCCACCAATTGGCCGGGTTCCAGCCCCTTCGGCCGCCGGCTCAGTTCATTTGAAAAGATCCACGGATGGCCGCTCTTCAGTCGTTGGGCGGCATGGGATTTGATTCCAAGAACGGGAAGCGGGGGCATCGTTTTTATAGGAACTCAAACTCCAGGATGGCTTTGATCACCTGATCATCGCTGGCCTTGGTCAGTCCGAAGCCGTATCCGACATCCAGGCTGACGCCGTGGTAGAAGTTGACCCCCAGGCGCGGGAAGATATAATGCTCCTGCTGCCCCTTTGGCGTTGGATCGCCCAGTTCCCCCGTCTTGCCGTAAAATTCCAATCCGGGCGTCCACCGGGGGGTCGCCCGATAGTACAGGCCCGCCGCGTACTCGAATTCCATCCCTTCGTTGACATCCGGTCCGCTGACGTCCTTTTCAAAAATCGGGTTGAGCCGGATGGAAAGTCGGCCGATGTCTTTTTCGAAGATGACACGGGTTTCGATCTCTTCGCTGTCGCTGAATTTGTCTCGAGGAAGATAGTATTCAATCTCGATCGCCCCATCGAGGAACCGCTCGCCCTGTTCGAAGAAGCGGTATCGCGACACGACCGCTCGGGCCTGAACGTATCTGAAATCGCCGTCGTTCGGCTTTTCAAAATCGGTGTAGGCCGAAACCGTCCAGTGATCCGTCATGCCGTATTCGACCTCGATGGTATGCTGCTGAAGCCCCTGTTTGTCCAGGCGACGCCCGAAATAGTCGTAGCTGTTATCGGACTTCACGGTGTAGATCCACCAGTAAGCCAACTCCGTCTCTCCTTGACTCGGTGTTTCATACGGGTAGACCTCGAACTCGAGCGCATAGGTGGGGGACGCGAAGCCAAGCAACGCGGCCAGGATCAGCCAAGTTTTCATTTTGAACATTCCGTCGCTCCTTTAGGGGGTCGGTGATGGATCGGCATCGATCTGAATGATCCCGTCCATTCCATGATGGCTGGGAATGCGGCACTGAAAATCAAACTGTCCCGCCGGCGGCGAGAGAAGTTTGATGCGGGCCGTCTTGCCGGCCGCAATATCGACCACGTCGATATTCCGGCCCCGAACGGCGCTTTCGTCGATTTCGACCTCGATCGTCTGGTCCCGGAAGAGTTCCGACCGGAACTGATGAGGTTCGTGCCCTTCGTTTTCGATCACCAATTCGAGCGGACGATTCGCCTTTACCTGAATCCTCCGGGGAGTGAAGCTATACTCCTCCGCCTTGATCTCGATCGTCTGCCAATCCGCCTGGGCATAGACCGGACGGGATTCGAAAGCGCCTCCGATCATCAAGCCCAGAAAGGCCGTCAGGCCGCTCGCCATCATGAAGCGCAGGGGGGTCATTGTGCAAGATCATGGCGTTGCCGCCGGAGCCAAATCAGGGTGACGGGAAAGTAAAAGAGATAGAAGAGGGCCTGCACCAATGACGGGCTGGAGCGGTAGCCGAAAATGCCCGCGACCAGCGAGCCGAAGAAGGACCGTTCGTTTAAAAACCAGGAGGTATTCCAGATCGGTTCCATCAGAGGAGGAACCCATCCCACCGCCACCAGTTTTCCGATTCCGGAGGAAAGCATGCCGGCGGCCATGAAAAGAAGGATGAACCCGCTCACCCGGAAGAAGGGCCGCAGGTCGAGATGGCCAAACCCCTTGAAAAAAAGCCAGGTCATCAGAATGCCGAGGCCGATGCCCAGCAACCCGCCCGTCACCGCCGGCGCCGCGGATGTCCCCCCTCCCCCTTGCAAAAATAATCCCCAGAGGAATAACACCGTCTCGACGCCCTCCCGGAATACGCCCACGAAGGCCAGCGTGGCCAGGGCCCACAGTCGGTTGCCCGAGATCGCCAGTTCCGCTTCGTGTTGAAGCGCCCCTTTGATCTCGCGAGCATTGTGATGCATCCAGATCACCATGTGAGTCAAGACGATCGTCGCCAGAAACAAGATGACCGTCTCAAAAATGTCTTCTCCGATGTCCTGGAGGAAAACGGAGAGATAATCGGACAGGCCGGCAAAGGCCAGGCTGGTCAGGATTCCCCCCAGCGCGCCCCAATACACAAAACGGAATTGATTCGATTGTCCGATCTTCTTCAGGTAGGTTAAAAGAATCCCCACGATGAGGGCCGCCTCAAGAGTTTCTCTCCACGTGATGATAAACGTTCCTAACATCCGAATTTTCTCCTCTTCCTATTCGGCGATGATCTTTCCGGTGGCCGTATCCGGATGAAATTCTCCGTAGAAATCATAAATGCCTGGTTTGAGGGGGGGAAGGAGCACGGTGATGGATTGTCCGGGGCGGACGACCTTTTCCCGATTGAGACTGGAGCTCTCGAATTCCTCGGCGGTTGGGTCTTCGTTGGTGACGATCAATTTGATCTTCGTATCCGCCTTGACCCGAACCTCGGATGGCGAGAACCGATGATCTTTAATGACGAGACGGATCTCATCGTCCGCGGCGGCCGTTCCAAAGAGCCATAGCCCCAGGCCGAGAATAAGACCGATGGAGAAGCCCGTCGTCCTTTTCATCGAAGCCGGTCGATCGATTATTCTGAGAATAGTTCTCAATTTCATAATAAGCGTTTTTTAAAAATCAGCGGCCGGCCGTTTTTTGCCAATCCCGACATTTTTCCCAATCGATGCAGTGTCCGTAAAGCTCCAGCCGGTGATGGCTCAGCGTAAAGCCGTGCCGGGCGGCCATTTCGTCCTGAAGCCGTTCGATGGCGGGGGATTCAAATTCGATGATCTTATCGCATTTATCACAGATCAGGTGATCGTGGTGCCTCTTGTTGATCACGTTGTCGTAAATCGTCCGGGTATCGTCAAAATGCCGTTGCTGCCCGATGCCGATTTCACATAAAAGGTTCAAGGTTCGATAAATGGTGGCCAGACCCATGCGGTGGGGCTTCTTCTGGGAGATTTGACGATGCAGTTCCTCGGCGGTGATGTGATCCACTTTGAGAAAGGCCTCCAGGATCCTTTCTCGCTGTTGAGTCAGTTTGAGGCGCTTTTGGGCCAGATAGTTCTTCAATCGAACGACTTCTTTGGCCATCGTCGGTCCCTTCGCCATCGCTTCCCGCCCGGTGATTCGATGAAATTGATTTTGATTCTCAAAATACAGTACCGGCTCCCGGCTTGTCAAGCTTTTTTTGAAGGGAAGGAGAAGACCCGGGTCTATTTCGCAAGGTAGAGTTCCATGAACAGCAGCGCAAACCACCCGATTTGGAGGATAAACCAGCCGCCGATGAGGATGAACTCCAGCGTGGTGTTGAAGGATATCGAGAAGTTTTCGGCGGCCATGGTATAGACGTCTTCGAGGATGTCGAGCTTCTCGTTGATGTTTTGCCGCCACTCATCGAGGTGGAACTTTTTAGCAATGAGCGCGTAGAGCCGGGCCGTGTACCAATCCCCGATCAGTTTGATGCTGTGCTCGATCGCCTGGGATTCGAGGATGGATGTGGTCCGGGTCTGGATGATCTCCCGCAGCACCGACCGGACCTGCTTGGACCGGAGCCACGATTGTTCCGGGCGCCGTCGGAGCAGCTGGAGGGTCGTTTTCAACCGCTCGTCCAGTTCTTCATCGAGCATTCGTGATTTCAGGAGTTGAAGGTTGCTGATTTCAAAAAGTTCGATGTTCGCATCGAAGTCTCCCTGGGGGTCAAAGATGAAGGCCCCGTCCCAGTCCACCACGGTCAGGTCGTCTTTCCCGTATTTCAGGTTCGACCGCAGGGTCGCCTTGATTTCTTCCTCATCCAAAGGAATCCGCTCCGTTTTAAGCAACGCGGCGATTTTTTCGCCGTGGAGCGCCAGAAACATCTCGGGATCTCCCTGATAATCCGAGATGCAGTAGACGCTGTACTCTTCATCGAACTCGGGATTGCACTGAAACTCGTTTAAGATGCGGCGGCTCTCCAGCAGCAGATCGCTGTTAAGCTCGAGCAGAGGTTCCGTGGCGAGATCGTAAAATTCGAAGGTGGCCTCCACGATGACGGTATCGGGAACGTAGGCCTTGACGACAAAGGTGGCCTCCCGGCCCCGGATCTCGCCTTTTTGCGTTCGGATGATCGCCTGTTTCGGAATCACGTCGGGATAGTTCGGAGAACTCTTGAGCACGCGATTTTCAACCCGGGCCGAAGTTTCCAGATTGAGCCCGGTCTGGCCCACCAAAAAAGTGACGCAGCGGCCTTTCAAAGCGATTTCTTGTCGCCATATTTCCATGAGTCCATGATACGCAGCTGTCGGATGGGTGTCAAGGAAAGGCGGGCGGATGTTCCCATATTTTGTCTTGACAAATCCTTACCCCTGGCCTACTATCTGCGTATGTTTCCTTCCGCGAAAACCTCGTCTTTTCCAACCATTCAAGATATCTGGGAGCGGTACCGTCCGGACCTTCTGAAGGTGGAAGCGCAGATCCAAAAAAACCTTTCATCGGAGGTGCCGCTCATCAATCAAGTGGCGCAGTATATCCTTAACAGCGGCGGCAAACGCATTCGGCCGCTCCTGATGATCCTGTCGTCCAAGCTTTGTCCATCGCCGGGCGAAGATCATATTTTGTTGGCGGCCGTCGTGGAATTTATTCATACCGCGACGCTGCTCCACGATGACGTCATCGATGAAGGCAACCTTCGACGGGGGAAAAAAACGGTGCGGACGCTCTGGGGCAACCACGCCAGTATTCTGGTCGGCGATTATCTTTACGCCACGGCGGTGGCCCACGGCCTGAGTCTGAACAACCAAGAAGTCAACCTTGTTCTCCAACGAGCCTGCTCGCAGATGATCGAGGGAGAAATGGTCCAGCATGCCTACAACAGCGACCTGGAGATTGCGGAGTCGGACTACCTTCGCATCATCCAACATAAAACGGCCAGCCTCATCGCCGCCTCCTGTCACCTGGGAGGGATCGTGAGCGGCGGATCCTCCGATCAGAAAAAGTCCCTGTATCAATACGGACAGAACCTCGGCATTGCCTTCCAAGTCGCGGATGACACGCTGGATTATATCGCCCAGACCCAGCGCTTGGGCAAGACGCTCGGGGCGGACCTGAGAGAAGGAAAGGTTACGCTTCCCTTGATTCATTTGTTGCGCAACTGTTCGTATGAGGAAAAGAAACAAGTGACGCAAACCTTCGGCGCGGGCGACTCGTCGGAAAAACAGTTTGATGAAATCTTGGACCTGATGCACCGTCATGGATCGATCGAGTATGCGTTTTCCGTGGCCCGGGGATATATCCAGAAGTCCGCCGGTTACCTTGAATCGTTCGACCCTTCCGTCCACAAGGCCGCGATGGAGGTGGTCGCCGATTATGTCGTCTCCCGGGATCATTGATTCCGCAATCGGCTTCTATGCCTTTACCGAGAGCCCACCCGCTGGTTGAATTGGCCCGTGACGCCATCCTGGAATATCTGAGCACGCAGATCGTGATACCGGTTCCCGCGTTCCTGAATGAGATGTTCCCACAGCCGGCGGGCGTGTTTGTTTGCCTGAAGAAAAACGGTCAACTGCGCGGTTGTGTCGGTACGTATCAGCCGGCCCGTCCAACGGCGGCGGAAGAGGTGGTCCATAACGCGATCGCCTCGGCTACCCGAGACCCTCGTTTCAGTCCCGTGACCTTGGAAGAGTTCAAGGAGATCGACAGTTCTGTGGATGTCCTCTCGGTCCCGGTTCCGGCCGCCGCCCGGGATTTGGACCCGAAACGATTCGGCGTCCTCGTTGTTCGGGGTTCGAAGCGGGGCGTGTTGCTGCCGGACCTCGATGGGATCGAAACCGCGGAGCAACAGATTCGGGAGGCGAGGCAGAAGGCGGGCATCTTAACCGAGGATGCGGTCGAGCTTTACCGTTTCACGGTGCAGCGTTATCGCTGAAGCCGCATCGGTCTCACCCGGCCCGAAGGGGCGGGTTGAGCCAAAATATCATCTCAGGGTTTTCCGCTGATCGCATCAAAAATGCCCCGCCGTTCCGCTGCGGGAGAGCTTTCATCATCGTTCCGGAGGAGTTTCGATGGCCGTTCTCTTGCCGTTTCAGGGCGTTCGATACAACACCAATAAGGTCAAGGACCTTCGCAAAGTGGTCTGTCCGCCCTACGATGTCATCAATGCCCAGGCGCAGGATCGTTATTATCACAACCATGAGTACAACATCATTCGCGTGGAATTGGGCAAGGAGAACCCCGAGGACAGCCCCACCAACAACCGCTACACCCGCGCCGCATCCTTTCTGAAAGACTGGGTCAAACAGGGGGTGCTTCAAAGGGACAGGGACCCGTCCATGTATCTGTACAAACTCGATTACGTTCTGCCGAGCAAGGAAAAGAAAACGCTGAGGGGGTTCTTCTCGTTGGTCCAACTGGAGGAGATCGGAAAGGGCCGGATTTTTCCGCACGAGTTCACGTTTCCGAAGGCCAAGCAGGATCGGCTGCGACTGATGCGGACCTGCCACGCCAACCCCAGTCCCATCTTCATGCTCTATTCCGATCCGGCCGGCGATGTGATCGCCGCGTTGGAGCGCTCGGTCGATGAGGCCCGTCCCCTCGTCGATTTCATCGGAGAAGAAGAGATCCGTCACCGACTCTGGAAGATATCGACCCCGTCCGTGCTGAACGCCGTGAGCGACTCCATCAAGGATCATCCCCTGTTCATTGCGGACGGCCATCATCGTTACGAGACGGCCCTGAACTTCATGAAAGAGATGCGGGAAAAGGATCCTTCCCCGGGTCCGAAACCGTATGAGGCGGTTTTTATTTTCTGCTCCAACATGGATGACGCCGGTATCTCGCTGCTGCCGATTCACCGCGTCATCATGAACCCGCTGCCCTGCGATCTCAGAACCCTGAAGCAGCGGCTGGCCCGGTCGTTTGACGTGACCCATTTGGACTTCAATAACGCCACGGAATCCCAGGTTCGGAAAAAACTCTTGGATGAGATGTCCGCGGCGGGACGATCCGCCGTCGTTTTCGGGATGTACGCCAAGAGCGAGAATGCGTTCCACCTTCTGAAACTCAAGCCGGAACTTGCGCCCAAGACCTCCAAAGCTCTGGAGGCGTTGGACGTCTCGATTTTTCAAAAAGACATTCTGGAAGGCGCGCTGGGGATTACGGACCCCGCCGCCAAGAAAGAAAATCAGATTCAGTTCGTCAAGGACGAAGAAGCGGCCGTGAAGACGGTTCAAAGCGGTTCGGCCGGCCTGGCCTTCTTTCTCAACCCCACCAAGATCGGTCAGGTCCGGGACGTGGTCTTGGTCGGCGACCGCATGCCGCAGAAGTCCACTTACTTTTATCCAAAACCGCTGACGGGTCTGGTGCTGAACAAGTTCTAGACCGCGCCTTGATTGAGATCGAGACTGAAGCGCAATACGGTTTTCCAAAGATGACCGGGCGCCTCTCTCGCCGATCCCGTCTTGTCGGTCGCAATATTAACCCGGATAAAAACAACCCCGCCCTATGGAATTCGTCGTGGGAAATCAAGCGGGGCGACGTTCTTTCCGCACGGGCTTGACGCAAGGCGGTGCAAAAGACGAAAATGGGTTTGTGACCGATGCTGGAATAGGGACGATGGGAGGTGGCCGATGACGAAGGATCCGGTCTGCGGGATGACGATCGATGAAAAAAAAGCGGCGGGAAATTCCGTATACAAAGGAGCGACGTACTATTTCTGCGCGAAGAGTTGCAAGGAAAAGTTCGACAGGAATCCGGAACAGTACATTGCGAGGAAATAGGTCCGGCCCGCCCCCAACGCCATGGTGCCGCGCATCTCCGTGATCATCCCGACCCTTAATGAAGCCGCGGTCATTGAAAAGACGCTGGCCGCCTTGCCAGAACACGATCGCGTGGAGCGAATCGTGGTGGATGGGCGAAGTTCCGACGGCACGGCCGCGTTGGCCAAGGCGTTTGCGGACAAGGTTCTGGTGACCGAGGCCGGCCGGGCCCGACAGATGAACGCGGGGGCCCGGGCCGCGGGAGGCGAGGTCTTTTTGTTTTTTCATGCGGATTCCCGTCTTGACGATCATGCTTTTCGTGATCTGATCGAGGCGCTTGAAGACCCGACCGTTGTGGGCGGCGCCTTCCGACTGACGATCGATTCTTCACGACCGAGCTTGCGCGTCGTGGCCGCGGCGGCCAACTGGCGCACCCGGCTGACCGGTATACCGTACGGCGACCAGGGGATCTTTGTCCGCCGGTCCGTCTTTGAACGTTTGGGCGGATTTCCGGAACTTCCGATCATGGAAGATCTCGAATTCGCCCGACGGCTCAAGAGAACGGGGACCATCGCGTTGCTGTCCCGTCCGATCCTGACCTCTTCACGCCGGTGGGACAAAGAGGGCGTGGGATATACCACGGTGCGGAACCAGCTCCTTGTATTGCTCTTCTTCTTGGGCGTCTCGGCAACGCGACTGGCGCGGTGGTATCGTGCCGTCCGCTAAAAAAGGGCAGAAGCTATTTCCATCCGGCCCGGCCCGGTCTAAAATCGATCCCTCGGTCTTCATCGCGGAAACGGCCACGGTGATCGGCGACGTCTCGATCGGGAAGTCCTCCAGCGTTTGGTTTTCGGCCGTGGTTCGCGGTGACATCGCTCCGATCGTTGTCGGAGAGGAGACCAATATCCAGGACGGGGCGGTTCTTCATGTCGGACACGGATTTCCGTGTGTCATCGGAAGCCGTGTCACGATCGGTCACGGGGCGATGGTGCACGGGGCCACCGTCAAGGACGGGGCGCTGATCGGCATCGGCGCGATCGTCTTGAACGGTGCGGTCGTCGGCGAGAAAGCGCTGATCGGCGCCGGGGCGGTCGTGACCGAAAATACGGTGATTCCACCGGGCATGATGGTCACCGGAGTTCCCGGCCGGCCGGTCAAGCCCGTGCGTCCTGAACAACGCAATTACATTCGGCGCGCCGCGTACAACTATGTTCGGTATGCACAAGACTATAAGCGGTTCCCTCAAAAAGCCGCCGGAAGGGCGAAACGGAAGACGGCGCGTAATATTATAAGGAGAAAATCATGAAGACGAAACCTCGATACGGCTATTCAAAAACATTGAACGATTCCTACGAAGACGCCCTCGTGAAGGTTACGGAGGAGCTTAAAAAAGAAGGTTTTGGAGTGATTACGGAAATTGATGTGAAGGAAACCCTCAAAAAAAAGTTGGGCGTAGATTTTAAAAAGTACAAGATTTTGGGAGCCTGCAATCCGAGCATGGCGTATCGGGCTCTGAGCCAAGAAACCGAACTCGGACTGTTTTTGCCCTGCAACGTGATTGTTTACGAAAACACTCAGGGGAAGACGGTTGTATCGGCGATCGATCCAATCGTCGCGCTCAGCCGGATCGATAATCCTCAATTGGAGCCGATCGCCAAGGAAATTTCGGCGCGCCTTCAGCAAGTGATCGCGTCGATTTAAGTTGTCTCCTTTTATTTCAAGTAGTTACGATATTTTTCGCGTTTGACAGGAGGTGGGGTTCTGTTATACTGAAAATAAGCTTAGGATAAAACTATCCATGAAAAACCTCCAAGATCCGTCAACCCATCTTACTGATTTATTTTTCCTGGAAAACGTCGAGGCACCGGATGTCCAAGGCAAAAATACTTGTAATCGAGGATAATCCACTCCAGGCCAAACAGACCCAAGCCGTTGTGGAGTCGGCAGGCTACGAAGTCATCCTGGCCGAGAACGGAGGCACCGGTTTCCGGTTGGCCAAGACACAGCCCATTGATCTTGTATTGTTGGACGTCGTCCTCCCCGATTTTTCCGGAGCCCAGATCTGCCAGTGGTTGAAACGGGACGAAGCCACCCGCTCGATTCCCGTCATCATGCTGACCTCCAAAAATTCGGTGGAAGACAAAGTGGCCGGTTTGCAAATCGGCGCGGATGATTACGTTCCCAAGCCGTTCAGCGATAAAGAATTGTTGGCCCGCGTTCAGGTCTGTCTTCGAACCAAGATGCGGGAGGACGAGCTTCGAGGGGTGAAAGATCAGCTCGAAAATCAATTGAAGGACGTTGAACTGAAGGCCATTACGGACGCCGGCACCGGTCTTTTCAATCGGCGTCATTTTTATGAGCTGCTGGATAAGGAGTTCTCACGCGCCAAGCGGTTTAACGAACCCCTGAGTTGTCTCATGCTGGATATCGACCATTTTAAAGAGATCAACGATACCTACGGCCATCCGATCGGGGACAAAGTCTTGTCCGAAATCGGGGGTATTTTAAAACAGAGTGTTCGATTGATCGAGGTGGCGGCCCGGTACGGGGGCGAGGAGTTCGTCCTCCTGCTTCCCAAGACCAGTTCGCGTGAGGCGGTGAAACCGGCCACGCGGATCCTTGAAAGCATCTCCTCTCTCCGTTTCCAGGGATTTCCACCGGACCGGATCATCACGGTCAGCATCGGGATCTCCGGTCTTCCCGATCCCCTGATCGCCATCAAAGATGATATTGTCCGATGCGCCGATTTTGCTCTCTATAAGGCCAAACGGGGCGGAAGAAACCGAATCGAATTGAGCAACGGAGAAGAGTTGAACAAGGGGAAGATTTAACCCTCCTGCATGTAAGACAATCGCAACCTACCCGCTTTTAGATCATCCTGCGCATGACGATACCGTTCCGGGGTCCCGATATCCATCCAATAATCCTCAAACACGTGGCCCAGAAGCGGCTCCCCCTTTTCGAGCATTTTCCCATACGCATCGATGATGGTGGAGAAACCTTGATCGGGGATGTAGGAAAGCACGCGGGGATCCATGATATGGATCCCGGCAAACATCCTTTTTGAGAGGGTCTTTCCCGTCCATTCCGGTTTGCCCAGCAACTGACGGATCCGGTTATGGGGGTCGATCCCGACCGCTCCCCATGAATCGACTTCCGGATCTTCCCGCAGGACCAGTGTGGCCGCGGCGTTCTCGCGTCGATGAAATTCGATCACCCGATCCAGTCGGATCTCCACCAGGATGTCGCTGTTAATCACAAGAAACGGTTCGTTGGATAAGAAACGGGCCATCTTTTTGATTCCGCCGCCGGTTCCCAGGATCTGCGGTTCTTCGGAATAACGGATCTTCATCCCCCACCGGGAACCGTTTCCGAGCGCGCGCATGATCTTATCCCCGTGGTAATGCAGGTTGATGATGACATCCGTCAATCCATATTGCCGGAGCAGGTGCAACGTGTACTCGATCAAGGGTTTTTCATCGAGCGGCAGGAGCGGTTTCGGAAGATGGTTTGTTAACGGCCTGAGACGGGTGCCCAGGCCGGCGGCCAGGATCATTGCTTGCATTTATTGAAATTCCACCACGTAAGGTTGAAGGACATCCTTCAGCGTTTTTAACTCCTCGTATCGATTCAGGTTGTGTCGGACATAGGCCAGCGTCTGCGGAATGTAAGGAAGAAGATGCGCCTTTTTTTTCACGACATCGATGTAGACAAACCGTCCGGCCGCTTTCAGGTTCCGCTGAATGCTCATGAGATCGAAGCGCTTCCGAAAAAGCTTCCAATCCTGTTTTTCCGGACCCTCGCCGATCCACTTCGGCCGCTGCTCAAGGTAATAGTCGATCAGGTCGTCCAGCATCCGTTCCGGAAGAACGGCGTAAGAATCCCTTAACAGAGAGGCCAGGTCATAGACAGACGGGCCCATCAGGGCGTCCTGAAAATCCAGCAACCGGATGCGATCCCGGTGAACCATCAGATTGCGGCTATGGTAGTCCCGGTGCGTGATGAATCGGGGCTCCTTGGCCAATGTTTCGCTGATCTTTAAAAACTCCCCGCGCATCGTTTCCCGGTCCCCCGGGTGGATCGAGGTCCCGGTTCGGGCCTCGATTCCATACTCCAGGAAATGATCGAATTCCCACATGAGGAGAGGCACGTCAAAGGCGCGGGCAAAGGCCATGCAGTTTCGGTCATGATCCCGAGTCGCCGGGCCCTGAATCTTCAACAGTTCATCAATCGCGAGGCGGTAGTATTGTTGAATTTCCTCCGCCGTGCGGGCGTTCAGCTCCTTCTCCAGTGTTTGGTCGCCCAGGTCTTCCAGAAAAAGAAGGCCGGCCTTCGAGTCGTAATAAAAGAGTTTCGGGACGGCGATGTCCGAGCGGGCCAGATGACGGAGAATGTTGATATACGGGATTTCATCGATCCGGATCGTTGATGCCGAAACGGCTTCTTCCGATTTTTTAAACGCCTCCGGTTCGGCCAGTTCCATGAGGATCATCGTGTCCGGCCGGCCCCGATTCGTGTACCGAAGGCGGTAGTAGGACCGGTTCGAGGCGTCCCCTGGGAGCGCGTTGATCGCAAAGTTCGAAGCGGTGTCATGGCCCAGTTTTGTTTTTAGGATGGTCAGAACGGTCTCACGGTCCGGCATCGTCCAAATTGTGCCATTAACCCTTTTTTCTGTCAACCGTTGAAAAGCGTCCCGGCTTGGTAGTATGATGCCTCCATGCGTGTTGTTCTGCAACATCCGAGACGCGAAACCGAGGTCCGGGGAGCCAAGACCGTCGGCCAGCTCTTGAAAAAATTGGATCTTCTCCCGGAAGCCGTGTTGGTCATCCGGAGGGACGAGCTGATGACGGAGGATGAGGCGCTGGGGGAAGACGATACGATCGAGATACGGCCGGTGATTTCGGGAGGAGACCTGGATGCGTTGTCGGCGGTGCGGTGACAAAGCGGTATTGAAGATACCCCGGCACAACACGGCGGTTTGCGTCGCCTGCCTGAACCATTATGTCCTCGAGCAAGTCAAGCGGGCGATCCATGACCACAAGATGTTCGACCCGGGCGACCGGATTCTCGTCGCCGTCTCGGGCGGCAAGGACAGCTTGTCGCTTTGGGACGTCCTGATGCGGCTGGGTTATGAGACGGCCGGGCTGCATATCCAGCAGGGGATCGGGCATTATTCCGAGGAGTCCCACCGAAAAACGGCCGCCTTCGCCCGGTCCCGCGCCGTTGAATTGATCGTTCATTCCCTCCAAGAAGAAGAGGGCGCCGGCGTGTTGGAACTCGCCGAGTTGACGAACCGGAGCGCCTGCTCCGCCTGCGGGGTCATGAAGCGGTACAATTTCAACCGCATCGCGCATGACCGCGGGTTTGACGTTCTTGCGACGGGCCATAATTTGGATGACGAGGCTTCCCGTCTCTTGGGGAACATCCTTCGCTGGCAGGAGGATTACCTCGCCAAACAAGCTCCGGCGCTTTCAGCCACGCACGAAAAACTGGTCAAGAAGGTCAAGCCGCTCTACCGTCTCGCCGAGCGCGAGATCACGGCCTATGCCGTCGTGAACAGCATCGACTACGTCATCGAGGAATGCCCGATGAGCGTCGGCTCCAAGATGCTCGTGAACAAGGAGGTTTTAAACCGGCTCGAGGCGGACGCGCCCGGGACGAAGCACGCCTTCTATTTCGGTTTTCTGGAGCGACAAAAAGCCGAAGATCTTTCCGGCGCCGATGAAAAGATTCAATCCTGCGCGCGCTGCGGCCAACCCACCACGGCGGCGGTCTGCTCCTACTGCCGGATTCTTGAAAAGGTCAAGACCGCGCCATGAGCGATTTTCTTCCCGGTAACCGCATTCACCTCGTCAGCCGTAAAGGCCGGCGGTACAGCATCGTTTTGCAAAAGGGCGGCGTCTTCCAGTTCAGCGGCGAGCGGCTTTCACATGACGATCTCATCGGTCAGCCCGAGGGCGTTTCGGTCCGAACCTCCCGCGGAACGCAGTTCATCGCCCTTCGGCCCACGCTGGCGGAATACGTCCTTAAAATGACGCGCGGCGCGCAGGTGATCTACCCCAAAGACCTCGGTCTGATCTTGATGTGGGCCGACATCTATCCCGGCGCGAAGGTGCTCGAGGCCGGAATCGGCTCCGGGGCGCTGACGATGGCGCTGCTCCGCTCGGTGGGAGAAAAGGGCAGCGTGGTCTCGTACGAAGTCCGGGAGGATTTCGCGAGGCGGGCCGAAGAAAATGTCAACCAGTTCTTGGGGCCGGTCTCGAACCTGGTCGTGCGACTGAAAAATATTTACGAAGGCATCGAGGACGGGCCGGTGGACCGTTTGGTGCTGGATTTGCCGGAACCCTGGCAGGTCGTCCCGCATGCCGTCACGGCGCTTCGGCCCGGAGGGGTTTTTCTCTGTTTGCTCCCGACCGTTCCCCAAGTTCAGCAGGTCGTCGCGGCCCTTCGGGCCGAGAAGGCCTTCGGTTTCATCGAAACCTTCGAGACACTCCTTCGCACCTGGAACATCGAGGGACGCAGCGTCCGTCCCGACCATCGGATGGTGGCGCATTCGGCCTTCCTCACCGTCGCGCGTCGGATCATCCCGCAGGAAACAAACTGAAGCCATCGATTTCGTTTCGTTCAGCCCCTTTTTCATGACGATTCCATCAATGGGCGGTCGATTATATATTTATATATAAGGAGGAGCCAGCCATGCTGAAAGAGTTTAAGGAATTCGCGATGCGCGGGAACGTTATGGACATGGCCGTCGGGATCATCATCGGCGGAGCCTTCGGAAAGATCATCAGCTCGCTGGTCAATGATATCTTAATGCCGCCGATCGGGCTCCTGCTCGGCAATGTGGATTTTTCCGGATTGTTTCTGAATTTATCCCAACGATCGTATACGACGCTGGCCGAGGCGAAGGCGGCCGGCGGCGCAACCATCAATTACGGGGTGTTCATCAATACCGTGATCGATTTTCTCATCGTCGCGTTTGTCATCTTTATGTTGATCCGCCAGATGAACCGATTGAAGCGAGAGCCGGCCGCGCAACCTGCCGGGCCGACTACGCGGGATTGCCCCCATTGTTTCTCGGTTATTTCGATCAAGGCGACCCGTTGTCCCCATTGCACGGCTCAAGTGGAAAGAGTGAAGTCGTCCTAAGGTGCTCCATCTTCTTGAACTCTTGACCGGGAGGACTACGGCATGAAACGGATCGTCTCTTCTATTTTGATGCTTCACCTCGTGGCAGTATTCGCCGCCCAGGCCCGGGCGGACGAACCCCCGCCGCCGTGGAAAGGCAGCATGGAGCTGTCCTATTTGCAAACCTCCGGCAATACCTCGTCTCAGACGTTTTCGGGCGGGCTGAAGATTGAACGGAACCTCTCCTTCGCCAAGCTGACCTTGGAAGGCGGCGCCCTGTACGGAAAGAAGGAAGATGTCACGTCGGATGAAAGCTGGTTCGGATCGCTCAAATACGATCAGAACCTCACCGATCGGTTTTATCTGTTTCTCCTGGACAAGACCGAACGAGACACGCTCAAGGGGATCGAGTTTAGGTATACGCATCAGGGCGGTCTTGGATACTATCTCATTAAAACGGAGGGGGACAGCCTGAAGCTGGAGGCTGGCGGCGGGTATATCCACGAAGACCAGGTCGATCCGTTCCCGGATCGGGGTTTCCCGAACGCGCGCGCTTTTGCCGGGTATACCCACAATTTCTCCAAGACGAGCCGCTTCGATGAATGGGTGGAATATCTGCCCGACCTGAATAAGACTAAAGATTATGTGATCAACGAAGAAACGGCGTTGATTACAAATCTGAAGGGTAATTTGGCCCTGAAAGTTTCATTCGATGTGGCCTTCGACAATCTTCCGCCGCCCGGTTTTCAGAAAAGCGACCGGGTCTTCAAGACGGCCTTGCTGTACACGTTTTAAATGGGGAGGACTATGCTTGGGATTCAGGAGATCGACAGTCACAGAATCCTTCCCAACTACCGGATGGTAGCGCATTTGGCCTTTCTCACCGTCGCGCGGCGTATCATGCCGGAGGATGGAAACTAAGCGACGCTGATAATCAGAGTCCGCTGGAAAGGGACGGTCCATAAGCATTCTGCCGCATGGAAAAAGAAACAGCTTCAGAACAATAACGGTGCGAATCTCCGTTTTGAAGAAAAGTTCTTGACCGAGGACGGCAAGATGCGAGGCTCATTCACATGAGATATTGTAGTGCAAGTCCTGGCCCTGTGTTTTCCATGGCACATAGAAAATAAATCGATCACTGTTTTTGGAGTCCTAATCATCGTATGCTTACAAATTCTTTCTTAGTTGCCCTTTCCCGGCAACGTCAGACTCCCGATAAATCATCGAAAGAGAATTTCTTAACTGCTGTATTTGGCTATCTTCTTAATAGCGATGAAACCATTCGCAAAAAATACCTGGCCCATTTTGGACCTAAGGATAGTTCAAATGCCCGTGTAACTACTCAGGTCCATTATGGAAATGGAATTATTGATATGGAAATTTCAGGGAAGAACTTCATTGTTTTTCAGGAAAATAAAGTTCAAGCACGAGTAGAAAAAGAGCAAATTAGACGTTACGTTAAAATTTTAGACAAAAGGGATGAGGAGAAAAAAGCTTTAATCATCATGACGAAAGCCG
>Ga0335077_10000279_pt1 | contig 54675 bp, 58 predicted proteins | sample Lox_Sample_31_FD_207151 | JGI IMG/M metagenome (GOLD analysis project Ga0335077, IMG submission 207151) | Soil microbial communities from Loxahatchee National Wildlife Refuge, Florida, United States - Lox_Sample_3.1 | ecosystem: Environmental > Terrestrial > Soil > Wetlands | place: USA... | reverse complement strand
TGTGCAGCGCGCCGCTGTCGTCGCGCAAAACGGTACGGCGCAATGTCATTGCCTCCACCGCACCCTGAACGCCGGCGATCCGGATGGTGTCGCCGATATCGTACTGGTTCTCCACCAGAATGAAGAAGCCATTGATGAAGTCACGGACCAGCGTCTGCGCGCCGAAGCCGATGGCCAGCCCGACGACACCCGCGCTGGCCAAAAGCGGCCCCATGTTGATACCGAACAGCGGCAGGATCTGCATCGCCGCCAGGAACAGAATGGCGAACATGCCGACGCTGTAGATGACACTCGATAGAGTGCGCAATTGCTGTGCGCGCATTGCCGTCGGCAGCCCCAGACGATTACTGAAGTCGCTGAGATGTTGGGAAACCTTCCTGAGCAGCTGCACAAGAATAAACGCAATGATGAGGACGCCGATGATCCTCGGCACACGGTAACGCAGGAAGTTGAAGGCATCGTCGCCCCAATCATCGAGCAACTGGAGCACGCCATGCTTGCCTTCGTTCGGGAGCGCCGCCCAGGCTTGCAATCGCACTAACAGGGAAAGCAGCATTGTCGCGGATTATAGCAATCGGAAGCGCATCAACGGACCAGACGAGAACTTCGGCGGAATATAATCACCACAATCTTATGAATCACCCATCTAGTTCAGTAGGCGCAGTCGGCAAGGTCGCGATGGTTTTGCTCTTGTTGTTTTGCTTCTCGTTTGCGCCCGCGGGATCAACCCAGATTTCACCTAACCAGAAGACCCCGGCAGAAGCGGAGATGGAGGAGCAGCAGAAACACGCTGCCGAAAAGGCCCTGAATACCAAACGCCAGCGGGACATCAAGAAAGACACCGACAAACTGCTGGAGCTGGCGACCCAGCTGAAAGACTACGTCGATAAGACCAACGAAAACACGCTGTCGGTTGACGTCATCAGGAAGGCAGAAGAGATTGAGAAGCTCGCCCACACTGTGAAGGAAAAGATGAAGGGATCGTAGACTTGGCGCGAGCGGGAGTTGCAGACAACGTCAGGATGACCAGGGATTCACAAGCGGAACTCGTGAATCCTCAAAGTCCCTGGTGTTGCGAGTAGCCAGAGAGGCGTTGTGAGCTAGTGCGATGCCGGCGATCATGGTGTCGCGAAGCTCGATGGTCCGACCGCTCATTCTCCTGGCGGCCATCAAGTTGCCCGCTTCATGCGCAGCCGCAACATCGAAAACGGCGACTCGGTGCTCCAACCTCTCCAGCAGGACCTCAAACCTGCCTGCCGGATCACCGCGGCGCTTCCCTGATGGCATGATCTGCAGGCCAAATCTGATTTCCATGACGGTTACGGAAGTTGTCCACAAAGACGAACGGGCCTGTCTGTCAAGCCAGGAAACCACGCGAGCTTCCGGCGCCGCCTGCATTAACGCTGACAGCACGTTGGTATCGAGCAGGATCACTTGTCGAAGGTAGGAGGCTTAAGTGTGAATCCCCGCAGCTCCGGGATCTCCCGGTCCAGCCCGCAGTCAGCGAAGAGGGCAGCAATCTCGCTCCCGAATCCTCCCTCGGGAGGCTCCTTTTCGCGCGCGGCCCGGCGAAGAATCTCGCGCACCTCTTCTTCCATGCTCCGCCCGTGCCGGGCTGCGCGACGCTGTAACCGGCGTTTCACCGTATCTTCAAGATTGCGGACCACTAGCTGCGCCATCCCAGGCTCCTCCCACGTCGATGATAGCACGATATCATGGGCGCTCAAACCGAAGAAACGCCATCCCGCTAAGGGATGGCGTTCTTCGTTCACGACTGCCTAACGGGCCAGGCTGGGGTCTTTTACGATCCGCATCCCGTAAAACGACCGGTACACGAAGACAAAGGACACCGCAAAGAACAGGACGGCCAGGATGTGGCTGAAGTCCGATCCTTTGCTCGCGGTCAGGCTCACCGCCAGTTCCACCGCCAGCAACCCGAACAGCGTGGTGAACTTGATGATGGGGTTCATCGCCACCGATGACGTGTCCTTGAACGGATCGCCCACGGTGTCGCCCACGACCGTCGCGTCGTGCAGCGCAGTTCCCTTCTGCTTCAGCTCCACCTCGACGATCTTCTTGGCGTTGTCCCAGGCGGCCCCGGCGTTGGCCATGAACATCGCTTGATACAGGCCAGAGATGGCGATCGCGATGAGATAGCCGATGAAGAAGAACGGCTCGACAAACGCAAAGGCCAGGGTCACGAAGAACACCGCGAGAAAGATGTTGAACATGCCCATTTGCGCATACTTGGTACAGATCTCCACCACCTTCTTGCTGTCAGTCACCGAGGCCTTCTCTACGCCCTCCAGCCTGATGTTGGCCTTGATGAACTCCACCGCGCGATACGCGCCTGTGGTCACCGCCTGGGTGGAAGCGCCGGTGAACCAGTAGATGATGGCGCCGCCGCTGATCAGGCCTAGTACAAACGGCGCGTGCAGCAGCGACAGGTTCTCCTGCCCGTGCGTCAGGCCGCCGGTAAGCGCCATGATGATGGAGAAGATCATCGTGGTGGCGCCGACCACCGCGGTGCCGATGAGCACCGGTTTCGCCGTCGCCTTGAAGGTGTTGCCTGCTCCGTCGTTGGCTTCCAGCAGGTGCTTGGCCCGTTCGAAATTCACATCAATGTTGTAGTCCTTCTTCAACTCGCCTTGGACGTTCGGCACCTGCTCAATCAGCGAAAGCTCGTACACCGATTGCGCATTGTCGGTCACAGGGCCGTAGGAGTCCACGGCGATGGTTACCGGTCCCATGCCGAGGAAGCCAAACGCGACCAGTCCGAAGGCGAAGACCGCCGGAGCCAGCATTAATTCGCCGAGGCCAAACGTGCTGACGTAGTAGCCGATGGCCATCAGCGTGACCATGGTGAAGCCGAGGTAGTAACAGGCGAAGTTGCCGGCTACGAAGCCCGACAGGATGTCGAGCGATGCGCCGCCTTCCTCCGCCGAGGTCACGACTTCCTTCACGTGGCGCGACTCGACCGAGGTGAACACCTTAACCAGCTCCGGAATAATCGCGCCCGCCAGCGTTCCGCAGGAAATGATGGTCGCCAGCTTCCACCACTGGGTCGAATCGCCGCCCAGCAGGGGCACGATGAGGTACGACACAATGTAGGTCAGCACGATGGAGATGATCGAAGTCAGCCACACCAGCGAAGTGAGCGGTGCTTCAAAGTTCATCTCATCAGCGTTGCCGTAGCGGGCCCTGGCGACGGCCTCGTTCAGGAAGTAAGCCACCGTGCTCGATACCAGCATCATGATGCGCATGACGAAGATCCACACCAGCAGTTGCACCTGCACGGTGGGATTGCGCACGCCCAGCAGGATGAACGTAATCAGCGCCACGCCGGTGACGCCGTAAGTTTCGAAGCCGTCGGCGCTGGGGCCAACCGAATCGCCTGCGTTGTCGCCGGTGCAGTCGGCAATGACGCCCGGGTTGCGCGCGTCGTCTTCCTTGATCTTGAAGACGATCTTCATCAGGTCGGAGCCGATGTCGGCGATCTTGGTGAAGATGCCGCCCGCAATACGCAGCGCAGCCGCGCCCAGTGACTCGCCGATGGCGAAGCCGATGAAGCACTGCCCGGCGTACTCGCGCGGGACGAACAGCAGGATGAAAAGCATAATGAGCAGCTCGACCGAGATCAGCATCATGCCGATGCTCATGCCGGCCCGCAATGGAATCGAGTAAAGCGGATAAGGCTTGCCGCCCAATCCGGCAAACGCCGTGCGCGAGTTGGCGAAGGTGTTCACCCGGATGCCGAACCACGCCACTCCATAGCTGCCACAAATGCCGACGATGCTGAACAGAAGAATGATGGGCAGCGTCACCCCCACCGGCTTGCCCGGCACCGGCGCCAGCCACCCAAAGTACGCCAGAAGGACTACTGCGATGAAAGCCCACAAGACCACAAGAAACTTCCCCTGCGTCACCAGGTAGGTCTTGCAGGTCTCGTAGATCAGCTCGGAGATCTCGCGCATGGCGCGATGCACCGGCAGGTTCTTGAGCTGCATGTAAATCACCAGCCCGAACAGCAGCCCGAAAAAGCAGAAGAGAATGCCGATCAGCAGCAGGTTGTGGCCGGTCATGCCCAGAAAGTTGACCGACGACAGATCAGGCAGCCGCAGATTGGCCTCGCCGGCCGCTTCGCTCGGCTGGGCGAAAGCGGTGGCAGCATTCAGCAGAAAAATTGTCAGCGCCGCAGCGAGCAACTTTGCTGGGTTTCTTAAGGATGACAGCCGCCGCAGGGTGGCGAGCCAGGTGTGCATAGGATTCCTCCGATGGGCGCGCTCCTAACCGGTAAGCTCGCCCATGATGATGACGTTAGGTTGTTCCGCTCCCCGGCGAACCTCCGCCGGCAGTGTTTCCATGAGATCAATGACCGTCCAGCCAATCGGGCGCGTACAGGGCTCTGGCTTGCGTCTTCGCAGACTGCCGCTGGAAACCATGCATGGACCTGCTGGAATCCCGGAAACGCGCTTCCACTTCAGACGGAAGTGTTTGAGGTTTGGCCGCGTCGGGAACTTGCACCGTCTTGTGTGCAATTTCGAGCACACCAACGGCGCAGCACAAAAGGCGAGTCTTTATAACATTTCGGGCCGATTAGGGTCAATCACACCTTAGTTCGGGGACGAGGTTGGGCTTAGGGACGTTCGCGACCGCCAGGTTTCTGACCGCAAGCCTCAGGAAACAGCGGGCTCCGGCGTGGTATTCGGCTTACGCTTGGACGGGAGTCTCACCTGATCTCTGGTGAACTTCCCGCCACAGGTGCTGCAGCCCCATTGCACGTGCGGGATGGGCACGGTATTGGCGGAGCGTTGCGGTTGCCACATTTTCGACATTTCATTATGGCAAATGGGACAGTCCATTGGGGACACTTCCCTTCCTTGGTTCGTAACCAGAGACAGCTCGCACCATTCCGGTGCGCTTTCCGTTGCTGCAGAGTCTGTTCTGTGCGGCCCTCTGTATCAGAGCGGCATGTGTTTGCTGCTGACCGGGACGATATTCGCCTTAGATGCCAGGCTGCTTTCGTTCGTGATGCCGAGCACCTTCCTGGCATGCTGCTTCGCCTTCTCTTCGGTGCGGAACCGCTTCGGCTGTCGAGGGGCGTTGCTTCCGGTCAGAAACTCAACTCGGTAATAGGTCATGTCCTATTGTCTCACCTGGCGTGGCCCAGCGCCCATTATTCGCTGCAATGTGCGACAGCGTGTGCTAGTTCCTCCAAATTTCGTCGTTGCACAACTGCGGGTAGGGGGAGAAAATGATCGTGCGCCCGTAACCTGCAGCCGTATTTGCGCTAACGCCACTAGCGCGCCTGCTGCCCATCGGAGGAATCGTGCATTCCACTGGCCGGCCGATATGTGCTCTTCTGCTCTGCGTGCTTCTCATGCACGCTTCGATCTCAAGCACTCAACAAGCTACTCCTCAACCCCCTGCGACGACCGGCGACAAGCCGCGAGTCTTCATAACCGACAGCCAATCGTGGGAGATGTCCGGGTCCGGAGGAGGCTCCAATGGAAGTTGGGGTGCACATACTCAGGGCGGCGCACGGCCGCAGACGGCGGAGATCATCAAGACCTTTGGCGAACGCTGCCCACAGGTGATGCCGAACAACAAGCAGGATATTGCCGATTACATCGTGCTCCTCGATCACGAAGGCGGTAAGGGAGTGCTGCGGCACAAGAACAAGGTCGCGGTTTTCCAGAAAGTTTCGGGCGACGTTGTTATCAGCCACTCCACGTTGTCGCTGGGCGGCTCAGTTCAGGATGCGTGCGAAGGAATCGTCAAAGATTGGTCAGCCCACGCAGCGCAGATTCGGGCCGCTGTCGCTAAGACGGCCGCTCCCACTCCACCGGTTGCTCCTGCTGCTGATCCGCCGAGCAAAAGCGCGGCTGCTCCTAAAGTCAGCGTGGTTTCAACTCCGGACGGTGCAGACATCGAGATTGACGGCAGCTTCGTCGGGAACACACCCTCGGTGGTCGAATTAGCTCCGGGAGAGCATGTGGTAATCCTAAAGAAGTCTGGCTACCAGCCGTGGCAGCGCAATCTGAAGGTCAGTGGCGGCGAGATCAAGCTTACCGCCGAGTTGGAGAAGTAGTGTCCGCTTCGCCATGCTAGCATGGCGAAGCCTCAGCGAACGTACTTTGCCCCCGAGGCATTATGCGAAAAGCTCTTTGCATCGTCTTGTTGACGGTTGCGGCAGTTGTGGCAAAAGACCGAAAAAGCATTCAACCTGCTCCTCTTCCCAGCCAAATAGTCAATGCGAAAAGAGTCTTTGTCGCAAAGGGTGTGGGGGCAACTGCTCACACTGTTAAAGGGGGTTATGACTTGGCTTTCGATTCGTTCTACTCCGAGATGAAAAAGTGGGGTCGATATGAGATCGTTGGTTCCCCTGATGAAGCGGACGTGATCTTCGAAATCGGTTACCGCGTGGAGCAAGGCGGAACGAGAGTGTGGAGCTCGACCAACCCCTCTAACGGAACCACTCAAGTGCACAGCGCCCAAGCTATCGATGCGCAACTTACTCTTGTGGCGTACGACAGCCGCACAAAGACAGAACTGTGGTCAACAAGTGTGCCTCCCGGGACCGCTTTCCGACATAAGAATCAAGAGAAGGAAATGATCATCGCGGGCGAGAGACTGGCAAAAAGTCTAGAACAAAGATTGGAACTTTCAGGTTCGAACTTGCCAACAAACAGCCCGACTGCGACTCCCAGGCCCTAGGCTTGGATGGGGCACCCTAAGGATGGTAGCCCGCGGCATTCGCCTGACGAAGGCTGATTTCGGATGCAACACTTCATCGACGATTCCGGCTCGTTTTCGTGGCAGAACCCCGGCGTGTCACTATTCGTTGGTGTCTTGGTGCCGGATCGTTCCGCGACCACACTACTTAATCGGTTTGTTCGGTGGAGCGCGAGATGATCGGCAGCAGCAACCGCGAGCTCAAAGGCGAAGAACTGTCGCCGAATCAACTAGAGTCGTTCTCCTACAAAGTCTTCCCATCGGTTGGCTGCGATTCGAAGCTGACGGTAGTTGGGGCCGATACAGAAATAACATCCAAAGACATTATCGAACGGGCGCGCCAGCAAGTCGGAGAACAATTCGCGCACTGTGCCACCGTGGTTCTGGAGCACAATCCGTCAAACAAACGCTTGGCTCAGCAATACACCGAGGCCGCGGGATGGGTGCGGAAACGCAGCGCCGAGAATTTCCTGTGGGTGAACACACTGGAGGAGGAAATCCTGCAGTCGGTGCAGCATGGCGTGGTGTACTTCCTTGAGCCGCAGGATGATACCGAATTCGAGAACATTGAAATCATCATTGATCGCAGCTTCATAAAGCGAGAGCAACACATTGGGTTCTGGAAGGAATGGTTGCGTAACGGCTTGGTGAATAGGTCTCATCGCAAGGAAGGGTTTGTAACTCCCGACACATGGGCCAAGCGAGACCACCCTTTTCGACGCAAGTATGGCCGAAACGGCCTATTCGATTTCAACGATCTTTATCAAAATCACATGCGGTTCGACGAGTCCGGAGCGGTGCTCGGTCTGCAGATAGCTGATATCTGCGCGCACACTTGCTATCGGTATTATCGTGGTGAGCGGGAGCTGAAGGCGTATTGGAATCTGCGTCCGCGCATCGTTGGTCGCGATGGCAGGCCAATCACCCTCATCCAATTTACGAGGGACAGTCTGTATAGCGATGGCGTCGAAAACCACGTAGGAATTCTAGACATCGAGGACATGAAGCGAAAAGCCGCAGAACGGAGAAAAAAGCGCAAAAGGCAAGCGGGACCGCTCAAACCTTCACTCTGAAGCAGAATTTCGCGGCGGCCTCAGAAAATCCCCTCTTTCTCCAACTCCTTCACCACCACTTTGACAACGGCGTCGATTGCCTTGGCCGCGGAACTCGGATTGAACGAGTCGCTGATGCCCGTCCAGACCAGTTCGCCCTCGGGCGTTGCGGTTGCGTACAGGTTGGTTTCGATGCGCACCGTGTGGTCCTCGCGCAGATAATCCGGAGAATAGGCTAGGCGATGGCTTACTGTCATCCCCGCTCTCATCACGCGCAAGTGTGATCTATGCACTTGCATGGGACGTCTCGGCGCGGTATCACCTAAGTGCGAGGACGAGGTGGTTGTGTCTTCAACGCCGCGCCCAGTGCGCAGGCTGGAATGCTCTTTGAAAAGCAGCCGTCAGCTATCGGCTGGTAGCTCTTGCTCGCGGTAAGTTGATAATCATGATAAGCATGATAAGCAAGATAATCATGATAATCACGATAATCATGATTAGCTTGCTTATCGCCCCTGCATCTGGCCGCGATTGGCACGTAAGTCACTGTGGTGTAAGGATATACGCTTGCAACCTTGACCACCAGGAAGCGCTTAATCGTGCCATTCGGCGCAACGGGGGGGGAGGGGGTCGGCGCGGATGGCGGGAGATCCCCCGATAGAGCACAAACCATCGTAACTGTTGCAATGATTGAGGTTACTTGTAAAGCTTTGGGGATCAAGAAGATGCAGGGAAAATGTCCGTAATCCGATGATTCTAAGGAACCGTGCAGAGGGGGGTACAGCAGTACTGGCGATGTGTAATGGCAGCCAAATGACAAGACTTGCGCGACAGGTCGATTCCGCAAGACAATGGCTCCCACTTCTTCAGCCCACGTCGAAGCGGAGAGCACGGCAGCGCTCGCAACGGCAGAGATGGGAAGCTGGCAGGGACCGAAAGGGCAGAGGCAACATCCGGGGGCGGAATCGAGTAGAAAAAATGCTTCGCATCAAGAAGGTCGTTCCAGTTTTTCTGCAATTGGCAATCGCTTGGTCGCTGGCTCTTGGCACAGCTGTTGCCCAGAGCACATCTCCAACCAGCAACGCGCAGTCGGCGTCAGCATCGCAAGAGCCGGCTTTGTCGGACCAGGACATCCAGATGCTGCGCCAGAACCTGCGCTCGCAGCGCAAGCAGGTCATTGCGGCCAACATGAAGCTGACCGAGGCCGAAGGCGAGAAGTTCTGGCCGCTCTACGACCAGTACATTGCTGAGCTAGTGAAGCTGAATGGGACGAAGTACGAGCTCATCAGGCAGTACGTCCAGAACAACGGTGTGCTGACCGACGCGCAGGCAGAGAGTGCGGTGAAGAAGTGGATCGGTGTGGACCAGATGGTCTCGGAGTTGCGGCTGAAGTACATCCCGATTTTTCGCAAGGTGCTGTCAGCGCAGAATACCGCGCTGTTCTATCAGTTGGACCGCCGAGTGCAACTGATGATCGACCTGCAACTCGCGTCAGCATTGCCGCTGGTCGAGCCGCATTAAAATTTGGTGAATGATGGTGCTTGCCCATTGTCCAATGCCGACCGCGCCTCTACCATGCGGTGTTATGGACAACGCAGAATACGAACGCTTACGGCAGGCTTATAAAGATGCGGTTGACCAGTGGGTTGCCGCCATCCGTGAAGAGGAAGCGCTAGCTACTCCCGACCACTCCGAGGTGGCGATGGAGCATTGGGACGCGGCCTGCTTCAAAGTGCAGGACGCAGAGAAACAGGCCGACATCGCCAAGGAGGCGTACAAGGAAGCGCTGCGCATGTTTAATTACGGGATTTGAGTTGGAGGAGATGAACTGCGTTTTTTTCGGCGCGAAAAGCGGGTCCCGCAACTCGCGCGGGATGACAGATTAGTGAGATGACTTGGAATCCTACTTCAGGAAGACATCGTCGATCATCTGGCGCATGAAGTGGCCGCCGAATCCGCCGGCGCTGGCGGCCAGAATCTGGAGAAAGGCGCCGTAAACCTCGCCACGAGTGTGCGGCCAGCGCACCACAAACTGGTAGTAGGCGAGCACCGCGGGAACTCCGATCCACACCAGCAGTACCCATCGCCACGGTCGCTGTTTTTTCCAAACGCCCAGCAGCATGGTGAATCCCAGCACACAAAGCGCGGTGAGCAAAGCGTCGTCGACGGTTTGGTTGACCCAGCCCGAGAAGAAGCCAAAGATGACGGCGAGAATGTAAGCTGCGACTCCGGTTCGAGGAAGATCCACTCAGACGTCTTCTTCCGGCGCTCGCGTGTTGGACATGCGCACCAGCACGCAGGTCGAGTTGTCGTCGCCGCCGCCTTCGTTGGCGAGGTCGATGAGCGTTGCGCAGGCGGCTTCGAGAGAAGGAATTTGCAGCAGGACGTCGCGGATCTCGGTGTCGGTTACGTGCCGCAGCACGCCGTCGGTGGCCAGCAGCAGAACATCGCCGGCTTGCGCCGGGAATTCGCCGAGGTCTGGCAGCGTGGTGTCGTCGGTTCCCAGCGCGCGAGTAATGATGTTCTGCGCGGTGGAGCGCTTGGCCTCGTCCAGACTGAGCATGCCGCGACGCACCTGCTCCATTACCAGCGAGTGGTCCTCGGTGAGCTGGAGCAGTTCTCCTTCGCGCAGCAGGTAGATGCGACTGTCGCCTACGTTAGCGATGCTGACGTTGCCATCGGCAAAACGTGCGGCCACCAATGTGGTTCCCATTCCTGAGGTGTTCTTGTGGGATTCGGCGTACTCGAGAATAGCGTCGTTGGCCTGCTTGACGGCTTCGGCGAGCATGCGTGCCCCTAACGGCGCGTCGTCAGGAGCCGGGCTTTTCGCCACCAAAGACTGGTGCTTGCGAAAATACGCGAGTACCGAATCGACCGCGATGCGGCTGGCGACTTCACCGGCGGCGTGACCGCCCATTCCGTCGCATACCACGAAGATGCCGAGCCGCTCGTCGTAGTCGAAATGGTCTTCGTTGGACACTCGTACCCGTCCGACATCGGTCAGGCCAGCAGCGTCTAGCGTTAAGGACATGCGAGCAACAGTTTACGCCCGAATCGTCAAATCTTGTGAGCGACAAAAGTGCCGCTTCAAGGTCTGGTCTTGGCGATCTCCGGCTCTTTCTCGCGGACGTTGGTTTGGTCAAGATGGTAGCGAGTCAGGTCTGCGCACAAGTAGTCGAAGGCTTCCTCCGGCGAGTTCGCCCAGTGAAACAGGTTCAGGTCTTTGGGGGAAATCGTGCCGGCGTCCACCAGCGCCTGGAAGTTCACCACGCGGTCCCAATAGTCCTTGCCGTAGACCACGACGCAGATCTTCTTGGCCAGCTTGTCGGTTTGGGCCAGCGTCAGCACTTCGAACATCTCATCGAAGGTACCGAACCCGCCCGGAAATACCACCAACGCCTTGGCCAGATAGGCGAACCACAGCTTGCGCATGAAGAAGTAATGGAACTCGAAATTCAGCTCGGGCGAGATGTAAGCATTAGGCGTCTGCTCAAACGGCAGGTTGATGTTCATGCCGATGGTCTTACCGCCAGCCTCGGCAGCGCCTCGGTTAGCCGCCTCCATGATGCCCGGCCCGCCGCCAGTGCAGATGACGAAACGATGCCGCTGCTGGCTGATGGATTTTGTCCACTGTGTCACCAAGAAGGCGAGCTTGCGCGCGTCCTCGTAGTAGCGCGCCATCTCGACATCAGCTTGGGCGCGGCGGAGCCGCTCCTGCTCCTCTTCAGGAGCCAGCGTTGCAGAGTGCGGCCGCTCCAGCACATGCAAGGTTTCTTCCGCGTCCGACCGGCTGTGAAACCGAGCCGACCCGAAGAAGACAATAGTGTCCTGGATACGTTCCCGCCGGAAGCGGGCCAGCGGTTCCTGGTACTCAGACAGAATGCGAAGAATGCGGCCGTCAGGGCTGTTGAGGAACTTCTTATTCTCGTAGGCCAGCGGCGCACGGTTGTGGCGATGATGTTCGTCAGTTTTGTCGGGCATTTGGCGGTCTTTCTTCCCCCCGCGAACGCGCGTCAAGCGTCCGGTCCCTCGCGATAGCGGACGGCCTCGGCAATTCCCATCCAGATGTCAACTAAGCCAAGCCCGCTGACCAGTCCACGCACGAAGTTCTTCATCAGGAATTCGCGCAGTTGTGAGTGCCCGAGGAGCAGGGAGTTGTCCGTCCATATGCGAGTCCAGGGCAGTACCGTCAGGATGATGCCGACTTCCAGGCAGAAAAGCACAAAAACGATGAGCCAGAGCCGCCTTACCCACAGTCCCCGCCGTCGAGGCTTCTGCGGCGAAGGCAGCACGAGAACCGGACCATCGTCTTCTGGCGGCGTGCCACCCTGCGGGTTGTCGGCGAAAGCGCTCATGCGAGATCGCCCATCCTGCGCCAAACCCGGAAATCGGCCCGATCATGCGCAGGGCGCGCCGGACCAGAAAACTCCGCCCTCGCCCCAGCGGCCGTGAAATCCATATAGCAGGATTCTATCAGCGTGCGCGCCAAGCGGAATTACGGAAACAATTGGCGGCACTATGGTTTTCGGAGAGGATCAAGATCGTGGAAAAAACTCCGCGTCCGCAGTCGCGCGATTGCGGACGCCAAGACGAAGCTGCGCTCGTTCGAAGCAGACGCGCCGAAACCCGATCTCGCCCGGGACGAACCACGACAAAGAGCTGACACACGAGATGATCTAACCGGTCAGGCCCTATGGCGTGATCTCCCAAACCACGCCGCAGCCTTCGCCACACTTCTGGTCGCCGCCCTGAAAGGTTGTGCCGTAGATGTTGCCGTGACCATCAAGCACCACAGCACCTAGCGGAAAGAAGCCGTCCTCAAAGTTGTTGTTGTTGAAGAAATCATAAAGGTCGGTGTAAGTCCAACCACCAGTCCCCGGGGTCAGCTTGAAAACGTTTCCAAAACTGCTGAAGTCGCCGGATGCCGTAGCATAGAGATTTCCTGACGCATCGATGGTTGGGGCGTCATAGGGTCCCGGCGGCACGTTTTGAAGCACTTCGTAGGTCCAAGTGCCGCCAGATGGCTGCAACTCGTAAACTGAGCCGAGGCTGGCCGTCGTGCCATAGAGGTTCCCATACTGGTCCATAGTCAAACCGGCGTACGGATGTCCTCCACTTTCCCCTCCTTCGCCGAAACTGTGAAGCGTCGTTTGCGTCCAGCCAGAGGCTAAGTGGGTTAGCTCATAGACAGTGCCCAAACCGTGCGTTCCGCCTTGAAAGGTTGTGCCGTACAAGTTGCCGACGCCGTCGAGGACAATGCCGCTGAAGGGAATGTATCCTTGGGCAGAACTGCTGAACGCGTACAAAACGTTCTCAGTCCAACTTCCACCAGTTTGGCTGAGCTTGAAGACTACGCCGCAGCCGCCGTAAGGACTGCAGCCACCACCGCCATAACTTGTCGTGCCATAGATATTGCCCGCAGCGTCGAACGCCAGGTCTCCATATTGGGGAGAGGCTCCGTCACTCCCGCCCATGAAGCTGTAAAGCACGGTTTCCTTCCATGGGCACTGAGCGGCGAGGCAAGCTCCGGGCGGTGGTCTGAGATTGAAGACCGTGCCACCTCCGTGGCTACCGCCAGCCGTAGCCGTTCCATAAAGCGTTCCATCCGGACCGAACACCACCCGGGCTTGAGGGGTGGCTCCGTCATTGCCACCTTGAAACGTATAGAGGGTGTGGAGGACCCAGCTCGCTCCCACGCGCGACAGCTTGAACACGGTCCCGTATCCCGCTCCGCCTATCGAGGTCGTGCCATAGAGGTTCCCAACGCGATCCATGATCAACCCGGCCACAGGTTCGCTCCCGTCAGGCCCGGCGAAGGTATGCAGTACGTTGAGGGTCTGAGCAAGGGTTGCGGGGGCGCCGACGATCGCTATCGCGAGCATCAGTCCGAGCAGGAGTGCCAATGCTTCCGTTCTCAAATTCATTTCAATACTGAAACGGTTGCCTTCTACAGCAGCTCCTCGTTCCAGCCCTCCAGGAACTTCTTAACTTCAGCCATGAACTGGTCGGCCACGGCGCCGTCAATCACGCGATGGTCATAGCCGATGCTGAGGTGCATCATCGAGCGGATGGCGATGGAGTCGTTGCCGTCCTTGTCGGTAACCACTACCGGCTTCTTCTCGATGCCGCCGACGCCCATGATGGCCACCTGCGGCTGGTTGATGATCGGCATGCCGAACTTCGCGCCGAAGATGCCGGGGTTGGTAATGGTGAACGTCCCGCCTTGCACCTCGTCGGGCTTCAGCTTCTTGGTGCGGGCGCGCTCGCCGAGATCGCTGATGGCGCGCTGCAGGCCCACGAAGCTACGCTCCTCGGCATTCTTCACAACGGGCACGATCAGACCCCAATCGAGTGCCACGGCGATGCCGAGGTTGATGTGCGGGTGGTAGTGGATGTTGTCGCCTTCCACCGATGAATTGATGATGGGCCACTTGCGAATGCCGTGCACTGCGGCGCGCGCGAAGAACGGCGTGAAGGTCAGCTTGTTGCCGGTGGCCTGCTCGAACTTGTGCTTCATCTTCTCGCGCAGCTTGACGATGCGTGTCACGTCCACTTCGAAGACTCCGTGCACGTGTGCGCTAGTGCGCTTGGAGAGCACCATGTGCTCAGCGATCTTCTTGCGCATGACCGACATTGGCACGACCTCACCGGGAGTAACTGCACCCACGGGCGACAGCGGGCCTGTGACGCCGGGCGCGGATGGAGCCGCCGGCTCAGCAGGCGCAGCCGGAGCGTATGACGGAGCAGGCGGTTTGGCGGGAGCCGCGGGTTGAGCTGCTCCAGTTCCGTGGCGGGCGATGAACGCCTCGATGTCTTCTTTGGTGATGCGGCCGCCAAGACCTGTGCCCGGGACCTGCGTCAGATCAACGTTGTTCTCCTTGGCGATCTTGCGCACCAGCGGACTGGAGCGCACCTTTTCGGTCCCCTCGCGATATTCAAGGACGGGGCCTTGCTGCTGCCGCTCCAGGCCTTCTTTTTCCTGTTCGGAGAGATCGGCCGGGATATCCTTCATCATCCGTGCGGTTTCGGCCTGGGCAGCGCCACTGCCGTCGCCGCCGGCGGCGGGTTTCGCCGGAGGGGTGGCTGGCGCAGGAGCCGCAGCTGCCTCGCCCTCCGCAGCGATGGTGCCGACGACAGTATTGACCTGGACAGTCGCGCCGGCCTGGACTTTGATGTCCTGCAAGGTGCCGGAAGCGGGCGCGGGAATCTCGGCGTCAACCTTGTCGGTGGAGATCTCGAACAGCGGTTCGTCGCGCTGTACTTTCTCACCCGGCTGCTTTAGCCATTTGGTGATGGTTCCTTCAAAGATCGACTCGCCCATCTGGGGCATAACCACGTCTGTTGGCATACTTTCCTTCCGCGGAATCTATGAATGGAGCTGCGAACAGGCAGCAAATCCAACATTATATCGCTTTGCGCTTGGGGCGGATGCGCACACAGCGATGTGGTAGGCAGCTTGGGAATTCGCGATTCAAGCACCTGGAAACTGGTTCGAAGTTCCAGGAACCTGATTGGCAGCGCAAGCGTCCAATTGATAACGACTCGCGAGGATGGACAGCTAAAGTAACCCTTTTGCCCCGCTGCTATCCTTACATCGTCAAGGTGGGGTGCGCAGTGCGGCTTCCTGACCCATTGCATCGGACGCTTGTAAACTGTCGAACGATCCTGTGGCTTGCGAGCTGGATTGTGCCCCGCGATCAGCGCGCGGCTTGGCGTCTGCAACGGATGCGGCATGTCTGGCACTGGGTCAATTTCCTCACCGAGCATGACCAGCTCAATCGCCATAACAAGCTCGAGCTGGCCCGCTATTGCTGGAAGTCGTTCGCTGACGCCTTCTGGGTCCGCTATGAGCGGGAAGAGTTCCTGCGCCGCATGGATCGACGGCTGCGGGCGCCGACAACTTGTCTTGTCCTTGCCGCCGCTCTCGTACTTGTGGTGTTGATTGCTGGCGGTTTCATACCCGCTGCGCGCTCACGCCTTTCGTCTGCGATCTCGCGCCCCGAGCGCGTTTGCGTCGTCAGCCTGGAGGGCAAGTTCCGGCGATTTCGCTCCGAGACCCTGCTCGATCTGACGACCACCTGGAAGGGGAGCAGGCTGCTGGAAGCCGTGGCAGCGTATTCTTGGGGGCCACAGCGTCTGACCGCTCCGCGGCGCACCGTGCCAATCTTGACGGCGCGTGTTTCGCCCGAGTTCTTTGAACTCCTGGGCGTCAAGGCAGCTCTCGGACGCACCCTTCGCAGCGATGACGCGCAAAGCTGCAAGACCTGCGTCGTACTCAGTGACGAATTCTGGAAGCTCCAGTTCAAGGGCGACACGCACATAATCGGCCGCCCAATCATGATCGATGGCATCGAGAGGACGGTCATCGGCGTCCTGCCCCGAAACTTTCATCTGGTGTCTTCGAACATCTCTGCCTGGACGCTGCTGAATCCCTACATTCCGCCTTACAGCAATTTTGTAGAGAGAATCGGTGCAGTTGCGCGCATGAAGGGCAATGCCACGCCAGCGCAGGTCGAGGCCGATCTCACTGAGCTCAGTGAGAACGCGGGCTACGTGCTTCCCGCGTCGCTGATATCGGTCTCGTCCGCACAATCGGAGATGCGCCGCTCGGTGGAGACTTACCTGTTGCTCCTGCTGGCTGCCATGACCTGTGCTGTGTGGATTGTGTACGCGCGCAACTCCAACCGCGGTCCTGGGCAACCGCCTGCGAGCCTGGCTGCGCGCTGCCGCTGGTGGGCGTTCTTTGTTGCCAAGTCGGTGCTGCTGCTGATTGCTACTTGCCTGCTGGCGTCGGTGGTCGTGCGCTCGCTCTCGCTGCGGCTGATGGGCTCGATTTATCCCATGGCTGACTTCTTTGCGTTGTGGCTGTTTCTGGTGGCATCGGTCGGGCCGTTGTCGTGGGCCATCCACGACCAGCGTAAACGCTGCCGAGTGTGTCTGCGCCGGTTGGGAAATCCCATTCGGACTGGCGCTCCAGGTTACGTACTGTTGAACTGGTCGGGAACGGAAATGGTGTGCAGCGAAGGGCACGGTGTTCTCTATCTGCCCGATTCGCACGCCGAATGGCTGGAGCAGGAGCGCTGGAACAACTTCGATGATTCGTGGGCTGATCTGTTTCGCGGCGGGGACGTCAACAAAGATTGAATACCCAACAGACGATGTTACTGCTGTTTCTGAGCGCTCGCTCGTGCGACCGGCAGGCGAATTGCAAATCGCGATCCTTTTCCTACTTCGCTGTTGACGGCGATCTCGCCGCTGTGTGCTTCCACGATGCGGCGCGCCAGCGACAAGCCTAAGCCGGTGCCGTGTCCCTTGGTAGTAAAGAACGGGCGGAAGATGTTGGGAAGGTTCTCCGCCGGGATCCCCTTCCCTTCATCGGCCACCGTGATGAGCACAGCGTCTTCGTCGTTCTCCAGTAAAACCCGAATCGTTCCCGGGTGCTCCATGGACTGGATGGCATTCAGTAGCAGGTTCAGCAGCACCTGGTTGATCTGGTTGGGATCGTGGTCCACCAGCGGGATTGTGCCGGTCACTTCCAGCTCGATCATGATGCGCTTGGTGATCGCCTGCTGGCGGGCGAACATCACGGCGTGTTCCGCGGTCGCGGATATGTCACTTACGCGGAATTGCGGCGGCTTGGGACGCGCTGTGTCGAGCAGGTCAGTCAAAATGCGGTTGATCTGGATCGCCTCTTCCTTCGCATCCTTGATCACAGATCTCGCCGGGCTGCTTGGTGGCAGGTCGCGGCTGACGATCTCGATTACGCCGGCGATTCCTGCCAGCGGATTGCGGATCTCGTGGGCCAGTCCGGCGGCCAACTCGCCGAGAGTAGCAAAGTGCTCGGCACGCGACATCTGGGTCTGGTGCAAGCGCTGGATCTCTTCGCGGCTCGACTTGAGCTGCGCCACCATGTCGTTGAAGTCGCGGCCCAGGTCGCCGATTTCGTCCTTGCGATTGGCGAAGCTGACGGACGCTTCCATATCGCCGAGGCGCACGCGCGCGATCTTCTCCTGCAGCTCAAGCATCGGGCGGCGAATCGATGCCGCCAGGACCACAATGACGGCTATGCAGATCAGAAGCGCTCCGCCGGTAGCGATGGCGATGACCACATGCCGCTCGCCTTCGGCCAGCGAAAGCGAGACCAGCACAAACAGCAGCAGTCCATTCAGCAGTACCGCCGCGATTGGCAGGATCGCTTTCAACACCCAATTGATGTGACGCTTGCGCTCAACCGGAGCCTGTTCAGGGACCAAGGCAATCTCCTTGTCGAAGACGGCGCTCTCGGGGACTCGGATTGGCGTTGCGGCAGACATTTCGTGACACTCGCTTGCCCTAAGACTTCAATCAGGGCTGGTGAATCGGCGCTGACTCTTGGGGCCTATTCCATCCTCAGAACCGGGTCGACCAGCCCTGCTCCTCATGCGTACGCGTGTAAGCCGGGAAGCAGATACGTGACGCCGAGGAAAGTGAAGATCACGACTCCGAAACCCAGAATGGCGAAGTACGCGGCCCGGCGTCCGCGCCATCCGCGGGTGATGCGCATATGCAAGTAACCCGCGTAGACCAGCCAGGTAATGGCGGCCCAGGTTTCCTTCGGATCCCAACTCCAGTACGAACCCCAGGTGCGGTTCGCCCAATACGCGCCAGCGGCGATCATGCCGGTCAGCAGCGGAAAGGCGATGCAGATGGTCTTGTAAGTAACGCGATCAAGCGTGTCGGCCGACGGCAACAACCCTTCCAGATCGGCGCGCCGCCATAGGAGCATTAGGTACAGCAAGGAAGCGAAAATCCCTGTGACCATACCGCCCAGCAGAAACGGGCTGGCGGCCAGGCTGGTGGGGTACAGCCCTTCCTCATCAGGTGATGGATAGGCGGCATTGCGAACTCGAAGAACGAAGGCCGCCAGAACGGCAATCTGCAGCAGAATGCTGATGAACACCGCCTTGTTGGCAATGGCAAAAACGTTTTGATCCTTCTTCGCACGGCCCACGAAGTACAGCGCCAGCGGAACAACAGCGCCCACGGTGGCAAGGACAAACAGCCATCCCAGGTCAGGCACAGTCACGAACAGCCTCATTCCACGGCCCAGGAAAATGTCGCTCTTGTTCTTGGCGTCCCAGCCTGTGACCGACAGGCCGCCCCACTTCTCGAAGCGTGTGGCGACGATGGCGATGTAGATGGCGCTGACCATCGCGCTCGTCCAGGCCAGGAAGGTCTCGGTTTCTACGTTGTCCTGGATAAGGAACATCATGGCCAGGGCACAGCTCAAGGCGCAGGCGGCATAGCTGAGCATGGCCAGCGTTACATGAACGTGCAGCCAGGTGGACTGCAGCGCCGGGACTAGTGGCCGAACTTCCGACGGCAGCAGTTGCATCAGGATGACGCACACCACGGCCAGCGGCATGGTGATGCTGCCGATGATCTTCACGCCGAACTTCTTCTCCGCAACCAGCGTCAGTAGGGCGACGGCCCAGACGAAGCTCAGCAGCATCTCGTAGATGCTGGCGAAGGGTGGGCGCCCGGAAAGGTACCAGCGGTGGGCCACGGCCAGCGTGTTGGCCACTAGCCCGATGGCGGTTGCCGTCGAAGCGAACTTTACATAGTGCGCGGTACCCGTGACGCCGAATCCCATGTACAGGGCCCCGGCGCCGGCGTAGAGAATCAGTGCCACGTATAAAAGATTGCTTTCACTGAACAGGCTGCCGCCCGCTTTTGCCGCCCCCAACAGGGCTACAACCAGCAGGAAGGCCACCGAAAGCCCTACCAGAACCAGCAGGGCGTTCCCGGCGGTCGCGGCGGGTGGTTCCATCCTTACTACTCGTGCTCGGGTTGCCATTTCGTTCCTTTCTCCGCGCCGCCTCTCGGTTTGGGCCTGAGGCCGCGGTCCCGGATTCCCCGCCTCGTTGTCAAGTTCCACGTGGAATAATCGAGAAGTTAAGCACCTTAATCCCCTACCTCGTTGGTTATTTGTAATCAAGTAGTTACGATAGCTTCTTCATGCAACCTATTGATTCTGTGATACTTTTACGTAAGTCATTCATTTTACAGATAGTTACTATAATCGTGCCTACTTGGCGCCCACCAGCGTCAGTTCCGGTGCTTCCCGCCGCCCGGGGCTGGATAAGGGTGATGCCGCTTGCACTTCCACGCGGATTGCAGCCACAACATCATTGAATTTCTGCTCGAAGCGATCACGGTTCTTGTTGGCCTGCCCGCCGATCCACAGAACCAGCTTGCCGCGGGGATCGGGCACGGCGGTGACCCACAACCGCATGTGCACCATGTAGAACGCTACGAAGAGCCCGGCGCCCATCAGCAGGCATCCGGCCCACACCAGCCACTGCCCGGGTTCGTGGGAAACTTCGAGTCCGGTGAAATAGCCCATCTGGACATCGCGGAACGCAAAGCTGTAGTTCGTCTTCTCGCCCTGTGCCATTTCGTTGTATGCCGGGAAGAGCCACAGCTTGGCATCTTCGCCGGTCGCCTTGTTCTTCACTTGCAGGCGAAACGCGGGGTTGTCGGGATTATCCGAGCGCTTGAAAATCTGGTTGTCGCGGATGAAGAAGTCGGGAATGTACTCGGCCAGCGTAACTGTCGTGTTGGCGTCCAGATCAAACAGTTCGTTCATCGCCAGCGTTATCTCGCGCCCGGTTCCGTCCCCTGGAGTCACCAACAGCTTGAGACCGTCAAGCTTTCCGGTCGGCCCAAAGCTCGACTGGTAGAAGCGCAGGCCGCTCTGCACCAAAGGATCATTGACCACGATCTCTTTGGTCTGAATTTCCTTGCCGTCCTTGACAACGGCCAGCTTGGACCACCACTTTTTCGGTGAGCCGTCGGCATAATTTTCCTGCCCGGCGCCATAGCACTTGATGCTGAACGGGAGCGTCTTTTTCGCGCCGTTGCGCAGTTCAATCTGGCTGACCTGCTGGCCGCGCTCCAGCGCCATGAAGCCGCTGTAGCCGAAGATGCCGTCGATGATGCCGCCGCAGAAGATCAACAGCAGGCTGGCATGAATGACGTAAACCGCCATAACCGAAAAGCGGCTCCGCTCCGAATACAGCGAGGGTTCGTGCTTGTCGGCAAGCCGCTCCACCGGCCATCCCAGTTTTTTCAACGCGCGCTCGGCGGCATTCAGCCCGTTCTCTGCATTGCGGATCGGCAGCTCGACCTTATTGGGCAGCGCCGAACGGAAGTGCGAATCGGTCTTGCGATACGGCCGCGCATAAAAGCGCCACGAGTTGGGGAACCGATCCAGCGACACCAGGACGATGCTAAGGCTTACCAGCGTCAGCAGCGTCATGAACCACCAGGCGTGGAAGACGTCGGTCAGTCCGAGTCGATCCAGCCAGAGCAGCGCTGCCGGGGAATAAGCTCGAGTCATCTTGTCGGCGTCGGTGGCCGGCCGTTGCAGGATGAAGGTTCCCAGCGCTGAGGCGATGACAACCAGAATCAGAAGAATGATTCCGGTTCGTAAATTGGCGAGTGTCTTGTAAATGCGTTTTGGTATGGAATTTGTTTCGATTGCGGCCATGTTTCTGCTTCCCTGCGTGATGAATGTGCACGTTGCGAACCAACCAGTCGTGCAACTGCTAAGTCATTGTGGTTTAGCGGGTTAGGTCGAATTCGCGTGAGCGCCGTCACACTGGTGGCTGAGCCATATCACCCAAGATGGCGATGAAAGCGCGCATGTGGCTGCGGCGTCAGGCGCTTACCAGTGGCCTCACCTTAGGTGTGGGATTTCACCGTGGCGTGGGGAGGAAAAACCCATCCCAACTGCTGGTTGCTTGCGTTAGAGCCAGCTGGACACCTAAATGCGAGGGTGTAGAATCCTCTTGCATTCAGCAACTTACATGGTTTCTCGAACTTCCGTGGCAGGTGCGCTTCAGAAGGTAAGCGACGTGCATGACCTGTTGTTGGTTCGGGTGGAGGCAGTTTTGCGAGCAGTACGGTTGATCCTGGGATTGGGTGTGATTTTCAGCGCCAGCCTGATCGGCGCAGCCACCCATCCGGTGCCGCTGGACAAGAACACAGATTCAGCGAAGTGCATCGAGTGTCACGAAGATAAAGCCAAGGGCAAGGCAGTCCACTCGGCCATCGCGATGGGCTGCACAAGCTGTCATGAAATACGGGTGACGAAGGACGTTACCCGCGTCAAGCTCATCACCACCACGCCATATTCGCTCTGCCTGACCTGCCATTCCGACAAGAACGCCGCTGAACTCAAAGGCACCGTCCATCCACCTTCAGTGCGCGACTGCCTGAAGTGCCACGACCCGCACACCACAGCCAACAAGAACCAGTTACTGAAGCCAACGGCGGGCGGCGCCAATGAAAATCTCTGCTTGAGCTGCCACAAGCAGGGCCTGAATGTTCCGAGCACGGGCAGCCGCCATGCGGCGCTCGACATGGGTTGCGAAACCTGCCACGTCATCCACAAGACCGGCGAGAAGGGCAAGATCGAGTTTGACTATCACCTGGCGAAGCCTACTCCTGCACTTTGCCTGGATTGCCACGATGGCAAGGACACGGCTCTGATCAAAGCCCACCAGGGCCAGCCATTCGCCACCGCGAATTGCGTGCAGTGCCATGATCCGCACCAGTCGTCGCAGGCCAAGCTGATGCAGGCGTTCACACATCCGCCTTTCCAGAGCGGGGGCTGTGATACCTGCCACGCGCCCGCCAAGGACGGCAAAGTGGTCCTGACGCAGAGTGACACCAAGGCCCTGTGCGTTACGTGTCACAGCGACCAGGCCGAGAAGATCGATAAGGCGAAGGTGCAGCACCCCGGCGCGCAGGGTGATTGCGTAGCCTGCCACAATCCGCATGCCGGCCAGTCGCCGGGATTCCTGCAACCCGGTCCCGTCGCGGCGTGCCTCGCCTGTCACAGCGACCAGGCTGACGAGTTCAAGAAGGCGCACCACCACCAGCCCGCCTATCAACAGGGATGTGCCATCTGCCACACGCCGCACGGCGGCGACAACGCAAAGCTGCTGCGTGTGCAAGGCAACGCATTGTGTCTGGAGTGCCATGGCAACGAGACGCAGCCGCAGGTATTGGAGAAGGAGCACCTGATCACAATCTTTAATGGCCAGGTCAAGCTACCCGACGATTACTTCAGCGTCAACAAGGCGATGGTGCTTCCACTTAAGTACGGAGTGGGCCATCCGGTAACCGGCCACCCGGTTTCGGACCTGATGGACCCGACCAATCCGGGCAAGGTCAAGATGCAGATGAGTTGCCTCACCTGCCATCAGCCGCATGCCGGGGCACACGCTGATCTGCTGGTGAAGGACCAGGAGAACAATATGGCCTTCTGCGACACCTGCCACAAGAACAGAACCGAGATGACGAGAACCGGGGAGAGGAAGTAGTTATGTCTCACGCACGTTTTAACTTGTTCCGTGGTGTACTGCCGGAGATGGTGCTGGTGATCGCGCTGGCCCTGGCACTGGCGTCGCCCATTGCGCTGCATGCCGGCAACAAGAAGAAGCAAGTCACAGCGACTGACCAGAAGCCCCCAGAAAGGAAGACTCTAGTGGACGTCAGCAAGCTGGTCTGGCCTCAGCCGCCTGACATCCCGCGCGTCCGCTACACCAATTACTTTGCAGGCATGAAGATCGACTACGCCCAGGACACAACGAAGAAGCCCAAAGCGACATGGATGGATCGGCTCGCCGGCAGCCAGCCGGTCAGCGACAAGGTCACCAACAAGAACTTTCCGTTCCAACTGCTTGGGCCTTATGGCATGTCGGTGGACTCCAAGGGGAATCTCTATGTGGCGGACCAGAAAGTCGGCGCAATCTTTATCTTTAACACCGAAACGAAGGACGCCCAGTTAATTCGCAACGGCTTTGAAGCTCACTTCGGCACGATCAATAGCGTCGCCGTGGACGACGACGGCCGCATCTTCGTTTCCGATGGCAAGCTGAGCAAGGTGCAGGTGTTTAATGCCAAGCACCAGGTTGAGGCGCAAATCAGAGAAGGCCTGGTCGATCCCGTAGGTTTGGCGATCGACAAGGAGAACCGCTTCCTCTACGTGGTGGATACCCAGCAGGACCAGGTCCTGGTTTACGACGCTGATACGCTTAAACCGTTACGCAAGATCGGCACCGGGGGAAAGAAGCATACGCTGACCACTCCCGGCGATTTTGCGCTTCCCACTGACGTGGCGGTGGACAAGGACGGCAACATTTATGTTACCGACACCCTGAACTGGCGGGTCGAGATCTTCGATGCCGACGGCAAGTTCATCAGCCAGTTCGGCCAACATTGTGACGCCATTGGCTGCTTCAAGCGGCCGAAGGGAATTGCCGTGGACAGCGATGGCCACATCTGGGTGGTGGACACCGGCATGGCCCTTGTCCAGGCCTACAACCGCAACGGCGACCTGCTGGGATATGTCGGCGGGCCAGGACGTAACCTCGGTCAGTTCAACGATCCGATGGGAATCACCATCGACCAGAACAACCGCATGTTCGTCTCCGAGCAGTATCCCTGGGGACGGGTGCAGCAGTTCCGCTACATCACCGACGCCGAGGCCGAGCAGTTAAAGAAAGAGAAAGAGGGCGGGGTAAAAGCCAAGCAGGCGGAACCCACACAGGCTGCGGAAGCAACGACAGACGTCAAGAAGTAGTTCCTACGCCGGGTCGTGCCAGCCGCCAATATCGGCTGCCAGGTCGCGCGCGTCCGGCGGCCCCCAGGTGCCCGGCTCGTACACCTCGGTCGGGCAGCAGTCGCCAAGGATAGGCTCGACAATGGCCCACGCCGCCTCGACCGCGTCCTGACGCACAAACAGTAATTGGTCGCCCTTCATGGCGTCGGTCAGCAGCCGCTCGTAGGCCTCCATCTCATCGCTGGTGTTGTACTTTACGGCCGAAAGTTCCACCGGCGTCGGCACCATCATCGGGCCGGGACGTTTTACCCGAGCTCCAAGACTCAATTCGATATTCGGGCCAACCCGGAAGCGGAAGTAGTTGCGGCCATCGGTGCCCATCTTGCTGAGCGGGGGTTTGCGCAGCTTGACGAAGACCTCGGTTGCGGTTACCGGCATGCACTTGCCGGCGCGGATAAGAAACGGGACGCCCGCCCAGCGCCAGGAGTCGATTTCCAGACGAACGGCTGCGAAAGTCTCCACGTCGGAGTGGGGCGAGACGCCGGGTTCCTCGCGATACCCGCGGAACTGCCCGCGCACGATATTCACCGGGCTGAGCGGCGGAATCGTGCGCAGAATCTTCACCTGCTCGTCGCGCACCGAGTCCACGTAGATCAACGTCGGCGGCTCCATGGAAAGGAAGGCGACCACCTGCAGCAGGTGGTTCTGGAAAACGTCGCGAATGGCGCCGGCTTCCTCGTAGAACTTGCCCCTGCCTTCCACGCCGAACTTCTCCGCCATCGTAATCTGCACGCTGTGGATGTAATTGCGGTTCCAGATGGGTTCCAGAAAGCTGTTGGCGAAGCGGAAGATCAGCAGGTTCTCGACAGCTTCCTTGCCGAGGTAGTGATCGATGCGAAAGATGTGCTCCTCGGGAAACGCCTGGTGCAGGGTATCGTTGAGCTTGCGCGCCGAAACCAGATCGCGCCCAAAGGGCTTCTCCAAAATGACCCGCGCGTTCCTGGCGCAGCTTGAGCTGGCCAGCCCCTTCACCACGACCGGAAACATGCTGGGCGGAATTGCGAGGTAGTGCGTAGGTAACTGGGCATCCCCAAGTTTGGCACGCAGCGCCGTGTAGGTCTGGTCGTCCTTGTAATCGCCGTCAATGTAGCTGAGCAGCTCGCAGAGCTTGGGAAAGGCTTCGGGATCCACGCCCCCGCCGTATTTGGTGACACTGTCGCGGGCGCGCTCCTTCAACTGCTCGACGGTCCAGCCCGACTTGGCGACGCCGATGACGGGCGCGTCGAGTGCGCCGTGCTTGATCATGTTTTGCAGGGCAGGAAAAATCTTCTTGTACGCCAGGTCACCTGTGGCGCCGAAGAAGACGAATGCGTCGGAAACTTGTGGCATGGGCCCCTCTTAGCGATAGACGCCGTGAGCGCTGCGGACAACGGCTCGGCTCCCCACTGCGCCGAAAATCTGCTCACAACAGTGTATCCGCAGTGCCCCAGGAACGGTAGGTGTTGTCGGCTGCAGGAACGTGAACAGAAGATGAATGGCAGGCTAATCCAGGCTGCCCTGCTCGATCACTACGTTTTCGCGCACAATCAGGCGATGAGCAGCCATCTCCCGCAGCTTGGGTAGCACGCGGGTAACATGTTCGTCGGTATCCACGAAGGTAATGACCACTGGCAGTTCGCCGCCAGCCTCGACCAGATGTGCGGTGTGCACACTGCCTCGGCCCTGAAATCCTGCGACGGAGTGGAAGGCGACGGCCCCGGCTACGTTTTCCTGACGCAAATACTTCAACACCTCCAGGTGCAGCGGGCGGTGATGCCAGGAGTCGCCCTCGGTGAGGTACATGGTTACCTGTACAGCCATAGGAGGTGTCATTTTACAACCACCGCGCAACCGCAGCGCCAGCCAGCACCGCGGCCAGGCACAGAACATTGTTAGCCAGGATGTTCCCCGCCATCAGCAACCACTGGCCTTGCTCCATGTAGGCAAAGCTTTCGAAGGCGTAACTGGAGAAGGTTGTGTACGACCCACAAAAGCCGATGGCGATGAGGAACCGCCAGCGTGGATCGAGCAACGTGCGCTCACTTGCCAGGATGAGAAAGAACCCGAGCAACAAGCTACCGCTAACGTTGATGATTAGTGTGCCGTAGGGAAAAACTGTCGAGACTGCGCGCGCGATGTATCCGCTGATGAAGTACCGGGCGCTGGCACCGACGATTGCGCCCAAGGCGATCCAAAGATAGGCCACGATGGAGTTCTCCATACAACATTGTAGGAGTCATCAGCCGGCGGGCGGTTAATGGCGAACTCCAACGCCAACTTCAGTGTAACCCGAAGACCGCATCGTTCGCCATTACAACGATCAACCACGGATTTGCACCGATGAACACGGATGTCTCTTGTACGATAACCATACCGATGACCCCTTCGCATCCCATCAAGCACGCCAGTGAACGCGTGCTCGAATTCGATCAACTGCGGCAGATGCTCGCGCTTTACACTACTTCGGCGCTTGGACATGCCCGCGCGATGCAGCTCACTCCCTCACGTGACCGCCGGTGGATCGAACGCCAGCAACAACTAACCGAGGAGATTCGAGGCCTCTTGCGCGCCGGTGGTCGCTTTGATTTCAGCGGCCTGACCGATCCTGCGCTCCTGATCGACAAGTCGCGCATTCAAGGTGCCGCACTGGAGATCGCCGAGATTCGCGGCCTCGTGCTGCTGGCCGATCGCGCGGCCGAATGGCGTGAGATTGCGCTGCATCCGCCGGTTGCGGTGCAGGACAAGTGGGCGGCCGTACAAGAGCTTTCGCAAAAGCTCGCAGACTTCACGCTGCTGCTGCGATATTTTCGCAACAAGATTCTTCCCGACGGCACGCTGGATGACCATGCGTCAAAGGAGTTGGCACACATCCGCCGCGAGATCGAAAAACAGAGGCGCTCCATCCAGGAGTCGCTGCGCTCGCATTTGAAGCGGCTCTCCGGCGAAGGAGCGGTGCAGGAGGAGTTGGTCACCATCCGCGGCGAACGCTTCGTGATTCCGGTGAAGGTGGAACATCGACGCCATGTGCAAGGCGTAGCGCACGGCACGTCCTCCAGCGGACAGACCGTATTCATCGAGCCGCTGGAGACGATTGAACAGAACAATGAACTTGTGCGGCTGCTCGACGAGGAGCAAGCCGAGATCCATCGCATTCTGCTGGAAATGACCGGACGACTGGGGGAACAGGCTGATGCATTGGAGAGTGCCAAAGACGTTCTCTCGGAACTTGAGTTGCAGTTCGCCAAAGCCCGCTTCGCGGAAGAATATGACTGCGTTGAGGTAAAGCTGCTGCCGGAATCTGACCCAGGCTCGTCGCAGCCAAATTGCACACCCGAGGCGTCCTGTTGTGACGCAATGTTCCTCCACAAAGCCCGGCATCCACTGCTGGAACGCACACTGAAGCCAAAGGGCATCGCCGTCGTTCCACTCACCGTCGAATTGGATCGCGATCATCGTCAGCTCGTCATCAGCGGTCCGAATGCCGGCGGAAAAACGGTGGCCCTGAAGACCATCGGTCTGCTGGCGTTGATGGCGCAGTCGGGCCTGCCGCTGCCGGCCGAGCGGGCCGAGATGCCCATCTTCGACGCTGTCTTCGCGGACATCGGCGACTACCAGTCGATCGAGCAGAATCTTTCAACTTTCTCGGCGCACGTCAGCAACATTGATTTCATCTCGCGCCAGGTGACGGCGCAGTCACTCGTGCTGCTGGACGAGCTCGGTTCGGCCACCGACCCCGAAGAGGGCGCCGCGCTCGGCGTCGCCGTCGCCGACTACTTTCGGCGCCTGGCCTGCCGCAGCGTCATCTCCACTCATCTGACTTCGCTGAAGGTTTATGCGGCGAACACGCAGGGCGTGCTCAACGCCGCGGTCGGCTTCGACGAGCAGACCCTGGCGCCGACCTTCGAGCTGCGAATCGGTGTGCCCGGAGCGTCGGCCGGCATCAACATCGCGCAGAAGCTGGGGCTGAATCCGGAGATCATCTCGTCGGCCCGCCAGCGGATGACTTCGCAGGCGCAGGATGTCTCGCGCTTCCTCGACCGCCTTCATGGTGAGCTGCGGCAGGTTGACACTGAGCGTGCCTCGCTGGCCGCACGCGAGCAGGAGCTGACCCGTGAGCGTAACCACCTCGTAGCTGAGGGACGCAAGGAGCAGCGCGCCAAGGTGAGCGAGCTGGAGAAGAAGCTGGAAAGCCTGCTGCGCGATTGCGAGTACCGCGGACGCGAGACGGTCAATGCGGTGCAGGACCGTGCCCAGGCGCTCAAGCTGTCGAAGGATGCAGATCGGCGCATAGCCAAGCTGCGCCGCGAATTTCGCGAGCAGTTCGATTCCACTGTTGTGGCGCACACCACCGGCTCCGATGCCGGTGATCCACACGCGCAGGAGCATGTAGTGAAGCATGTCTCTGTAGGCGACACCGTGCGTCTTAAATCGCTGGGCCGCGACGGAAAAGTGCTGCGCTACTTCGATGACGACAGCTTGGAAGTCGCGGTCGGCCCGATGAAGACGAAGGTCGCGCGCGACGATATCGCGGAGGTGGTTGTCCATGCCGGCGCCAATCCCGTGGCAGCCGCGCGCGCCCGTGGTATCAACGTGTCGCTCACGCGCGAGGACGACAGCGTGCCGACCGAGATCAACGTCATCGGTCAGACCGTGGATGAAGCCACTCGCGCGGTGGAAAAATTCGTCGACCGCGCTTTCCTGGCGGGTGCGTTGCGCGTTCGTGTGGTGCACGGCAGCGGCATGGGAATTCTGCGTAAAGCGCTGCGCCAGTTCCTGCAAAGTCACCCGCACGTCGCCAGCGTAAGCGAGCCTCCACAGAACGAGGGCGGGGGCGGCGCGACGGTGGTTGAACTGAGAACGTAAGAGTCAAAAGCGTACACTTGACACACCGATGGGCAGGATCTCCCAAACCATCAGGAGCTACATCTGGTGGACGTATCCGCGGGGCAGCGTCCCTTATGACGTGATGGTGACCGTCATTCTTGCCTTCATTTTCCTGACGCCGCTCTGGGTCAACTTTCGCGACCAACCGCAGGAGCGCCCACCGCGTCAGACTGAAGTAGTAGTTCAGCAGGAGGGCGACGGCTTCATCTACAAGGTCGATCCCTCTGCCGTAAAGCCCGGCAGCGATGCCGAGGTACGGGAATCTTTAATGCGAGTTATTGAGCCGGTAGCGGGCGAGATTACCATTGACCGCTACGAGGCCGAGCGCGACAGCAAACACAGGATAATTGCGTACAAGGTGTGGGGGCATCGATGAAGTAACAGCCAGCCACGAGAGCTCAACACTCCGGTGTCAGCGCCTTCCCGGTTTTCTGATTGCTAAGTGCTGAATGCGAACGACCAGATTTTGGGGGTTGAGATGACCCCGTTATTAGTTACGGCCTGCGTTGTCGCTTTAACCGTCGCTGCTGTTTTGGGCTGGTTTTGTGTGTTCAGGACGAATATGGTTGTGATGGGAGCGCGGAATCAATACGAGAAGAGCAAATTCACTCAGGCATGGCCCTTTTCCAGCCTCGTGCAGAAGAGTTGGTATCCGACGTACATTCGCTGCGCCGGCGTCCTCATGTGGCTTGCGACAATAGCCGCACTTACAATTTTAGCGGTAAAACATTTCCGGTGACCCCTCACCCCCCGGCCTGTTCGCGTGAAATGCAGCTAGAGGTAGGCATGTCGATTCGATCAATTCTGAAAACGCTTACCGTGGCGGCCCTTACCATTATCGCCGCGACAACCGCGCAGGCGCAGAGCCTGGAAGCAACATTGAACGCGATGGACAAAGCCGCCACCGGCTTTCGCAGCGCGCAGTGTGACTTTGTTTGGGACCAGTACCAGAGGGTGGTTGAGGAGCACGACTACCAGAAGGGTACGATGTACTTCCGGCGCCAGAGCAACGACGTGCAGATGGCTGCCGACATCACATCCCCGGCAAAAAAGTATGTTTTGTTTACCGGCGACAGGCTGAGCGTTTATCAGCCCTCCATCGAGCAGGTGAACGAGTACACCCCCGGCAAGAACAAGTCCGAGTTCGAGAGTTACCTGGTGCTGGGCTTCGGGGGGAGCGGGCGAGACCTGGAGAAGTCGTTCGATGTCAACTACGCGGGAATGGAACAGGTGCAAGGCGTGAACGCCGCCAAGCTCGAACTTACGCCCAAATCGCAGCGGGTGAAAAGCATGTTTGCGACAATCACGCTGTGGATTGATCCCGCGCGCGGCGTCAGCGTGCAGCAGATGTTCCAGGAACCGTCAGGCGACTACCGGTTGGCCAAGTACAGCAACATTCAACTGAACGGAAAGATTCCAGGCGATGTATTCAAGTTGAAGACGACGGGTAAGACCAAGGTGATCAAACCCACTGGCTAGTGGTTAGTGGCTGGTGGCTAGTGATACTTGGAGACTTTGAGGACACAGGAACGCAGCGTCTGAAACTAGCCACTGACAGCCACTGACCACTAACCACTGTCCACCGTAGTTCCCCGCATCTTCTGCACTCGTTCCGCCATCGCCCGCTTCAACTCCTCAATTCCGTCGCCCGTGACCGCCGAGATGGGAAACAGCTCCAGCTTCTTCCGCTTGCAGTAGCGTTTGAGCTTGGCCAGCTTGTCTTTGTTGACCGCGTCCATCTTTGAGGCGATGACGATGGTCGGCTTAGATTCCAGTCCGCCGCTGAAGCTGGCAAGTTCGCGCGCGATGACCTCGTAGTCTTGCACCGGATCAGGCCGCCCGCTGCTGTCCGAAACATCCACCAGGTGGGCCAGCAAGCGCGTGCGCTCGATGTGCTTGAGGAACTGCGTCCCAAGGCCTGCGCCTTCGCTGGCGCCCTCGATAAGTCCGGGGATATCGGCCACCACAAAGCTGATGTCATCCGGCGGCTCGCCTACGACCACCACTCCGAGGTTCGGCTCCAGGGTAGTGAAGGGATAATCGGCAATCTTGGGGCGCGCCGCTGAAATGCGTGAGATGAGGGTACTCTTGCCGGCATTGGGATAGCCGACCAGGCCGACATCGGCCAGCAGCTTCAGCTCCAGCCGCAGCACGCGCTCTTCGCCGGGATATCCCTGCTCGTGTTCGCGCGGCGCCTGATGGGTAGCAGTAGCAAATTGCGCGTTGCCGCGTCCACCGCGCCCGCCGCGCGCAACCACGATACGGTCATCTGCGCGCGAGAAGTCGTGCACCCGCTCGCCTGTCGTCTCGTCGTAGACGATGGTGCCGACCGGCACCTTCAGCACGACGTTCGCGCCCTCGCGACCGGTTTTGTTCGAGCCTTCGCCGTGGCGCCCGCGCTCGGCCTTGTACTCAGGATTGAAGCGGAAATGCACCAGCGTGTTGTGGCGCTCGCTGGATTCCATGATGACGTCGCCGCCCCGTCCGCCATCGCCACCCGACGGGCCGCCGCGCGGCACGAACTTCTCGCGCCGGAAGGCCAGGCAGCCGTTGCCGCCGTCGCCTGCCTTCACCCGGATTTTGGCTTCGTCAACGAACATGGAAAGAAGCAATTAGCAGCTAGCAATTAGCATCTAGTCTTCCGGCGTGGCAAATGCTCCGAAAACGCAATGAGAAAAGGCCTCGGATAAGGAGGCCTCCGTCAATTCTCGTGGCTCAAGACTAGTTGCTAGTCGCTAGTTGCTAGCTGCTTCCTTCGGTACCACCGACACGAACTTGCCCATCGACCCGCGATCTTTGAACTCGACGATCCCGGTGATCTTCGCGAAGAGGGTGTCATCTTTGCCGCGGCCAACGTTAACTCCCGGCTTGATTCGCGTGCCGCGCTGCCGCACGATGATGGAGCCGCCCGAAACGAGTTGGCCCCCGAACGATTTCACGCCCAGCCGCTGCGCATTCGAGTCGCGGCCGTTCCGTGAGCTACCTAAACCTTTCTTGTGTGCCATAAGTATTCTCTTTCCGTGGATTACGCCGTCAGATCCTTGCCGTCCACGCTGATGCCGGTGATCTTCACCGCTGTGTAAGGCTGACGGTGGCCGTTCAGCTTCTTGTACTGTTTCTTGCGTTTGTAGTGGAAGACGAGCACCTTGTCGCCGCGGCCGTGCTCCACCACCTGTCCGGTGACGAACGCCTTCGAGGGCTTACCCAGCTCGCCCTGGGCGCCGCTGACCGCCAGCACCTCGTCAAACTGCACCTTGTCGCCGCCCGCCTGTGGCAGCTTCTCGATCTCAATCACGTCTCCGGGTGCGACGCGATACTGCTTTCCCCCGGCGCGGATCACCGCGTACATGGCCATGCCTCCATCTCAAATCTGCCATCCCGACCGAGCGGCTTCAGCCGCGAGCGGAGGGACCTGCTTTTAGCCCAACCGCAATGGATGCGGTCACACTGCTAAACTCTTTGTGCGCTTGCACTTACCCGAGCGTGGAAGGGAGACCTTCGCGGGCCGCTTGGCCCGGCTGCGGGACATCCCTGACGGGACCTGCCAGTACAGGCAAACTATAAGATTCTAACGTGTCAGGGCCGACATGGTCAAACAAAAGCCTGTTCTGGCTTGGGTTCTCCTGCCGGCAGTAGCCACTCGCCGGTGTTCCGGCTAGGATGAGCAGGTGCCTCCGCTACTTAAGGTCAGCAGTGTAACCGTGGACTTCGCCACGGCCCAGGGAAGCGTCCCCGCAGTCCGGGATGTCAGCTTCCAGATTGCGCCGGGTGAGGTTCTGGGGCTGGTAGGAGAGTCGGGTTCGGGAAAGTCAGTGACGGCATTGGCAATTCTGCGGCTGCTGCCGCCACAGGCAAGGATTCAAGGGAGTATCTCATTTGGTGGCGAAGACTTGCTTGCCATGCCCGAAGCGGCTATGCGTCACATTCGCGGCGCCGGCATCAGCATGATCTTTCAGGAGCCGATGACGGCGCTTAATCCCGTGATGCGGGTTGGCGACCAGATCGCCGAGGCGGTGCTGGCGCACGACAAACCTCTAGATGGGCGCTCTGGTTCAGAAAAGCAGATCCCTCGCCCGCCGCGGCGGGCTCGGGATGACAATTCGGTAACTTCTTCGCGGGATCGGATCACCAAGGCCGAAGCCTGGCGTTTGGCCGTTGAGGCCCTGCGTACGGTCGCCATTGCCGAACCTGAGCGGCGCGCGCGCGATTATCCGCACCAGCTTTCCGGCGGACAGCGTCAACGCGTGATGGTTGCCATGGCCGTGGTGAACCGGCCTTCGCTGCTGATCGCGGACGAACCGACGACCGCACTTGACGTCACCATCCAGGCGCAGGTCCTTGACCTGCTGAGTGAGCTGCGCGAGAAGTTCTCTCTGGCCATGCTGTTCATCTCGCACGACCTTGCCGTAGTCTCGCAAGTGTCGCACCGCATAGGAGTGATGTACGCGGGAAGCCTGGTCGAAATGGGAACCGCGCAGGAAGTTTTTGCTAATCCTATGCATCCATACACGCGCGGGCTGTTACACTCGGTGCCGACACTGCGCAGCAACCGCAGTCAGCCACTCCCAACCATCGAGGGAACGGTGCCTGCCATGACCGACCTGCCTCCGGGCTGTGCCTTCGAGCAACGTTGCTCGTGGCGTGTGCCAAGCTGTTCGGCGGCGCTCCCTCCGCTGGTGGAGGTGGCGCCCGGCCACCTGGCGCGGTGTCCGGTGTTATCGGCGGAGGTCCGCTAACCGATGCGGCTGCTCCTGCTCAGTGACATTCACGCCAATCTGGAGGCAATGGAGGCCTGCCTCGCCGTAGCCCCGCCCCACGATCATCTGGTCAACCTCGGCGACGTGGTGGGCTACAACGCCTCGCCCAACGAGGTTTGCGAGCGAGTACGCGCCATGGGTGGAACCCTCGTGCGCGGCAATCACGACCGCGCCTGCTCCGGCCTGACCGACCTGGGAGAGTTCAATGTAGTGGCTGCCATGTCGGCGCGCTGGACGCAGACCACACTCACGCCCGGAAATCTCGAGTGGTTACGAGCGCTGCCGCAGGGTCCGATTCGCATCGAAGAGCTGGCCGAAATCGAATTCGTACACGGCTCGCCACGTGATGAAGACGAGTACGTGCTGAATCCCACCACCGCTGCGGCCAACCTGCGAATGCCCGGCCATGCCGGCAGAATCTTCTTTGGCCATACGCACCTGCAAGGTGGATTTGCGCTGGAGAACGGACGCGGTCGCACCTTCGCTCCGTCCTTTCCAGATGAAGAGGGCATTGTGGAGTTCAGCTTGTCGCTGGCGAGCGGCGAACGGTATCTTATCAATCCGGGCTCCATCGGCCAGCCACGAGATGGCGACTGGCGTGCAGCCTTTGCCCTCTACGAGCGCGAGGGAGATGGTTCCGGATCAGTGACCTTCTATCGTGTGCCCTACGACGTGGATGAAACGCAGCGCCGCATCATAGCTGCCAACCTTCCCGAACGGCTGGCCAACCGATTGAAGATGGGACGATGAGACAACGTCTGCGACTCGCGCAAACTTGAAAGCATCCATAGAGTATTGGAGTAAATCGTAAGCCGTGCCTTATCGTTCCTTCCCGCAGAAATCCCTCTTTCGCTCGCAGGAAATGCCGGGTGGCACGCTCAGGAATTCTGAAGAGGCCTACCTGATCGCGTACATCGACGGCGGCGCGCGCGGCAATCCCGGCCCTGCTGGATATGGCGTGGTTATTGAGGACGAGGTTGGTCGCTCGGTTGCAGAGCTCAGCGAATTTCTGGGCCATCAAACCAATAACTACGCAGAATACTCGGCTCTTCTGGGCGCACTTAATTACACGTTGCGACATGGCTTCAAGGCATTGAAGGTCATCAGCGACTCGGAGCTCCTGGTGAAGCAGATCAAGGGGGAGTACAAGGTCAGCAGCCCCACATTGAAGGAACTGCATGGACGGGCGACGAAGATGCTGGACCAACTCGACTACTTCGAGATCAAGCATGTGCTGCGAGAGAAGAACCGTGACGCCGACCGGCTGGCAAACAACGCCATGGACCGCGGTGTCGCTCAGAAAGCTCCTGCCGTTGCAGCCACGGATGTGGGAGGGGTTGCCTCTGTTGTGCCAGAGCTCGAAGGTATTGTTCGCAACGGTGTTGTTGAGTTCCTCGGCCATACCCTGCCGGACGGAACGCAGGTGAAGATTCGGGCTGCGAGTCCAACTTCCAAGCAATAACCGATCGCCCGTACGCGGCGGAGTCAATGTATGGAGCTATTCATCTTCGCGCGTTTTCATGCCCGAGCAGGCCAGGAAACTGCGGTTGCCGAAGCGTTGGGTGAGGTCGTCGTCCCATCACGCGAGGAAACCGGCTGCCTGGGCATCCACGCTTTTCGCTCGATACACGATCCCGGGCTTTTCTACATCCATTCGCGCTGGATAGACGAAGCCGCTTTTGAGCTTCATGCCACTTTGTCGCACACGGTGCGCTTTGTCGAGCGTGTAGAGCCGTTGATTGATCATGCGTTCGATCTGGCGCGAGCGGAAGTGATTGCTTAAGAAGTCAAGGGTCCAGCTTATTGCCGTGCCCTGGCCCGCTTGCGAATTTCGGGCGGCTCCACAATGCGAATATCTCCTGGAGGGTTCTCCACCGCCCAAGCCAGGGCCTGCGTCATCTGCTCCACCGTCACCAGCCTTAGCCGCTGTGCGCCTTCACGCGTTGCCGGAACCAATCGTGCCAGCGCATACAACGGAACCAGGAGCAACGGCCATCTGCGGCCCGGCCCGAGCACGTACCACGGACGCACAAAGGTCGCCTTCATTCCGCTTTCACGGATGAACTGCTCCCCTTCGGCGCGCGCCGCCTGATACTCCTGCATCACCGGTGCCGGTCGCGCAACGCTGAGATACACGAAATGACGCACATTGGCTTCTTTCGCCGCTTTTGCCGCCTCCTGGCATGACTTCAGATCAATGCTACGGAACTCCGCCGCCTTGCGCGGATTGGGGTGGGCCACGCCAATCAGGTGGACAAAGGTGTCCGAGGGCGTGATGCGTGCGGCATACGACTCGCCCTGCAAGGCGTCGCCATTCACAATCTCGCAGCCTTCGGGGAGCTTTGATTCCGAGCCGGCCCGTGCCAGTGCGCGGACATGGTGCCCGCGCCGGAGGAGTTCGGCCGCTAATCGGCTCCCCATGAAGCCGGTTGCTCCGGTGATGAAAACTTGACGCGATTGCGGCATCCGCCCTCCCATCCAGACTCAGCCGCCGATTCTAGTACGACGAGGCCACGGAATTCGCATTATTGTGCGGCGAATCGCGAGGAGTTTGAGGCTCCTTTGGGCGCCATCGGGCAGCAATTACAATGAAGAGTTCCCTGTCAGCTGGAAGCGCAGGAAGGAGCCGCAGCTTGATTGCTCGCTATACCCGGCCCGCGATGGGCCGTATTTGGAGTGACGAAAACAAGTTCCGAATGTGGCTGGATGTGGAGATCGCCGCCACCGAGACGCTGGCCGAAGCCGGCATCGTACCGCAAACGGCGGCCAAGGCCATCCGCGAGACGGGCGACATCGACGTCGCCCGAATCAACCAGATCGAAGCCGAGGTGAAGCACGATGTCATCGCCTTCACCACCGCTGTGGCCGAGAAGGTCGGAGCGGAGTCGCGCTGGCTGCATTATGGGCTCACCTCGAATGACGTGGTGGACACCGCGCAGGCCCTCCTGGTGAAGCAGGCTTCGGCCATCATTCGTGAAGATCTGACGAAGCTCGCTGAGGTGCTGAAGCGCCGCGCGTGGGAGTTTAAGGACACGCCGATGATCGGCCGCACCCACGGAATCCACGCCGAGCCGATTACGTTCGGCCTGAAGCTGGCGAACTGGTACTCGGAAGTGCAACGCGACATCGATCGCTTCGACATGGCGGCTGAGCAGATGCGCGTCGGCAAGCTCTCCGGAGCTGTCGGCAACGCCGCTCATCTCGAGCCGGAGTTCGAGGAAAGAATCTGCGAGCGCCTCGGGCTGAATGTCGCGGCGGTGTCCTCACAGGTGATTCAGCGCGATCGCCATGCCTTCTATGTTGCGACGCTGGCAGTCATCGCATCCACGCTCGACAAGTTCGCCACCGAGATTCGCCATCTACAGCGCACCGAAGTCCGTGAGGCCGAGGAGTACTTCAGCGAGAAGCAGAAGGGCTCATCGGCCATGCCGCACAAGCGCAATCCGGTGACCTGCGAGCAGATCAGCGGACTGGCGCGCGTCGTGCGCTCCAGTGCGCAAGCGGCGCTGGAGAACGTCGCTCTGTGGCACGAGCGGGATATCTCGCATTCGTCGGTCGAGCGCATCATTCTGCCGGATTCCACGATCCTGGTGGACTACCTCCTCGCCAAGACCGCCACGCTGATTGACACACTGTTCGTCTATCCCAAGCGTATGCTGAAGAACCTGGAATCAACCGGCGGCCTGGTCTTCAGCGGTCAGTTGTTGCTCGATCTGGTCGAAGCCGGCATGTTGCGCGAGGACGCCTATCGCCTAGTGCAGTCGAACGCTATGCGAGCGTGGAGGGAAGACCTGAACTTTCGCGAGCTGATGATGAACGACCCGGAAATCACCGCGAAGGTGAAGCGTGAGACGTTGGAGCACGCGTTCGACCTGCAGCGACCGCTAAGGAACGTGGACAAGATCTTCGGGCGAGTGTTCGATAAAACCTCTAGCTCAGCCGGTTGATGACCGACGCTACATATCCCGCCCCGAAGCCGTTGTCAATGTTCACCACGCTGACGTTCGACGCGCAGGAGTTCAGCATTCCCAATAGAGCGGCCACGCCCTTATATGAAGCGCCATATCCAACACTGGTCGGCACGGCGACAACCGGCACACCGACCAATCCGCCAACCACACTGGGTAGCGCTCCTTCCATCCCGGCGCACACGATCAAGACACGGGCTCGCGTCAGCGCATCGCGACGCGCCAGCAGGCGATGGATGCCCGCGACACCGACGTCATACAAGTGCTGCACTTCGTTGCCCATGATCTGCGCAGTGACGACGGCTTCCTCGGCCACTGGGATGTCGCCGGTTCCGGCAGAGACTACGATAATCTTGCCTTTGCCGTAAACGGTTCGATCCTGTGTCAGCGTGATGGCGCGCGCTAATTCGTGCAGTTCAGCCCTGCGGAAGTTGCGCCGCACCGCTCGAAACTGCTCCACTGAAACCCGCGTCGCCAGTACGTTATGGCCCTGTTTCGCCAGCCGGGCAAAGATGTCGGCGAACTGCTGCGGGCTTTTTGCAGGCCCGAAGATCACCTCCGGCATGCCGACTCGCAGGGTCCGGTGATGATCCACGTTGGCAAATCCGAGGTCTTCGAACGGAAGATGCTTCAGCCTCTGCACAGCCTCGTCCGGCGAGAGCTTGCCGCGCTTCACCTGGTCGAAGAGCTTTCGGATGGCATCAGAATTCATTGCGTTCGCATTAGTTTCAAGTTTCGAGCTTCAAGTTTCAAGTGCCGGGCAGTTTCACGTTTTGTGTTCCCAGTTTCCAGCGGAGTGGAGGGGCTGCACGATGCGAAAACTCGGAACTTGAAACTTGAAACTTGAAACTCTACGATGTGAGGGCTTAAATGCCTGCGTCCAACAGCTCACCACCGCGCAACCTGACCGTAGCCATCACCGGCGCCAGCGGTTCCATCTTCGCAAAGCACCTGCTCGACGCGCTGGAGCGTGATGACCGGGTCGCGACGGTCAACCTCATTCTCTCCGACAGCGGACTGCGCGTGATGGCCGAAGAACTCCAGACATCGGGCCGCAGCGAGCTGGTCCAAAAGCTGCTGGGACGAGCTTCGCAGAAGGTCCGGCAGCAGAGCAACACCGACATCGGCGCCAATGTGGCCAGCGGCTCCTATCAGACCGACGCCATGATCGTGCTGCCGTGCAGCGTGGGAACGCTGGCGCGAATCGCTAATGGAATGGCCATCCAGCTCATCGAGCGCGCCGCCGATGTCTGCCTGAAGGAACGCCGGCCGCTGATTCTATGCGTGCGTGAGACGCCCTTCAACCTCATTCATCTGCGCAACATGACGCTCGCCGCCGAGGCGGGCGCAACCATCTTCCCGGTGATTCCGGCCTTCTATTTTCGCCCCGTTTCGACCGACGAAATCGCGCACGAGTTCGTCAATCGCGTCCTTGCGCATGTCGGCCTTCCGCAGCCCGACGCGTACCAGTGGAAGGACGAGGGGCACGTCTGATTAGAAATTCTAGGGCCTCTGGGTGGAGCGCGTGATGCACGGCAGAGCTTCGTCGTTAAGCTGCTCACTTTCCGCGATGAACTGGCAACCGTCGGCAGGCCAAAGGCATATCATGGTAGGCAACGGTCGGAAGCAACGCAGATGAATCGCCGCGATTTCATCATTCAGACAGCTTGCGGAGTTGGGTCAGCTCTACTCGCGCGCAATTCGTTCGCGCTCGACCTCGCACCGGCAACGTCCAAGTTCACCGCGAGCGACACAGTTGGGATTGGCAGGACCGGCATCAAGACAAGCCGGCTGGCCATGGGTACCGGGACGTTCGGCTTTGCCGGGCGATCCAACCAGACTGCGCTGGGCAGCAAGGAACTGGTCAATCTGCTGCTGAACGGTTACGACAACGGACTGCGATTCTTTGACACCTCTGACTCCTACGGCAGCCACCCACATATTTCCGGCGCGCTCAAGCACGTGCCGCGCGACAAGGTCACCGTGATGACCAAGACTGACACACGCGACGCCAAGGGCGTGCGCGCTGACCTTGACCGTTACCGCCGCGAACTGGGGACTGACTACATAGACATCGTCTTGCTCCATTGCCTCACCGAGAGCGACTGGACGGAGCGTTACAAGGGAGCGATGGACGTGCTCTCGGAGGCAAAGCAGAGGGGCGTTATCCGCGCCCACGGCTGCTCCTGCCACACAATTGAGGCGTTGCGGGCAGCAGCCCGCTCGCCGTGGGTGGAAGTGGACCTTGCCCGAATCAATCCCATCGGCGCCCACATGGATGCCGGCCCTGCAACGGTTACCGGCGTGCTGCGTGAGATGCGCGCCGCAGGCAAGGGCGTGATCGGCATGAAGATTCTCGGACAGGGGGAGATGCGCAACCGGCCTGACGAAGCCCTGCGCTATGCCCTTTCGCTCAATGTCCTGGACGCATTCACGATCGGAGCGGAGAACAAGGCCGAGCAGAACGACCTGATCCGGCGGATTGCGACTGCCTGATAACACTGCGCTGTTATGCTGTCAACATGACCAAGCAGCATTACTACTTCAAGCTGATCCCGCCTCGCACGACCTTCCCCGGAGACATAAGCGACCAGGAGCGAGCATTGATGGACGAGCATGGCGTCTACTTCGAGCAACAGTTTGAAGCGGGCAAGCTGCTTTTGTACGGGCCGGTGATGGCGCCGCATGGAACTTTCGGAGTGGGAATTTTGGAGGTCGCCGACCCTGACGAGGCCCGCCAGTTCGGTGAGCAGGACCCCTCTGTTCGCGCCGGCATGAACCGCTTTGAGTTTTATCCCATGCGAGTATCCAACGCCCGCGCGAAAGGTTAGGGCCAGCTTCGCCATCCGTGATATCTTCTACGTACTCGTAAGCGGAGACGGATGTTCTGTGCTCACAACGAGCTCTAGCCGTTCCCACCCAAGACATTTGTCATCAAGCGCTAACACTGAGTGAGGAGTGAATTCATGAAAGCAACATTGGTCACGATAGTTGTAACCGCCCTTGCCGTTGGTCCCGTCTTGCGCGCCCAGGATGTGGCCACCGACACCAAGAAAGCCGCCGACAAAACCGCCGACGTCACCAAGGACACCAGCAAGGATGTGGCGCATGGCACCAAGACGGCCGCTACCAAGACCGCGGACGTGACCAAGGACACGAGTAAGGATGTAGCCCACGGTACGACCAAGGCTGCCAAAGCCACGGAAAAGGGTGTTGAAAAAGGCGCGAAGGCAACAGGAGATGCAGTAAAGACTGGCGCCGACAAGGCCGTGGACGCCGTAAAGTAGCTGCGAGACGTACGCAAAAGAGCGGCGGAGGTGGGTTCCGCCGGAAACAAACGCATTCATTCGCCGGGGAGGTTCCCCAGCTGTCCGCAAGTCGCTATACGTCTATCCGAACTGCCACATCAAGCTTGGAATAATACTTCTTGACATCGCCGGCGCCATACTTCGCACGGAAAGCCTCGACAACGTGATTCACAACCTTCAGGTCAGTTATCGGGGTAGCCTGGAACGCTCCCTCTTTACCGCGGGCTGAGATCCCGATCTTCGGATTGTGCAGGACATTCTTGTACCACTGCGTGTCCGAGCCCTGCACCGGCAGGAGCCAGAGCGTATCGCCTTCCAACACGAACCACACCGGGGTTGAGATTTTCCGTCCCGACTTTCTGCCCGTCACAGTGATGGCGATCTGCCGGTAGCGGGACAGGCGGTCCTTCAGTGATTCTTTTGTGGTTGGCATGGCGGGCAGACCTCCGGTGAGGTTTACTCTACTCGTTGTCTTTCAATCCAGCGCGAGCCAGCATAGAGCGTAAGCCGCCCTCGCCACTGGCGCCGTGCTGAGTGGCGACAACATTTCCGTTACGGTCGATCACGACATAGATGGGATAGGATTCGGCAGCGAACATCGCAGCCAGGTTGGTGTCGTCTGTGAGGACGATGCGGCAGGCGCGTGGATTCTGCGACAGGTATTGCTTCACCGTTTTCTTTGACTCATTCACGTCAACCGCAAGCACAACCAGTCCCTGATCGCGAAATTCCTTGTCGATGTCGTCCACGATTGGCTGCTCGCGGCGGCAGTAAGGACACCAGGTGGTCCAGAACTGCAGCAGGACGACGTGTCCCTTCAGCGAATCGTTGGTGAACTTTTCGCCCGCGGTGGTTTTGGCATTAAAGCGCGGCGCAGGCTCGCCGCCTGCCAGCGCGTTAATCGCCAGGCAGATGATGAGCAGAATGACACTTCGAGAAACGCGATGGGTCATGGCAGCGCTCGGTGAATTGGACCTGCGACAAGACCTGTGCGGCAACAGGTTATCACCGATGGTCCGGCTCGCGACTGATATTGTGATGTTCGGTTCGGTTATCCGCGTTATCACTTGCCGCTGCGGCATACGTCACTGACAACCTGGGGACGCACGCGCGAAAATTTAATGAAGAGGAGGTCTGTGATGCCGACGGTAACTGCTCCACCACGCATTAAACTGCAAAACGTGCTGTTCGCCACTGACTTCTCGCCATCGGCGCAATCAGCTCTGTCTCATGCCCTGGACGTGGCTCGCCGTTACGGTGCTGTGCTGTACACCGTCAACGTTGTACCTCACATGCCGTTTGTCGAAGCTGCACAGCCAGATCCGGAGCAAACCAAGCTGTCGGCCAAGCGACAGATGGCTGACTTGATGGGCTCCGAGTCGTTGAAGGATGTCGAACACAAGGAACTAATTGAGCAAGGCGAAGTTCCGGAAGTGATCTCGAACCTGGTCCGGAAACATGCCATTGACCTCATCGTGATCGGCACGGGCGGCCGCAAGGGACTGGGAAAGCTGCTGCTAGGCTCGGTAGCGGAGGAGGTCTTCCGCAATGCCGAGTGCCCAGTGATCACAATGGGGCCGCACCTCACCCGGTGGAAGATCGATGGCAACCTACAGCACGTCCTGTTTGCCACCGACTTCGGCCCAGAGTCGCTGCACGCGCTGCCTTACGCCATATCCTTGGCGGAGGAGAATCGGGCTCGTCTGACTCTCCTGCATGTGGCGCCAGAACCTGGCGTGGCGCTACCGGAGCCCGAACCCGGAGCTATGCCCGTGTTCGACCCCATCGAGGTGGCAGCTTTCACGGAGAATCAACTCCGCGACCTGATTCCCGCAGGAACGGAGCTTTGGCATGAGCCCGAGTACCTGGTGGAATTTGGTCCCCGGGCGGAGACGATCGTGAGAATTGCCGCGCAGGCGGTCGACATGATCGTGCTGGGCGTGAAACGGCCGACACCTTTGACCAAACACCTGGGCGAGGGTGTCGCGTACAAGGTCGCCTGTGACGCGCCGTGCCCGGTGCTGTCGGTTGGCGCCCGGTACCACGCCTGACGTGCCCGCTCAGGCCGATATGAGGACGTCCGGAAAGAGGTAACATCGCGCGATTGCCAGGTCGCGCTTCCGGACGTCCTCTTTGTTTGGATTGAGCCGTTGATCGGCCCTGTTGAGTTCCGGGCCAATGTGTACAATGCCATGCGCGGCGGTAGCCATGGCGATTCAATTTCGGTGCGAGAGTCTGTTGTCGCATTTCCAAAACCCCGGCGATGAGGGGTACTCAGAGCGTAAACTCCAGATTCGCTTCGACCCGCTGCTCGGTACCTCAGCCCGAGTCGCTGAAGGCGTGAAGTTGCAAACCAGCGATGACGCCGCGCTGGCCTCATTTCGGGCGCTGGATCCGAATTGCCCTTTCTGCGCAGAACGCATCGACAAGGTAACGCCTCGCATCGCCACGGAAATCACGCCGGCCGGACGCATTCGGGCTGGCGAGAGTGTGCTATTTCCTAACTTGGTGCCCTACTCGAAATACGCTGCGGTCGCTGTGTTCACAACACGTCATTGGCTAGATCTCCGCGATTTCACCCCCGCCCTCATCGCCGACAACCTGGCTGCCTCGCTCGAATACATGCGAGCGGTCGCGACGTTCGACGCGGAGGCGCGCTTCTGCGCGTACAACATCAACTATCTTTATCCTTCCGGAGGTTCTCTTCCCCATCCGCATAGCCAGGTGTACGTCGATCCCTTCCCTACATCGATGATGCGGATGCAGCATGAGTCGGTTACGGCCTACTGGCAGGCGAACGGGCGGTGTTTCTGGAACGATCTTGTGTCAGAGGAAACGGAACGCGCAGTACGGATGATCTCCCGCGACGGACCCATCGTCTGGATGACACCTTTCGCGCCGATCGGATTCAATGAGGTCCGGGCCGTCCTGTGCGAACGTGCAACAATCCTCGACCTTTCATCCGTCAACGTTCAGGCGCTCGCTTGGGGCATCAGCCGAGTGCTCGCGTGGTATGACTCGATTGGGTACAACAGCTTCAATCTCGCACTGTATTCCGGCGAGTTGGGGAAGGGCGATGCAGATCGCGTGAACCTGACAATAGTCACACGGACGGCCATGACGCCCTTCTATCGCAGCGACTCGATGCACATGGAGCGCCTTCATTGGGAAGCGGTCGTCGACCGCACCCCAGAGGACGTAGCCGCTGACGTCCGGGCATACTTTCGCAGGGCGAGGGGCATCTAACCGGGCGGCAGGGGCTACGATCAGTAAGAGTAGCGTGGGGGGCTCGGAACGCGCGATGGCCCACGGCAGGGTTAGGTGTGGGCGGGGTTGCAGCAGTATCTACGTTTCCGGCTTGCGCTCGATATCGCCCACCCGTTCTTCCAACGCAATCAGCCGTTCATTGAAACCGCCAACCAGTATTTCATTGGCGCGAAACCGCGACTCGAAGCTGATCGCCCACTTGCGAAATTCGCGCAGCAATGTGGTTTCGGTCTTCTCAATCCGCTCCAGGAGCATCGTCTCGGTCTTCTCATTGTGCTCCAAAAGCGTTCCTTTAAGCGCTTCGAGATCCGCCTTCGTGGCGTAATTGTTGTCCGGCACGTCCTCTCCTATTTCCATATATTACACGCGCGGCGGCTGAGCAAGAGCATCCAGACATGCTTCCCTGCGAGAGACGTTATCTATCCTTCCACGCTCACCCGCACCATCTTCTTCCCTGCGCGTAGCGTGAATTCCGTTCCCAACCTCACCGCGACGACCCGGTCGGTCTGAAGGCGGCCATCCAGCCTCACGGCGTTTTGTTTCAGTTTGCGGACGCCGTCGGTCACGCTGGTGGCGAGTCCGGTGCGGGCGAGAAGTTTGTCTAGCTTTACCTGCACATTGCCATCCCGGGCCGACGCGTTCGGCGCCGCGACTTCTTCGAAGTGCACCGACACCAACGGCAAATCTTCCGGTACCTCATCCTTCTGGAACATGCGTGACCAGTCCTGCGCCGCGTGGTCTGCCGCTGCCTGCGAGTAGAAGTCGGCGACGATGCGCTTGCCCAGCTCCTGCTTGAGCGTCATGGGATGCGCCTGGCCGCCGGCGACCTCGCGCTGCATGCGCTCGATGTCAGCCATGCTGACGTCTGTGACCAGCTCGTAATAGCGCCACATCAGCTCGTCGGAGATGGACATCACCTTGCCGAAGATCTCCTGCGGCGCTTCGGTGATGCCGATGTAATTGCCGTACGATTTCGACATCTTCTGCACGCCGTCGGTGCCTTCCAGCAGCGGCGTGGTCAGCACGATCTGCGGCAGTTGTCCGTAATGGCGTTGCAGGTCGCGGCCCATCAAAAGGTTGAACTTCTGGTCGGTGCCTCCGAGCTCGACGTCGGCCTCGAGCGCGACTGAGTCGTAGCCCTGCGCGATGGGGTAGAGCAACTCGTGCATGGCGATGGGCTTCTCTTCCATGAAGCGCTTGTGGAAGTCCTCGCGCTCGAGCATCTGCGAGACCGTAAACTTTGCCGCCAGTCGCACAAAGCCTTCATAGCCCAGTTTGTCCAGCCACTCGCTGTTGAAACGCACCTCGGTCTTGTTGCGGTCAAGGATCTTGAAGACCTGCGCTTTGTACGTCTCGGCGTTCTGGTCGATCTGCTCGCGGCTCAGCGGCGGCCGCGTCGCCGTGCGTCCAGTGGGATCGCCGATGAGTCCGGTGAAATCGCCGATGAGGAAGATAACGGTGTGGCCCATGTCCTGGAAGTGTTTGAGCTTGCGCATCAGCACGGTGTGGCCGAGATGGAGGTCGGGTGCAGTTGGATCGAATCCTGCCTTTACCCGCATCGGCTTGCCGCTCTGGCGAGACTTTTCCAGCCGCTCGCGCAGGTCGCTCTCGCGGATGATCTCGGCCGCACCCTTGCGCAGGTAGGCGAGCTGCTCGTCAACGGGCAGGAAGGATGGCATAAGATGTGATTATAGAAAACCAGCGGTGGCCGGCTCTATTCTTCCATCTTCTTCCGCAGCAGCTCATTAACCAGCGTGGGATTCGCCTGGCCTTTGGATGCCTTTATCACCTGGCCGACGAAAAACGCAATCACGGTCTTCTTGCCGCCTCGGTACTGTTCGAGCTGCCTGGGATTGGCAGCCATGACCTCGTCAATGATCTTTTCGATTGCCGAGGTGTCAGTAATCTGCTGCGGCTTCTCCTTTTCGTAGACGGCCGGAAAGTCCTCGCCGCGCTCAAAGGCAAGATCGTAGAGGTCCTTGAGCATCTTGCCGCTGATGGCGCCGCTCTCGACCAGGTCGGCAGACATGGCCACACCTCGCATCGAAATCGGTGACTGCTCGATCTCCAATCCTTTCGCGTTCAGCCGGCCCATTAGTTCGCTCTGCACCAGGTTGGCAACTCGCTTGGGATTCTTCGCGGCCGCAGCGGCTTCCTCGAACTGATCGGCCAGTGCGCGCGAACTGGTCAGAATCGCAGCGTCGTACTCGGTGATTCCGTACTGCTTGACCATGCGCGCACGGCGGGCCTCCGGTAGCTCCGGCAACCCCGCGACGATCTCGCGGCGCCACTTCTCATCCACCACCAGGGGCAGCAGGTCAGGCTCGGGGAAATAGCGATAATCATGCGCCTGCTCTTTAGAGCGCATGCCGTAGGTCTTGCCTTCCGCCGGGTTGTAAAGGCGCGTCTCCTGCTCGACTGTGCCGCCTGACTCCAGCACCTGCTCGTGCCGCTCAATCTCGTACTCCAGCGCCTGCCGGATGAAGCGGAAGGAGTTGACGTTCTTCACCTCCGTCTTGGTGCCGAACTCCTTTTGCCCAAGCGGACGAACGCTCACGTTGGCATCGCAGCGCAGCGAGCCCTCTTCCATGTTGCAATCGCTCACGCCGGTGTACAGGATGATCTCCTTCAGCCGCGTTAGGTATTCGTGGGCTTCGTCGGGCCATGAGATGTCGGGCTCGCTGACGATCTCGATCAGCGGCACGCCAGAGCGATTGAGATCAATGGAGGTCCATTCACTGCTGTCAGGCAGGCCATCGTGCAGGCTCTTGCCGGCATCCTCCTCCAGGTGGACTCGCGTGATGCCGATGCGCTTGGGCCCGTTCGCCGTCTTGATCTCGATGTAGCCGTGCTCGGCGAGCGGTTTGTCGTACTGCGAAATCTGGTAGCCCTTCGGCAGGTCGGGATAAAAGTAGTTTTTGCGCGCGAAGATGGAGGTCTCGTTGATCTTGCAGTTCAGCGCAGTTGCCGCCAGCACCGCGAACTCCACGGCACGCTTATTCAGCACCGGCAGCGGCCCCGGCAGGCCGAGGCACACCGGGCAGACATTGGTGTTGGGCGGATCGCCGAAGCGCGTCGAGCAGCCGCAGAAGATCTTCGTCACCGTGAGGAGCTGGACGTGGACCTCCAAGCCGATAACCGGCTCGTACTTGGAGCGCGTAGCGGCGGTAGCTTCCGGCGCGGTGGCCATGGGTCGATTATAGAGGCGAGTGCGCCACGTAAGTCCTATTGCCCACCCGGACTCGCCGGGTTCGCCGAGATCAACGGAACTTCGAAGTACATCAGTTCATTGCCACGGCTGTCGAGCACCCGGGTAATGTAAAGATGTGCCCCGGCGACCGGCTGCTGAACGTTTTCGATGTCGAAGAACAGAAATCCTGACCGGGTTGTGTGCGGCTCGACCGCTTCGGCTGCGAAGTGGGCGCGTGTGATTTCGTCCAGTTGCTGCTGGGCCTTTTTGTTCTTGTTGCCGCCAGGTAGCGTGATGGGCCCAACCTGCCGCGGATTGCTGCTTCCCTGGATGTGCGCCACGCGACGGAAGACGTCCTCGACGTCCAGCGATTCCAGCTTCGCTCGCCGGGCCGTAACCAACTGCGCGCCCATTCCCTTCAGCGAGATGGGCTGATCGCCGTCGTTGGTGATGACCAGAAGGACAGGAAGAATTCCCTCCTGGCTGTACTTTGTAATGAAGATGTCGTCCTTCGGCGCAGCGTTGTAGACGTCCACCGCAACTGTCACCTTCTCATTGGTGTGAGCGTCTTTCGAGGGATAGGTATTCGCGTTGTCGGTCTTTGGCATGACAAATTCTTTCGCGGCCCAAAGCGAAGCGGAGGAGAGAGCGACAAGTGCGACGACGAACAGCGCGATACGGCATCGGGAAGGCATAACTCGATTATCCGCCGTTCATGCTGCTGCACTCAACTGCGGTTTGGAGCAGCATCGCAGCACAATTACAATCGCAGCGTGTATTCGCTCTACAGCGTTCTGCTGCTGCTCACGCTAATTGTCACGGCCCCCTGGTGGCTGCTGGAGATGCTGCGCCACGGCAAGTACCGAGCCGGATGGCGCGAGCGCCTGGGCGTGGTGCCCGATCGCTTAAGGAGCGATAAGCCGGCAGACACCATCTGGATACACGCGGTTTCAGTCGGCGAGGTGCTGGCAATTTCGCGGGTCGTCGAAGAACTAAAGGCAATTCTGCCCGGTTGGCGAATTGTCGTCTCGACTACCACTGACACAGGGCAAAAGCTAGCGCGCGAGCGCTTCGGCGCGAATAATGTGTTTTACCTTCCGCTCGACTTGCCCTTCGCCGTGCGCTCCGACCTGCAAGCTTTGCGGCCCAAGCTGCTGGTTCTAGCCGAGAGCGAATTCTGGCCCAATTTGCTGCGCTGGGCGAAGCTCTCAGGCGCAGGGGTGGCAGTTGTGAATGCCCGCGTCTCAGATCGTTCCCTGCCCGGCTACCTGCGATTTCGCAATCTGGTGGCACGCGTGCTGGACAACGTGCAGCTTTTTCTTGCCCAAAGTGACGAGGACGCTCGACGTCTGGTGCAAATGGGAGCCGAAACGAACCGGGTACACGTCACTGGCAACCTGAAATTCGAAGTCAGGCCGCCGGCGAAGTCTGATCTGTCAGGGCAATTTGCCCACGCGCTGAAGCGAGACGAAATCGGTCCGGTGCTGGTGGCTGGCAGCACACTGGACGGCGAAGAGTCCATGTTGCTGGAGTCGTTTCGCCACGTGATTGCGCAGTGTCCCCGGGCGCTGCTCGTCCTGGCACCGCGTCATCCACAGCGCTTCGAACCGGTGGCGTCACTGCTGGAGGCGTCGGACATCCGTTTTCAACGAGGCTCGCAATGGGACGGGCGCACATTAATAGCCGGCGGAATTTTCCTGCTCGACTCGATTGGTGAACTGGCCGGCCTGTACGAGTTTGCTGATCTCGCTTTCATCGGTGGAAGCCTGGTGCCGCGTGGCGGCCATAACATGCTGGAGGCAGCACAGTTCGGAGCGGCGATTCTGGTCGGTCAGCACACGGAGAACTTCCGCGACATCATCGACGCATTTCGCAAAGCCGATGCGTTGTGCGTCGTCACTCCGCAATCGTTGACCTCGACCGTTCTCTGGCTGCTTGACAATCAGGATGAGCGCACACGGCTCGGACACCGCGCAGCCGAGGTGCTGCGCTCCCAGCAGGGCGCGACCGAGCGAACGGTCAATGCCCTGCTCGACCTGCTGCCTGCATCCGCCCGAGTTCCCGTCGTGCTTTCGTCGGAGAGGCAGGCGTGAACCCACTCTCCGCCCTATACGGCGCTGCGGTACGCACACGAAATGGACTCTACGACCGGGGCATGTTGACGGTGAACCGGCTGGAGGGACTGGTAGTCAGCATCGGCAACCTCACTGTCGGGGGTTCGGGCAAGACGCCGTTCCTCATCCTGCTGGGCGAGCTGCTACAGCAACGCGGCATCGCCTTCGATGTGCTTTCGCGTGGATATCGGCGCGATACACAGGGTGTCGCAATGGTCGACCCGAACGGCACGGCCTCCGACTTCGGCGACGAGCCTCTGCTGATCGCGCGCAAGCTGGGGGTTCACGTTGTCGTCGGCGAAGACCGACGCCAGGCAGGTGAAACCGCCGAGGCGACACTTGGTCCGCAGTTGCACTTGCTGGATGACGGCTTCCAGCATCGCCAACTGGCTCGCGATTTCGACATCGTCCTGGTTACGCCCACCGATGCACAGGACTCGGTTCTGCCCTCGGGACGCCTGCGCGAACCGATTGCGTCCCTCGCGCGCGCGGACGCAGTTGTCCTGACGAACGACATGTCTATAGATGGGTTGGAACTGCGGAACCAACTCGTTTGGCGCGTGCATCGGGACATCGTTCCACTAAAAACACTTGATCCGTGCTTCGCATTTTGCGGCATCGCCCGTCCCGAGAACTTTTTTGCGCAGCTGGAAGCGGCACAGGTTGTCCTCGCCGGCACGCGCGTCTTTCGCGATCATCATCGCTACTCCGATGACGATGTGCGCGAGCTGCAACGCCTAAGTCAGCGGGCAGGCGCGCCGGCACTCGTGACTACAGAAAAGGATGCAGTGAATCTTGGCCCACATCTGCAAACCCTCCAGCCAATTCGCGTTGCGCGTGTGAGGATGGAGTTGGACGATGCCGACGCCGCGCTCGACGCGATGCTGGCCGCAACTGAGCGAAAGCGGCATGCAACATGAGACAATCTACGCTTGCTTTCCGCCCCTTTGCACACGAATTGAGTCCTTCGAATTCATGACCCGACACCTGAAAGACGCCGAGCGATGGAAAAAGATCGTCCACTCGTTCAGCGATGTTTCCATTACCGCTCTGGTTGATCTGGTAGCCGACGAGTTTGTTTTTGGCGAGATCTCGCGTGTGTCGCGCGAGGCGCCGGTGCTCATCCTCAAGCACCGCGAGCGCACCGTCCTTCCGGGCGGTGGCGGCAACGCCGTCATGAATCTGGCTACGCTGGGCGTCAATGTTCTTCCGGTTGGTGTGGTGGGAGATGACGAGGCCGGAAGCCTGCTGCTGGAACAGTTGCGCGAGAAGAAGGTTGCCACCAGCGGAATTGAGCGTGTGAAGAACCGCATCACGCCCACCAAGACGCGCATTCTCGCGGGCATGTCGCACACCAGTCGCCAGCAGGTAGTTCGGGTGGACCACGAACCTGAACCGTTGGACGAGATGCATCCCATTCTGCTCAACCTGGTGAACGCAGCGCGCGAATATGCCACCGCTTCCGACGGGTTCCTCATTTCCGACTACGGGTATGGCTCCGCCACGCCCAGGCTGCTGAACTTCACCAAGTCAAACCACTGTCTGCAGAACCAGCCGGTCACGCTCGACTCGCGCTATCGCATGCTGGAGTTCGAGGGCGTGAACGCGGCCACACCTAACGAACCCGAGGTGGAAGAGGCGCTGGGCGTCAAGATCGGCCGTGACGACGAGAAGCTGTTTGCAGCCGGTGAACGTCTGGTCAAGCAAATGGAGCTGGAATCGCTGGTGATTACCCGCGGGCGCGACGGGATGGTCGCCTTCGAGAAGGACAGGCCGCCGTTGGCGGTCCCGATTTTCGGCTCCGACCAGGTCGTGGATGTGACTGGCGCGGGCGATACCGTAATCGCAACCTTCACAGCAGCGCTCGCCGCGGGCGCCGACACCGCCGATGCGACGCGGCTAGCCAATTTTGCCGGCGGTATTGTGGTGATGAAGCGCGGTACGGCAACGGTCTCGAACAAAGACTTGCTGGCTGCGATTGATCAGCATTCTGCGGCGACAACCACGTGAGCGACAGCACACAGAAAACTCTTTCCCGCGAGGCCCTGCGTAAGCGTGTGGCTGAATGGCGTCGCGACGGCCAGCAGGTCGTGCTGGCTAACGGATGCTTCGACCTGTTGCACGTTGGGCACATTCGCTACCTGCGCGGGGCCAAAGCGCTGGGGGGCAAACTGGTGGTCGCTATCAACGGCGATGACAGTGTGCGCGAGATCAAGGGTGAGGGGCGTCCACTGATGCCCGCAGACGAGCGCGCGGAGATCATCGCATCAATGGCCGATGTGGACGCAGTTGTGATTTTTGCTGAGCTGGATGTACGAGCGCTCATTCGCGAAATTCGTCCCGACATTCAGGCCAAAGGTACCGATTACACGCGAGAGAATGTTCCCGAGCGCAGTGAAGTGCTGGCATACGGCGGACGGGTGGAGATCGTCGGCGACCCTAAGGGCCACTCGACGAGCGATTATCTTTCACGGCTGAAACCCGGTAGCAGAGGACGCAGCGGACGGTGAGCGCTCCTGCATCACCACCCCTGACATGGAGCCGGATTGCGCGCCGCATTCGCGTGCCGCTGGGCTTCGCTTTCGCTGCCTTCTACCTTTGGCGGGCGCGGCCAACATGGACTTCTCTTCTGGTTGGGACTGGTGTCGTCTTGGCGGGAATTTTCGTGCGCGCAGTTGCTTCGGGCCATGTCGAGAAGAACCGTGTGCTCGCCACGACTGGTCCCTACGCCTACGTCCGCAATCCGCTGTACGTTGGCTCCATCATCATTGGGATCGGATTTACCATCGCCGCTCGGGACCTGTGGGTCCTCGTCGCGATCGCGCTGCTCTTCGTCGTCATCTATCTGCCGGTCATTCGCTCCGAGGAAGCGTTCCTGGGAGGCCAGTTTCCTGAATATGATGACTACGCGCGCCGGGTGCCCAGCCTGCTTCCCCGCACGCTGCTGTTCCGTCAAATTACTCAAGGGTTCTCGCGCGAGTTATACTTCAGCCATCGCGAATACAATTCGCTGCTGGGCGCCGCGGCCATAGTCGCGGCACTTGTCGTCAAAATCCTCTGGATTCCCGGGTGAGGGTGAACTCCATTACACGTTATTTTCTTGTGCTGGCACTGGTGCTGACAGCGTCATTTCAGTCTGAGAATCGCGCCGCTGTCGCTCAAACCTCACAGCCTGCTCGCGCGGGTGCGCCGGCGCAGACACAAACCAAAGTCAGTGCCGCTGCGCGCATAGAACCGCTGCGGCCAGGCTTCGAGCTTCCCAACGGCCAGACACTTCATTACGAGGCCGACTGGCGCTTCATCCCTGCGGGCATCGCGAGCTTCCATCTCGAGCATTCCGGCTCGCAAGAGCACCTCGAGGGTACAGCCGATTCCACGGGCGTGGTCGCCATGCTCTTCCGCGTAGCCGACCGCTTCAACTCCTACTTCGACGCCAAGACCCTCTGCTCCAACAAGCTGATCAAGCATACCGAGGAAGGCTCGCATCGCCGCGAGACAGTCATCACCTACGATTACAGCCGCGGCAAAGCGGTGCTGGAGGAGCGCAACTTCAAGGACAATTCGCAGAAGCGGGTGGAGAACGACATTCCCGGTTGCGTGACCGACGTGGTCTCGGGAATGCTCTACGTCGCCAGCCTGCCATTGCAGCCGGGCGCCAGCTACAGCTTTCCGCTGAACGACGGCGGCAAGACCGTCACGGTACAGGCACACGTCGAGGCCAAGGAGCAGGTCAAGACCCCGGCCGGAACCTTCAACGCCGTGCGTGTCGGGCCCGAAGGCGAATACGGCCCTCTAAAGGACCGTGGCCGCGTCTGGATCTGGTTCACCGATGACGCGCAGCATCTCCCTGTGCAAATGCGTGCCCGCCTGTTCTGGGGAACGCTGACGGTTTATCTCACCAGCATCAGCAAATAGCGTACGGACGGCGGCGCCTCATCCGATGTTGTACTTCATGGTCACGCCGTTCAGCGTGTAATGCCCACGATCGCTGGCGGTGCCGTTGGCCTTCCAGATTCCGAAGAACGCTTCGCTGTTGGAGCCATCGGCCGGGCCTTTCCACGGTTCATCGTAGGCCGCAAACACGACCGTCTTTACGCCGTTCATTGCATAGTCAATCTCTGTCTTCGTCCACTCGACATTGTGGTATCGGTCTTGCCGTCGGCACCCTGCTGGTAGCAGCCCGCTGATACCTTAATCCCGGCACTGGCTGCCGCCTGAATGTTCAGGCGGTTAGCGTCCTGGACCTTGGGCTGTCCCTGCCAGACAAACGTTCCCTGACTGTAGGTCGTAATCAAGTTGAAATGTTCGGCGACCGGCTTCAGCAACTGGTTCACCTGGTCGAGTGTGTAAACGTTGTAGAGGACAGGCCCATCACCAATCCATGGCCCGACATAAGGTTCAAATGCCACTCCGTAGATGCTCATGATTTTTCCTTCGTGAAATTGGACTCGAGGCAGTTCACTCTCGGAGAAGGAGAAAATTGCATACAGGGGCGGGGCACCGGGCCTGCCTCGCGATGGTCCAGCACACCAACTTCTTGTCCGATGTGACTATCATGACTATCATGACTATAATGACGGTAGCATTCCTTGGGGAGGACTGAGACCATGGGAACACACAACTGGACTGTCGCCCAAGCCAAAGCACAATTCAGTGAAGTAATCGAGCGTGCCCAATCAGACGGACCTCAGACCATCACTCGCAACGGCCGCCGCGCCGCAGTGGTGGTGGGAGTGGAGGAATGGGAGCGCA
>Ga0335077_10000278_pt1 | contig 54834 bp, 54 predicted proteins | sample Lox_Sample_31_FD_207151 | JGI IMG/M metagenome (GOLD analysis project Ga0335077, IMG submission 207151) | Soil microbial communities from Loxahatchee National Wildlife Refuge, Florida, United States - Lox_Sample_3.1 | ecosystem: Environmental > Terrestrial > Soil > Wetlands | place: USA... | reverse complement strand
CCGCCATCTCAGCCTCCGGTGACGGGCGGAAACAGCGCCACTTCGTCCCCGTCGCGGATGGGGGTCGCCGGCTCCGCCATATCCTGGTTGACGGCTGCGCGCACCGCGCGGCCGGCAGCCAGCTCCTTTTCCCACACGCCGCCCCGCGCGCGCAGGAGCTCACGCAGGTCTGCGACGGTGCCTACCTGCTGCGGCAGCACTATGCGCTCCGATCCGCGTCCGAACGCCTCCTTGAGGCGCGCGAAATACAGTACGGTGACGGTGCGCGTCTGGGATGCAACGGCCCGGTCCTGCACCAGCTCGTCCATCGAAACCCCCAACTCGATGCGTTTGAATCCAGTTCACATTATAGGACCCCGGACAGCCGGCCAGTACGGCCATTCGTAGACTGAACGGCGCCTGACGCAGGCCACGATCCAGGGCCGACCACTCCCGAAGCGCGCCGGACCCCTTTACAATCACGGTGCCCGGCGCGTGGATCGCCGGGGTCGCGTGCCCAGCCCCATGAGCTCAGCGGAACCGAAACCGCCAAACGTAAAACGCACTGAACGCGCCGATGTGGAATGGCGCCGGCTCCTTACGCCGGAGCAGTACCACGTGCTGCGCGAGGAAGGCACGGAGCGCCGATATACCAGCGCGCTCAATCGAGAGAAGCGGCCCGGGACGTACGTTTGCGCCGGCTGTGGCACTCCGCTCTTCACCTCGGCAATGAAGTACGAGAGCGGTACCGGCTGGCCCAGCTTCTTCACCTGCCTGCCCGGCGCCCTCGAGACCCGGCCCGACCGGCGGCTGTTCGTCGAGCGCACGGAATACCACTGTGCCGGCTGCGGCGGCCATCAAGGGCATGTGTTCGAGGATGGCCCTGCGCCCACCGGCGAGCGGTGGTGCAACAACGGCGTCGCGTTGCGGTTCGAGCCGGATTGACGTCGACCGATCCGGCGGCGAAGCCTCCCTGCCCCACGCTGACAGCGGGTTATGCTGACTCTGACTGCGTCCGATGCCGATCTCGTAGCCGAGGTCACTCCCGACCGACGGGAGCGACGGATACTCCTCGTTGCGTTGGGCGCCTCCCTGCTGCTGCACGCTCTCGCCATCACCCTGCTGCCCGGCCTGCGCATCTCGCCGCCGACGGAGCCGGTGACCCTTACGGTCGAGCTGCAGGAGCCCCCGCCGATCCCGCAGGTCGCCCCGCAACCGCAAGAGGTGCCGCGTCCGGTGGCACCTCCCAAACGCGCGGAACCGCCCAAGCCGGAACCGGTCCCGCCACCGCCCCAGATCATCGAGCGGCTCGAGCCGCCGCCGGTCCGTGAGTCGGAGGTCTTCACCGCGCCGCCTCCGCCGCCTCCGCAGCCTGAGACTAAGCCGGAGCCCGTCGCGGAGCCCACGCCGGTGCCGCGGACGGAACCACACGCTGAGGTCAACCTGCGTCCTGCGCCTCCCGTCGCGCTTGCGCCACCGGTGGCAACGGCGCAGCCAGATGAGGCAGACCCGGCGCTGCTGCGCATCTACGGCCAACAGGTGTCCGGCATACTCGGAAGACTGCAGCGGTATCCGCCCGCTGCCCGCATGCGCGGCTGGCAGGGGACCGCGGAGGTGAACATCCGGATCGGAGCAGGCGGAAAGGTCGAGGACGTCCTGATCGCGCGCAGCAGCGGCTACCCGCTCCTCGATCGTGAGGCGCTCGACATGGTGAAGGATTCGCAGCCGCTCCCACCGCCGCCTGCCGCCCTGGCCACGCGAGCATTTACCCTGCATATCCCCGTCGTATTCCGGCTGCTGCGCTAGGACCGGACAGGGTTCCTCCAGTACGCGACGAAACCTCGGTTTCGCTCCTGTCGCTTACGAGGGAAAGCCGAGCCCCGGATGCCGTAAGTCGTTTCCGCAGGCAGCGTCGCCGCTGCCCAGTCGCCGCGCTGTCTCCGCCCGCATATAATGGGCGCAGGAAGTCCAAAACAACCATGATCTCGAAGGGCTTATGAGCGTCGAGCGGTTCGAGGCAGGCTCGCGTCCGCCGCGTCCGGCGATGGTCGCTGCACCGGTGGGTCCGTCTTTGGCCGACACGCGCGGGCGCCATCTGCGGGACCTGCGGGTGTCGGTAACGGATCGCTGCAACTTCCGCTGCACCTATTGCATGCCAAAGGAGGTGTTCGGGAAGGACTTTCAGTTCCTCGAGCGCGAGCAACTGCTGACCTTCGGTGAAATCCACCGGATGGTGCGCCTGTTCCGCGACCACGGGGTAGAGAAGGTTCGCGTCACCGGTGGCGAGCCGCTGGTGCGGCGCAAGCTGGAACGCTTGATCGAGATGCTGGCGTACTGGGACGACCTCGATCTCACGCTCACGACCAACGGATCGCTGCTGAAGCAGAAAGCGCGCGATCTGCACAACGCCGGCTTGAAACGCGTCACGGTAAGCCTGGACTCGCTCGATGATGCCGTATTTCGATCCATGAACGACGTGGACTTCCCGGTTCAAGCCGTGCTGGAAGGCATCGAGGAGGCAGCGGCAGTCGGCCTCGGTCCGATCAAGGTCAACATGGTGGTCAAGCGCGGGGTGAACGAAGACAGCGTGCTGCCCATGGCGCGCTACTTCAAGAGCCGGGGTTACATCCTGCGCTTCATCGAGTACATGGACGTGGGTGCGAGCAACGGCTGGCGCCTGGAGCATGTGGTGCCCTCGCGCGAGCTGGTGGAAAGAATCGACAGCGATTCGCCGATCGAGCCGCTGGAGCCGAACTACAGCGGCGAAGTCGCCGAGCGGTGGCGCTACAAGGACGGCGGCGGCGAGGTCGGCTTCATCTCCTCGGTCACGCATGCCTTCTGCCGCGACTGCACCCGTACCCGCCTCTCCGCCGAGGGCCAGCTCTACACTTGCCTGTTCGCCCAGACGGGAACGGATTTCCGCTCGCTGTTGCGCAGCGGCGCATCCGACCAGGACATCTCGCGGCTCATCCAGTCGGTGTGGAATGCGCGCGCGGACCGCTACTCGGAACTGCGCACGGCGCAGACGGCGAAGCTGCGCAAGGTGGAGATGTCGTATATCGGCGGATAGGACACGAGAGCCGAGGACGAGTGCCGTGCGGCGACGGCCGAGCACTGCGATCCTCCATCGCTGAGTCGCGCCCGACGGCGCAACCCGATTCCAATGGACGCCACCAAACCTCTTTCCGCCATCGCGGCAGACGCCGACTACGATTCCAACTCCATGCCGGTGGCAAGGGCGCGCGAGTATATCCGCGCTTTCCTCCGGCCGGTCTCCGCGATCGAACGCGTCCCCATCCGGGCCGCACTCGGACGCGTCCTCGCCGACGACGTCCGCTCCACCTTGAATGTACCGCCGCAGGACAACTCGGCGATGGACGGCTACGCGCTGCGGTGGGAGGATCTCAAGCCGGACTCCGAGGTAGCGCTCGAAGTGATCGGCACGGCGTTCGCCGGCAAGCCGTTCCTGGACGTCGCGCGTGCCGGACAGGCGGTGAGGATCATGACCGGGGGCAACATGCCTGCCGGCTGCGATACCGTTGTCATGCAAGAGCGCGTGCAGACCGCTCCCGGCCGGGTGATCGTCCCCGCCGGAGTGCACAGAGGCCAGAACGTGCGCGCGGCTGGCAGCGACATCCGGGAGGGCGCGCTGGTGTTCCAGCGCGGGCAGCTCGTGCGCCCCGCCGAGCTCGGGATGATCGCGTCGTTGGGGATCGGCGAGGTCTCGGTCTACCGCCGGCTGCGCGTGGCTTTCTTCTCCACCGGAGACGAGCTGGTCTCGATCGGCTCGCCGCTGCGGCTGGGCCAGATCTACGACAGCAATCGATACACGCTGTACGCGCTGCTGTCGCGGCTCGGCGTGGACGTGATGGACATGGGCGTCATCCGCGACGATCCCGCCGCGATCGAAGCGGCGTTCACGCAGGCCAGCCATGCCGCGGATGCGGTGATCACCAGCGGCGGCGTATCCGTCGGCGAGGCGGACTTCGTGAAGCAGCTCCTGGCGAAGCTCGGCGACGTGCTGTTCTGGAAGATCGCCATGAAGCCCGGACGCCCGCTTGCGTACGGCAAGATCGGCGAGGCGCACTTCTTCGGGCTGCCCGGCAATCCCGTGAGCGCCATGGTGACGTTCTATCAGTTCGTGCGCGAAGCCCTGCTCATCCTGATGGGCGTGCCCGAGCCCGCCCCGCTGCCGGTGCTCAAGGCCGTCTGCACGACCCCGATCAAGAAGGCTCCGGGACGCACCGAGTTCCAGCGCGGCATTCTCAGCCAAGGGCCCGCCGGCGAGTGGACGGTGCGCAGCACCGGCGATCAGGGCTCCAACATCCTGTCGTCGATGAGCCTGGCCAACTGCTTCATCATCCTGCCCGAAGACCAGGGCAACACGGCAGAGGGTGCCAGCGTCGACGTGCAGGTGCTGGAGGGTCTCATCTAGAACGGCATGTGCCCGGCGCACCCAGGACGCGGAATGCCATGGCGCCAGTCGCAAGCATCCACGGACTGATCCTCTCCGGCGGTCAGGGGCGGCGGATGGGCGGGCTCGACAAGGGGCTGCAGCCGTTCCGCGGCCGTCCGCTGATCGAATGGGTGATCGAGCGCTTCGAGCCCCAGGTAGACGAGATCTTGATCAGCGCCAACCAGAACTTCAGCCGCTATCTCGACTTCGGATACCCCGTGGTACGCGATCGGATTGCCGGGTTCGCCGGCCCGCTGGCGGGGCTGCATGCCGTGCTTGCGCAGGCGAGTTGCGAACTGGTGGTCATGGTGCCTTGCGATTCGCCGTTCCTGCCGTCGGACCTGGTGCAGCGTTTGACGTCCGAGCTGGAACGCAGCGGCGCCCAATTGGCGTTTGCGACCACGCCGGCGCAGTCCCACCCGGTGTTCGCTCTGTGCCGAACCTCGCTCGCCGAGCATCTCACGGGCTTCCTGGAACGCGGAGGACGCAAGGTCGACGCGTGGTACGCGACGCTTAACGCCGCAGCGGTCGCATTCGACGACCAGGAGCGTGCCTTCCGCAACATCAACACGCTGGAAGACCTGTCCGCGCTGGAGCAGGACTGGCGCGCGTGGCGTTGATCACGGCCCGGCGCTGACCGGCCCGGCTCGGCGGGGAGCTCGACTCCTTGATCTATGCCGTTGTCAACGGGCGGGCGGAGGGGCTTCGCGGCCGTTGCGCCCGATGACTTCGAAGAAGACCTCGTCGCGCTTGACCATCCCCAGGTCGGTGCGGGCGCGTTCCTCGATTGCGGCGTAGCCGGTCTTCAGGTCGCGCACCTCCGCGTCCAGGGCCGCGTTGCGCGCGCGCAGCCGCTCGTTGCTCTCGCGCTGGGACTTCACCTGCTGGTCGAGCTCCCACACGTGCAGCCAGCCGCCCTTGCCCATCCATAACGGCCACTGCAGCGCGGCGATCAGGACGACGAGCGCGACCGCGAGCAGGCGCATCTACCAGAGCTGATAGAAGGCTTCGCGCCCCGGGTAGCTGGCGGAGTCGCCGAGGTCTTCCTCGATGCGCAGGAGCTGGTTGTACTTGGCCATGCGTTCGGAGCGTGACAGGGATCCGGTCTTGATCTGCAGCGCGCGGGTGGCCACCGCGATGTCGGCGATGACGGTGTCCTCGGTTTCCCCGGACCGATGCGAGATGACCGAGGTATAGTTCGCGCGCTTGGCCATCTCGACCGCCGCGAAGGTCTCGGTGAGGGTGCCGATCTGGTTGATCTTGATGAGGACGGAGTTCGCCACGCCCTCCAGGATGCCTTCGCGCAGGATCCGCGTATTGGTGACGAAGATGTCGTCGCCCACCAGCTGCACCGTCTCGCCGAGCCGGTCGGTGAGCGCCTTCCAACCGTCCCAGTCGTCCTCCGCCATGCCGTCCTCGACGCTGATGATCGGATATTTTTCCACCAAACCGGCCAGGTAGTCGGTGAACTGCTCGGCGGTGAGCTCGCGGTTCTCGGAGCTGAGCACGTAAGCGCCGTCCCGGAAGAACTCGGAGCTCGCGCAGTCCAGGCCGATGGCAACCTGCGAGCCCGGCGTATACCCGGCCCTTTCGATCGCCTCCATGATGAGCCTCAGCGCCGCCTCGTTGTTGGGCAGGCTGGGGGCGAAGCCGCCCTCGTCGCCCACCGTGGTCGGCATGCCTTTGCCATTGATCAGCGCCTTCAGCGCGTGGAACACCTCGGCCCCGTAGCGAAGCGCCTCGCGGAAGCTCGGCGCGCCCACCGGGATGATCATGAACTCCTGCACGTCCAGGTTGTTGTTGGCGTGCGCCCCGCCGTTGATCACGTTCATCATCGGCACCGGAAGCTGCATGCGGCCGACGCCGCCCAGATAGCGGTACAGCGGCAGGCCGGATTCTTCGGCGGCCGCCTTGGCGGTGGCGAGCGACACGGAGAGCAACGCGTTGGCGCCCAGCCTCGACTTGTTCTCGGTTCCGTCGAGATCGATCATGGTCTGATCGATCAGCGACTGCTCCACCGCGTCCAGGCCGATGATCGCCTCACAGATCTCGGTGTTGACGTTCTCCACCGCGCGCAACACGCCCTTGCCGTTATAGCGCTGCGCGTCGCCATCGCGCAGCTCGATCGCCTCCTTGCTCCCGGTGGAAGCTCCCGACGGCACCGCCGCCCGGCCCATGACGCCGGATTCCAGCAACACGTCCGCCTCCACGGTGGGATTGCCGCGCGAGTCGAGGATCTCGCGGGCCACAACTTCAACGATCGAGCTCATGCTTTTGCCTTTACTCTCGGCTCTGTCTTACCCGGCGCGCGGGCCGCGACCGGCGCAACGCGCGTCTCTGCGAATCCTCGCCGTTTAACGACGGCATCGAGCTCCTTGAGCGTCTCCAGCAGCTCGCGCATCAGGTCGAGCGGCCAGGCGTTCGGCCCGTCGGAGAGCGCCTTCTCCGGGTTCGGATGGGTTTCCATGAACACGCCGGACACGCCCGCCGCTACAGCGGCGCGCGCGAGCACCGGGACGAACTCGCGCTGACCACCGCTCGCCGTGCCCTGTCCGCCGGGAAGTTGCACCGAATGCGTCGCGTCGAACACGACGGGGCAGCCGGTTTCGCGCATCACCATCAGCGAGCGCATATCGGACACGAGATTGTTGTAGCCGAACGAGACTCCGCGTTCGCACACCAGGATGTTGTCCGCGCCGCTCGCCTCCTTCGCCTTGTCCACCACGTTCTTCATCTCCCAGGGGGACAGGAACTGACCTTTCTTGATGTTGACCGGCTTGCCGGCGCAGGCTGCGGCGCGGATGAAATCCGTCTGGCGGCAGAGGAACGCAGGCGTCTGCAGCACGTCCACCGCCGCCGCGGCCACCGGCACCTCCTGCTCGGTGTGCACGTCGGTCAGCACGGGCACGCCGATCTGTGCCCGCACTTCCGCGAGGATGGACAGGCCTTGGTCCATGCCCAGGCCGCGGAACGATTTTCCCGAACTGCGGTTGGCCTTGTCGTAGGAGGACTTGTAGATGAAGGGCACGCCCACGGCTGCGCACAGCTCCTTGAGCTGGCCCGCGGTGTCGAAGGCGAGCTGGCGCGACTCCACCACACAAGGCCCGGCGATGAGGAACAGCGGGCGATCCAACCCGGCCTCGAAGTGACACAGTTTCATGGTTCGGTGGCCGCCCCGCAGATGGGGTCAGGCGATCTTCTCCAGGCTGGGGGCCGCTCTGGGCTCGCTGACCTTCGACTCGGCGTCACGCGCACGTCCTGCCCCGGGGCCGTGCTCGATGGCGGCGCGGATGAAGGCGGAGAAGAGCGGATGACCGGCCCGCGGCGTGGAGGTGAACTCGGGATGGAATTGACACCCCACGAACCACGGATGGTCCGGCAGCTCGATCATCTCCGTGAGGTCCTCCGTGGCGGAGATGCCCGAAACGCGCAAGCCGCAGTTCATCAGGTGCGGAATGTAGCGGTTGTTGACCTCGTAGCGGTGGCGGTGGCGTTCGACGACCTTCTCCTTGCCATAGATCTGCCGAGCCAGGCTGCCCGGGAGCAGCACACATTCCTGACCGCCGAGGCGCATCGTGCCGCCCAGGTCCGAGCGCAGGTCCCGCTGCTCGAGCTTGCCGTCGCGCCCGTGCCACTCGTGGATGAGCGCGATGACGGGGTGCTTGGTGTCGGGGGCGAACTCCGTGCTGTGCGCACCCTCCAACCCGGCCTTGTGCCGGGCATACTCGATCACGGCGAGCTGCAGGCCCAGGCAGATCCCCAGGTAGGGGACTTTGTTCTCGCGCGCATAGCGGATCGCTTGGATCTTGCCCTCCACCCCGCGCTTGCCGAAGCCTCCCGGCACGAGCACCGCGTGCTTGTCCTGGAGGCAGGCGGTCCCTTCGCGCTCGATCATCTCCGAGTCGATGTAATGAATGCCGATGCGCGCGCCGGTGTGGATCCCGGCGTGCGTGAGCGCCTCGGTGAGCGACTTGTACGACTCGGTGAGATCGACGTACTTGCCGACCAGGGCGATGTCCACCGAGGTGGTCGGATGCTCCAGCGCGTAGATCAGGCGATCCCAGCTCTCGAGATTGGCCGGCGGCGCCTGGATCTCGAGCTTGCGGCAGACGCTGTCGTCTAGGCCTTGTGCATGCAGCAGGCCGGGGATCTTGTATATGCAATCGACATCCACCGCCGAGATCACGGCGCGTTCCTCGACATTAGTGAAGAGCGCGATCTTGCGCCGCTCGTCCTCGGGGATCTCGCGGTCGGCGCGGCATAGCACGATGTCGGGCTGGATTCCGATCTCGCGCAGCTCCTTGACCGAGTGCTGGGTCGGCTTGGTCTTGATCTCGCCCGCGGACGGGATGTAAGGCACCAGCGTCAAGTGGATGAAGCAGGTGTTGTTGCGCCCCAGTTGCAGGCTCATCTGGCGGATGGCCTCGAGGAAGGGAAGCGACTCGATGTCGCCCACGGTGCCGCCGATCTCCACGATCGCCACGTCCGCCTCGCCCGCGCCCATGCGGATGAAGTGCTTGATCTCGTCGGTGATGTGCGGGATCACCTGCACCGTGCCGCCGAGATAGTCGCCGCGGCGTTCCTTGCGGATCACGCTCTCGTAGATCTGGCCGGTGGTGAAGTTGTTGCGCTTGGTCATCCGCGTGTTGACGAAGCGCTCGTAATGGCCCAGGTCCAGGTCCGTCTCGGCGCCGTCCTCGGTCACGAAGACCTCGCCGTGCTGGAACGGGCTCATCGTGCCCGGGTCGACGTTGATGTAGGGGTCGAGCTTGAGGAGGGTGAGCTGGATGCCGCGGGATTCGAGGATTGCCGCGAGGGAGGCGGCGGCGATACCTTTGCCAAGGGAGGAGACGACCCCGCCGGTGACAAAGATGTACTTACTCATGCCCGCGCTTCGGCCACATGCTGGGCCGGATCATAACACACCGCGAGCCGCGTAGCCGCGAGCGGTCAACTGCTACGCCTGGCCTTCGTGCGCCAGGTACAACCAGGTGTCGACGACGGCGTCGGGATTGAGCGAGATGGTGTCGATGCCCTGCTCGACGAGCCACTTGGCGAGGTCGGGATGGTCCGAGGGACCCTGCCCGCAAATCCCAACGTACTTGCCGGCCTTGCGGCAAGCCTCGATCGCCATGCGCAGCAGGAACTTGACCGCGGGATCGCGCTCGTCGAAGGCACCGGCCATGAGCGCCGAGTCCCGGTCCACGCCCAATGCGAGCTGCGTCATGTCGTTGGATCCGATGGAGTAGCCATCGAAGTACTGCAGGAACTGCTCGGCCAGCAAGGCATTGGACGGCACCTCGCACATCATGATGACTCGCAGTCCGTTGCGTCCGCGCTGCAGGCCATTGGCGGCGAGCAGCTCCACCACCTGCTGCGCTTCCGTCACCGTGCGCACGAAAGGCACCATGATCTCGACGTTGGTGAGGCCCATCTCGTCGCGCACCTTCTTCAGGGCACGGCACTCGAGCTCGAAGCAGTCGCGGAAGCTCGGGTCGAGATAGCGGGAGGCGCCGCGGAAGCCCAGCATCGGGTTCTCCTCCTGCGGTTCGTAGCGCTGGCCGCCGAGCAGGCTGGAGTACTCGTTCGACTTGAAGTCCGACAGGCGCACGATCACGGGTTTGGGGGAGAACGCCGCGCCCAAGGTCGCGACGCCTTCCGTGAGCTTCTCCACGTAGAAGCTGCGCGGATCGCTGTAGCCGGCGCTGCGCGCTTCGATCTCCCGACGCAGATCGGGGGGCACGCCGGGATAGGACAGCACCGCCTGCGGGTGGATGCCGATCATCCGGGCGATGATGAACTCCAAACGCGCGAGACCGATTCCCGCGTTGGGCAGGCGCTGAAACTCGAATGCCAGCTCCGGGTTGCCGACGTTCATGCTGATCTTCACCGGCGCCTTGGGCATCGCCTCCACCGACAAGTCCATCACCTCGACGTCCAGCGCACCTCGATAGACGTACCCGGTGTCGCCTTCGGCGCACGAGACGGTGACTTCATCGCCCTCGGGCAGCTGCTCGGTCGCATCGCCGCAGCCGACCACGGCCGGGATGCCCAGCTCACGGGCGATGATCGCGGCGTGGCAAGTGCGCCCGCCGCGGTTTGTCACGATCGCCGCCGCCCTCTTCATCACCGGCTCCCAGTCGGGGTCGGTCATGTCCGTAACCAGCACTTCGCCGGGCTGCACCCGCGACATCTCGGCCGCGTCGATCACCAAGCGGACACGCCCGATGCCGACGCGGTTGCCGATGGCGCGCCCCGACACCAGGATCTCGGAGCGCTCTTTGATCCGATAGCGCTTCCGGCTGTCGAGCTTCGCGTTGGCGTTCACCGTCTCGGGGCGCGCCTGCAGGATATAGAGCTTGCCGTCGACGCCGTCGCGGCCCCACTCGATGTCCATGGGCCGGCCGTAGTGGGCCTCGATGATCACGGCGTAGCGCGCCAGGGCCTCGATCTCTGCGTCGGTGATGGAGAACTGCCTGCGATTCGCCTCGGGAACCTCGAGCGTGCGCACCGAGCGGCCCGGCTCGCGCGATTCGGCGAACACCATGCGGATCGCTTTCGAACCCAGCGTGCGGCGCAGGATCGAAGGTTTGCCGGCCATCAGCGCAGGCTTGTAGACGTAGAACTCGTCGGGATTGACTGCGCCCTGCACGACCGTCTCCCCGAGGCCGTAGCTCGAGGTGATGAACACGACCTGGTCGAACCCCGACTCGGTATCCAGGCTGAACATCACTCCGCTGGCGCCGAGGTCGCTGCGCACCATGCGCTGGACACCGGCGGACAAGGCCACGTCCGCGTGGCTGTAGCCCTTGTGCACGCGGTAGGAGATGGCGCGATCGTTGTAGAGCGACGCGAACACGTGCTTGATGGCACCGAGCAGGTTGTCCACGCCATGGATGTTCAAGAAGGTCTCCTGCTGCCCGGCGAACGACGCATCCGGCAGGTCCTCGGCGGTGGCAGACGAGCGCACCGCGAACGACAAGTCTTCCTCCCTGCCGTTGGAGAGCTCCGCATAGCCGCGGCGCACATCGGCTTCCAACTCCGGCGGGAGAGGCGCTTCGGCGATCCACCCGCGGATCGTCGCACCCACATGCGCCAGAGCTTTCACGTCGTCCACATTCAGCCCAGAGAGCTGCTCGTCGATGCGCCGCGCCAGCCCATCCTGGCCAAGGAACTCGCGAAAGGCTGCGGCCGTGGTGGCGAACCCCCCCGGGACGCGCACGCCGAGGTGGGAGAGCTGGTTGATCATCTCTCCCAGGGAGGCGTTCTTGCCTCCCACGCGGCTCACGTCCTGCATGCGCAGTCGGTCGAACGGGACCACTCTGGGTTCGCTTGTCATCGAGGCCTTGCGGATTGGGAGAATCGGGGACTGGTCCGAATGAACGGGACAAACCATGCTATTTTACTGAGGGCGATCGGGCTTTGCACCGTCGCCGCAGCGAACCATGACCGCCGACCGCAGTGCTTTCTTCGTCTCCGATCGCACGGGCATCACCGCGGAGATGCTCGGGCGCAGCCTGCTCACCCAGTTCGAGCAGGTGCAATTCCGGGAGACCACGCTCCCGTTCATCGACACCGTGGAGAAAGCGCAGTCCGCCGTGCAGGAGATCGACGCCGCGGCGCTGCGGGATGCAGCCAAACCGATCGTCATCAGCACGCTCGCCGACCCGCAGGTGGGCGCGGTCCTGGCGCGGGCCAACGCGCTCGTGCTGGATTGCTTTCAGGTCTTCACCGCGCCGCTGGAGCACGAGCTGGGCATGCGCTCCTCTCATGCGGTGGGCCGTTCCCACAGCGCCGTGACCTCGAGCTATTTTCGGCGCATCGAGGCCGTAAACTTCTCCCTGAGCTATGACGACGGTCAGGCCACCAAGGAGCTCAGCCAGGCCGATGTGGTGCTGGTCGGCGTGTCCCGCTGTGGCAAGACGCCCACCTGCCTATACCTCGCCCTGCAGTACGGGATCCGGGCCGCCAACTATCCGCTCATTCCGGAGGACTTCGGCACGATGCGGCTCCCGGCCCAGCTTCGCCCCTGGCGCCACAAGCTCTTCGGTCTGACCATCATGCCCGACCGCTTGCACCAGATCCGCAGCGAGCGGCGTCCCGGGAGCCGCTACGCGGACCTCGCGAACTGCGTCTCCGAGGTCCGCGAAGCCGAGACGCTGATGCGTAACGAGTCCATCCCCTACCTGGACACCACGCGCCGCTCGATCGAGGAGCTGGCGTCGACCATCCTGCAGCAAGCCAGCCTGCAGCGGCACATTTCCTAGCGATCGCACCGTCAACCGAGCAGGCGGCCGACGGTGGCCACGCTGATGGTGATCAACCCCAGCAGCAAGTTCAGTCCGACCAGCCTGCGGATCTGGCTCAGAGCCGCGCCGGCGGCCTTCCAATCCTGCATCTGAACGCCGCGAGTCAGGCGCGCGAAGGGCGCGAAGAAGACGTGGGCGAAGATCAGCATCATCGCGACGCCGACGCCGAGCATGAGGTGCACATGCACTCCAATGCTCGTGAACCCGCCGAGCCTGTGAATCATCCACGCCCCGCTGCCCAGAATGAAGCCCGCCGCGATCCACACCCATACGAAGAAGCGCTTTAGCGTCGCCTGCCACAGCGGCAGGCGCTGCGGAGGCTCGAGCAGCGTTGCCGCCGTCGGCCTCAACACCACGTAGGCGAAGAACATCCCGCCTACCCACACCACAACCGCGAGAACGTGCAGCCAGCGCGCGATTTCCATGTGAGCGAGGTGACCGCCGAAGTCAGAACAACGGCGCCTGGGCGAGCAAGTCTCGCACTGGTCCGAAGCTGCGCCGGTGGAATTCACACACGCCATACCGCCGCAGCGCCTCGAGATGCTCCGCGGTCGGATAGCCCTTGTGACGATCGAACCTGTACTCCGGCCGCACCGCGTGCAGCTCGAGCATGTGTGCGTCGCGCACCGTCTTGGCCAGAATCGACGCAGCGGAGATGGCCTTGACGGTAGCGTCGCCTCGGATCACTGCGCGCACCGGCAACGGCAACTCAGGACAGTGATCTCCGTCCACCAAGACCTCCTGCGGAACCACGCCCAGCTTGGCCACCGCGCGCTGCATCGCGAGCAGGGTGGCCTGCAAGATGTTCAGCCGGTCGATCTCCTCGACCGACGCGCTTGCCACCGCAAACGCCAGCGCGCGGCTGCGGATCCGCGTCGCCAAGACCTCGCGCCGCTCGGGCGTCAACTGCTTCGAATCGGCGAGCCCCCGGATCGGGTGCTGCGGATCCAAAACCACGCCCGCCGCGAACACCGGGCCTGCAAGCGGCCCGCGTCCCGCCTCGTCTACGCCGCACACGAGTCGAGGCGAGCCGGCCGTCACGTGCTCACGGCCTCCGTGCCGGCGGCGGGTGCGCCATCCGCGATTGCGGGCACGGCCTTCTGAATCAGTGGCAGCAACTCCGCGACCACTCGCTCGCCGGTGTTCTGCCGCAAGCGATCGTGCAAGGTGGTGAACTCTCGCTCCAGGCGCGATCGGACCACCTTGTCGAACACCTGGTTCGTGAGCGCCTGGCACAGGACCTCCGGCGTGGCCTCGTCTTGCAGGATCTCCGGGACGACGAAGCGCCCGGCGAGGATGTTCGGCAGGGCGAAATAGGGAAGATAGAACTCGGGCCGACGGATCCAATACGACAGCCACAGCACCTTGTAGGTCACCACCATCGGGCGCTTGAGCAACGCCGCTTCCAAGGTGGCCGTGCCCGAGGCCAGCAGCACGACGTCTGCCGCGGTCATCGCCAGGTGTGCATGACCGAATAGAAGCGTCAAAGGCAGCGTCTCTGCATCGTTGTGGTAGAGCGCGTTTTCGAATTGCCGGCGGGTCTCGCGGCTGATGAGCGGAACGAGAAAATGGACGTTCTTGATCTGCCGATGCACCAGCTTGGCGGTTTGCACGAACAGGTCGGCCATGCGCTGCAGCTCGCCGCGGCGGCTGCCCGGCAGGAGTGCAACGACCGTCTGGCCGCGCGGGATGCGGAACTGCTCGCGCGCAGCGTCGCGATCGGGCTTCTCCGGCAGCACGTCGGCCAGCGGATGTCCCACATAAGCCGCCGGGATGCCGGCTCTGTGATAGATCTCCGGCTCGAAGGGGAACAAACAGAGGACCTTGGAGACCGCCCGTTTCATTTTGTGGATGCGCTCGCCGCGCCACGCCCACAGCGAGGGGCTCACATAGTGCACGGTGGTGACCCCGCGCCGATGCAACGCCTCTTCCAGACCGAGGTTGAAGTCCGGTGCGTCCACCCCGATGAACAAGTCCGGCGGGTCCTCCAGCAGACGCCTGCGCAGCTGGCGACGGATCTTCAAGATGGAGGGAATCTCGCTCAGAGCCTCGACATAGCCCTGAACCGACAGCGCGGCCGCCGGCCACCACACGTCGAACCCGGCGGCCTGCATCCTCGGCCCGCCGATGCCGAAGAACTGCGCCGCCGGAACCCGCTCCTTGAGCGCGCTGAGCACGTGGGCGCCGAGAAAGTCGCCGGAGGCCTCGCCGGCGACCATGGCCACGCGCAGCGGCCGGGATGCAGCAGACGACACCGTTTGCATCGCGCTCACCGGATGATGCCGCGCGTGCTGGACGCGAGAAACTCCGCCAACGCGGAAAGCTCCGGGACCTGGCGCGCCTGCTCGACGATCGACGTTTTCGCATCCTCGAAGCTCAGACCGGACCGATACAGCGTCTTGTAGGCGCGCCGGATCTCTTCGATGCTCTCAGGGCTGAAGCCCCGCCGCTTCAAGCCCTCCACGTTGATGCCATGCGGCTGCGCCGGGTGCCCGCTCGCCATCACGTAAGGCGGGACATCTCGCAACACGATCGATCCGCCGGCGGTGAATGCATGGGAACCGACGCGGCAGAACTGGTGCACCATGGTGCCCCCGCCCAGGATGGCATGGTCGTCGATCGTCACGTGGCCCGCGAGCTGGACGAGATTGGCCAGCACCGTGTGACTGCCGATCTGACAATCGTGCGCGAGGTGCACGTATTCCATGATCCAGTTATGGCTCCCGACTCGCGTGACTCCGGCGTCTTGCGCGGTGCCGACGTGGAACGTGCAGAACTCGCGGATGACGTTGTGATCCCCGATCTCCAGCCTCGTGGGCTCGCCGCCGTATTTCTTGTCCTGCGGCACCTCGCCCAACGAGACGAACTGGAAGATGCGGTTGGCGCTGCCGATCCGCGTATGGCCCGTGAGGACCGCGTGCGAACCAACGTGCGTTCCGGCACCGATCGCCACGTGCTCGCCGATCAGCGTAAAGGGACCCACCTCAACGCCGGACGCCAGATCGGCGCCGGGTTGGACGATGGCAGTCGGGTGGATCATTCTCCCTTGATCGTGCACATCAGTTCCGCCTCCGTGACCACAGCGTCGTCCACCGTGGCCCGTGCCGCGAACTTGGCGATCTGCCGGACCTGACGCAACATCGTGACGTTCAACGTCAGCTGGTCCCCTGGGATCACCGGCTTCTTGAAGCGCGCGTTGTCGATGCCCACGAAGTAGTAGAGCAGGTTACTGGTGTTGCTCCGGCCCAGAGTGAGAAACGACAGGATGCCGGCGGCCTGGGCCAGCGCCTCCAGGATCATCACGCCCGGCATCACGGGGTTGCCCGGGAAATGACCCTGGAAATAGGGCTCATTGATGGCCACGTTCTTGATCGCGACGATCGTCTTGCCGGGCTCGCAGGAGAGCACCCGGTCGATGAGTAGAGCCGGGAACCGGTGCGGCAGATAGTTGAGGATCTCCCGTATTTCCATCTTATTCATTCTTGTTCCCTTCCAATTCGGCCAGGCGCGCCTCGAGCTTGCGCAGCCGTTCCGACAACGCATCCAGATGGCGAATGTGGGAGGCATTGCGCAGCCACTCCTGATGCTGCGAGATAGGAAATAGCGACGTATACGTGCCCGGCTTGAGGATGGATTTGGGCACTGCGGTGGCGCCCGAGATCTCGACGCCGTCCACGATCACCAGATGGCCGCCGATCATCGCGCTGCCGCCGATGCGGCAGTGGCGGCCGATGCGCGTGCTGCCCGCGATCCCCACGCACCCGGCAATCGCCGTGTGCGCCCCGATGCGGCAGTTGTGTCCGATCTGGATCTGGTTGTCGAGCTTCACGCCTTCTTCGATCACGGTGTCATCGAGGGCGCCGCGGTCGATGGTCGTGTTCGCTCCGATCTCGACGTCATCGCCGATCACCACCCGCCCGATCTGTGGGATCTTGTTCCAGCGCCCGGCGTCCCACGCGAGCCCGAACCCGTCTGCCCCGATGATGACGCCGGAATGGAGGATCACGCGCTGCCCGATCACGCAATCGTGGTACACGACCACTCCCGAGTACAACCGGCAATCGCGTCCCACGACGCTGTTCTCCCCCAGGCACACGCCGGCCTCCACGAGCGTGCCCTCGCCCACCTGGGCGCGCGGGCCGATCGAGGCGAAGGCCCCAATCCTGGCGCTCTGCGCGACCTTGGCGGTGGGATGGATCGAGGCCGAAGGGTCCACGCCGGGCGCCACCGCGGCAGGAGGATTGAGTAGCACCGACACGCGCGCGAAGTAGGCGTAGGGATCCTTGCAGACGATGCGCGAGCACGTGACCGCGTCGGCAACGTCGGCCGGCACGATCACCGCGGCCGCCCGCGTCTGCTCGAGCTGCTTGCGGTAGCGGATGTTCGAGAAGAAGGAGATCTGGCCCGCGCCTGCCGTCTCAAGCGTGGCGACCTGCCGGATGAGGAGCTCGGGGTCGCCCCGCAGCTCGCCGCCGAAGCGCTCCACAAGCTCGCAAAGCCGATAGCCCGGTTGACCCTGCTGCAAACTGCACCCTCGCTGCGATGCGTCTGAACGTCGGCCCCAAAGCGGATGGCCGCTTCGATGCTCTCCAAGCGCTGCGGCGGGCGCAGCTCGACTGTTCCGGCTGCGGGCCGACCCTATTTGTCGGCCAGCGCCTTGAGCACCTTCTCGGTGATGTCTATCCTCGGACTGCGGTAGACGGCTTCCTGAAGGATCAGATCGTACTTTTCCTTCTCGGCGATTTCCTGGATGACTTTATTCGCGCGCTCGAGCACCTGCCCGAGCTCCTCGTTCTTGCGCAGGTTCAGGTCCTCGCGGAACTCGCGCTGCACGCGCTGAAGGTCACGGTTCATGCGCGCCAGATCCTGCTCTTTCGCATGCCGGTCGCTCTCCGCCATGGTGAGCCCGTCCTTCTCCAGTTGCGTCTGCAGATCCTTGGCCTGTTTCGCCAGCTTCTGGAGCTCTTGCTCGCGTGGCGCGAACTCTTTTTCCAGCTTCTTGAGCGCGCGCACCGCCGGAGCGGCTTCGCGGAACAGTCGCTCGGTGCTCACGAACCCGATCTTGAACTCGCTGCTCTGCGCATACGCCGTCCCTGAGAACAGCAGCGCGGCCAAAATAAGATGTAGTCGTTTCAAGACTTTGTCTCCTCGTGCCCATTATAGCTCGGACCGGCTCGGCAGGTGGCGCGTCTCGCCCGGCGCCGCCTAGAACACCGTTCCCAGCGAGAACTGGAACGGCTGGGTCCTGTCGCCGGGCGGCGGCTTGATCGCCTTGGCGAAGCTGATCTTGATCGGACCGACGGGCGAGAACCAGCTCAACCCGAGTCCGACCGAGTACACCATCTGGGAAAAGTCGAAATTCTCGCTCAGGGTACCGGCGTCGACAAAGGTGGACAGCCGCACCGACTTGTCCTTCTCGAGGCCGGGGAACGGGAAGTAGTACTCGGCGTTGGCCACGAACATCGTCGGGGCGCCCAGGGCTTGACCTTGGCTGTCCTTGGGTCCGATGGAGCTGGTGTAGTAGCCGCGAACCGTGCCGATGCCGCCCATATAGAAGTTCTTGTAGAACGGCAACGGCAGGTTGTCGTAGCCGGCCGCGTAACCGATCTGGCTGTCGAGCTGGAGGACATTCTCGCGGAACATCGGAATCCACCAGTCGATGCGGTACGTGAGGCGGTAGTAGCGCAGCTCCGCGGGCGGCAACGCGATCTCGGCGTTTGCTCGCTGGAGCACGCCGCTCGTGGTGTAGATCACGCTGTCGCGCCCGTCTCGGGACCAGCCCGCAGTGCCGATCAGCGCCGTGTTGATGTTGCCGAACTCGTCGACGAATTGGACGTACTGGTCCGGGCTGCCCGGGAATACCTCGACGTTGGTGCGCTCCACGGCCAACCCGTAGTTGATAGTGTCATACTCTGTGATCGGCACACCCAGCCGCGTACCCGCCCCCACAGTGGAGGTCTTGTAGGGCGTCACCGAGTTGAGGTTGGCTGCATCCACGTTGCGCTTGTACAGGTCCAGCCCCAGGCTTACTCCGTCATCGGTGAAGTAGGGGTTGGTGAACGACAGCGCATACAGAGTGTTGATGCTGCCGCTGTTGACTTGCAGCGACAGCGCGTTGCCGGTGCCGAACAGGTTGGCCTGTGAGACCGAGGCCGACAGAATCACTTTCTCCGCCGTCGAGTAGCCGATGCCGGCCAGCAGATTTCCGGTCGGCCGCTCGACCACCTTCACCTCGATGTCCACCTCGTCGGGAGCGCCGGGCACGTTGACCGTGTCCACGTTCACCTCCGAGAAGAAGGCGAGCTTGTCGATGCGCTGCTTGGAGCGCTTGAGCTTCTCGGCCGAGTACCAGGCGCCTTCGAGCTGCCGCATCTCGCGCCGGATCACCTCGTCCCGGGTGGTGGCGTTGCCCGAGATATTGATGCGCCTGACATAGACGCGGCGGCCGGGGTCCACGTATAGCGTGAAGGCGACCTGCTTCTTCTCCCGATCGATGTCCGGGACCGGGTTTACGGTGGCAAACGCGTAGCCATCGTCCCCGAGGCGCTCGGTCATCAGCCTGGTGGACTCGGTGAGCTTTTCGCGCGAGAACACGTCGCCCGTTTTCAGCTTGAGCATCTTGCGCAGCTCGGCCTCGGGAATCAGCAGCTCGCCGGCGAACTTGATGTCCGAGACTTTGAACTTCTCGCCTTCGGTCAGATTGACCGTGATGTAGATGTCCTTCTTGTCCGGCGAGATGGAGACCTGCGTGGAGTCGATGGTGAACTCGAGGAAGCCCTGGTTCAGATAGTACGAGCGCAGCGTCTCGAGGTCGCCTTCCAGCTTCTGCTTGGAGTACTGGTCGTTCTTGCTGTACCAGGTGAGCAGCCCCGGTGTGCGCAGCACGAACAGATCGAGCAGATCGTCGTCCGAGAATTTTTTGTTGCCGACGATGTTGATCTTGTGGATCTTCGCCACCTGCCCTTCAGCGATGGTGAAGTTGATGGCGACGCGGTTGCGTTCCAGCGGCGTGACCGTGGTGGTGATCTCCACGGCGTACTTCCCGCGCGACAGATACTGGTTCTTGAGCTCCTGCTCCGCCTTCTCCAGCAGGCTGCGGTCGAAGATCCGGCCCTGCGCGAGCCCGATCTGCTTCAACGCGTCGCGCAGCTTTTCCTTGTCGAACTCCTTCTGGCCCACGAAGTCGATCTGAGCGATGGCCGGCCGCTCGACCAGCGACACCACCAGAACGTTACCGTCCTGCTCGAGCTGAACGTCCTTGAAAAACCCAGTGGCATACAGCGACTTGATCGCTTCGGCCGCCTTCTCCTCGGTGAGCGTGTCGCCCACCTTGATCGGAAGGTAGCTGAAGACAGTTCCGGGCTCGGTGCGCTGGATGCCTTCGACGCGGATGTCTTTGACCTGGAACGGCTCGAATGCGGATGCGGAGAGTGAGTAAAGGACCGAGAGGACAAGCAGCAGCCGGACAAAGCTCATCCGCTATCCGCCTACCAGGCGGTAGATATCGTTGTAGATCGCGAATGCCATCAAGGAAAACAGAACGACCATCCCGATGCGCTGACCGAGCTCGAGCACGCGCTCCGAGACGGGTCGGCCCGTTATAATTTCGGCGCTATAATACATTAAGTGTCCGCCGTCCAATACGGGCACCGGCAGCAGGTTCAATACTCCCAGGCTGATGCTGATGAGCGCGATGAAGCTCATGTACGCGAGCCAGCCCATCTGTGCACTCTGCCCGGCGTAGTCGGCGATGGTGATCGGTCCGCTGAGGTTCTTGATCGACACCTGACCGACGATCATCTTGCCCAGCATCTTCAGCGTCAGCGCCGAGGTCTCCCAGGTGCGTGCCAACGCCTGCTGCAGGGCCCCGATCGGAGCATAGCGCACCTGCGTCAGGAGCTTGTCGTAAGCGTGCTCGTCGAGCTTGACGCCGACGCCGACCTTCCCCACTGTCGTGCCGTTCTCCTTGACCGCGCTGGGCGTGATGGTGAGCGACAGCTGCTCCGCGCCGCGACGAACCGTGAGACCCAACGCCGCATCCGGATGGCTGCGGACCTGAGCGACAAACTCCTCCCACCGGGTGATCGCGTGGCCGTCGATGGCCGCGATCTCGTCCCCGGGCTTGAGCCCGGCGCGCTGGCCAGCGCCGTCCTCGGTTACAGTGCTGATCCGCGGAGGCAGCGGTGGGTTCCAGCGCGTGAGCCCGAGCTTGCTCAGGAAATCCGCGTCGAGGTCTTTCGCCGCCAGCTTGGAGAGGTCGAGCTTGCGCCAGGCGATCTCGCCTTTCTCGGTGCGGACCTCGACGCTCACCGTGTCCTTTTCCACTGCATGTTCGAGCAGCGCCCAGCGCAGGTCCTGCCACGTGCCGATCGGCTGCTCGTCGACCTCGAGGATCAGATCACCGTCGTGAAACTGAGCCAGCGCCGCCGGGCTTCCCGCCCACGGCGTGCCGAGCATGGGCTTGAGTCCAGGCACACCGTGGATGAACAAGACCCAGTAGACCAGGATCGCGAGCAGGAAATTGGCGGCGGGTCCGGCAAGCACCACGGCGAAGCGCTTGTACACGGGCTGCCGGTTGAACGCGCGGTGCAATTCTTCCGCGGCCACCGCGCCTTCGCGCTCGTCGAGCATCTTGACGTATCCGCCCAGCGGAAATGCGGCGATCGACCATTCGGTCTGGTCACGGCCGAGGCGCCAAGAAATCAGCGGGCGGCCGAAACCGACGGAGAAGCGCAGCACCTTCACCCCGGACAGACGCGCCACCAGGTAGTGCCCAAGCTCGTGCACGACGATCAGCGTGCCGAGCGCAACCACGAACGCGAGGACCGTTGTCACCAAGTTCATCTAGAAACGTTCCACCGAAATCTCAACCCTGCGCCCAGGACGCGGATAAGCAGGCCTGTGCGACCGAGCGCGTCGCACGGTCCAGGTCCAGCACATGCTCCAGATCCCCCGCGCCGGCGCCCGGCGCGCGCGCAAGGACTTCCTCGATCAGCGCAGGGATGCGATCGAACGGCAGGCGGCCACGCAAGAATTGGTCGACCGCCACTTCGTTGGCCGCGTTGAGGACCACCGGGGCCCCGTCTCCGGACGCGAGCGCCGCGCTGGCGAGGCGCAGACAAGGGAACCGCTCGGGGTCGGGCGCTTCGAAATTGAGCGCTCCCAGCTCGAAGAAGTTCAATCGGCGCGTTCCGGACTCGATGCGCTCCGGGTAGCCCAAGGCGTGCGCGATCGGGACGCGCATGTCCGGGTTGCTGAGCTGCGCCAGAACGGAGCCATCGACGTACTCCACCATCGAGTGGATGACGCTCTGCGGATGGACCACCACCTGCACCTGCGAGGGCGCAGCGTTGAAGAGCAGGCAGGCTTCGATCACCTCCAGCCCCTTGTTCATCATCGTGGCCGAGTCGACCGAGATCTTCCGCCCCATGGGCCAGTTGGGATGTGCGCAAGCCTCCGCAGGGGTCACTCGCGCGAGCCGCTCCCGCGGCGTGCGCAGGAACGGCCCCCCGGACGCCGTAAGCAGGATGTAACGCACGCCGGCTCGCGCCAAGTCCCCATCGAAGGATTCCGGCAGGCACTGCAGCACGGCGTTGTGCTCGCTGTCGATGGGCAGAAGAGTCGCGCCGTTGCGACGCACCGCATCGACGAACAACCGCCCGGCCATCACCAAGGACTCTTTGTTCGCAAGCAGAACGCGCTTGCCGGCGCGGGCGGCGGCGAGCGTTGCAGGTAGTCCGGCTGCACCCACGATCGCCGCCATGACGGCGTCCACCTCCGGCAGCGTGGCGACCTCGACCAGGCCCGCAGGTCCGGCCAGCACCTGCGTTGCGAGGTTCTCCGCGCGCAATCGCTGCTGCAGCACTGAGGCCGCGTGTGGATCGACCACCACCGCATACGTGGGCTGGAATCGGCGACACTGCCCCAGTAGAAGCTCCACCCGAGAGTGAGCCGAGAGGGCCACCACCTGGAACCGCTGCGGATGGCGGGCCACCACGTCCAGAGTGCTGACCCCCACCGAGCCGGTGGCGCCGAGAACGGTCAAGCGCTGGCGCTCAGCGCCGGGTGTGAAACGCTGCTCGCGATGCTTCGATCCGATCGTCGTTTTCATCTGGGGTGCTGCAGCCGGCCGCGCGATCAGGCCGCTTTGAGCGTAGAGGCGAAGTATAGGGCCACGAGTGGCATCACCGCGGTCAAGCTGTCAATCCGGTCCAGGATGCCGCCATGCCCGGGCAGCAATGTCCCACTGTCTTTCACCCCTGCCACGCGCTTCATCCAGGATTCGAACAGGTCGCCCACGATGCTGAGCAGAGTCATCAGCCACACACCGATCAGCCCGGAGATCGGACGCGATCGCTGTTCGGGAAGGAACGCGCACAGTACGACCCAGTATAGGGCCACGGCCGCCATCGCGCCCCACACTCCCTCCCATGTCTTGCCCGGACTCACCTCTGGCGCAAGCTTGTGCCGACCGAAGCGGCGTCCGACGAAGTACGCTGCCGTATCGGCGACCCAGACCACCGAAAGAGCCAGCAACAACGTCGCCGGCGAAGTCTGTAGCCATACCAGCGCGTGCCAGAACGGCACCAAGACGACTGCACCGACCAGTGCGAGCAACCATGGATTGCGCACTCGCGGCCGCAACCACAACCACGCCGGCGCGACGCCCAACCAGAACACCACCGCGGCGCCGTACAGCAGTTTGCCGGCCGGTGAGAAAGCAAACTGCGGGCGGCCTGCGCCGGCCCATTGCCACCAGAGGATTACGCAGCACAACGCTGCGAGCAGCACGCAGTAGAGCAGCCGGAGCGCCGGCCCGATGCGAGCGAGGCGGCCCCATTCCCATGCAGCGACCAGCAGCGCGGCGATCAGCAGGCAGCCCCAATACAGGTTCGGGAGCAGCAGGAGGGCCGCCAACACCAGCGGCAAAGCCGCCAACACGGTGAGCACGCGCTGGAGCAGCATGCGGTGCATCCACGCTCAACGTTCAGCGCGGTACCAACGACAGAGCGAGCGGATCGCGTCCCCTGCTGCTCCACGAGCGGCTCGGCGAGAGCTCGCGTCCGAGCGGTTCAGGGTCGCCTCCTGGGCCACATCGTCATAGCGGATCCACGGGCTGCTGAGCCCGCGGCGCGACCGACGGCTGCTTCGGCTGCGCGAGCTGCTCGCTGGTGCGGCCGAAGCGCCGTTCCCGCAGCTGATAGGATTCCAGCGCGTCGCGAAATGCCTGAGCGTCGAAGTCGGGCCAGAGAGTATCGGTGAAGTAAAGCTCGGTATAGGCGAGCTGCCACAAGCAGAAGTTGCTGACGCGTTGCTCGCCGCCGGTGCGGATGAACAGGTCGGGCTCGGGGGCGTAACTGAGAGCCAGGTACGGCGCCAGATGTCCCTCGTTGAAGCCGCCTGCCCGCGCGGGGTGCTCCCGGAGCATGCGGTTGAGAGCCTGCATGATGTCCCAGCGGCCCCCGTAATTGGCCGCGATGGTGAGTGTCAGCCGTGTGTTGGCGGCCGTCAGCTCTTCGGCCTGCCGGATCAGCAAGACCAGCCGCGGCTCGAAACTGGACAAGTCCCCCACCACCCGCAGGCGGATGCCGTTCTCATGCAGGCGACTCACTTCATTCTCGAGTGCGCGTACAAACAGCTGCATCAGGAACGAGACCTCATCGGCCGGACGGCGCCAGTTCTCGCTGCTGAACGCGAACAAGGTGAGATATTCGACGCCGGCGTCGATGCAACAGCGGATGACGTCGCGAACGGTCTGTACGCCGCGTCGGTGGCCGGCGATCCGGGGCAAGCGCCGGCGCCGAGCCCAGCGCCCGTTGCCATCCATGATCATGGCGATGTGATGCGGGACCGCCCGGGCCTCGGGGATGTCGATTGTGGAGCTAGCGAACAATGACACGGGGTTTACGCGCCGTTACACCGCGGTGAGATCGGCTTCCTTCGCGTGCAGCACTTTGTCGATCTCGCCGATGTAGCGGTCGGTCAGCTTTTGCACATCCTGTTGTGCGTGCCGCTCATCGTCTTCCGAGATCTTCTTCTCCTTGAGCAGCTCCTTGAGGTGAGCGTTGGCGTCCCGGCGAATGTTGCGAACCGCCACACGTGCGTTTTCGGCTTCGCCCTTCACAACTTTAATCAGATCCTTGCGCCGTTCCGCGGTGAGCGGCGGCATGGGCACGCGCACCACGTCGCCGGTGGTGGCGGGGTTGAGCCCGAGGTCCGAATCGCGGATCGCCTTCTCGATCACCGGCGCCATGCGCTTCTCGTATGGAGTCACTGCGACGGTGCGCGCGTCGGGCACGGTGAGGTTCGCCACCTGCTTGAGTGGAGTGGGCGTGCCGTAGTAGTCGACCATCAGGTGCTCGAGCAACCCGGTATGTGCCCGTCCGGTGCGCACCCTGCCGAGGTCCGTCTTCAGCGTCTCCAGAGTCTTCTGCATCTTCTGTTCAGCCGATTTCTTGAGGTCTGCGATCATCGTCTGGCTCCTTCGGCGTCAGTTGTGCACCAGTGTGCCCTCGTCCTCGCCCTGGATCACGCGCCGCAGCGCGCCGGGTTTGAAGATGCTGAACACGCTCACGGGCAGCTTCTGGTCGCGGCACAGCGTGAGCGCCGTCGCGTCCATCACTCTGAGGTTCTTCACGATCGCTTCGTCGAACGTCAGCAGCTTGTAGCGCGTGGCGCCCGGGTTGGTTTTGGGATCGGACGTATAGACCCCGTCGACCTTCGTGGCCTTGAGGACGATCTCCACGTTCATCTCCATGCCGCGCAAGGCGGCCGCGGTGTCCGTGGTGAAGAACGGATTGCCGGTGCCGGCGGCGAAGATGACGACCTTCCCCTCTTCGAGATAACGCATCGCCTTCCCGCGGATGTACGGCTCGGCCACCTGCTCGATGTTCAGCGCCGACTGCACCCGGCTGGAGAGCCCGATGCGCCGCATGGCATCCTGCAGAGCAAGCGCATTCATCACCGTGGCCAGCATGCCCATATAGTCGGCGGTGGCCCGATCCATGCCCGCCGCGCCCAGCGCGACGCCGCGAAAGATGTTGCCACCGCCGATCACCACGCCGAGCTCCACGCCCAACCGCACGACTTCCGCGATCTCTGCGACGATGCGCTCCAGCGTCGCGCGGTTGATGCCGTAGGGGTCATCCCCCATCAGGGCCTCGCCCGAGAGCTTGAGCAGCACGCGTTTGTAGGCAGTGGCCATCGGCTGGTCGGCTGGGCGCTCGGCGAGCGGACGGGTCACGGTGTGGACCTCAACGCGCCTGAGCCGCCTGGGCCATGACTTCGGCGGCGAAGTCGGTTTGTTTCTTTTCGATTCCCTCGCCGACGACGTAGAGCACGAACGCCGCGACCGAGGCCGCCTTGGCCTTGAGCAGCTGCTCCACCGTCTGCTTGTCATCCTTCACGAAAGGCTGGCCGAGCAGGGTCACCTCCTTGAGGAACTTCTGCACGCTGCCCTCGACCATCTTCTCGACGATGTTGGCCGGCTTGCCCGACTCGGCCGCCTTCTGCGCCGCGATATCGCGCTCTTTCTGGATCAGCTCGGCGGAGACCTGCTGCTTGGACAAGGCCACCGGCTTGCTGGCTGCGACGTGCATCGCGAGATCCTTGGCAAGCGCAGCGTCGCCGCCAATCACGTCGACCAGCACTCCGATCTTGGCGCCGCCATGGATGTAGCTCACGACTCTGCCCCGGGCGGCGAGGCGGGAAAAGCGCCGGATCGAGATGTTCTCTCCGATCTTGCCAACCAGAGCGGTGCGGGTCTCACCCACGCTCTTGTCTCTCAGATGCAGCGCCGACAGCGCCGTGACGTCGGCGGGATCGGCGTTGGCCACCAGCTCTGCGAGATCGCGCGCGAAGGCGATGAAGTCGTCGTTCTTGGCCACGAAATCGGTCTCGCAGTTGACTTCGACGATGGACGCCACTTTCCCGTCGCCCGAGACGAAGGTCGCGACGATGCCGTCGGCCGCCAATCGGCTGGCCGCCTTGCTCGCCTTGTTGCCCAGGCGCACCCGCAGGATCTCCTCCGCCTTGGGCATGTCGCCGCCGGCCTCGGAGAGCGCCTTCTTGCACTCCATCATGGGAGCGTCGGTCCTGTCTCGTAGCTCCTTGACCATGCTCGCGGTGATTTCAGCCATCTCTCACTCCTGTACTTCCGCGGCGAGGCGAGGCCCCGCCGTGCGCTGCATGACGTTCAAAAAAAGGGGGCCTGGAGCCCCCTTGCGATCTTCGATTCCGGCCTTATTGCGTCGCCGCCTCTTCGCTGCCTTCCACTTCGACGAACTCGTCGGTCACGATCTCCTTCACGACCTGCGCGCGGCCTTCGAGGATGGCATCGGCCATCCCGCGGGCATAGAGGCGGATCGCCCGGCTCGCGTCGTCGTTGCCTGGGATGACGTAGCCGATCCCGTCGGGCGAGTTGTTGCTGTCCACGACGGCGACGACCGGGATCCCCAGTTTGTTGGCTTCCTGCACGGCCCCCTTCTGATACCGCACGTCCACCACGAACAGGGCGTCGGGCAGCCCGTTCATGTCCTTGATCCCGCCCAGGCTGCGCTCGAGCTTGGACATCTCGCGCTGATAGTGCAGCCCTTCCTTCTTCGACAGCCGTTCCAACGAGCCGTCCTGCACCATCTGCTCCATGTCACGCAGCCGCTTGATCGACTGCTTGACGGTCTTGTAATTGGTCAGCATGCCGCCGAGCCAGCGGTAATCCACATAGGGCGAACCGCAGCGGGTCGCCTCCTCGCGGATGATGTCGCGTGCCTGCCGCTTGGTGCCCACGAACAGGATGGTGCCCTTGTTGGCCGCGAGCTGCTTCACGAACTTGCAGGCCTCGTTGTACATCGTCAGTGTCTTCTCCAGGTTGACGATGTGGATCTTATTGCGCTGTCCGAAGATAAAGGGCGCCATCTTCGGGTTCCAGAACCGGGTCTGGTGGCCGAAATGCACCCCGGCCTCCAGCATCTCGCGCATCGTTACGCTCATGACTGTCCTCGTACGTTAAGGTTGAGCCTCCACCCGCAGATGACCGCGTGAGCCGGCAAGCGAACCGCGCCGGGTACCTTAACTTGAGCCGCGGGTGTGTGGATTTTCGCCGAAGCCGCGACAGAATCTGCCGGATTTAGGCGAATTACAAATTATATCAGGCAGATGCCGCGACGCTCAAGCACCGGCCTGCAGGCGTTGCCGGCGCGTCTCGTAGAGGCAGATCGCCGCGGCAACCGATACGTTCAGACTCTCGACGTGGCCGAGCATTGGGATGCGCAGCAGGCGGTCGCAGCGCTCCTGGGTCAGCCGCCGCATCCCCTCGCCCTCCGCTCCGAGCACCCAAGCCAGAGGACCCTGCAACCGCGCCTCGGGTAAAGCCTCGGAACCCGCCTCCGAGGCACCGACCACCTCGAGACCTTGGTCTTTGAGCTGGCCTAGGGTACGCGCCAGATTGGTGACCGCGATCAGAGGTACGCTCTCGGCGGCACCGCTGGCCACTTTGACCACGGTCGGGGTGAGGCCGGCGGAGCGGTCCTTCGGAACAACGACGGCATGCACCCCCAGAGCGTCCGCTACCCGCAGGCACGCGCCGAGGTTGTGTGGATCGGTCACTCCGTCGAGCACCAGCAGCAACGTGCGCTGCCCCTGTTCCGCCACGATGCTCTCGATCGTTGCCACGGACTGAACTGGAGCGACCCGCGCCACGATCCCTTGATGCCCGACGTGGCCCACGAGACCCTGCAAGCGAGGCGCCTCCACCGCAACCACGCGCACCCCGCGCGCTTGCGCGAGAGCGAGCGCATCGCGCAGCCTGCGGTCGTGACGGCCGGCGTTCACGAACAGCTCCAGCACGCTCTGCGGGTGGTGCCGCAGCCGCGCGCTCACGGCGTGCAAACCATAGATCAGCTGGTCGTCGCGCGCCATCAGGACGGCCGCGCCGCGAGCACGAAGTCCAGCCGCGTGGTCTCGAGATCGGCGCGGACGAGCTGAACCTGCAAGCGGTCACCGAGGCGGAACCGGCGCCGCGTGCGCTCGCCGAGCAGCTGATGGCGCGCCGCGTCGAATTGGAAATAATCGCTCCCCAACTCGGAGACATGCACCAGCCCTTCCACGTATACCTCGTCCAGCGCCACGAACACGCCGAATGCCGCGACCCCGCTGATGGTACCGGAGAAGCGCTCGCCGACGCGGTCGCGCATGTAGTAGGCCTTGAGCCAGGCCTCGACATCGCGCGTCGCCTCGTCGGCCCGTCGCTCCGTCTCGGAGCAGTGCTGCCCGAGCGCGGCCCAGTCGCCGGGATCGTAGGCGCCGTCGGCGAGCACCGCCTTGATGGCACGGTGCGCGAGCAGGTCGGGATAACGCCGGATCGGTGAGGTGAAGTGCGTGTATGTCTCGTACGCGAGCCCGAAGTGGCCGACGTTCTCCGGGCTGTAGACGGCCTGCCGCAGCGAGCGCAGCAACACCGTCTGCAGGAGTTGGTAATCCGGCCGCCCACGGATCTGCGCGAGCAGCTTGGCATAGTCTTTGGCGTGCGGCTCGTCGCCTCCGGTCAGGCGCAGGCCGAACTCGCGCAGGAACTCCTGCAGCGCCGCCAACTTCTCGGGTGTCGGACCCTCGTGCACGCGGTACAAGGCCGGGTGCGCACGGCTTTGCAGGAACTCCGAGGCGCACACGTTCGCGGCAAGCATGCATTCTTCGATTAGGCGGTGCGCGTCGTTGCGCTGCACCGGCGCGATCGAGGTGATCTTGCCGCGCTCGTCGAACTCCATGCGCGTCTCCACCGTCTCGAAATCGATCGCGCCCCGGCGCGCTCTGGCGGAGGCGAGCGCACGATAGAGGCGATGAAGATCCTGCAGGTGCGGAGCGAGCTTCCCGTCCCCGGCTTCGTCGGCGCCCTCCTGCAGGATCGACGCTACGGCCGTGTAGGTCAACCGCGCATGCGACACCATGACAGCGGGGTAGAACCGATACGTCTGGATGTCGCCGCGCGCGCCGATCGCCATCTCGCAGGTGAGGCAAAGCCGCTCGACGTGCGGATTGAGCGAGCACAGCTCGTTGGACAGCCCTTCGGGCAGCATCGGAATCACGCGGCGCGGGAAGTAGACCGAGTTGCCACGCTCCCGTGCATCGAGATCCAGCGCATCGCCGTGCTTCACGTAATGGCTGACATCGGCGATCGCCACCCACAGCCGATAGCCGCGCCCCTCGCGCCTGCAGAACACCGCGTCGTCGAAGTCCTTCGCCGTCTCCCCGTCGATCGTCACGAGCCCCAGCGCCGTGAGGTCTTCGCGTGCCTTCCAGTCGATCTTGCGCACGCGCTTGGGCAGCTTGGCGGCGAGCGCCGTGGCCGGCTTTGCGAACGCATGGGGCAGCTCGTGCTTGCGCAGCGCGATCTCCACCTCCATGCCGGGGTCGGCGTAGTTGCCCAGCACCTCGAGCACCCGGCCCACCGGTTTCACGTGCCGGTCCGGCTGCTCGATGATCTCGGCCACCACGACCTGGCCCTCGTGCGCCCGGCCGCGGGCCTCGCGCGGGACCAGGATATCGTGGCTCAACCGCCGATCTTCCGGCACCACGTAGTACACGCCGTGATCATCGCAGAGCCTGCCGACCACGCGCGTATGAGCGCGTGCGAGCACCTCGACGATCGCACCCTCGCGCCGCCCGCGGCGGTCGACTCCACTCTCCCGCGCGACTACGCGATCGCCGTGAAATACCTTCGTCATCTCCCAGGGGCTCAAGAACAGATCGACCCCGCCTTCGTCGGGAACGAGGAAGCCGAAGCCGTCCGGATGGCCCGAGACTCTGCCGCGGACCAAGCCCAACTTGTCCACCACGCACAACGCACCGCGACGGTTCTCGATGATCTGCCCGTCGCGTTGCATCGCGTCGAGCCGGCGCGCGAAGGCCTCCTGCTCGCCGGGCTGGATCTCGAGCAGGTCGAACAAGCGCTGCCGGGTCAGGGGGACGCCCTCCTCCTTGAGCACCGCGAGGATCCACTCGCGGCTGGGGAGCGGACTCGCATAGCGGGCCTGCTCGCGTGCCAGATATGGATCGGCAAGCCGCCGGCTGGTGCGCTGGCCCGCGCTCCGCGCTTGCTGCGCTCTTCTGCGGGTCATGAGGACCGCTCTGCGGTGCGCCACAAGCGGTGTGCCGCACATGGACCGCGCTTTGACATGCGAGGGTTTTGCAATAGAATTACTGCCCGCTGCGCCGAGATGGCGAAATTGGTAGACGCACTAGGTTCAGGTCCTAGCGCCCGCAAGGGTGTGGAGGTTCGAGTCCTCTTCTCGGCACCAGCGATAAAGTCGCTCACCGAAGGAAAGCTTCGCGTCGCCGCCGACTGCTCGGCGGTTTTTTTTCGCCCCTGGACGTCGGGCTCACGTGTCGAAGGGATGGCGGCGCACGATGGTGTCTTCGCGTTCCGCCCCGGTCGAGATGACGTCGATCGGGACCCCACACACCTGCTCGATACGCTTGAGATAGTCGCCGGCGGCCGCAGGCAAGTCCTGCAACCGTCGGACTCCCAGCGTGCTTTGCGTCCAGCCCGGCACCTCTTCGTAGATCGGTTCGCACTCGGAGAGTTCCTCCGCGCCGACGGGAAGGATGTCGAGGCGTTGCCCCGCGACCCGGTAGCCCACTGCGATCTGCAGCGACTCCATCCCGTCGAGCACATCGAGCTTGGTGACGCACAGGCCCGATACCCCGTTGATCTGGATCGAGCGCTTCAACGCCGCCGCATCGAACCAGCCGCAACGCCGCGGCCGGCCGGTGGTCGCACCGAACTCGTTGCCGCGCGCGGCGATCTGGCGTCCGATGTCGTCGTCGAGCTCGGTGGGGAAAGGCCCGGAGCCCACGCGGGTCGTGTATGCCTTGGTAATTCCGAGGATGTACTGCAGCGCCGCTGGGCCGACGCCGCTGCCCGCGGCCGCCGCACCGGCAACGCAGTTGCTGGACGTGACGAAGGGATAGGTGCCGTGATCTACATCGAGCAGCGTCCCCTGCGCACCCTCGAATAACAGGTTGCGGCCCGCGCGCTGCGCCTCGAACAACAAGCGCGGCACATCGCCCACCATGGGCTTGATCTCGTCCGCCACCAGCAGCAGCTCGTCGAGCGTGCGCTGGAAATCCACCGTATCGGCGTTGAAGTACTGCCGCAGTACGAAGTTGTGAAAGTCCAGCACCTCGCCCAGTTTCGCCGCCAGCCGCTCGCGATGAAACAAGTCCTGCATGCGGATCGCGCGGCGCGCGACCTTGTCCTCGTAGGCGGGGCCGATGCCGCGCCCGGTGGTTCCGATCTTCGCTGCCCGTTTGGCCGCCTCGCGCGCCCGGTCGAGCGCGGCATGATGCGGCAGGATCAGGGGACATGCCTCGCTGATGACAAGCCGTCTGCGCACCTCGATGCCCGCGCCTTCGAGCGTGTGCACCTCCTCGAGCAGCGCCTGCGGCGAGACCACCACCCCGTTGCCGATGAAGCAAGCGACCTCGGGACGCAAGATCCCCGACGGAATCAGGTGCAGTACCGTCTTGCGCCCTTGGATGACCAGCGTATGCCCGGCGTTGTGGCCGCCCTGGAAACGCACCACGCCCTGTGCGCGGTCGGTGAGCCAATCGACGATCTTGCCTTTACCTTCGTCACCCCACTGGGTGCCTACTACCACGACGTTCTTCGCCATGTTCGTTACGCTATTTTTCGGCGACCTGCGTGCCGTTGGAAATGCAGGGCTCGACCTCCCATGTCGCGCCATGCTTGACTAGACGGCGTGCGGCGGCCAGCTCGTGACGCGTGGAGTCGTGACCTGGAAGCTCGACCACGACGATCTCACCTCGCTCGCGCAGCTGCACCACCGCTCGCTGCAGAGATGCGTCGGCCGGCGCGTACGGTGCCAGGATGCGCAGGCTGGGCGCCCCTACCGGAGCGAGCCCGGCCAGCTCGCGCAAGTCCAGGCTGAAGCCGGTGGCGGGCCGTGCGCGGCCGAATGCCTCACCCACTTCGTCATATCGCCCGCCGAGCGCGATCGCATTGGGATGCCCACGCGTGTACGCGGCGAACACCACGCCGCTGTGATAGTGATAGCCACGCAGCTCGGCGAGGTCGAAGCAGTGAATCTCCACCACGGGACGCAGATGCGACGCGATCGTCTCCATGTCGGCCAGGGCTTGTTGAATCTGCTGCAACTGCGGCAGCCGCTGGCGCGCTACCTGCAGCACCGCCAGACCGCCGTACAGCTCGGGCAGCAGCAACAGCGCCTCACGCAGCCACGCATCCAGCGGCCTGACCAGCTCGCGCAGCGCGGGAACGTCCTTCGACTGCAGCACCTGAAACAGGTCCGACTCGAGCTCCTCGGCGACCCGGCCGTGGCGCATCAGGCTGCGAAACACCGCGACGTGGCCGAGATCCAGGTACAGGTCGCGCACGCCGGCCGCACGCAGCGCGCCGACCATCAACGCCTGGATCTCCACGTCGCTTTCCACCCCGGCATGACCATAGATTTCCGCTCCGATCTGCAGCGGCTCCCGGGTGCGGTTCAGGCCCGAGGGCTGCGCGTGCAGCACGCTGCCCGCGTAGCACAGGCGCGTAACTCCGGCGCGGCCGAGCAGATGGGCGTCGATGCGCGCCACCTGCGGCGTGATGTCGGCCCGCAACCCGAGCAAGCGCCCCGAGAGCTGATCCACCAACTTGAATGTGCGCAGATCGAGGTCGTGACCGGTACCGGTCAGCAGAGACTCCAGGTACTCGAGCATCGGCGGCATCACCAGCTCGTAGCCGTGGGTCTCGAACAGATCGAGGATGCGGCGGCGCAAGCGCTCGATCCGCGCCGCCTCCGCCGGGAGGATGTCCTCGATGTACTCGGGAAGCAGCCAGCGTCGCATCGTCCAGGGGCTGCGAATCGACAACCCTAGCTCCTGCTCGCAAGCACAAGCAGGCCGAGCGCGCTCAGCACCATGAGCAGGCCGAAGAAGCGCAGCTGACCGTCCGCCAGCGCCGACACCTGGCGCACGATGTCGCGCCAGCGGGCCGGGACCAGCAGCAAAGGCAGACCCTCGAGCAGAAGGACGACTGCAAAGGCGGTCCAAAGAGCGCTGGACATGAGACGATTGGGGGGGCCGCAGCGGATCGGGTTGAACGCGAATTATCTCTTGCCCGACGGTCCCTTGAGATATTTGAAGAAATCCGAGCTCGGATCGAGGACGAGGACGTCGCTTTTACTCTTCAGGCTCTGCCGGTAGGCATCCAGACTGCGGTAGAAGGAATAGAACTCCGGGTTCTGCTGAAAGGCCTGAGCGTAGATTGCGGAGGCGCGCGCATCCCCCTGCCCCTTTATGCGTTGCGCATCCCGGTAGGCCTCGGCAACGATGACCTCCCGCTGCTTGTCGGCGTCGGCACGGATCTTCTCCGACTCGGCCGCTCCCAGCGACCGCAGCTCGTTCGCGACGCGCTTGCGCTCCGCCTCCATGCGCCGGTAGACCGCTTGACTGACCTCCTGCGGCAGGTCGACGCGCTTGAGGCGCACGTCGAGCACTTCGACGCCGATATTGCGCGCGTCGGCATCGGCTTTCTCACGCGTGAGCGCCATGATGCGATCGCGCTCCCCGGAGACCACGTTGTGGATCGTGCGCTTCCCGAACTCGTCGCGCAGGTTACCGTTCACCGTCTGCGCCAGCCGGATCTTGGCGCGCGCTTCGTCTCCGCCCACACTCACGTAGTATTGAAGCACATCGACGATGCGCCACTTCACGAACGAGTCCACCAGGACGTTCATCTTCTCCAGAGTGGTGACGAGCACCGGCTCGTCCGCGTCGAGAGTGAGGATGCGCACGTCGAAGTAGCGCACGTTGTCCAGCAGAGGGAACTTCAAGTATAGGCCTGGCTTCTTGATGATCTGCACCGGCTCGCCCAAGCGGAACACGATGGCGTTCTGCCGCTGGTCGACGGTGAAGAGGGTGAGGCTGGCCAGCACGAGGACCGCCACCAGCGCGATCAGCACCCCGAGCGTCGCGCGGCTCATGGGCGCCCTTCCCGATCGCGACTGCGCAGCGCGTCGCGCGAGCGCGAGTCCAGCGGCGGCGGCGAAGACGACTGCAGCTCGGGCGCTGGCGCGCGTTCTGCACTGTCCGTTGCCGCCGGTGCCGCGCCCGCGGCCGACAGCTGCAGCAGCTTGTCGAGCGGCAGGAACAGCAGGTTGCTCCCCGACTTCTGATCCACGATGACTTTGCTCGTGTTGGACAGCACCTGCTGCACGGCATCCAGATACAGGCGTTCCCGGGTCACAGCCGGCGCACGAGAGTACTCTTCGAGGATCTGGCGGAACCGCGAAGCCTCGCCTTCCGCGTTCGCGATCACGCGCTGCCGGTAGCCTTCGGCTTCCTGTTGCAGGCGCGAGGCGGTGCCGCGCGCCTTGGGCACGACGTCGTTCGAGTAGGCCTGGCCCTCGTTGATCTGTCGTTCTCGATCCTGGTTGGCGTTGACCGCGTCCACGAAGGCCGCTTGCACTTCCTCCGGCGCTTGGGCCTGCTGCAGGCTGACCTGGCTGATCAGGACGCCGGTCCTGTAGCGGTCGAGCATCTGCTGCATCAGCGTCTTCGACTCCTCACCGATCTGCCTGCGCCCCTCGTAGAGCACGAAGTCGATCTTGCTCTTGCCCACGACCTCACGCATCGCCGATTCGGCCACCTGCATCACGGTCTCATCGGGGTTGCGGTTGTTGAACAGAAAATCGGTGGGGTCTTTCACGACGTATTGAACGGCGAACTGGATGTCGACGATGTTCTCGTCGTCGGTGAGCATCAGCGATTCTTTCAGCATCTTGTTCTTGGTGTTGTTGCGGTACCCGACCTCCAGCGTGCGTACGGTAGAAACCGGCACGATCTCCACCGATTCGATCGGATACGGCAGGCGCCATTGCGGCCCGGGATCGGTCGTCTGGGAATACTTGCCGAAGCGCAGCACCACGCCACGCTGGCCGGCATCCACGATGTAGAAGCCGCTCGCCAGCCAGATCAATACGACCAGAAGGACCAGCAGGCCTGCGCCGCCGGGCAAGCCCTTGCCACCGGCGCCGCCCGGCTCGCGCCCCGCGCCCTTGCCGCCGAACAGGCGCGCGAGTCGCTGCCGGAAGCGATTCCAGATTTCATCCAGGTCGGGCGGGCCATCGCCGCGCCTGCCCCACTGCGGGTCGTTCAATCCCATAGGCTAACGGTAGGCTGCAACAGCAGCATGGAGTTGCGGCGAGGCGCCGGCAGGGAGCGAGTGACGAGCGCTCATGCGCATTCCGCCGCCTTCATCGTCCAGGGACTGCCGCATCTGGTCCGGGGGTTCGAGGCAGAATGGGCACCCGGCGTCTCACGCGACCGCGCGGCTGGACGAATCGGACAAGGTCGAGCCGGACCGGAACTCGTCGATGGCCAGGCGCACGAACTCCATTCCGGCGCCGGTTTTCGCGCTTACGCGAAGGCGGCAGATCTTACCATACTCGTCGCGTTCCAGACCGGCTGGAAGTCGAGTCAAATCAGCCTTGTTGAGCACCATGACCTGCGGCAGCGCACCCGCGCCGATCTCGCTCAGCACCGCGTCGACCTGATCCATCTGTGCCTGCGGGTCCACGGCGGAGCCGTCCACGACGTGGAGCAACAAGTCGGCCTGGACGGTCTCCTCCAACGTGGCACGGAACGCCGCGACCAGCGTGTGCGGCAGATCGCGGATGAACCCGACTGTGTCCGACAGCACAACCTCTCTACCCATCGGCGTGTGCAATCGCCGCGTGGTCGTATCCAAAGTCGCGAACAGCTGATCGGCCGTGTGAACATCCTCTCGCGTGAGGCGATTGAATAACGTCGACTTGCCGGCGTTGGTGTACCCCACGATTGCCACCGACAAGACCTCGGCCCGCTCGCGTGCACGCCGCTGTACGTGACGTTGGCGGCGCACCCGTTCCAGCTTGTCCTTGAGCACCTTCACGCGCTTGGCGAGAAGGCGTCGGTCCGTCTCGAGCTGCGTTTCGCCTGGGCCACGTAACCCGATGCCGCCTTTTTGCCGCTCTAGGTGGCTCCAGCCGCGCACCAGCCGGGTCGCCAAGCGTTCGAGTTGCGCGAGCTCGACTTGAAGCTTGCCCTCGTGGCTGCGCGCGCGCTGCGCGAAGATATCCAGGATGAGGCTGACGCGGTCGATCACGCGACAGGACAGATGTCGCTCGAGGTTCCGTTCTTGCGCCGGCGACAGCTCGTGGTTGAACACCACCAGCGTCGCGTCGCTCCCGGCGACGGCCGCGGCCAACTCCTCGACCTTTCCACGGCCGGCGAACGTTGCGGGATCGGGTCGCTGACGGCGTCCTTGGACCAAGCCTACGATACACAGGCCGCAGCTCGACGCGAGCTCCTTGAGCTCGCCGACGCGGGCCGGCTGGTCCGGCTCACCCAAGTCCAAGTTGACCAGGATCGCGCGGTCCGCGCCCCGGGGGCGGTCAAACATGCAGCGTCAGATTGGGGCGCGGTCTGGTGTATTCAACGCGCGCGAAATGGCGGATGAGCCCATGCGCGAGTCTCCGGCGTTTGCAACCGGACGCCTCCACCGGCTCAGCTATCGGAGGAATGCTCAAGCGACAGGTTGACGGCGCGTGCGGGAACCACGGTCGAAATCGCGTGCTTGTAGACCATTTGCGTGACCGTGTTCTTCAGCAGGACTACGTATTGGTCGAACGACTCGATCTGCCCTTGCAGCTTGATGCCGTTCACGAGATAGATCGAGACCGGCACATGCTCCTTGCGCAGCGCGTTCAAGAATGGGTCCTGAAGCAGTTGTCCTTTGGCGCTCATGAGACCTCCTTCTTCTAGGTCTTATTTCCTGGGCCTACTGTACTTCAATTCCCAGCGTGTTTCCATACCCGAACTGCGTTCGCGCCCCTTAAGCGATCACTTCTTGTCAGCGTAAGGGTTGGGGTTGACGCGAAACTGAACGCGCAGCGGCGTGCCCTGCAGGTCGAACGCGTCGGCGAAGTAGCGCTCCAGGTAGCGCCGGTAGCTCTCCGGCAGGCTGTCGAGCTGATTGCCGTGGATGACGATGACAGGCGGGTTGCTCCCTCCCTGATGGGCATAGCGCAGCTTGGGTCGGAACAGTCCGTGCCGCGGCGGCGGCTGGCGGGTTGTCGCCGCGATCAGCGCCCGGGTGAGCTTGGGAGTGGGAAGCTTGGCCATGGCCGCGGCATAGGCAAAATCTATCGATTTGATAAGTTCTGACAGGCCGCGCCGCTCCAAAGCGGAGATCCGATGCACCCGGGCGAAGCCGATAAAGGGCAGGCGCCGAGCGAACTCGCGGCGCACGGGATCGCGATCGGATTCGCTCAGCCCGTCCCATTTGTTGATCGCCACCACCAGAGCCCGGCCCGCGTCCAGGATGAAGCCGGCGATATGCGCGTCCTGGTCGGCGATCTGCTGGCGCGCATCCAGCACGAGGACTACGACGTTGGCATCGTCGATGGCGTGCATCGTCTGGATCACGGAGAATTTCTCGGCCGTCTCCTCCACCCTCGCCCGGCGCCGCAGCCCGGCCGTATCGATCAGGGTGTAGGGCCTGCGATTGCGCTCAAAGTCGATGTAAATGCTGTCGCGCGTGGTGCCGGGTTGGTCGAACGTGATCACGCGTTCCTCTCCCACCAGCGCGTTGACCAGCGTGGACTTGCCGACGTTTGGGCGCCCCACCACTGCGATCCGCGGGCGCTTGGCCCCCGGCGGCTCGGGCGCAGCTGGGGGCAGGCCCTGCAGCGCCTTGTCCATCAGCTCGCGGACGCCCTCGCCGTGCGCCGCGGAGATCGCATGCGGCGCGCCGAGGCCCAGCTCATGGAACTCGGCAGTGGCAGCCTCCAGGGCAAGCCCGTCGCATTTGTTCGCCACCAGCAACAGCCTCTTGCCCGTGCGGCGCAGCTCGACTGCGATCTCCCGGTCCTGCGCAGTCAGCCCGGCGCGAGCATCGACGAGAAACAGCACCACGTCGGCCTCGTCGACCGCTTGCAGTGTCTGGCGCGCCATCTCCCGATAGATGCCCTGTTTGGCGGACGGCTCTAAGCCGCCGGTGTCTACCACCAGGTAGGGCTGCGGGCCCACGAGCCCGTGACCGTAATGGCGGTCACGCGTCAGGCCAGGGACGTCGGCCACCAGCGCGTCGCGAGTGCGCGTGAGGCGATTGAACAAGGTCGACTTCCCGACGTTGGGACGCCCGACGAGGGCGATGGTGGGCTTCATGGGACGAGAGCGGCGGCGCTGTCGCCGTCCGGCGGCGCAAACCTACAGGGACTTGACGGAGATCGCGTACAGCCCCCCGTTCTGGGTCTGCACCAGCATGGTGGAGCCCGAGCGCAGCGGGCGGGCTTTGATCGCGCTTCCGTCGGTGGCGACGCGCACTGCGAAGCCACCGTCCTCGCGATCCAGGAAATGGACGTAGCCTTCGAAGTCGCCCACCGCCACGAACAGGCCGCTTGGGGTGGGGGCGCTCACGCTTCGCGCGAGCAGCTTCTCCTGCTTCCACACGACCGCACCGGTGCCCTTGTCGAATGCGAACACGGTGCTGCGTGCATCCGTCATGTAGATGGTGGCCGGGTCGTGGGTGAGCGCTCCGGCCGACGACGCGTCGCGACTCCACGACAGCGCACCGCGGTCGGTCTGATAACAGCCGATGCGTCCCTGGAACGTAACTGCGCAGGTCTGTTCGCCGTCGAGGTCGGGAGCCGCGGCGATGTCGGTGATGCGCTCCAGCTCGTTGGCACCCTTGGGCTGGGCGAGGGTCGACTCCCACAGGACGCTCCCGTCGGAGAGCTTCAACGCCACCACTTTCCCCGCCGCAAGCCCGGCGAAGACGATGCCGTGCGAGATGGCCACGCCGTCCGGCGACCACAGCAGAAGCGGCGGCAGCGTGAATCGGTACTCCCAGCGCAGCTTCCCGTCCTTGGCATCCAACCCCACGATGCGGCCATCGCCGCTGCGCACCACGACGATGCCTTCCTCGGCACGGGGTCCCATCAACACTTCACTGCTCACCTGGCTTTGCCAGATCTGCTTGCCATTGGTGTCGTAGGCCAACACCAGGCCCTTGCTGGTCCCCACCATGACCAGCCCGGCGTCGGCGCCTACACCTCCCGAGAGGGTGCTCTTGGTATCCACTCGCCAGCGCTGCTTCCCGCTCGCGACGTCAAACCGCGCCAGCCAGCCGCTCGCGCTCGCCGCGTACACAGCGCCTTCCACCAGGGCGGGGGCGAACGTATAGACATCGGCCTCGCCGACGGACGCGTGCCACATCACCTTCGCCGTCGCGGTGGGTTTGAACTTGACCAACTCGGCCGGCTTGATCGCATCCGAGCCGCCGCAAGCGGACAACAGCAGCGATGCGCCGGCGAGCCAGAAGCGCCAGCCGCGCTTCGCCAGACCCCTTGGCAACCTCCACTTCATGGGGTCCCACCCAGGGAGTCGAGCTTGACTTGGACGATATCGCGATAGCCGCCGCCGGGCAGTTTCTCCAGAGCACGCTGGTAGGCGGCCTTCGCAGCGGCCGGTTTCCCCTGCGCCGCCAGGATGTCCCCGGTGAGGTCCGCAAACAGCCCGTCGAAGGACTCGGGATGCTTTGCATCGAGCACTTTGAGAGCGTCGTCGTACTTCTTCTGGTCGAGCAGGACGCCGGCCAATCTCAACCGGGCCGTTGCCTCCAAGTCCTCGTCGCGCGCATGGTCCACCACCCACTGCAGCTCGCTCTGCGCGCTGCTCGCGTCGCCCGCCTCGTAATGGGCTTTGGCTGCTACGAGCGCGGCCATCGGACCATATACGCTGGACCCGTATTGCTCCGTGAGCTGGCGCGACAATTCTCCAACCTGCTTGAGATCGTTCGCGTTTACCGCTTTTTCCAGTGAGGAGTAGATCTGACTGGCCTGCTCCGCCTGGTTACGCTGATACCAACGCCATCCCGCGGTGCCAGCAGCCGCCAGACAGGCGGCGACGAGCGCCGCGATGACGACGCGCCCGTGCTCCTTCCACCAGGCTTTCAGCGCGTCGATCTGTTCCTGTTCTTCTAGGTCGTACATGGATCTCCTAAGGTCATGGTTCGACGCGTAGCGAATGCCGCGCGCCGCGGATCAGCCCAATGGCATCGGCTAGCGAAACACTCACCTGCTCGCCGAGCTCGCGCAGCGGCTTTACCGCGACTACGCCCGCCGCCGCCTCGTCCTCCCCGATGATCACCGCGAAGCGTGCCAGGCTCGCATCCGCCTTTTTCATCTGCGACTTGAAGCTGCCTCCGCCGCAATGCAGGAGCACTGCGAGCCCCGCCTCCCGCAGCTGCTCGGCTGCGCGCCAAGCCTGCGCCGTGGCCGGTGCGCCGCTGTGAACGAGGTAGACGTCGGGCACCGGTGCGCGCTCCGGACCCGCCTCACCGACGAGCGCCAAGATGCGCTCCACGCCCATCGCGAAGCCGCAGGCCGGCGCAGGCTTCCCACCGAGCTGGGCGAACAACCCGTCGTAGCGCCCTCCGGCGCAAATCGCGGCCTGCGCACCCAGGCGATCGCTGGTCCACTCGAACACGGTGTAATTGTAGTAATCCAACCCCCGCACCAGCCGGGTGTTGATCTCGTACTCCATCCCCATATCGCGCAGGATCGACTGCAGCGCTTCGAAATGCTGGAGCGAGCCTTCGTCCAGATCGTCATACAGCCGCGGTGCAGCCTCGATCACCTCCTGCATATGCGGATTCTTGCTGTCGAGCACGCGCAGCGGGTTGCCGTGCAGCCGCCGCCGGCTGTCCTCGTCAAGGCGCTCGAGGTTGCGCTGCAGATATTGCACCAGGCGCGTACGGTAGCGCGCGCGCGCCTCCGGGCTGCCGAGCGTATTGATCTCGAGCCTCACATCGGGAAGGCGCAGCAGTTTCCATAGGCGCGCGCACATCGCCAGATGCTCCGCGTCCACATCCGGCCCGGCGAACCCCAGGGCTTCCACTCCGACCTGATGGAATTGACGGTAGCGGCCTCGCTGCGGCTTCTCGTGCCGGAACATTGGGCCCGTGTAGTAAAGGCGCTGCGGTCCGTTGTAGAGGAGATGATGCTCCAGCGCAGCGCGCACGCAGGAAGCGGTGCCCTCGGGGCGCAAGCTGATGCTCTCACCGTTGAGGTCGGTGAACGTGTACATCTCCTTCTCGACGATGTCGGTCACCTCGCCGATGGAGCGCACGAAGAGCTCCGTCTTCTCCACCAGCGGCATGCGCAGCTGCCGGTAGCCATAGGCTCTCAGCCAGTCGCGTACCGTATCCTCGAACCGCTCCCACAAGGGCGTTTGATCCGGCAGGATGTCGCTCATCCCCCGGATCGACGCCACCGGCTCGCTCGTTCTGGCCTCGGCCCGCCCGGCGACTCGTCCGTCGTCCGCGCCGGCGCTCATTGCGTGCTGGTCACGTGCACGGCCTCGCCGCAGCCGTCGGCGTACCGATGGTCTCCGTAATGCGCGACGACGTAGTCCGCGACAATCTGTTGGAACTCCTCGGCGATCCGGCTCCCCTTCAGCGTCACCGTCTTCTGCCCGTCTACATACACGGGCGCCACCGGACTCTCCCCCGAGCCGGGCAAGCTGATGCCGATGTTGGCATGCTTGCTCTCGCCCGGACCGTTGACCACGCAGCCCATGACCGCGACGGTCATCGACTCGACACCCGGATAGCGTCCGCGCCACCCCGGCATCTGCGCCCGCAGCCAGCTCTGGATCTTGTCGGCCAGCTCTTGGAAGTACGTGCTCGTCGTGCGCCCGCATCCTGGGCAGGCTACGACCATCGGCGTAAACGAGCGCAGGCCCATCGTCTGCAGGATCTCCTGCGCGACGACGACCTCCTTGGTGCGATCTCCTCCCGGCTCGGGTGTAAGCGAAATGCGGATCGTATCGCCGATGCCCTCCTGGAGCAGGACCGCCAAGGCCGCCGTGGAGGCGACGATCCCCTTGCTGCCCATCCCGGCCTCGGTGAGGCCGAGGTGCAAGGGGTAATCGCAACGCCGCGACAGCTCCCGATAGACGCGAATCAGATCCTGCACGCCGCTCACCTTGCACGACAGGATGATGCGATCGCCAGGCAAGCCGAGCTGCTCGGCCCGGTGGGCGCTGTCGAGCGCCGAGGCGACCAATGCTTCACGCATGACCGCGTCGGCGTCGAGTGGCGTCGCTTGTTTTGCGTTCTGGTCCATCAGACGAGCCAGCAGCTCTGGATCCAGGCTGCCCCAGTTGACGCCGATGCGCACCGGTTTTCCGTAGCGGCAGGCGGCCTCGACCATGACGGCGAACTGCTCGTCGCGCTTCGCACCCCGCCCGACGTTTCCGGGATTGATCCGATATTTGTCCAGGGCCCGCGCGCAGTCCGGATATTGCGTGAGCAACCGGTGTCCGTTGAAGTGAAAATCTCCGATCAGCGGCACATCCACGCCCATCGCCAGCAAGCGCTCTTTGAGCCGGGCGACTTGCGCCGCGGCCTCCGGGCTGTTCACGGTGACGCGCACCAGCTCGGAACCGGCGCGCGCAAGCGCGGCAACCTGAACCGCCGTGGCCTCCACGTCTGCGGTGTCGGTGTTCGTCATGGACTGCACCACCACCGGTGCGCCGCCGCCCACGGCAATTCCGCCGATCGATGCGAGCCGCGTACGCTTGCGGGCTGGGTCAGGCTGTGGGATCGAAGTCATGCGCACCGGCCTACTCGAGCGTGATGCGCGCCACGTCCACTCGCGTGTGGGGTTCCAGGTCGACGGCCCGGTCCCTGTACGTGAGCTTCACTCCATGCGCGTTGCCGATGACAAGCGAAAACGGCGGCACGCCCCGAACCACGCGCTCGGTCCCCTCGGGGTTCAAGCGCGAATAGATCGTCGCGCCGCTGCCATCCTTGATCTCGACCCAGGACTCGCCCTCGAACACGAGCCGGATCTGCGCCATGCCGGCGTCGCTGCTAGACCCCCGCGATGCCGTGTCGGCTGGTTGTTCAGGGCGGGCAGCCGCAGCAGGAGCCACCCGGCTCGCGGCAGGGGCTTTCCCAGCCGGAGATGAGGCGGTCATGGCCTTTGCGGGCGGCTCCGCCAAGGGGGGAGCCGGTACAGCCTCTTGCGCAGGCGCAGGGGGCGGTGGCGAAGAGGCACTGGACACCGGCGGGGGCGAGTCCGCCCGCTCGGAGCGCGGCGCGGGCGTCTCGAGTGTCGCGGAGGGTTCGCTCGCTATGGGTCCCGGCTTGCGCCGCTCGCGCGCCGCGTTGGAGGCGAGCAGGCCGACCGCGATCACGACCAACAGCGTCAGAGCGGCGCCAACCAGCAGCCTGCGCCCATGTTCCGAGCGCGCCGATGCAGGCGGCGCGGCCGCGGCCGGATGCACGACCTGCCCCACCGGGGCCGCGACCGCAAGGTTCGCCGCTTCGAGCAGCGGGTCGGGATCCAGATGCAACAGCTTGGCATAGTTGCGCAAAAAGCCGCGCACGAACACGGGGCCCGAAAATGCCGTGTACTCGTCGCGCTCCAGCGCCTCGACCTGCCGCACCGAAAGCTTCAGCTGCCGGGCAATGTCGCCCAGGCTCAGGCCTTGACTGCGCCGCTCGGCCAGCAGGCGTGCGCCCGGGCTGCCTGTCTGTTGCTCACCTTCAGCCCGCAGACCCGGGTCGACCGGCGTGCCGCCGATCAAGTCGGAATCGCTCATTCGAAGCGCCCCTCCAGGAAGGCCTTGGTCTCCGGCGACGACGGGTAGCGCTTGCGTAGCTGCGACCCGTAGTTGGCGAGCGATTCGCGGTTCCCGAGCTTGCGCTCGATCCGTGCGCCGAGCCAAAGTGCCTCCGCCGCCGGCGGATTGGCGACCGACATATACCGCGCCAGGTACTGTTGCGCTGTCACATAATCATCGCGCGCGTAACCGATATCGGCCAGCTGGAATAACGACTCCGATTGGTTGGGGTTGAGTTTGACGGCCTTCGTGAAGTAGGTCTCGGCGCTCTTGATGTCCCCCGCCTTGCGCGAGCACAGTCCGGCGTTCTTGTATGCCACATCCGGCGTCGTGTACAGCGGGTTCTTGAGTGCGTCCAGCAGCTGGCGTATGCCTTCGTTGGCGTGCCCCCGCTGGCACAAGAACAGTCCATAGTTGTTCTTGGCCTCCGAGCTGGACGGGTCCAGCTTAATGGCCTTGCGGAAGTTCTTGTCGGCCTGGTCGTCCTCGTGCAGATCCATATACACCAGTCCCAGCGCGTTATACGCCGGGGCATAGGAGCTGTCCGCGGAGACCGCCGTGTTCAGCTCCTCCAAGGCGACACCCAGTTGGCCGATCTCGTAGTAGCGCACGCCGAGCTCGGTGTGGATCTTGGCTCGCTCCAATGGTGTGCTGGTGCTGGAGCGCTCGACATGTTGCCCGTCGGTCGACTTTTGCGTGGTGCATGCCGCCAGGAGAACAAGTGCGCAGAGCAACGTGCGCCACATCACAGGGAGGCCTCGGTAGTCCGGCGCAAGTTGCGCCCGGTGCGATCCTGCACCCGGCCGGCGAGCTGGCCACACGCGCCGTCGATCTCGTCGCCACGGGTCTTCCGGACCGTGGCCACCTTTCCGGCTTCCATCAGGAGCGTCTGGAACGCTCGAATCTGCTCCGGCGGCGAACGCCGATACCCCGACTGCGGGAACGGGTTGAACGGAATCAGATTGAACTTGCACGGCACATCGCGCGTCAACTCGAGAAGCTGGCGCGCATGCTCGAGGCGATCGTTCACTCCATCGAGCATGACGTACTCGAAGGTGATGAACTCGCGCGGCGCGCCGTCGCGCTTCCACTTGTGCCGCACTTCCGGCGCGATTCGGTTGGCGGCCGGCGCTGCGTCATCGCACGGCTCGGCCGGAGCGCTATCCACGTAGCGTCGGCACGCCGCCATCAGCTCTCGCAGTGGGTACTTGCGGTTGATCGGCACCAGCACGTCGCGCAACTCGTCGCAGGGCGCGTGCAGCGACACCGCGAGAGCAACGGGGCATTCGGCGCGCAGGCGATCGATGTTGGGCACGATGCCGGACGTGCTCACCGTGACGCGGCGGCGTGACAAGCCATAGGTGTGATCGTCGAGCATCAGATATAGCGCCGACACGAGATTGTCGAAGTTCGTCAGCGGCTCCCCCATCCCCATGAACACGACATTGCTGATCATCCGTCCAGCGTCCGCAGCGCCGCCAGCCTCGGGCTCCAACGCCCGGCGAGCCAGCCAGAGCTGACCGATGATCTCGCCCGTGGTCAGGTTGCGGTTGAACCCCTGACGGCCCGTGGAGCAGAAGGAACACTCCAGCGCACAGCCCACTTGGGTGGAGACGCAGAGGGTACCGCGGTTCACCTCCGGGATGTAGACGGTTTCGATGGCGTTCCCGCTGCCCGTGGACAGCAGCCACTTGCGCGTGCCATCCGCCGCGGTCGACGCCGAGACCACGCTCGGCGGTTCCACACGGGCAACCTGCATGAGGCGTTCGCGCAACGGCTTGGCGAGGTCCGTCATGCGCGCGAGATCCGACTCACCTGCCTGGTGGATCCAACGCAGGAGTTGTCGCGCCCGGAACGGCTTCTCGCCGATCTCGGTGAGCAGTCCGGTCAAACCGCGCAGGTCGTAGTCGAGTAGATTGACCGGCATCACCGCGGGTGGATATCCACCGTCGGGAAGAAATAGGCGATCTCGGTGGATGCTGTGTTCGGGCCGTCCGAGCCGTGCACGGCGTTGGCCTCGATGCTGCGCGCGAAGTCGGCCCGAATCGTCCCCGTCGCCGCTTTCTTCGGATCCGTAGCGCCCATGAGGTCACGGTTCTTCTGGATCGCGTCCTCGCCCTCCAGCACCTGTACCATCACTGGGCCAGAAGTCATGAACCGCACCAAATCCGCGAAGAACGCACGCTCGCGATGCACGGCGTAGAACCCTTCGGCTTGCGCCTGTGACAGATGCATCATGCGAGCGGCAACGATCTTCAAGCCCGCCGCCTCGAAACGTGCATAGATTTGACCGATCACGTCCCGGGCAACCGCATCCGGCTTGATGATCGACAGCGTTCGTTCCACAGCCACGTTCAGGTTCTCCAGGTGGTGCGCTTCTTGGGGTAAGCTGCTTTTTCAAGACAATTCATAAGGATAGCACGGGAATGCGAAGAAGGAAAGCACTCCCGGTGCCGGACTGGCCTATGCGGCTCCGCCGGAGTGGGAGCAAGCGAGCCCGCATTCTAAGACCCGACAAAGGATGCTAGTGTTGCGCTCGTCCAATGCATCCGGCGAGTTGGGGGAGACAGCGTGGCGGGGCCAAGTGTTGGCCAGGAGGAGAGACAGCTGGTCCGGCGTGCGGTGCGCCGCCTCGGCATCGCGCTCGTCCTCATCGCGACCGCCATCGCGGGATTGGCGCTGCTCGACCGCTACAACGCGACGCAGAAGGGAGTCGAAGCGCCACGGCCCGAGCCCCGAGCGTTGCCGCAGCCACCCGTGCGGCCGCCCAGCGAGCCGAGCGCCGCCGGTCCAGCCCCGCCAAGCAGTACGGCTCCGGCGCAGGTGCAGCCGCCCCCGCCGCCGCCAGTGGTAACCAACGAGACCCTAGCACCCTCGGAGGGCGCAGCACCGAAGGCGGCAGAAGAGCACGCCGGGATCCAGCCGACGCCACCCACGCCCGCGCTCCCGCAGGGGAAGCCGGCGCCGGCGGCCGCGCCCGCACCGAAGCCGTCGCTCGAGAAGGGGCCCTCTAAGGCGGTGGAGCCGTCGCCGCCTAAAGGTTATCTGGTCCAGGTCGGCGTGTTCACCACGCCCGAGAATGCACGCGTGCTGCAGGCAAAGTTGGCCCGGAAGGGAATCCCGGCCTTCATCGAGACGCGCGTGGTGGTGGGTCCCTTCAAGGATCACGCCGAGGCGGACGCCGCCAATAAGCGGTTGAAGGAGATGGGTCTGCAGGGTGTGGTCGTGGCGCCGCGTTGAAAGTTTGGGAGGAGACGATGGGGAAAGTGCGTTGTGCCGTTTTCGGCGTCGCTGTGCTGATGCTGAGCGCGGCTGCACCGGCGCAGCAGCCGATCATCATCAAGTTCAGCCATGTCGTCACGCCCGATACGCCCAAGGGCAAAGCCGCTGACTATTTCAAGCGGCTCGCCGAGGAGCGCACCAAGGGCAAAGTCAAGATCGAGGTCTATCCGAACAGCCAGCTCTACAAGGACAAGGAGGAGTTGGAGGCGTTACAGCTGGGCTCCGTGCAGATGCTGGCGCCCTCGCTCGCCAAGTTCGGCCCGCTCGGAGAGCGCGAGTTCGAAGCCTTCGACCTGCCCTACCTGTTCGCCAGCTACGCCGACTTGCACAAAGTCACCGAAGGGCCGATCGGCGCTGCCCTACTCAAGCGCCTCGAACCCAAGGGGATCGTCGGGCTCGCATACTGGGACAACGGCTTCAAGGCCATGACCGCGAACAAGCCTCTGGTCAAACCGGAAGATCTAAAGGGCCTGAAGATGCGCATCCAGTCGTCCAAGGTGCTCGACGCCCAGATGCGCGCCCTGGGTGCCATCCCGCAGGTGATGGCTTTCTCCGAGGTCTATCAGGCGTTGCAGACGGGCGTGGTGGACGGCACCGAAAACACGATCTCGAACATCTACACGCAGAAGATGTACGAGGTGCAGAAGGATCTCACCGTCTCCGATCATGGCTACATCGGCTATGCCGTCATCGTGAACAAGAAGTTCTGGGACGGCCTGCCACCCGACTTGCGCACCATCCTCGAGGGTGCGATGAAGGATGCTACGAGCTATGGCAACCACATCGCCAAGCAGGAGAACGACGACGCGCTCGAGGCCATCAGGAAGTCGGGCAAGACGCAGATTCTCATGCTCACACCGCAGCAGAAGCTCGCGTGGAAGCGCGCCCTCTTGCCCGTGCACGCGCAGATGGCCGACAAGATCGGCAAGGAACTGATCCAATCCATCTACAAAGCGACCGGATTCGATCCCAACAAACCCTGAGCCACGCACGGCGCACAACGCCGCTGTGTGCGTCCGGGCGCAAGCACCGATCGCTCCGTGCTGAGAGTCCTCGACCGTCTCGAGGAATGCCTGATCGCCTTCCTGATGGGCGCCGCCACACTGCTGATCTTCCTCGCAGTGGTGCATCGATACGCCTCGGCACTGTCGATCCCTGTCGTCCAGGATTGGCTGCTCAAGATCAATCTGAGCTGGGCTCAGGAGCTATGCATCTACATGTTCATCTGGATGGCCAAGTTCGGCGCCGCCTACGGCGTGCGCACGGGCATCCACGTGGGAGTGGACGTTCTGATCAACCGGCTCCCGGACCGCCACCGCGCGAGGTTGATCGTGTTCGGCTTGCTCGCAGGGGCGCTATTCACCGGGGTAGTCGGCACATTGGGCGCGCAGCTCGTCTGGGGCATCGCGCACACCGACGAGGTGTCCGCCGATCTTGAGCTGCCGATGTGGATCGTTTACCTGGCGATCCCGTGCGGCTCGTACCTGATGTGCTTCCGCTTCCTGCAGGTGGCCTGGTCGTTCCTGCGCACCGGAACGCTCCCGCATCACGCCGTCATCGCCATCGATGGTGTAGGCGAGGCCGCCGCGACGAACCTTCATCCAGCCGACCTGAAGCAGCCGTCCAAGCCATGAGCGCCTACCTCATCTTCGGGTTGCTCATCGCGCTCATGCTCACCGGCATGCCGATCTCGATCTCGCTGGGCCTCACGGTGCTGACCTTCCTGTTCACGATGACGCAGGTGCCGCTGCACGCGGTGGCGTTGAAGCTTTTCACCGGCATCGAGAAGTTCGAGATCATGGCGATCCCGTTCTTCATCCTGGCGGGAAATTTCCTGACTCACGGCGGGGTGGCGCGGCGCATGATCAACTTCGCCACCTCGATGGTCGGGCACTGGTATGGAGGGCTGGGATTGGCCGGAGTGGTCGCGTGCGCACTGTTCGCTGCGGTATGCGGCTCCAGTCCCGCAACCGTAGTGGCCATCGGCTCGATCGTACTGCCGGCGATGCAAAAACAGGGCTTCCCCAAAAAATTCGGGGCAGGCGTGATCGCCACCTCCGGTGCGCTGGGCATCCTGATGCTGCCGTCCATCGTCAAGGTCATCTATGCCGTATCCACCAACACGTCGATCGGGGCGTTGTTCGTGGCTGGCGTTCTGCCCGGCTTGCTGCTCACGGCCATGCTCGGGACGACGACATGGTATATCGCACGGAAGAACGACTACCCGCGCCTGCCGAAGGCGAGCTGGCGCGCACGCCTGGTCGCATTCCGCGAGAGCATCTGGGGGTTGTTCCTGGTCGTGGTGGTGATCGGGGGGATCTACGCCGGGATCTTCACGGCAACCGAGGCGGCCGCGATGAGCGCGGTGTATGCGTTCTTCATCGCCGTCTTTGTCTACAAGGACCTGTCGCTCAAGGATGTGCCGAGGACAATGCTCGATTCGGCCAACTTGAGCGCGATGATCCTGTACATCATCACCAATGCCGTCTTGTTCTCCTTCCTGATGACGTCGGAGAACATCCCGCAGCTGATGGCCGAGTGGCTGCTCAACAAAGGATTGGGCCAGATCGCGTTCCTGCTCACGGTCAATATCCTGCTGCTCATTGCCGGCAACGTCATGGAGCCGTCGTCCATCGTGTTGATCATGGCGCCGATCCTGTTTCCGGTCGCGATGAAGCTCGGGATCGATCCGGTGCACTTCGGCATCATGATCGTGGTGAACATGGAGATCGGGCTCTGCCATCCCCCGGTAGGCCTGAACCTGTATGTGGCGAGCGGGATCACGAGGATGGGAATCACGGAGCTCACCGTGGCGGTGTGGCCGTGGTTGCTCACGATGCTCGCCTTCCTGGTGCTGGCGACCTACTGGCCTGCACTCTCGCTGTGGCTGCCCAGAGCGATGGGCATGCTGTGAGCGCACCGCGCCCAATGCCATCCGCATCGCCGAAGCACGCGAAGCTACGCGTCGCGGTCCCAGCGCGGCATCACGCCGGCTTCGCCCACCGCCGCCGCAAACCGGCAATCCTCTCCCACGCCGGGCACCCATACCAGCGCATCGCCGACGAACAGCAGCGGCAGCCGGTCGCGCAGCCACTCGGGCACGCCCGATTCTCGCAGCAGGTTTTTGAGCGTGCGCGAGGGACGGTTCGGAGCGAGCCGGATGCGCTCGCCGCCGGCGCGCGCCCTCACCACCGCTTCGCCCGCACGCAAGCGCTCCATGGATAGACCGACGCCTATCGAGGGGTCGAACCGGATTGAACCCAGGCCGGCCGGCAGGGTGAGCTCGCGCTCTCCGCGCCATGCCAGACGCCACCTGCGCCCCGGCTCGCGTCCCGCAGATTCGAGATACAGCCGTCCCCGGTGTCGCCGCAGTCGGGCAGAGCCAAGCTTGACCTGCAAGCGGGCTTCGTCACGAGCTGCCAACGCCTGACGCAGCCCCTCCTCGAGTTGGTCTCGACTGGCGGGCGGGAAGCCCTGGCGCTCCAGGAACCAGCGCAGCAGGTTGCGCGCGCGTGCGGGTGACGCGCAGGCAAGCGCGGACAGGCGCAGGCTGTCGCGGCTCACGGCGCCGCGGGCGTCGTAGCCGGCGAGCTCGTCCATCAGCTGCGCGGCGTCGGCGAGGTTGTCTGCGGCGCGCCCCAGCGTATCGCTCACGCCTGGGTAGCGTGCAGCGAGCTCGGGCAGGATCTGCGTCCGCAGGAAGCTGCGGTCGAAGCGCGCGTCTGCGTTGCTCTCATCTTCGATCCAGGAAAGGCCGCGCTCGCGCGCATAGGCGTGTATCGAAGCGCGAGAAACCTGCAGCAGAGGACGCACTAGCCGCAACCCGCTCGCAGGCTCCAGCGTGCGCACTGCCGGCATCGCGCTCATGCCGCGCACCCCAGCGCCGCGTAGCAGCTGCAACAGAAGCGTCTCGGCTTGATCGTCGCGGTGGTGGGCCAACGCGACCGCATCGGCCTGCTGCTGGCGGAACACGGCATAACGCGCTTGACGAGCTGCCGCTTCCAATCCCAGTCCCGATGCACGCTCCACCGCCACGTTGGCTTGCGCGAACGGCACCCCGAGCTGAGCACACAGGTCCGCGCAGAAACGCGCCCAGAGATCGGCGTTCGGGCTCAGTCCGTGATGCACATGCAGCGCGCCGAGCGTGAGATCGAACTTGGGGGCGAGGTCGGTCAAGCAGTGCAACAGCACCACCGAATCGAGACCGCCGCTCAACCCGACGATGATTCGGGCCCCGCCGAGCCCGATCTGACGCAGCATGCGCCGCGCCTCTTCGGCGGGCTGCTGGGCCCCCTCAGTCCTGCGGGGCAAGAGTGGGCTCCTGTCGGAACGCAAGATTGCCGCGCACGGGCAATCTCACGTGCCGCGAGGGTTGCCTCAGCGCGAGGTTGCTTCCTTGAACCTGCCGTACCCCATGATCTTGGTGAACCGCGCCTCGAGCAGATCTTCCAGCGGCTTCTCCTGCACCTGCTTGAGCGCATCCTGCAGGGCCTTGCGCATGGTCTGCATCATCGTCTGCGGATCGCGATGCGCCCCGCCCAGCGGCTCGCTCACGATCTTGTCGATGAGTCCCAAGGTCTTGAGGCGGTTGGCGGTGATCCCGAGGGTCTCAGCAGCCTCCGGCGCCTTCTCCGCGCTCTTCCACAGGATCGACGCGCAGCCCTCGGGCGAGATCACGGAGTAGGTCGCATACTGGAGCATCTGCACGATGTCGCCCACGGCGATCGCGAGCGCTCCGCCCGATCCGCCCTCCCCGATGATGGTCGCAACGATCGGCACACGCAACTGCGCCATGACGTATAGATTGCGGCCGATGGCCTCCGACTGGCCCCGCTCCTCCGCGCCGACGCCCGGATACGCCCCGGGAGTATCCACGAAGGTGAGCACGGGAATACCGAACTTCTCCGCCAGGCGCATCAGCCGCAGGGCCTTGCGGTAGCCCTCGGGACGCGGCATCCCGAAGTTGCGGGCCAGCTTCTCCTTCGTGTCGCGGCCCTTCTGGTGGCCGATGACCATCACGGTCTGCGTCGACAGGCGCGCCAGCCCGCCTACGATGGACGGGTCGTCCGCGAAGCTGCGGTCTCCCTGCAGCTCTTGGAAGTCGCCGAAGATATTGTGGATGTAGTCCAGCGAATAGGGGCGCTGCGGATGCCGCGCGACCTGCGAGATCTGCCAAGCAGTGAGCTTGGCGTAGATGTCCTTCGTCAGCGCATTGCTCTTCTTCTGCAGCCGCCCGATCTCCTCCGAAATGTCGAGGGCCGAATCGTCCTGCACGTAGCGCAGTTCCTCGATCTTGCCCTCCAGCTCGGCGATCGGCTGCTCGAATTCCAGGAAAGTCTGCTTCATGCGCGCCTCCGCCTCACGGCTTGCCGTACTGGAGCGCCAGGTAGTCGACGATCGCGGGAATGTCCTGGCTCGGGATCGGCGCCCCCATCACCTTCACCATCTTGTTGACGGAGGCTTCCCAGCCCTTGCGGTCGAGGAATACGGAGTTCATCGGAATATAGTCCAGGCTGTGGCACATCACGCAGTAGGCTTCCACCAACGGCGCGCCCGGCCCGTCCTTGAGCTGAATCTGCGCTTCGTCCGCCAGCGCCGGCCCTCCGGCGAGCAGCAATGCGCATAGGAGCCTTCGCATTCGTCGACCTCCAGGCCGCACCGTTCGATCGCCGGATGCGCCTCTCACGCGACTTTGATGCTCAAGCGCTGCACTACGTTATTGTGGTATCCGGCCGGGTTGAACACGAGCTCGAAAGTCTGGCTCGCACCGACACGGTTGGTGGCCTTGGCCATCACCGTATAGCTGCCCGGCTGGGGCGAACCGACCGCATAGCTCCATTGCCGCCAGGCATAGCGGCCGAGTTGCGGGCCGAGCTCCGCCGGACGCCAGTTCTGGCCACCGTCGATCGACACTTGCACGTCCGCAATCCCGTAACCGCCGTCCCACGCCACCCCGCGCACGACCGCCGGCTTCCCCGCCGGGAGCACCGCGCCGTCTTGAAGATTGGTGATCAGCGAGCTCACGACCATCTCGGTAATCGGTGTGTTGATCTCGGTCTCCTGGCTCAAGAAGCGGTCGACGATGGGGAACTTCCCCTTCGGGATCCGGTAGGCGGAGGCCATCCAGAAACCCTTGAAGGGCTGGTTCACGACCTGTATGGAAGTCAGGTGCTTCATCCAGTACGTCGCGGTCCAGCCCGGTACGACGGCCCGCACCGGGAAGCCGTTCCAGTGCGGGAGCGGCTCGCCGTTCATTGCATAGGCGAGAATGGTGTTTTCCTCCTGCGCCTTCCACAGCGGGATGCTCTTCACGAAGTCCGGCGTTTTTTCCAGCACCGGACCGTCGGCACCGTCGAAGACGACCTCGACGGCTTCCTTCTTGACCCCGGCACGCGCGAGAACGTCCTTCAGGCGGGCGCCCTTCCACTTGGCATTGCCCATCGCGCCGTAGCCCCATTGCACGCCGGGCACATGCGGCTCCGACAAGCCACGGCGGTTCCCCGAGCAGATGCACAGCGCCGCGATCTCCACCGGCTCGTAGTCGCGCTTGAGCTGCTCCAAGGTCAGTGTGAAAGGCTTGTCGGCCGCCTCGCCGCCGACCGAAAGCTTCCATGACGCTGCATCGACCTGAGGGATGCCAGCGAGGTGATAGCGCACGAAAAAGGCGTCGTTCTGGGTGAAGGCCTGGTCCAGATAGGGTAACGGCGTCTCGTAGTTGGGCGGCCGAAAGGTCTTCTTGATCAGCGGCTGCTTGCCGGGCAACGCATCGAGCCACGAGGAGTCCAACGCTCCGGAAGGCAGACTGGCCGGACCCAGTAGACTGTCGGCAGCCCACAGGGGCGCGCTTGCCGGCCCGCTCGCGCCCAGCACGACACCGGAGGCCGACGCCTTCAGGAACTCACGTCGATTGAACATCCGCCTCTCCTGTTCGCACCGCCAACATCGCGCGCACCCTAGCGCAAATCGCCGACCGGATCAACCGCGGGCTCCTCGTCCACAACATGGGGCTCAGAACATGGCGGCGGCGTTGCCGCGCGGATCGCTGTGCGCAGTGGCTTCGCCGCTGGCGCGCTCGACGAACACGGCTTGCATGTTGCCCCACCGCCGACGGCCTTC